>Ga0335073_10003727_pt1 | contig 21317 bp, 19 predicted proteins | sample Lox_Sample_22_FD_207093 | JGI IMG/M metagenome (GOLD analysis project Ga0335073, IMG submission 207093) | Soil microbial communities from Loxahatchee National Wildlife Refuge, Florida, United States - Lox_Sample_2.2 | ecosystem: Environmental > Terrestrial > Soil > Wetlands | place: USA...
CGCGCCGCTTGTCGTCGACGATCGCGGCGCCCGCCCCGGCAAACAGCCAACTTCCAAGATCATGGGATATTCCGGGTAGCCCTGGCTACGTTTACTATCCCCGATCTCGTAATCTCGCCCATGCCGGCCCCGTCAGCGTGGCACCAGTGGCAGCCGTGCCCGGTGATGTTCACGGGCGCCGACCGAGACCGCCATCACCAGCGGGGCCAGCCCAAAGCCGGCCCCGGACCAGTCCGAATTAGCCACCAGCGTCGCCAGTGACTAGATATGCGGATAAAACAGGATATATCAGGCGACGTACCCCTCGCCGTTGCGCCTCCGGAACTCCGGTCCGGTGACGCCTGAGCCCAACACCCCACGCGACGATCCCCGTGGTTACCCCCGCGTTGACATCCGTCGATATTCTCGTTTACCGTCGTTCATCTGGCGTCAATGTCCAACCCTTGGGGAGCGTCGAAACCATGCGCACCGCGGTGTCCCGTCCTGCCTGGATGAATGTCATCGCGGGCACTGGCGCTAACCGGAAGTCTCCCGTGGAGATTTTCGCGACCGCGGCCTCAGTTGTCACGCACAGCCCCGCCGCCGAAGTATCCGGCCTGCGCGCCGGCAAGTTCGGCCGCTGGACCGACGGCGTGAGCGCCATGCGTGAGGACTGCTCCTCGTTCGCAGTCTACTGGCGTGCCCACAACGAGCGCGTGCTCGCGCGGCGCGCCAACGAACAAGGACAAGAACACGAACAAGACCCCGCCCCCATCTGGGTCGTCCTCGGCGACTCCACCGGGCAGGGCCTCGGCGCCCCCTCGCCAAAAGGCGGCTACGTCGGCCAGGCGCTGCAGCAGCTGCGCCGTCGGACCGGGAAGCACTGGCGGGTCATCAACCTGTCCGTCTCTGGCGCCCTGATCCGCGACGTGCTAGCGGACCAGATCCCGCTCCTCCCGGACCTGGGTGTCCAACCTGACCTCGTGACCTGCGGCATCGGCGCCAACGACATCCTCTACAGCGCCCCGGCGCGGCTCTTCAGCGACATGCGCTCCCTGCTCGGCACCGTCCCGGACAACACCGTGTTGCTCGACCTGCCGCTGCCCGCCGGGGCCTGGGGCATCGTGGGCCGGATGAGCGTGCCGTACATCACACGCATCAACCGCGTCATCTACGAGGTCGGCGCGGAGCGCAACCTCCCGGTCGCCCAGGTGTCCGCGCACTTCACGCCGCCGTGGCCCGGCAAGTTCTCCTGCGACAACTTCCACCCAAGCCAGGACGGCTACCGCGACTGGACCCGCGCCCTGCTCGCCGCGATCCCGGCCGCCGACACGATCCCCGCCGCCCAAGCGAGCTGACCGCAGCCAGCCAAACCCAACCCCGAACCCGCCAACCTCATTGCCCGCCGGTGTCACCCGGCTGCACCACGCCGACCGACAGCAGGTTCACCGAGGTCAGCGCGCACCCCGTCGCCTTGTAGCCGACGTACACGGGCGTGGTCTGGTTCGGCGGGTAGATCTGCAGGTAGGTCGTCGACACCGGGTGGCACTTCGATGTCGGGTAGTTCAGCGCCTGCGTGATCCGCAGCAGCGCGCTCCCGGTCGCGCCGGGCGCCAGCGTGACAAGCGCGGCGGCGGCCGCCGTCGAGCGGGTGGCCGCCGTGCCGACCTGCGTGACCGGCGTCCCGCCCGCCAGCGCGACCCCCGGATAGCCGAAGATCGTGCATGCGGCCCCTGAGATGTTCGTGAAGTCGATGACCTGGTAGACCGACCCCAGGGAGGCCTCCGCGGTCCCGGGCGTGACCTGCAGGCCCCTGGTCGAGCACGCTGGAGGCCCGGCGACCACCGTCGGGCTGGCAGAGGTGGGACTCGGTGAAGGGCTGGCGGACGGCGCGCCGGAAGTAGGAACAGAACTCGGCGCCGCGGACGTCGCGACAGGCGGCGCGGAAGAGGACGAGGGTGCCGCGGACGTCGGCGAAGGCGTCGTCGCGGGCGCGGAACTCGACGACGACGAGGCGGAGCCGCTGCATCCCGCGACCGCGACAACGGCCGCGCAGAGCAGCACTCCGATGCCCGCCGCCCGCCGGGGGGCGCGCGCGCCTCGCACTTCTCGTGTCATCCAACCGATCCTCTCCGCAAGTCCGGCACGTCAGGCACGCCCGGGTACGCACTGCCTGGTACAACCACCTATGACGCCATCCGGTTGGCCAAGGTTGGCGAGGATTATGTCAGTTTCGAGGAGGCCGCGATGACCGTTCCCTTGCCAACCGAGTTCCGCCGGATGACCGTGCGCGTGGCCGGCGCCCGGATCAACACGCTGGCCGGCGGCGACGGAAGCCCGGTCCTCCTCCTGCACGGATACCCGCAAACCCACGTGATGTGGCACCACGTCGCCCCCCGCCTAGCCGAACATCACACCCTGATCCTCACCGACCTGCGCGGCTACGGCGACAGCGGAAAGCCCCCAGGCGGTGCGAACCACGAAGCATATGCCAAGGCCGCGATGGCCAGGGACCAGGTCGAGGTGATACGCGAACTCGGTTTCAGCGAGTTCGCCGTGGCCGGGCACGACCGCGGCGGCCGGGTCGGCCACCGGATGGCGCTCGACTATCCCGAGGCCGTAACAAAGCTCGCCGTTCTGGATATCGTCCCGACAAGACACGCGTTCCAGACAGCGGATATGACGTTCGGGCTCGGCTACTGGCACTGGTTCTTCCTCGCCCAGCCGGAGTCGCTGCCGGAGCACCTACTCGGCGCCGACCCCGACGGCTGGGTCCGCGGCCGGCTCAGCGGCGGCTGGCAGTTCGACCCGGACGCCCTGGACGAGTATGTCCGCTGTTCCGCGACCCGGCCGCGATCCACGCCTCCTGCGAGGACTACCGGGCCGCAGCGGGCATCGACCTGGCCAACGACGACGCGTCCGCCGCGCGCGGCGACAGGATCTCCGCCCCGCTGCTCGCCGGTGGCCAACGCGGTGCCCGGCTCGACCGCCCCGCGCTCCGCGCCCGCGCCCCACCACCCCTCTCTTGCTTGTATCACCGGCAATCAGATCTCGTGGTCAAATGAACCGTGAGCGCTCCCGCGCCGTGTCATGGGTATGGGGACCTCGCTCATCCACCGACTCCAGTGGCCCCTCCGGGTGACCGGGGCAGGCCTGCTCGCCGCGACCGCGGCGATACACCTGGACTTGTACCTGACCGGCTACAGCACGATCCACGTGATCGGCGTGCTTTTCCTGCTGCAGGTGATCGTCGCCTTCGCGCTCGCGCTCGCGGTGCTGGCCAGCCCGCTGGTCGCCCGCGGGTCCTGGGTTCCGAACGCGGCGTCGGCCGCGGCGGGCGCCGGCTTCGCGATCGCCACGCTGGGCGGTTACCTGCTGTCGCTGTGGGTGGGCCTGTTCGGTTTCCGCGAGGTCAGGACGACGGCCGGCGTTGTCGCCGGCGTAATCGAGATCGCCGCCTTCGCGGTGCTAGGGGTGCTCGCCGCGGACTCCCTCCCAGGCGTTAAGACCGCCACCGCGGCGAGCGCTTTCTCTGTCCCAGCGCGGAACGCCGTCCCCGCGTCCGGCGTCGCCGGCCCCACCGCAAGCACCGTCCCCGCGGGGCGTACCGACCCCGCGGGGGCGGCAGCCAGCCCCAGCGTGGGCAATGGAGCGGGCGGCCGCCCAGGTCCCGGCACGCAGTGGCTCACCACCCTGCGCAGGGCGGCCGCACCGGTAGTCGCGGGCATCGGCGTGGTGGCCCTCGCCGTGCTCGGCGTGTCCGTCGCGACGGCCAACGGCGGAGCCGCGCCGACCAGCGCGGGCGGCCAGGCGGTGCTGCGGACCGATGCGGTCGGCGGCGTCACCGTGCTGACGGATTCCAAGGGCCTGACGCTTTACTGGTTCGCCCCCGACACGCCGACGACCTCGGCCTGCTACGGGACCTGCGCGGCCTACTGGCCGCCGGTCTTCGGCACGCCGGTCGTGGGCACGGGCGTCGCCGGAGTCACGGGCGCGCTCGGCACGATCCACCGCACGGACGGCACCCTCCAGGCGACCTACAACGGCCACCCGCTGTACACCTACATCGGCGACACCGCCCCAGGGCAGGCCAGCGGCAACAACATCAACCTGAACGGCGGCTTCTGGCACGAGGTGACCGTAACCGGCTAGCGAACCGCTCCGCAGCCCCCGTGCCTAGCAAGTAGCCAGTCGTCTACTGCCCCGCATACCTCAGACGCCTCGACCACACCGCAGCTCCCGCTGCTCTTCGCGCCATGAGCCCCTCATGCCGCCTACGTAACGCTCTCGAGGAAATGTTTGACTTAACTGTCGTCAGGACGACAGTTAAGTCAAACATTTCGATTTTATGATCTTGGCGAGCTGCTCGACGACAGCTCCGCAGGCCGTCACTCGGGCCGGTACTCGCGTTTACCGGAAGTCTGGTCGTACCAGACGCGCATCTTGCGGCCAGTCTCCGGGTCGATGAACACCTCGTCCGTCGGCTGCGCGGCGCTGCCGCTCGCGCTCTTGCGGCTGCCGCGATAACGGTCCACGCCGAACACGGCGGCCACGATCCCCACGATCAGGATCGCGATGATGATCCAGCCGGTGACGCCCATGGCAGCCTCCTTAAGCCTGGTCGCTCGCGGCGTCCGGCTGCGTGTCGGTCCACTCGATGACCCGGGCCGTGCCGTAGGCGACGATCTCGGACATGGTCGCGCCCATCTCGGTGGAGTCGAACCGCATCATGGTGACGGCGTTCGCGCCCATGGCGGCCGCGTTCTGCACCATGCGGTCGAGCGCCTGGCGGCGCGCGTCCTCGTTGAGCTTGACGTAGGAGCCGATCTCGCCGCCGACGAGGCCCTTGAGGAAGGCGACGATGTTGCCGCCGAGGCTCCGGGACCGGACGGTGAGCCCGAACACCTGGCCGAGCGTCTTCACTACCCGCGTGCCCGGGATGTTCTCAGTGGTCGTGACGATCATGGGCTGGCTGGCTGGGGTTGATGCCTGCATGGCGGCCTCCTGTGACCCGCGGCACGCGCCACTTTGACCAGCGGTTGGGCCGCGCTATCTATCTTCTATCAAAGTGATATCACTTTTCCGTGCGGTCTTCAACCAGGGTTTGTGTTCGGTGACCGAGAACCGGCTAGCCGGCCTGCCGCAGCAAGTACGCGAAACCGGCCCGCAACTGGCCTGGAGCCCACACGTCGGCCCGCTTGGCCACGGTGTCCGCCTCGTCGCCCCAGCTCCGGAGCTCTCCGGCCGCCATCGCGGCCAACTGCGTCCGGCACGCCCGGTCGAGCAGCACCGCGGTCATGACCGCGGCCGCCACGTCAGGGCCGCACGTCACGATGCCGTGCTGCGGCATCAGGCACGCGACCGCGTCGCCCAGCGCGGCGGCCAGCGCCTGGCCGAGGTCCCCGGTCTTGATCAGCCCGCCGGTCAACGTGAACCGGGGGATCTCGGGATAGCAGAACAGCGAGCCGGCGTGGTCCAGTGGCCGCAGCGGCACGCCGAGCGCGGCGAAAGCGTTGGCCGCCGGCGAATGCGTATGGACCACTGACCCGACCTCAGGCCGCGCGGCCATGATCTCGGTGTGGATCGGGTACTCGATGTGCCGCGGCCCGTCACCCGCCAGCACGGCGCCGTCCGGCCCGACGAGCACGATCCGGCTGGCGTCGACCTCGTCGAACCCCCAGCCGGAGCACTTCATCCACACGCCGCGCCCGTCCGGGTCGCGGACGCTGGGATGCCCCCACACCATGTCCGCCTGCCCGGCGGCAGCGAGCGCGCGGCACCCGTCGACCGCGAGGGCGATCGCTTCCGCCGCGTCAGCGGGAACGTACGTCATGACGGCACTTATATCGCGGCACAGGATCAGCGAACGCTTGCAGGTGCTGTTAGCCCCGCGGCGTCGCGGCCACCCTCCGGCGCGGTTCCCGTCCTGGTCGCCGAGCGCGACCGTGGCGGGGCCGCCGGGGCCCGCGCGCCGCCGCCGCGCCGCGTCCGCGGAGCCCGCGCTCCCAGACGAGACCGCGCGCTCGGCGGACGGCTTCCGGTGAGGTGACGATGACCGCGGCGAGGAAAGCGACAACGAGGGTCCGCGCGGGCCAGGTGAGGCACACGAGCACGATGAGCGTGCCGCCGGCGCATGCCGCCAGAACGTAAAACACCGCGCGGGGTAGCGCGCGCCCGGGCCGCGGAGAAGGCCGCGCGTGCCGCGCTGAGCCCGTGACAGCAGACATGATCCGCTCCACCAAATCTGTTATCGAGGCTGGCCGTCGGCCACGATGATGGCATGGCCGACGGCCCGGTGGGACAGCGAGCGGGCTTACGGTCCTGTTACATCCGCGTTGGATCCGGTCCTCTTGACCTGTGGCCACGGCGCGAGTACAGGGGAAAGAAGGCACGGAAATGGGGGACCGATGAAACTCAAGCCTGCCCTGCTCCTGGGCATCCCGCTGCTCTCCGCCGCGCTGTTCCTGAGTGCCCCCGCGCACGCGGCCTCGGGAGGGGCCCGGCCCGGCGCGGGCACGCCCCCGGGAAACAAGATCTGGAACGGCTACGTCTACCTCACGACCAAGAACGGCAAGCCCACCAGCAAGGTCAACTTCGTGCGCGCCTGGTGGATTCAGCCGCCGGCCGCCTGCAGCTTCCCCTCCGTGCCGACCGACGGCATCTGGGTGGGCCTCGGTGGCCTGGGAATCGGGGGAAACTCGTCCCCGCTGCTGGTCCAGGCAGGCACGCTCACGCGGTGCACTGTGGGGGGAGGGACCTTGTTCAACGCCGTCTGGGAGATCATCCCCCCGGGCGGGAAGAGCAGCGCCGTTTACGTGTCGAGCAGCAAGTACCCGATCGCCGCGGGAGACCAGATGTTCGCCGCCGTCTCGGACATGGGCGGCGGCCGTTACTCGCTGATCGTCCAGGACGAGGGCCCGGTATCGGACTGGGAGTGGAGCAAGACCGTCTCCCTCAAGTGGAAGACCGAGCCCTACTCCGCCGAGTGGATAGTCGAATCCGGCTCCAATTTCGGGCTGGCCAACTTCGGGTCGGTCGTTTTCACCAACTGCGCCTACAACCAGAACCTCACCACGCTGACCAAGGCCGTCAAGTTCGAGGCTGACACCCCGCCGCAGGCCGCGGTCTCGGCGATCCACGTGGCGCCAGGTCCCGACTCCAGCTTCGTCGTCACCTGGCGGCACAGCTAACTCATGCTCTCCGCGGGCGGCATGCGGCCGACGACTGCCCTCAGCGTCTCGCCGAGCGGAGCGTCCACCGTCGCCGCCGCCAGCGCGTCGCCACGCGTCGCGCCCTGATTGACGATTCCCACAGGGATGCCAAGCGATGCGGCGTGCCGCACGTACCGGAAACCGGACATGACCGTCAACGACGACCCGAGCACCACCAGCGCGCGAGCCGCGGACACCATCTCGTAGCACGCCTCGACCCGCTGCTTGGGCACGTTCTCGCCGAAGAACACCACGTCCGGCTTGAGTACCCCGCCGCATCCCTCGCAGTCCACGACGACGAAGCCCGCGGTGTCCTCCAGGGCCACATCCCCGTCCGGGTTGACGGCCGCGGCGCGCTCATGCCACAAGGGATTGGCGGCCCGCAGCCGGCTGTCAAGCGCCAGCCGCGGCGTCCGCTGCCAGCACGACAGGCAGACGACTCGGTCCAGGCCGCCGTGCAACTCGGTCACGTGACGCGCGCCCGCCGCCTGGTGCAGCCCGTCCACGTTCTGCGTGATGATCCCGGCGAGCAGCCCGCGCCGCTCAAGCTCGGCGACCGCCTGGTGCCCGGCGTTCGGCGCCGCGCCTGTGACGTGCCGCCAGCCGAGATGGCTGCGTGCCCAGTACCGCTGCCGCGCCGCCGCGCCCCCGGTGAACGTCTGGTAGGTCATGGGCTCGCCGCGGCGGGCTCGCCCCGTCGCTCCGCGATAGTCAGGGATCCCGGACTCGGTCGAAAGGCCCGCGCCGCTCAGCACGACGACACCGCCGCCCCGGAAGATCTCAACCATTATCCCGAACGAGTCCGCCCGACTCTCCAGCCCGCCCATCTCCACCGGCTCAGCGGGCGCCACCCGGACCTGACTGCCCGCCCCGGCCGTCTCCACCGGGCCCGGGCTCCCCAACGCCACCGGTTCAGCGGGCGCCACCCGGACCTGACTGCCCGATCCCGCCGTCTCCACCAGGCCAGCGCCCCCCAACGTCACCGGTTCCGCATGCGTCACCCTTCCATGCTGCCTCATGTTCTGGCCCACTCGGAAAGCGGCGATGATGGGTTTATGTGCACCGTTGTCGTCAGCTTCGCGCCGGGGGAGCGGGTCCCCGTCCTGCTGCTCGGCGTCCGCGACGAGCTGACCAACCGGCCGTGGCAGCCGCCCGCGCGGCACTGGCCCGGCTCGCCCCTGATCGGCGGGCGCGACGAGCAGGCTGGCGGCACCTGGCTGGCCGTCCACCCGGAGGTGCCGCGCGTCGCCTGCCTGCTCAACGGCCGCGGCGCATTCGCCGATCCCGCTCACCGCCGCAGCAGGGGAGACCTGCCGCTGCGCGCCGCCGCCGACGGCGCGGTGGTCCTGAAGGAACTCGCGGACGACCGGGAGGCGCTCGTCGCCTACGACCCGTTCCACCTGGTCTGCGCCGACCTCGACGCGCTGTGGCTGCTGAGCTGGGACGGCGAGCGATCAGCCGCGAGCGAGCTGGACGCGGGCACCCATGTCCTTACGAACGCGGGCCACGCTTACCCGGCTGATCCCGTCACGGAGCCGAAAGCCGCCCGCTTCGGCCCTAAGTTCGCCGCCAGCCGCCCGTCCGGCGATCCCGCCCTTACCGTGGCCGCTGCCTGGGGCGACTGGCTGACCCTGACGGCCGGCGACGGGCTCGACCCCGGTGACCCGCGCGCGATCGTCGCCCGCCGTGACCTGTCAGACGGCCGGGTCTGGGGGTCGACCTCGCTGAGCCTGGTCGCGCTCGCCCGCGACGGCCTGCGCTACGATTTCCAGCCGCACCCCGGCGACGCCGCGAGCTGGTATCCGGTCATTGTCTGAAAATGGGGCGGCCGTTTTGGCTATGGTCGATGCAGTCTTCCCGTTGGCAAACTAGCCGGCCTTCCTGTTGGCACAAACCAGCCGGCTTTCCTGCTGGCATTAAGCCAGCCGGCAACTCGAGGAGTTCGCATGCGCAAGGCCAGGATCGCCGCGCTGGCAGCGGGCGCTGGAGCGCTCGCCGTCGCCGCGGTGGCAGCCGTGGCACCAGCCCTGCCCGCCGCGTCCGCCGCTCGCGCGCCGTCCGCCACGCTGGCGGGCAACTCGCCGCGCATCACGCTCAAGCCTGGCATCATCCGGTTGCACACGATCGCGCGGCAGGGGCCGTCTACCACGGCGCAGTGCGAGCAGAACTTCAACATCGCCTGCTACGGGCCGAACCAGATCAGGTCCGCCTACGGCCTCCCTACGGTCTACGCCAAGGGCATCACCGGCAAGGGCATGACGATCGCGATCGTGGACTCGTTCGGCTCGCCGACGATCAAGAACGACTTGGCCGCGTTTGACAAGCAGTTCGGCTATCCGCCGCCGCCCTCGTTCCGGATCGTCACCCCTGCCGGCGTGATCCCGAAGTTCAACGAGAACAACTCGGACATGACCGGGTGGGCGAGCGAGACCACCCTGGACGTGGAGTACGCGCACGCGCTGGCGCCAGGCGCGAACATCCTGCTCGTCGAGACGCCGGTCTCCGAGACCGAGGGCGTCACCGGGTTCCCGCAGATCGTCACCGCGGAGAACTGGGTCATCAACCACGGGCTCGCCAGCGTGATCAGCCAGAGCTTCAGCGCGACCGAGCAGACCTTCAAGAACTACGCGCAGCTCAAGCCGTTGCGCGCCGCCTACCTCAACGCGCAGACCCACGACGTGACGGTGCTCGCCGCCTCGGGCGACAGCGGCGCCACGGATGTCGGCCTTGACCAGGTGACCTACTACACGCACACGGTGACGTCCTGGCCGGACAGCGACCCGCTGGTGACGGCCGTGGGCGGCACGCAGCTGAAGCTGAGCGGCGGCAAGTACACCTCCGTGGTGTGGAACGACACCTACAACAAGGCGTGGAACGAGTACTTCGACGAGAACTCGGGCCCGAGCCCGTTCGCCAGCGGCGGCGGCAAGTCAGAGTTCTTCGCGCGTCCCTCGTGGCAGGCGAAGGTGCGGGGGGTGACCGGCAATCACCGTGGCGTGCCCGACATCTCGATGAGCGCGTCCTGCAACGGCTCGGTGAACGTCTACAGCACGTTCCCCGCCCCGGGGCAGCTGCCGGGCTGGTCGCTGATCTGCGGCACCAGCGAGGCGACGCCGGAGTTCGCCGCGATCGTGGCCCTTGCCGACCAGGTGGCCGGCCATCCGCTGGGCGTGATCAACCCGACGCTGTACGCGCTGTACGCGGCACACGCCCCCGGCATCGTGAACGTGACATCGGGCAACAACTCCGTGTCGTTCTTCCAGGGCACGGCGAACAAGGAGTACACCGTGAAGGGGTACTCCGCCAACGCCAACGGCGGCTACAACCTGGCCACCGGCGTGGGCACGATCTACGCGCCGGACTTCGTCTACGAACTCGCGGGCGTCAAGGTCCCCTAGCGGGGCCCTCGACGCCCGCGCGCGACGAGTCCAGCCCGAAGCGGGCGGTGAGTTACGTGGCGGTCCGGGACAGCGTGATGCTGTCCAGCTCCACGCCGTCCTCGTTCAGGCCGCGGACGACTAGCGTGGACGTGCCGCCCCCCGCGGGGCGGGGTTGCTGTCCATGACGAGCAGGCAGTAGCCGGTGTACCGGACCTGCGAGTAATCGACGGTCTCCTTCATCGTCCCCACGTGCATGTCCGCAGCCCCCGAGCGGCTCGCCCGCGCCCAGCGCCTCCGCCGAAATCTAGAACGAGCCAGCTCAATGTAACGCCCACACCACATACGAGGCGACCGGTACGGTTCGCGTTCGGGGCGGCCTTCTTCTCGCTATGGGGGTCGCGTGGCCGCCCTGGACCAGGTCGGTCGGGCTACTGCGAGTTCTTCGATCCTGGTGGCGAATTCGCGCCGCTTGTCGTCGACGATCACGGCGCCTGACGCCGTAAGCAGCCGATTTCCAAGATCATGGGATATTCCGGGTAGCCCTGGCTACGTTTACTATCCCCGATCTTTTGATCTTGCCCTGGCCGGCCCGTCAGCGGGGCACCAGTGACAGCCGTGCCCGATGATGTTCACGGACGCGGACCGAGACCGCCATGAATCAGCGGTTTCAACGGAACAGCGGCCCATCGGGCTCAACGGAACAGCGGACTACATCGTCGCCGCCCTGATGAGGGCCGGGAGTTCCGCGGGCCATACGCTCTCGTCGGTCGACTCCAGCTCGGCGAGCGTCCACCAGCGGTGGGCGCTGATCCCGTCGTGGACGTGCATGGCCGCCACGTCGCCGAGCGGGCGCCGCTCGAGGGACACGCTGGCGAGAAAGAACCGCTCGTTCTGGCGGACCAGGCTCGTCCCGTAGCCCATCGTCAGCCACCGGTCGAACACGACGCCCGGGCGGACGGTCACGTCGTCCCAGCCGGTCTCCTCGGCGAGCTCGCGCTGCGCGCCCGCGTAGTGGTCCTCGCCAGGTTCGAGCCCGCCGCCCGGCGTGGCCCAGTGCGGCCCGTTGGGCGGCGGGTCGTCATACCGGAAGAGCAGCACCCGGCCGCCTGGGTCCAAGACGATCACCCGGCCCGTCAGGCGGACCGGAATCCCTGGTTCTGCCACGCCCACTATTAGACATATGAGAGCCGGAGTGCGGAACCGGCGAGGGTCCCGCACTCCGGCCGCGTGGCGAGAAAGAGTGTGGCTTGAACGAAGCAGGACTAGAAGTTGTACTGCAGGTAGTTGGACTTCGTGAACTCGAGCGGCTTGGAGAAGATGATCGTGCCCGCTGCCGGGCTGTTGCTGACGGTGAACGTGCCGAGGCTTCCGGCGGTGAAGGTGCCGCCGGCGGCGGGCATCGTCCCGTCGTACACGTCGCGGGCGACGTAGGCGATCAGCTCGCCCTCCTGGACCTCGTTCCACAAGAACAGTCCGGTGAGCGACCCGTTGGCGAAGTACTTCTGGTTCGGGTTGGGGTCGCCGATGCCGAACACGCCGATCTTGCCGACCTTGCCGAGCGCCGACACCGCGGCGAGCGCCCCTGGGACGGCGGCGCCGTCGATCGGGATGAGCGCGAGCAGGTCGGGGTTGGAGTTGATCAGGTTCGTCGCCTGGGTCTGGGAGATGGCCTGGTTGGACTGGCCGTAACCGATCGGGCCGATCTTCAGGTTCGGGTACTTCTGCGCGATGTACGTGCGCATGGCGCCGATCCAGGCGTTCTGGATCGTCGCGTCCGGCGTGGAGGACAGGATCCCGATGGTGCCCTTCGAGCCGAACTTGGCCACGACCGCGTCGATGAGCGACTGGGCCATCGCCGGGTAGGCCGTGTCCTGGATGAAGTACAGGCGCGCGCTCGCGGTCACGTCGGAGTCGAAGCCGATGACCTTGATGCCCGCCTTCGTGGCCGCCTCGAGCGCGGGCACCTCGGACGTCGGGTCGTTCGCGGAGTACGCGATCACCTGCGGCGGGTGGTTGCTGTGCACCAGTCCCATGATGACCGCGGCCTGGTCGGGACCGCTGGCGTCGACCGAGGCGGTGTAGTCGATGGATTCGTTCAGGCTGGACGCGACCTGCTGGGCGCCCTTGACGTTGGCCTCGAACACCGACAGGCCGAGAAGCTTCGGCACTATCGCCACCGTGATGTGCGTCGAGGATGCCGACGACGAGGCCGACGACGAGGCCGACGACGAGGCCGGGGCCGATGAGGCCGCGGCTGACGAGGCCGGAGCCGAACTGCTGCTCGACGAACTGCTGCTGACCGAGCAGCCCGCGAGCACGACGGCGACGGCGACTACCGGTATCGCGGTAAGCGTGTGCCATCTTCGCGTTCGGGTGAATCTGGACATATCGTCCTCCTTAGGGCGTGATTCATCCTTATTTCGGCAGTGCTGAACTAGCTCGCGGACCCGGCGGGCCCGTGGCGGCGGAATCAGGAAGTGCGGCTCACCCGCACGCGGGGCTAACTACGCGCACCCCTGGAGAGGGTCCGCAGGCGCTGCATCCGCGCGGTCAGTCGCTGCCGCAGATTCCGCTCGAATGCGAACTTGAGCACGAGGGCGCCGATGAGCACCAGACCGGTGACCATCGTGATGGACAGCGAGCTGTCGCCTTCGATGAGCATCCCCTGGCTGAGATAGCCGAGCAGGAACACGGCCAGGACCACCTCGCCGATGCGTCCCCTGCCGCCGAAGATGTCCATCCCGCCGAGGATGACCGCGGTAATGGCGGGCAGGAGGAGGTCGGTGCCGATGTCGGGCTGTGCCGAGTTGTAGTAGGCGGCGAGCAGCACGCCCGCCACCCCGGCCGCGGCGCCGCAGAGGGTGAACACGGCGGTCAGCGTCCGCCGGATGGGGATGCCGGCGTACTGCGCGGCACGCAGGTTGTAGCCGATCAGCGTCATCGAGCGGCCGACGTTCGTGTGGCCGACGGTCACGATGATGGCGAGTGCGATCACGAGGAAGACCCACAGGGCGATCGGCACGTCGTTGACCGCCCCCTGGCCGATCAGCGTGAACGCGCCGGGGAATCCGAACGGCGGTGACGCCCCCGCTACGGACGTGGCGATGCTCGTGATGATGAACTGCGTGGCCAGCGTCACCAGCAGGGAGTCGATGCCGACGTAGGCCACGATGACGCCGTTGAACAGGCCGAAAAGGGTGCTGACGGCGACGGCGAGCAGGATCGCCTCGACAGGGCTGCCGCCCTTTTCCAGGATGGTGCCGGCGATGACCGCCGCGAGGCTGGCGCTGGCCCCGCAGGACAGGTCGATGTTGCCGGTGAGGATCACCATGGCCAGGCCCATGGCGAGCACGCCAGTCGGCGCGAACTGCTCGGACAGTGCGAGCATGCCCGTGCCGTGGCCGGCGAACTGCCTGGTGGTCAGCGTGAAGTAGCAGAGTTCGGCGACGATCGCGACCAGCAGGGCGAGGCCCCAGGCGGGGACGCGCCAGCGTCGCGGCAATTCGAGAGTCGTCATCGTGTCCCTCGCTGGCTCTGACGCTGACGCTGACGCTTGCGCGGACGCCAGGCCACGCTGCCCCTGCGTGAGCGGCTGTCGTAGACGACCGCCAGCAGGACGAGCACACCGACTCCGGCCGGCTGCCACACGTCCGCGACGTGCACGAAGCTCAGCGCGGTCAGCGTGACCGTCAGGAACACGCTGCCCACGAGCGCGCCGACGGCGCCGCCGACGCCGCCTGTGAGAGCCGTTCCGCCGATGATGGCCGCCGCGATCGCGGTCAGGTTGTCGCCCACGCCCGTGGTTGACGACGCGCCGCTTGTGTAGATCAGGAAGGCCACTCCGCCCAGCCCGGACAGCAGGCCGGAGATGGCGTAGGTGGCGAAGAGGACCCGCTGGACTCCGATGCCGGCCCGGTACGCCGCCTCCGCGTCGTCGCCGACCGCGTAGATCGAGCGGCCGAACCTGGTGTGCCGCAGCACCAGGGCCGAGACCAGGACGAACGGCAGGGTGAGCAGGAGGATCACGGGGATGCCGGGCAGCACCGTATCGCTGCCGAGGTTGGTGATCGAGCTGGGGATGGTGTCGACCTGGTTCCCGTTCGTCACGACGAATTCCAGCCCCGAGTAGACGCTGAGCGTCCCGAGGGTCGCGATGATCGGCGGCAGCCGCACCACGCCGACCAGCACCGCGTTGCCGAGCCCGAGCACGATGCCGACGAGCGCGCCGAGCAGGACCGCGGGCAGCAGCGTCATGTTGTGGTTCTGGATCTGGAACCCGACGACGATCGCCGACAGGCCCATGATCGCGCCGACTGACAGGTCGATCCCGCGGCCGAGCATCACGAACGACTCGCCGAGCGCGAGGAACGCGATGACGACCGAGTCGGCGAAGATGAAGGCGATGTTGCTGGATGACCAGAAGTACGGGTGCACGGCCGTGCTCGCCGCCACGACGACGACGATGGCGGCGCTCACGAGGATCTCGCGCCGGCGGACCAGCCAGGTCCAGCGCGGTCTGGCCCGCAGGTCCTGCCGTGGGGGAGAGGCGGTCTCGATGTTCTTCGCCGTCGTCATCACGCACCCACCGCGAGCTGCCCGAGGGCTTCGGGCGTGATGGCGTCCCCGGCCAGCTCCCCGGTGATCCTGCCCTCGTACACGGTGTAGACCCGGTCGCACAGGCGCACCAGTTCCTCGAGCTCGGAGGAGATCACCAGCGCGGCGAGCCCGTTCGCGGCCAGCGCCTCGATGATCTCGTAGATGCTCTCCTTGGCGCCGATGTCGACGCCGCGGGTCGGCTCGTCGAAGATCGCCACCTGCGGCATTGCCAGCATCCAGCGAGCCAGCAGCGCCTTCTGCTGGTTTCCGCCGGAGAGGGTCTTCATCGGGGCGGCGACGGAGCTCGCGCGCACGTCCATCCGCTGCGCGCCCGCCTGTGCCAGCTCCTGTTCCTTCCTGGGCCGCAGGAACACGCCGGCCAGGCGCGGCAGCCGCTGCACGATCGCGGCGGTGGCGTTGCGCGCGATGTCGACGTCGGCGAATATCCCGCTGCGCCCGCGGTCCTCGGCGAGGTAGACAAGGCCGGAGTCGATGCACTTGCGCGGGCTCGCGCCCGTGATGTCCCGCCCGTTCACGCGGACCCGCCCGCTGACCGCCGGGCGGATGCCGAACAGCGTCTCGGCGAACTCGGTGCGGCCGCTGCCCACGAGCCCGGCCATGCCGACGATCTCCCCGGCCCGCACGCGCACGGACATCCCGTTCACCTCGGGCGGTGAGTGCACGTCCTCGGCCTCGAGCTTGACCGCGCCTGGTTCCCTGGGGTGCCCCGCCTTGCGTGTGACGGTCAGCTGCCGCCCGATCATCGCGGTGACCAGGTTCTCCCGCGTCAGGCCGCCGCGCTCGGCGTGCGCCACGACGACGCCGTCGCGGAGCACGGTAATCCGGTCGCTGATCGCCTCGATCTCGTCGAGCCGATGGCTGATGAAGCCGAGCGTGAGCCCGCGGCCGCGCAACTGGTCCATGACCCCGAACAGCTTCTCGGCGTCGTGCGCCGTTAGCGGCGAGGTCGGCTCGTCGAAGAAGATGATCCGGCATCCGCGCGACAGCGCCCTGGCGCATTCGAGCAGCTGCTGCTGCGCGAGCGACAGCCGTCCCGCGACGAGGCGCGGGTCGGCGTGCAACCCGACAGCCGAGATCACCGCGTCGGTCGTGTCGTTCATCACGCGCCACGCCACGCCGCCAAACCGCCGCCTGGGCAGCGCGCCGAGGTACAGGTTCTCGGCCACGGACAGGTCGGGCATGAGGCGCGGTTCCTGCGGCACGAGGTAGATGCCGGCGCGCTGCGCTTCCCGCGGGGTGAGCGCGGGCAGGACCTTGCCGCCAAGCACGAGCGTTCCCTCGTCGCAGGGATAGACGCCGGCCATGACTTTGAGCAACGTCGATTTGCCGGCGCCGTTCTCGCCAACGATCGAGTGAATCTCGCCAGAGAAAAAGTGAGCGGATACATCTGATAGGACGGTGATTTCGCCGAAGCGCTTCGTGACGCCATAGGCGGCGTAGTCGGTGCAGCTGTCCGCCTGAGGCCGCGGCGCGGGCTGGGTGCCGTGCCCGGCGACGCCAGCCGGCTCAGCGGCTGCGGCGGGCTCAGCATGGTCAGCCACCGTTGGCCTCCTTCATTCACCGACTTTGTTACCGGTAACATCTCGAAGAGAAAACCTGCCTCACGAAAAGTGACCGTTAACATAAGGCTGATAGTGAACGCAGCCGTCGCAGGCAGTCAACTGTTCACGGTCACAACATGATGACTTTTTGCATGACATAACGGGCGTCCGGCGTGGCGGCCAGGGTCAAGATCATGGGCATCCGTCCGATGTGCGAATATCGATGCGTGCACCAGGCAGCCGAAACCCGTGGCAGTGGCGGTTCCCGACCGCGCCCGGCGAGCATCCGCGATGTGGCGCGTCTCGCGGGTGTCTCGCACCAGACGGTCTCCCGGGTGCTGAACGGCCATCCGAGCATTCGTGACGTCACGAAGAACCGGGTGCTCGCGGCGATGGACGAGCTGCAGTTCCACCCCAGCCGGGCGGCCAGGATGCTCTCGATGCGCCGGTCGCAGACGATCGGCGTCCTCGCGGCCGCCGTCGGGTCCCACTACGGGCCGGCGAGCAGCGTCAGCGCGGTCGAGGACGCGGCGCGCGACCGCGGCTACTACGCGACCGTCGAGCACCTGGCCTCGGTCGCCCCCGACGCGATCTCGGCGGCGGTCGAGGTCCTGCTGAGCCAGGATGTCGAGGGGATCGTGATCGTCGCGCCGCGGACGTCGGTGCTCTCCAAGCTGGCCTCGCTTTCGATGAACGTGCCGATCGTCGCCGCCCAGGGCCAGCAGCGCGGCGCCGGCGGCATCCCCGTGGCCTCGGTCAACCAGCAGGCGGGCGTCACGATGGTGCTGCGCTACCTCATCGACCAGGGCCATCGACGGATCCTGCACATCGCGGGGCCGCCAGACTGGAACGACGCGCAGTCGCGGCTGCGAGCGTATGAGTCGGAACTGCGGGCGGCCGGGCTTCCCCTGTCGGCGCCACTGTACGGGGACTGGACCGCCGACTCGGGCTACCTGGTCGGCCGTGCCCTCGTCAGGGACATCCCGCGCACGGGCCGCCCGGACCTGCCGTTCAGCGCGGTGTTCTCCTCCAACGACCAGATGGCGCTCGGCGTCATCCACGCCTTCCGCGAGGCGGGCCTTGACGTGCCGAGCGATGTCAGCGTTGTCGGCTTCGACGACATCCCTGAGTCGGCGCACTTCTGGCCGCCGCTGACCACCGTGCGCCAGGATTTCACCGAGCTCGGCGCCCGCTGCGTGAGCATGCTCCTGCACGCGATCCAGGTGGCCGAAGACCCGGACTACCCGAGCGAGGCCACCCCGGTCCTGTCGCCCGTGGTGGAGCCGCAGCTCGTCATCCGGGCCTCGGTGGCGCGCCTCTGAGCGGCCGGTTTTCACCCGGGCGGAGGCATTGACGCGAGCATTTCGTTCATGCGAGCATGGACCCGCTTTGTTACCGGTCACATCGAGCAGACAAGAGGCATATGAGCGGCGAACCGTACGTCATCGGCGTGGATTTCGGCACGCTGTCGGCCCGGGCCCTCGTCGTCCGGGTGAGCGACGGCGCGGAGGCTGGCACAGCCGTCGCCGAGTACCCGCACGGCGTGCTCGACCGCGAGCTGCCGGGCTTCGGTGAGCTTCCGCCGGACTGGGCGCTGCAAGTGCCGGCCGACTACGTCGCCGCGGCGCGGGAGGTGGTGCCGGCGGCGGTCAAGGCGGCGGGCATCGACCCGGCCGACGTGATCGGGATCGGGACGGACTTCACGGCGTGCACGATCCTGCCCGTGCTCGCGGACGGCACGCCGCTGTGCGAGCTCGACGACTACAGGAACCGGCCGCACGCGTACGTCAAGCTGTGGAAGCACCACGCCGCCCAGCCGCAGGCGGACCTGATCAACGAGCTCGCCCGCGAGCGCAAGGAGAGCTGGCTGCCCCGCTACGGCGGGCTGATCTCCTCGGAATGGGAGTTCGCCAAAGGCCTGCAGCTGCTCGAGGAAGACCCGGAGATCTACCACCGGATGGACCACTGGGTCGAGGCGGCGGACTGGATCATCTGGCAGCTGACCGGCGTCTACGTCCGCAACGCCTGCACCGCCGGCTACAAGGGGATCTTCCAGGACGGGCGGTACCCGAGCCGGAGTTTCCTCGCGGCGCTGAAACCGTCCTTCGGCGGCTTCGCCGACGAGAAGCTGGCCCGCGCGATCGGGCAGCTTGGCGACCCGGCGGGCACCCTGTCCGCCCGTGCGGCGGCCTGGACAGGCCTGCCCGAAGGGATCGCGGTCGCGGTGGGCAACGTGGACGCCCACGTCACGGCGCCCGCCGCGCGCGCCGTGCGGCCCGGGCACATGCTCGCGATCATGGGCACGTCGACCTGCCACGTGATGAACGCCGAGACGCTCGCCGAGGTGCCGGGCATGTGCGGGGTGGTCGACGGCGGCATCGTGCGCGGCCTCTACGGGTACGAGGCCGGCCAGTCAGGCGTGGGGGACATCTTCGCCTGGTTCGCCGACAACCTCGTCCCCGCGCGGTACGCGGCCGACGCCGAGCGCGCCGGGCGCGGCCTGCAGGAGCACCTGACCGAACTGTGCCGCGCCCAGCCCGTCGGCGGGCACGGCCTGCTGGCGCTTGACTGGGAGTCGGGCAACAGGTCCGTGCTCGTCGACCACGACCTGTCCGGCCTGGTCGTCGGCATGACGCTCCGAACCCGGCCGGAAGAGGTCTACCGCGCGCTGATCGAGGCGACCGCCTTCGGCACACGGAAGATCGTGGACACCTTCGGCGCCCACGGCGTTCCCGTCACCGAGTTCGTCGCCGCGGGCGGCCTGCTGCAGAACACCTTCCTGATGCAGGTCTACGCGGACGTCCTGCGCATGCCGGTCGCCACCTGTGCCAGCGCGCAGGCGCCGGCGCTCGGCTCGGCGATCCACGCCGCGGTCGCCGCAGGCGCCTACCCCGACGTGCGGACCGCCGGCGACGCGATGGGCGCGCGCGGCGCCCGCACGTACCTTCCCGACCCCGCGTCGGCCGACGCCTACGACCTGCTGTACGGCGAGTACGAGCAGCTGCACGACTACTTCGGCCGCGGCGGCAACGACGTCATGCACCGGCTCCGCGCGCTGCGCCGGCAGGCTCTCGCATGAGCGGGCACCCGCTGACCGGCCTCGAGGTCTGGTTCCTGACCGGGAGCCAGCACCTGTACGGGGAGGAGACGCTGCGGCAGGTGGCGGAGCAGTCCCAGGCGATCGCGGAGGCGCTGCAGGCGGCCCCGGACATCCCGGTGCGGGTGGTGTGGAAGCCGGTGCTGACCGGGGCGGAGGAGATCCGCCGCGTCATGCTGCGGGCCAATGACGACGACCACGTGATCGGGGTGGTCGCGTGGATGCACACGTTCAGCCCGGCGAAGATGTGGATCGGCGGGCTCGGCGCCCTGGGCAAGCCGCTGCTGCACCTGCACACGCAGGCGAATGTGGCGCTGCCGTGGGCGGTGATCGACATGGATTTCATGAACCTGAACCAGGCGGCGCACGGGGACCGGGAGTTCGGCTACATCCTGACCCGGCTGGGGGTGCGCCGTAAGACGGTGGCCGGGCACGTGTCTGATAGGCGGGTGACGGCGCAGGTCGGCACCTGGGCACGCGCCGCCGCCGGGTGGGCGGCGACCCGGGGGCTGCGGCTGGCCCGGTTCGGCGACAACATGCGCTTCGTGGCGGTGACGGAGGGGGACAAGACCGAGGCGGAGTCGGTGTTCGGCGTCCAGGTCAACACCTGGGGCGTCAACGACCTGGCCGCGGCGGTCGCGGATGTTCCTGATGCCGGCATCGGCGCCCTGGTCGCCGAGTACGAGGACACCTACGACGTCGCTCCCGAACTGCGTTCTGGCGGTGAGCGGCACCAGTCGCTGCGGGACGGCGCGGCGATCGAGCTGGGGCTGCGGTTTTTCCTGGACGCTGGCGGGTTCGGGGCGTTCACCACCAATTTCGAGGACCTGGGCGCGCTGAGGCAGCTGCCGGGGCTTGCCGTGCAGCGTTTGATGGCGGACGGGTACGGTTTCGGCGCGGAGGGGGACTGGAAGACCGCGGTCCTGGTCCGCGCGGCGAAGGTGATGGGGGCCGGGCTGCCCGGCGGGGCGTCGCTGATGGAGGACTACACCTACGACCTGACCCCGGGCGATGAGCGGATCCTGGGCGCGCACATGCTGGAGGTGTGCCCGACGCTGACGACGGCCAGGCCGAGCCTGGAGGTGCACCCGCTGGCGATCGGCGCGCGGCAGGACCCGGTGCGGCTGGTGTTCTCCGCCGACCCCGGCCCGGGGGTGGTGGTGGCGCTGTCGGACATGCGGGACCGGTTCCGGCTGGTCGCCAACGTGGTGGAGGTGGTGCCGCCGTCCGGGCCGCTGCCCAGGCTCCCGGTCGGCCGGGCGGTGTGGCGGCCGGCGCCGGACTTCGCGACCTCGGCGGCGGCGTGGATCACCGCGGGCGCCGCCCACCACACGGCGATGTCGACGGCGACCGGGATCGGGGCATGGGAAGACTGGGCGCGGATGGCGGGCACCGAGCTGCTGGTCATCGACGAGGACACCACGCTGCGGGCGTTCGAGGACCAGCTCCGCGCCAACGCCGCCTACTACCGCCTCGCCCGCGGCATCTAACC
>Ga0335073_10003729_pt1 | contig 21311 bp, 18 predicted proteins | sample Lox_Sample_22_FD_207093 | JGI IMG/M metagenome (GOLD analysis project Ga0335073, IMG submission 207093) | Soil microbial communities from Loxahatchee National Wildlife Refuge, Florida, United States - Lox_Sample_2.2 | ecosystem: Environmental > Terrestrial > Soil > Wetlands | place: USA...
CCGGCGCCATCTGGGGCCATGTCTACAACGCGGTGACGACCAACGGCGGGCGTTACGTCCAGGGCGGCGGCTGCATGACGGTCGGCGTCGCCGGCCTCGTCCTCGGCGGCGGCTTCGGGAGCTACTCCAAGGCTTACGGGTTGGCCGGGGCGAGCCTCATCGAGGCGGAGGTCGTAACCGCGGACGGCGAGGTCAGACTCGCCAACGCCTGCTCGAATCCCGACCTCTTCTGGGCGCTGAAAGGAGGTGGGGGCGGGTTTGGGGTCGTCACTCGCGTGATCCTGCGCACGCATGCGCTGCCCGAATTCTTCGGCGGGGTCTTCGCGGCCATCCACACGACGTCCGACGACGCCTACCGCCGCCTCATCGCCAAAACCGTCGAATTCTACGCGCAAGCGCTTTTCAATCCGCATTGGGGCGAGCAGATCCTGATCGGGCGCGGCTACGTCAAGTTTTCGATGGTCTTCCAGGGCCTCGATCAGCAACAGGCGGAAGCAGTCTGGCGCCCCTTCTTCGATTGGGTGACGGCCTCCCCGCAGGACTTTACGATCGTATCGGCGCCTAAAATTATCGCCTTTCCAGCGGGGTACATGTGGGACCCCGCCGTGCTGAGGCAGGTTCCGGGCGACGTCATCGCCGACGATCGCCCCGGCGCGCCGGCTGACAACATCTTCTGGGCCGACAACCTGGGCGAAGCGGGCGCGGTCTGGTACGCGTACCAATCTGCCTGGCTGCCGGCGTCGCTGCTCGAACCCGACCGGCGCCAAAGCCTCGCCGACGCGTTGTTTGCGGCGGCGAAGCATCTGGGCACGGCGCTGCATTGCAATAAGGGGCTCGCGGGCGCGCCGGCAGAGGCGATCGCCGCAGCGAAGGACACGGCGATGAATCCAGCGGTCACCGACGCTTTCGCGCTCGCGATCACCGGCGTTTTCGGACAGCCCGCCTATCCCGACGTCCCTGGCCATGAGCCGGACGAAGCGGCGGCGCAGGCCAAGGCCGAGGCGGTCGGCAAATCGATGGATGAAATCCGCAAGCTTCTACCGCGCGTCGGCTCCTATGTGTGGGAGACCGACTTCTTCCAGCCGAATTGGCAGGACGCCTTCTGGGGCGAAAACTACCCGCGGCTTCGCACGGTCAAAGACAAATACGATCCCGCAGGCCTCTTCTTCGTTCACCACGGCGTCGGCAGCGAGGAATGGAGCGCAGATGGGTTCTCCCGGACGAACTGACGCTGCCACCGCTGGCGCTTGTGCCCCTTTCACCGAGCATTACCCATAGGAGGCGGCGGGGCGAAGCGGAGGTTTTTCGAGGACTGGGGCAGTCGTCGGCCGCGCAAATGGGCACGGGCAGGAGTTTATGCCTTCGCTCACCCGCCGAAACGCTGGACTGTTTCCCGGTTTTGGTTAGGGTGTCTTCGGACGAGTGAATGGGTCGACGGCGGCGGGGTCCGGTCGAGCTCTTTTCATGCCCGATAAGGGACCAGCGCCTCCGGCGGGGGAGGGCGCCATCATGGGCGGGCAATCGCACAGAATTGGCCAGCGCTTGGGCGGAGCGGCGAGGCTTGGCTCCGCGCTTGGTTTGATCTCGGCGCTCGCGGGCGGGGCCCCGGCGCGGGCGGCGGATCCTCCCTGCACGACCGCCGTTTGTTTCACGCCGATGGCTCAATCGACGACGATCGGCGCCTACACGGTCAGCTCCACGGGGGTGTACCAGCCCGTCTCGATCTACTACGTCGGCAATGGCGTATTCGACATCGCCGTCGCGTGGCCGCTTTTGCCTGTGCCGGTCACGGTGACCGCGGGGCAGATGCTGCCGAACACCGCGCCGATCAATCTGAGGACTGCGCTCAACGCCAGCAACATAAACGCGACGTACCCCGGGTTCGGCGGCAGATATGGCGGCGCGGGCGCCGGGTGGATGTTCGCGGCCGGGCCCAATCTGGCGGCCGGGACGCTCAACGTCACCGCCTATCAGGTGACCGCCGGCGGTCCCAAGACCGTCGGCATCGCCGGCTCAACGGGCGGGGGAGATCAGAACGCGCCGGCGAACACGGCGTCGCTCGGCTTCGGCGTGCAGGTCGCCAACGCCCCCACGCCGCCGATGGGCTCGACTCTGCATTGGGTTCAGGTGGTCGCCGACAACTACCCTGCGACGGGCGCGCCGGGAAACCAGGTGTATGGGAACATGGAGGATGTCGTCGACGTCAACAGCACAAACAGGACGCCCTATTACGATCTGGGAGGAGGCGAGATCGCGACCGCCAATACGCTGAACTTCTTCGACGCGCCCCAACGCGACAATGCGTCGGAAGTCAACCAGAGCGACTGGTGGCTGGCGCAATTGTTCCTGGCCTATGGCCCGGCGAACAACGCGCCCGGAACGGTGACGCTCTACAACACCGGCATTGAATGGGGCTGGGCCAATTTTCACATCAATGTGGCGGGCGCGGTCAACCTGCTTCAGGCATTGCGAAACGCGTTCGCGCTCGACACCAGCTCGATGCTGAATTTCGATCTCGCGCTCGACTGCGACCCGACCGACTGTCCGCTGAACGCCTTCGTGACGACGGCCTCCCTCGACCAGCTTTATGCGGATTTCCTCATGGCCCCCGTGACGGTGCCTGAGCCGCAAACCTGGGCGATGGCCCTGATCGGGTTTGCGGGCCTCGGACTCCTCGGCCTGCGGCGGAGACGGATCGGCGTAGGCTGACCGCCCGCCGGCCGGCGTCCCTCACGCGGGTGGCGCATTGAGAGGGCGCCGCGCCCGGTCACCCGGCGACGAAAAACTCCGCGACCTTGACTGCAAGACCCGGCGGGTCGAACCGGGCCGCACGGTTTTCGCCGGGTTCGACATGCCTGATCCTACCATCCGCGCCGCAATCGGCGAAGTGAATGCCGGGAAGGTGTTCGCGCCGCGTTCGCAAGAAAAACATGACCATCTTCTGCCTTAGATATAATGTTAGAGTGGAAGGTCATTCTAAAGCCATCGTATCGACTTGGGTATGGCGCCGATATGGCGTGTTGTTCTTGAGATCGAGTGTGATGTAAATCGATAGCTCTTGTGGCGATGATTGTCAGAGACCTGACGGCGCGCCATCGTATAAGCAAATTCCTCCTCTATCGACGTCTCGGTGGGCGAATCAGAGGAGAGCGAAATGACACAGCATGCGCTATACGTTCAGCTCGAAGCCAAGCCCGGCAAGGAGCAGGAAGTCGCGACCTTCCTGTCCAGCGCGCGGAACATGGTCAGCGACGAGCCGGATACGACGGCCTGGTTCGCGATTCGCATGGGGCCGCGGATGTTCGGGATCTTCGACGCTTTCGCCAACGAGCGCGGGCGCGAGGCCCATCTTCAGGGCAAGCTCGCAACCCAGATCAGATCGAAGGCGCCCGAGCTGTTCGCCAAGACTCCGGAAATCCAGCGGGTCGAGGTGCTCGCCGACAAGCTGCCCCACTAGCAGCGAGCGCTGGCGCCCGAGCGAGGACGCCCGGCGGAGATGAGCGCGGCGGGCGTTTCCGCCGCGCTTTCAATTTCTGGAACGCGACCCTCATCCATCGCGTCCGGCAACTCGCTAGGAACTTTTTCCCGCCCGTGTTAGGCAGCCGCGCCATGCAGCGGACGTGAGTCTTGCGCCGTCCGCCTATCAATCCAAAGGATGCATGGCGATGGCGATCGTGGAAGCGGAATCGATTCCCGAAGGACTCGCGTTCGACGACGTGCTGCTGCGCCCGGGCCTGAGCGCGGTGATGCCGAGCGCGACCAATATCGGGACCCCGCTCACCCGTCTGATCCGCCTCAACCTGCCGATCGTCTCCGCGGCGATGGATACCGTGACCGAGGCGAGACTCGCGATCGCCATGGCGGAAGCGGGCGGCATCGGGGTCATCCACCGCAATCTCGAGCCCGCCGACCAGGCGGAGGAAGTCCGCAAGGTCAAGCGCTTCGAGAGCGGCATGGTCGTCGATCCGATCACCATCTTTCCCGACGCGACGCTCGCCGACGCGCTTGCCTTGATGAAGCGCGCCTCGATCTCCGGCATTCCTGTCGTCGAGCCCAATGGCGGCAAGCCGGGAAAGCTTATCGGCATCCTCACCAATCGCGACGTGCGCTTCGCCGACGATCCGCGCCAGCCGGTGACCGAGCTCATGACCCGCAAGGTGGTGACGGTGGGCGAGGGGGTGAGCCACGACGAGGCGCGGCGGCTTCTCCACCTCAACCGGATCGAGAAGCTCGTCGTCATCGACGATTTCGGCCGCTGCGTTGGCCTCATCACCGTGAAAGACATCGAGAAGGCGACCGCGCATCCGAACGCCGCCAAGGATGCCGACGGGCGCTTGCGCGTCGCCGCCGCCACTTCCGTCGGCGACAAAGGGTTCGAGCGCGCCGAGATGCTGATGGCGGCCGGCGTCGACTGCCTCGTCGTCGACACCGCCCACGGCCATTCCGAGCAAGTGCTGAGCCAGGTCAAGCGGATCGCGCGCGCGACCAACAAGGTCTCGGTCATCGCCGGCAATGTCGCGACGCGCGAGGGCGCCAAGGCGCTCATCGACGCCGGCGCCGACGCGATCAAAGTCGGCATCGGGCCGGGCTCGATCTGCACCACCCGGATCGTCGCCGGGGTCGGCGTGCCGCAGCTCACCGCGATCCTCGAGGCGGCCGAGGCCGCGAGGGCGGCGGGCGTGCCGGTCATTGGCGACGGCGGGGTCAAATATTCGGGCGACCTCGCCAAGGCGATCGCGGCTGGGGCGGATTGCGTGATGATCGGCTCGCTGCTCGCCGGCACCGACGAGAGCCCCGGCGAAGTGTTCCTCTACCAGGGGCGCTCATACAAGAGCTATCGCGGCATGGGGTCGCTCGGCGCGATGGCGCAGGGGTCGGCCGACCGCTACTTCCAGCAGGACGTCAAGGATCAGGTGAAGCTTGTGCCCGAGGGCGTCGAGGGCCAGGTGCCCTATCGCGGCCCGGTCGCGGCAATCGTGCACCAGCTCGCCGGGGGCCTGCGCGCCGCCATGGGCTATGTCGGAGCGGAGACAATCCCCGAGTTCCAGAACAAGGCCCGCTTCATGCGCATCACCAACGCGGGGCTGCGCGAGAGCCATGTCCACGACGTGGCGATCACCCGCGAGAGCCCGAACTACCACCCGTCGGGGGTATGACGGCGCGAGAGCCTCTTATCACGGGCTGGCCCTGATGATTGACTGTGACGCGGCTCACAGCCGCGAGCCGGGCGAGAGCTTAACCCACCGTCAACAGCACGTGGGAGCTCGGATATGTCAGGTCACGACCATTCAAAATTGCGCCTCGAAATCGGCCGCGAGGCCGATGCGCTGATGTTCTATGCGGGGTCGCAGGCTTATTTGGTCGCTTGCCAAAGGGCGGAAGAAGCAAGCAGCGCCGAAATGGCCAAGGCCTGGAGCGGGGTCGCGGCGGCAATCGGCCGCAGAACGGGAATGCGCCGGTCGGTGCTCGATTACCTCATCCACTAGCCGGGCTCGAAGCTTGTCGCCTTTTGGGGGTTAGCGGCGGTCGGCGGCGGGAGCGAGTCATAAGTTTACAGCGTATTTGACGCTGCGGCGCCGCCTGCTAGTCTGCCAAACAAAGTGCAATGAAATAAGCCGAAGCGCCGCCTCGAACCTTGGCCGTAGGCGCGGTCCGGCCTGGAGGGGTGGGGATGGTCGATTCCGACATCGCGAACAAACCGGTCGATCCTGCCATCGCGCCGAAACCGTCCGCCCCCGACATCGCCGAACAACTGGTCAAGGCGCTTCAACGTCCCGACGGCAGGTCCGACCTGCGGCCGGTGCATGCGATCGGCATCGGCGCGACCGGCTATTTCGAGGCGTCCGACGTCGCGCGCGACTACTGCATCGCCCAGCACTTTCAGGGCGGGAGAATTCCGGTCAAGGTGCGTTTCTCGAACGGATCAGGTTGCGCGGTTCCGCATGACGGGTGGTCGGACGTCCGCGGAATGGCGACGCGATTCGAGCTGGCCAACGGCGCGACGACCGATCTCATCGCAATGACGCTGCCGGAGTTCTTCGCGCGGACCCCGGAGGAGTTTCTAGAGTTTGCCATTGACGCCAAACCCGCCCCGATGCCGCGCGAGTCTCCATGGCGAAAGTTCCTCGACCTGTTGCATTTGACGCTGCCTCAGCGAAATCCCTATCCCGGTGAAACGATCAGCCCCGACCTGGGTGCGATCCGCTTCGCCAACCAGCACGATTACGCCAAGCTCGCTGTCTCCCAGGCGGCCTTGATCGGCGCGCCAGTGAGCTACGTACGCGCAGAGTATCACGCCGTCCACACCTTCGTTGTAGTCGCCCCGGACGGCGCGCGCCGCTGGGTTCGCTTCTCCTGGCAACCCGTGTTGGGCGTTCTGAACACCGATCCCGATAAGACGCCAAAAGACGAATATCTGCAGCACGAGCTTCGCGACCGGCTCGCCAAAGGGCCCGCGCGCTTCACTTTGATGATGGCGATCGGGGAAGCCGGCGACGATTTCAGCGATTGTTCCCGTCCGTGGCCGCCTCATCGGGTTCGGATCATGATGGGAATGCTGACGGTCGTCGACGTTCCCAAGGACCAGGACGCGAATAGCGAACGCCTGGCCTTCAATCCCATGCATCTCACTGCGGGAATCGAGGCCTCGGACGATCCGGTCCTTCACGTGCGCGGAAAATCCTACGACATCTCGAGCGCATGGCGGATGAAGCCCGGCGGATGCCCATTTTCAACGGAAGTCTTTGCGCCGCCGCCGGCTGTGCCAGCCTGGATCGATTGGCTCGATAAGTTCGTCCACGGGCTGCCAGACCAGAAGTGGTTCCAATTCCTTTCGGCATATGTCGTGGTTCCCTACTGGGCTCGGAAAGCGCCGACTGCGCCTCTGCCCGGAGGCCCGCGAGCTGCGGTCCAGCCATCAGAAAACGTTCAGCGCATGATGAACCTCATCATGCCGCTGAAGGACAAATCCGCGGTCGGGCGCGCCAACGCGGCCTTCGCGATCGCCAACAACGTCGACGAGATCTTCGCCGGTCTCGACAATGTCGGCACCGTCCATTTCGCCCGCTTCCTGCTGATCGGCGACTACATCTGCATGATTTCGGTCTACGACGGCGACTTCACCAACTACATCCGCGATTTCATCGCCACGATCGGGAGCGTGTTCGACGAAGTGATGAAGGTGGTGGAAGGCGGCGACGCGCTCCGCCCGACCGCGAGAAACATCGAGGCCTTCATCGATTGGGTGCATGCGCACGACCTGTTCCAAGCGCCGGACTTCCCGACCGATCTCTTCACGCTGAACAAGGAGTCGGGCAAGACGCCTCGTCCGCCGGGCCCGCCCGAACTGCGATCCCTGGGCCGCGAGTTCGTCCTGCAATTGCACGCCAATCCCAACATTTCGCTCGGCGGCGGCTATCGCGGCTATCCCGGCGTTTCCGTCGCGGACGTGCGGCGCAAGTTTGGAGTCGGCTGGTGAGCGTCGAGTTCGATCGCACCCAGATTCAGGGCAACATCCTGCGCGGCTATCGCCGGAGCTTGGTGCGTCACCTGATCCTCAAGGTGGAGGACCGAGCGACGGCTCGTAAGTTCCTCGGCGCATCGGTCGGCGGAGGAAACGCCGAGGTTCCCGGGATCACCAGCGAGACGCCATGGCCCGACAAGAAGCCGCCGCCCTTCTGTTTCAACATCGGCCTGACCTACGAGGGGTTGCGAGCGCTGGGAACGCCAAGCGACTCGCTCGCCTCGTTCCCGACCGAATTCAGCGAGGGGATGACGAGCCGGGCGTTGAAGCTCGGCGACTTCGGATCGAGCGCGCCCGAGAATTGGCCGAAGCCGTTCGACAAGCCGGCGGACGTGCATGTCATCGCCTCGGTCTACGCCGACGACAAGCAGCATCTCGATCGCGTCGAGGCTCAGGTCGGCCGCGCCTTCACCGTGCTGGGCTCGCGCGACGGGGGCAATCTCGTCGCCAACCCCAATCTCCCCGGCGACGGCAATCTCCCTGCCGACCCCAAACCCGACCCCGACAAAGTGTTCTTCGGCTTCACCGATAATATCTCGCAGCCTCGTTTCGCCGAGATCCGCGACGACCCGGACACCAAAAAGGCCGATGAGCCGATCGATCCGCTCGGCACCGCTCTGCTCGGCTATCCGACGCGTCTCGAGGGGCTCTTCTTTCGCGTGCCGCAGCCTGACGTGCTCGGGCTCAACGGGACCTTCAATGCGTTCCGTGTCCTCGCCCAGGACGTAAAGGGGTTCGAGGCCTATCTCGACAAGGCGGCGAACGAGCTCGTGGCCCATCCCGACGTCGATCAGCTCTTGGCGCCGGGCGGCGAAGCGCTGATCGGCAAAGGTCTCGACCGTGTGGGCGCTTTGCGCGAAATCGTCGCGGCGCAGATGTGCGGACGCTGGCGCAACGGCGTTCCCTATGGCGTCTCGCCCGACGCGCAATGGCCCAACCCGGACGTTTCCCGGACCAACTTCGACTACAGCGGCGCTTCGCGATGCCCCGCCGGCTCGCACATGCGGCGGGTCAACCCGCGCGGCGGGACCATCGTCCAGCGGATCGCCAACTATACCCGGCGCTTGATCCGGCGCGGCATGCCCTACGTCCTGAAACTCGACCCGGCCCACCCCGACGATCAGGAGCGCGGGCTGCTGGGGAATTTCATCGGCGCGAGTCTCGGCGCGCAGTTCGAGGCGATCATGTGCGACTGGCTCAACCTCGGCCTGCTAGACCCGGACATCACCGGAGCCAATGATCCGTTGATCGGCGCGAACACGCCTGAGACGAGCTGGTTCGACCTCACGCTCAGGAACGGAGGCAGCATCCGCCTTCGCGGCTTCCCGCGCTTCGTAACGACCCGCGGCGGCGCCTATACGTTCCTGCCAAGCCTGCCGGCGATCAAGCACTTGTCGGAACCCACGGCCTGAGCAACCGCGTCCCGAGCGGGGAGGGCGCCGCGGCGGCCTATTTCGGAGAGGGCGTCAGCTCCGCCAGCGCCGACTCGATCCGCGTCAGCATTGGGGATGGGCCGAAGGCGCTCGAGATGCGACGCGCTTCGGTGAGATGGCGCGCCGCGAGCGCCTTCCTCTTCTTCGCCTTATACAGGAGGCCCAGGATCATTTCCGCGCGCCCGATATAGTGTCCGTTCCGGTCGAATTGCGGGTTGGACCGCACCTGTTCGATCAAGGCGATGATTCGCTTCGGGCCAAATAGGAGCACGCCGGTCAACGCCCGAAAATTCCGCACGAACAGCCCGAGCGACGCCTCCCCCTTGCCCGAAATGATGTTGAGATAGACCTCGCACAGGAACATCCGGCACCAATCCGCCGAAGCCCGATAGCCTTCGCTCTCGCGCCGGGCGATCGTCTGCTCGATATAGCTCAGCCCTTCGTCGATCCGCCCGTTCATGGCGAGGGCGACGCCCCAAAGATTCTCCGGGCCGCTGAGAAACAAGGTCCAATCGTTCTCCGCGCATTTGGCGATGTAACCGCCGACCTCGTCGAGCGCGCCTGGCTTGTTGAGCAGGAGGAGCGCGGTGTTTCGCGCCGACGCTGCGATCGCCCTTTCGAACGGCGCGCGGGACGTGCTGATCGCAAGGTCCGCCATCTCCAGAGCCGCTTCATAATTGTCGCTGAGCATGGTGATCAGAGCTTTCATCGCGGTGGCGTAACCGAGAGATCTCGGGTCGTTCATCGCGACGCCGATGACGGTCAGGCGCTCGAGCGCCTCACGCGCCTCGGTGATCCGGCCGCGGTTCATTTCGTCATAGGCCAGGATGGCCGAATAGAAATTCTTGAGGTAGGCGTCGTCAACGCTCGCGAGGGCGGCCTCGGCCTCGCGACGGCGGGCGTGGAAGACCTCGATCGGGACCGGGGCGCAATAGGTCGAAACCGACAGCTCGCTGACCAGCGCGTAGGCGATCGATTTCGGATCGCCCAGGCGGCGCGCCATCGCCCACAATTCCTGCTGGACGCTCAACGCGTCGCGGTATCTCGCGGTCCAGACCAGGCTCGAGATGTAGTGATGCAGTATGAGGACGTGGTGGCGGCTGTCTCCGGAGCGGTTCAGGTTCGGCCTGAACTTGGTCGTCACCGCGATGATTGTCTTCAGCCGCAAGGAGATGTTCGAACAAAGCGCGTAGTTCGCGAGCATTTCGGCGAGGCGCTCGTCGCTGGCGCAACTGGGATCGCGCTCGTAGAGCGCAAGCGCCGAGGCGAAATATCGATCGGCCTCGTCGAGCGAATAGACGCCGAGACTCTTCGCGCCCGCCATCGCGAGATAGGTGAAAGCGGCGCCGTTTCGATTGGTGAGGGCGTAGTGGTGCGCGAGCGTTTCCGCGACCTCGGCGAGCCGGCCTTCGCTGCGCTTTTCCAGTTCCTGGGCGATCTTGAGATGCAGCTCCGCCGCGCTCTCCGCGAGCAGGCTCTGATAGAGGGTGTCTCTCAGGAGCACATGCTTGAAGGCGTAGTCCGTGGAGCGGGTTTCGCGTCGGACGATATCCAGCGCCTCCAGTTTCTCCAGTCTCTCGCCAACGTCATCGCCGATCTCGTGGACGAGAGCGAGCAGATTCCTGTCGAACCGCCGGCCGATCGCCGCCGCCGCCTGCAACAGCGCGCGATCCTCCCGCGGCAGCCGGTCAGCCCTTGCCGCGAGCAGGCTCTGCAAGCTCGCCGGCAAGCCGATGTCGCCCGCGTCCGGGTTGAAATCCGCCTTGCCTTCGGCGACGCGCAATGCGCCGCGCTGGATCAGGAAACTCAGGATCTCCTCGCCGAACAAGGGATTGCCATCGGCGCGCTCGGTGACCTGAGCGATCAACGCATCGGGAGCCGAGGCGACCCCGAGCCGCGTCTCCAAAAGATGCCGGAAGTCGCTCGCGGCCAGGGGCTCGAGCGCGAGGGTGGTCACGCCCGGCCCGCCGAGCCAGTTTGGAACATATTCGGGGCGCCGGGTGGTGACGACGAGCAGGTTGGGCTGCGCGCTCTCGATCAAGGCGCCGAGGATCTCCTGGGACGGGCGGTCGATCCAGTGGATGTCCTCGATCGACAGGACGACCGGGGAAGCGCGGCATCGCGCCCTGACCAGGGCCGGCAACAGGTCGCGGGTGCGCAAGCCGATGAGCACTCCGTCGAGTCCGGCCAACGAGCCCCCCGGCGCTTCGATGCCCAGGAGATTGAGCAGGAGGCCCAGATTCTCCGGCGTGTGCATCTCCAGTCTGCGAAGGCCAGTTTCGAGCTTCTGCCTGATCTCGGCTGGATCGTCCGCAGGCCGGATTCGAAACGCGCCGCGCATGACCTCGAGGAAGGGCAGGAAGGGAATCTGCTGGCCGTCGGCGGCGCAGTTTCCGGTGAGAACGCGAACCTCGTCGGCGTTCAGCCATTGCCGGAATTCAAAGGCGAGCCGCGTCTTGCCGAGACCAGGATCGGCGACAATGTCGATGACCTGAAGCCGATCCCGCGCCCGCCCGAGCGCCTCCTGCAATATCGCCAGTTCGTTGTCGCGGCCGACATAAGCGCTCAAGCCGCGGCCGACCGAGGCGTCGAAGCGCGTTCGACCCTTATGCACCGACTCGAGCCGCCAGACTTTCTGCGGCTTGGATTTGCCCTTGATCATATGCTCGCCGGCGAAGCTCATGTCGACGAGCCATTCGACCAGGCGTCGGGTCGAGTCGCAGGTCAGCGAAGTTCCCGCCTCGGCCAGGGCCTGAAGCCGCGAGGCCAGGTTCACCGTGTCGCCGAGGGCAGTGGCCATGGCGTTTTCGTCCCCGAGCCGCGCCACGACCGCGAGGCCGGAGCTCACGCCGACGCGCATGGCTGGACGCGTCCCGAATCGAGCCTCCATCTCGTCGCCCGCCGCCGCGAGGACGGCGTGGATCGACAGGGCCGCGCGGCACGCCCGAAGCGGAGCGTCCTCGAGCGCGTCGGGAACGCCGAACAGGGCCATGATGCTGTCGCCGGCGAAGCCGCGCACCGTGCCGCCCTGTTCGCGAACGGCGGCGGCAAGCTTGTCGTAGATCACCCGGACGAAGGCGAAGGTGCCTTCCTCGCCCAGCCGTTCGGAGATGGCGGTGAATCCGACCATGTCGGCGAACAGAACCGAAACTTGGCGCCGTTCGCCCAGAGGCGCTGGCGGGCTCGCGCCGGTAAATTCAACTTCGCCCATGGCCGAAACGCTCTTACTCGCTTCCGAACTCGACTGCCAGCGTCGGCGGCCGCGACGTTCCGAAGCCGGCCGCGCCTGCGCCCGTTTTGTTCATGGACCGGCCAGCCGGCGCTTGCTCAAAGGGTCGGCGGGCGCCCGCCCAATGGTCGCCGACTGATCTACGCGCCCGGCGTGCACAGCGTCAACATTGCCTGCCCGGAAGGCCGATCATTCCTCGACGGCAGCGTTCAGTCGGCGTCTTTGGCGCCGTCAGGCAACGCCGCGGTCCGCCTTTCTCAGCTGTGATTCTCGAGTTGCGTCTTGGCGTCGAGCGGCTTCGGCGGCGGAGCCGTGATCACGGGGGTAGGGGGCGGCGGCGCGGCGCAGGCTCCCAGCCCGGCGAGTACGGCGCAGGCGGCGAGGATGCGAAGGCTTCTGGACATTGGCGAGTTCTCCTCATTTTCGCCGGCGCACGGGTCGCGCAAGACTGGCGAAACTCGATTCGCGCGACCACGCAATTCGAGCCATGATTTCTTGCTTCCCGCAACCCGCTCCAAAACGAAATGAGCCGCATGCGCGTTCTGTACGTCTACTGCCACCCGCTGCCCGAGAGCTTCCACGCGGCAATCCGCGCGGCGGCTCTCGAGGGACTCAAGGCCGCCGGCCATGACGTCGACCTTTTGGACCTTTACGCCGAATCGTTCGACCCGGTCCTCTCGGAAGAGGCGCGCCGGCGCTATCACCATGTGCCTCTCAACCGGACAGGACTCGAGCCTTACATCGGCCGTTTGACCTCGGCCGAGGCGATCGTGATGCAGTTTCCGACCTGGTGCTTCGGCATGCCCGCGATGCTGAAAGGGTTCTGCGATCGCCTTCTGATGCCGGGCGTCGCCTTCGACATCTCCGATCCGGCGCATGTGAAGCCCTCGCTCCTGAACGTGCGCCGGATTGTGGGCGTCGTCACCTACGGTCGGCCGTGGTACATGGCTAAATGGATGGGCGACCCGCCACGGAAAATGGTGACGCGCTATCTGCGCTGGTTCACGGGGCGCAGGGCCAAGGCCGAATATCACGCGCTTTATCACCTGAACGTCGCGACGGACGCCCAGCGCGAGGCCTTCATCGCCAGGGTCGGCGCCGCGATGCGCCGAATTTAGGGATATGCGCGCTCGCTTTGGCGGCCGTTGAGGCTCTCATCAGGCGCTGCCGGCGACCTTCATTGCATGGAAATCGGGGTGGGGACGCTCCGCCGAAAGGGCGAGCGAGGTTTGGAGGGCTTCGACATCGGCCGCGCCGCGCGGCTCCCAGCCGCAAGGACATGGGTTGTCGCAGCGATGCGCGGCGGCGACCTCGAGATAGAGCGAGCCGACCGCGGTCGCCGCGAGGCTCATCGCGGCCATCGGCGGCAGCCGCCACGACTGCATCACGGCGCAAAAGGCGATCCGGACCCTCCTCTTCAGCTGCTCGAGCGCCGCGATCGCGTCGTCCTCGGTCGCACCGGCAATCTGCATGGGCTCTGATCCTCTCGGCGTTCTGGCCGCCGACGAGAGCTAGAGAACGCCCTTTCGCGCGGCAAGCGGCCGAGGCGCATTTCGCAATTTAAACAATTTCAAACCGTCCGCCGCATCGATGCTAGATTGATCCTGCGGTGGATGGAAGCGGGAGGGCTTTTCATGTTGTTCACGGCCGAGCACGAAGAGCCGCGACGGACCTTGCAGAAATTCATCGCCGCCGAGATCAACCCCCATGTCGACGAATGGGAAGCGGCGGGCGAATTTCCGGCCCATGAGCTGTTCGGGAAGCTTGGGCGGCTCGGCTTTCTGGGCTTGAACAAGCCGGTCGAATTCGGCGGCGCCGGGCTCGACTATTCCTATGCGCTCATGATGGCGGAGGAGATGGGCGGGGTCCGCAGCGGGTCGGTTCCCTCCGCAATCGGGGTGCATACGGACATGGCGACGCCGGCGCTCGCCCGCTATGGCTCGGACGCGTTGCGCCGCGAATTCCTCGCGCCGGCGATCTCGGGCGACGTGGTCGCCTGCGTCGGCGTGTCGGAGCCGGGGGCGGGCTCCGACGTCGCCGAGATCAAGACAATCGCCCGATCCGACGGCGACGACTACGTCATCGATGGCGGCAAGATGTGGATCACCAACGGCGCCCAGGCCGACTGGATGTGTTTGCTCGCCAATACCGGCGACGGGCCGAAGCATCGCAACAAATCGCTGATCTGCGTGCCGATGAAAGCGAAGGGGGTGACGGTTGCGCGCAAGCTCGACAAACTCGGTATGCGCGCCTCCGACACCGCGCAAATTTTCTTCGAGGGCGTGAGGGTGCCGAAGCGCAATCGGATCGGCGAGGAAGGCAAGGGCTTCGTCTACCAGATGACGCAGTTCCAGGAGGAGCGCCTGTGGATCGCCGCGGCCTGCCTCAAGTCGCATGAGCGCACGATCGCCGAGACGATCGCCTATGCGCGGGAGCGCAAGGCGTTCGGCCGATCGATCCTCGACAACCAGACGGTGCATTTCAAGCTCGCCGAGCTGCAGATGGAAATCGAGCTCCTTCGCTCGCTCATCTATCGCGCCGCCGAGGCGATGATCGCCGGCGCGGACGTGACCCAGCTTGCGACGATGGCGAAGCTCAAGGCCGGGCGGCTCGGGCGCGAGCTGCCGAGCGCCTGCCTGCAATATTGGGGCGGCATGGGTTTCATGAACGAGACGCCGGTGAGCCGCGCGTTCCGCGACCACCGGCTCGACTCGATCGCCGGCGGCGCCGAGGAGGTCATGCTGACCATCCTGTGCAAGGGAATGGGGACCCTGCCCGGGATGGGGCAGTAGCGCGAGCCCGTGGCCTCGCATCGAGGACGGGCGCCAAGCAAACTGGGCGGCTGACGCGGCGCTATAGGACGAAAGTCGAAAGCCAACGGCCTTGTCGCCATCGGAGAATTTGCGCATCTTGTGACATATCGCCGCACCCGCGCGTCCAGCCATGAGCTGCCGCCCGGACGGCGCTCATTGGACGATTTGGGAGGAATGCTCATGGCCAGCGGAATCGACAGAAACAACCTTGGGCCGCTATCGCGGCGGACCTTGCTCAAGGCCGGCGCGGGCCTCGCCGGCGGGGCGATGCTGCCGTCCGGACTGATCCTGCCCGCGCTTGCCGAAGACCAACCGGCGCTCGGGACCTGGCCGGCCGGCTCGCAGGGCGCTGCGGTCACGATCGGCGCCACCGTTCCCCGCACCGGCGCCTACGCTGTGCAGGGCGAGGATGAGCTCAAGGGCATGCAGCTTGCCGTCGAGCACCTCAATGAGGGCAATGACCTGATCAAGCAGATCGCGCCCAAGGTGACCAAGGGCGTCTTGGGCAAGCAGGTGAATCTTGTCGTCGCCGACTCGGCCGCCAAGCCGAACAACGCCGTGCAGGAACAACAGGTTTTCATCAACGATAACAAGATCATCGCCATGACAGGATCGACCTCGTCGGCAGTCGCCGTGGCGCTGAACAAGTTCGCCCAGCGCGAAAAGATCCTCTATCTGGTCGCGATCTCGGGCTCGAACGACACGACCGGCAAGGATTGCGTGCGCTATTCGTTCCGCCAATGCTTCTACGGCGAGACCGCAGCCAATGCGATCGGCCCGGTGCTGGTCAAGAATTTCGGCAAGGGCAGGAAGGCGGCGTACATGACGCCGGACTACACCTACGGCCACACCGTGACGAAATCGGTGAACGATTACCTGACTTCCCAGGGCGGCTGGACCCAGGTGACGGACCAAGTGTCGCCGCTCGGCACCCAGGATTTCAGCCAGTATCTCACCAACATCGCCAATTCCGGCGCCGAATTCATCATCAATGTGAATTGGGGCCGAGACGCCGTGCTGTCGGTGCAGCAGGCAAAGCAGTTCGGCCTGACGCCGAAGATGAATATGGTGATCCCCTATCAGATCCCCTTCCTCGCCAAGGAAGTCGGTCCGGAGCTCACCGAAGGCGTCTTCGCCGCCACCGACTTCTGGTGGACGCTTGAGGACAAGTATCCGCTGGCGAAGATGTTCGTCGACGAATTTCAGAAGAAGTACGGCTACCGGCCCGAATGGGGCGCCGAGAACGGTTACATGCAGTTCGCGATCTGGGCGCGGATGGTCTCCGAGGCTGGCACGTTCTACCCGCCGGACGTCATCAAGCAGTACGAGAAAGGCGAGACATTCCCCTCAATGGTGGGCGATGTGCGTTTCCGCCCGGAGGACCATCAGTTGATCCGCCCAGTCGTCATCGTCCGAGGCAAGGCGCCGAAGGACATGAAGAATCCCGAGGACTTCTGGGAGGTGCTCGAAGTGGTGCCCGGCGAACCCCTGATGCAAAAACCGGACGCCTTCGGCTGCGACCTCGGCGCTTACACCTGACAAGCGCCAATGCCTTCTCCGCGCGCCCCGCGCGTGGAGAAGGCCTCGTTTGCAGGGCGAACGACCGGCTGGGCCCGAAACGACATTCTCGCGTCTTCGATGCCTGGCCACTGACGCCTGGCCACTTGAGACTCACAAGTTGGCGGATTGCCGGTCATGATGGCGGGCATTGCGGCAACGGAACAGGCTCTTCATCAGCCTTGATACGGGCGGCGGCGTGGTCAACTGGGACACCTTCATATCGCAATGCTTCAACGGGCTGGTGCTCGGCGCGCTTCTGGCGCTGATTTCGTCCGGCCTGACGATCATCTACGGCACGCTCGGCGTGCTCAACCTCGCGCATGGCGCGATGTTCATGCTCGGAGGGTACGCCGGCTGGGTCGCCTACACGTATTCCGGGTCCTTCATCGCCGCGGTGATCGCCGGCTCGCTGTTCGTCATGCTGGTTGGGGTGCTGATGGAGCGGCTGATCATCCGCCATTTCTACTCGCGCCCGAACGAGGACCAGCTTCTCGTCACCTTCGGCCTCGGCGTCGTCTTCGTCGAGGCCGTGCGCTTCTTCTTCGGCAGCCTGTCGAAAGTGGTGCCGCCGCCGATTGTCGGCATCACGTCGCTCGGCTTTATGGTTTATCCGACCTATCGGCTGGCTCTGCTCGCCATCGTCACCGTGGCGCTGCTTGCGCTTTATTTTGTTCTTTACCGCACCCGGATCGGCATGATCGTGCGTGCGGGGATCGAAGACTCGGTGATGGTCGAGTCGCTGGGAATCGACGTCTACAGGGTGTTCATGCTCGTCTTCGGCATCGGCGCCATGGCTGCGGGTTTTGCGGGCATCGTCAATGCTCCGGTCGTCTCGATCTCGCCCGACGTCGGCGAATCGATGCTCGTTCAAACTTTCGTCGTTGTCGTCATCGGCGGCGTCGGCTCTTTTCCGGGCGCGGTCCTCGGCGGTCTCGTCGCCGGCGAAATCATCAGCATCACATCGATGTTCAACCCCGGCTATGCCTACGTCATGCTTTTCGTGGCGATGACGCTTGTGCTGGTGATCCGCCCCTATGGGCTTCTCGGCGCGGCGGGCCGCGAGTGAGCGCACTCCTTTGATGAACACGAAACGCCCCTTTGTCGTCGAGGCGCTGACGGTCGTCGCGCTGATTGCCGCGCCCTTCGTGCTGCCGCATCTCGGCTTCTCGCTCACCACGATCAACCGCGTCCTGATATGGGGCCTGTTCGGCATCGGCTTCGATCTCTTGTTCGGCTACACCGGCCTCCTCTCGTTCGGTCAGTCCGCGTTCTTCGGCTCTGGCGGCATGTTCGCCGCCTATCTCATGACCGAGGCCAACTTTCCGTACGTCCTGACGTCGATCGTGATCGGCGCCCTGTTTGCAGGCGTTATCGGCTATCTCGTCGGTTTGATCGCGCTGCGCCGCACCGGCATCTATTTCGCGATGATCACGGTGGCGATCGCGGAGGTGTTCTTCTTCGTCGAGTTCAATCCACTGTCGGACTTCACCGGCGGAGAGAACGGCTTGCCGGGCGTGCCGACGCCGAGTTTCAACCTCGGCTTTGCGAAGCTGCGATTCGACAGCGACCCGTCGATGTATGCATTTCTTGCTTTCTGGTATTTCGTCGGCCTGGTGATCGCGCTGCGCATCGTACGCTCGCCGGTGGGAGCGATTTTCAGCGCGCTCCGCGACAATCCACTGCGCGCGTCGGCTCTCGGTCACAACATTCATGGCTACAAGCTCACCGCCTTCGTGGTCGCCGCGGCCTATGCCGGCTTCGCCGGCGGCCTCCTGGCCATCATGCAGGGCTTCATGCCGCCGGATGCTTTCATGTTCGACACCTCCGGCCAGCTCGTCATGCAGACGGCGATCGGCGGCGCGGGCACGCTGTTCGGGCCGCTGGTTGGCGCGACCGTATGGCTCTATCTGAGCGATTTCTTCCAGAACACGCTGCATCTTGGGGCGACCTGGAGGCTCGTGCTCGGCATCGTGTTCGTGCTGCTTGTCTGCTTCCTGAGGCGCGGAATTGTCGGCGCCGTTGTCGACCTCTATGAGCTGGCGGCGGGCGGCAGGACGACGACCGGGCGCGCCGGCGCGATGACTGGACCGATCGCATCGCCAGCCGATCGAGTCGCCGCCGAGACGATACCGGCGCGCCGCCGCCCTCTCGGCCAGACGACCGGTCCGATTCTCCAGGCGACAGGTCTGACCAAGCGCTACGGCGGCCTGACGGCCAACAGCGATATCGATTTCGTCGTCAATCACAACGAGATCCGCGGCATTATCGGGCCGAACGGGGCAGGCAAAACCACCTTCTTCAAGATGCTGACCTGCGAGGTTCCGCCGACGTCGGGCAGGATCGCCTTCGAAGGCCGGGATATCACGGGGATGAGCGTTGCGGATGTCTGCCAGCTCGGGCTCACCAAGAGCTACCAGATCAATCAGCTGTTCGATCGCCTCACAGTCAGGCAGAACCTCACGATCGCGGCGCTGGGCGAGATCCGCGGCAAGTTCAAGCTCGACCTGTTCCGCAGTTTGCACAGCATTCCAGGCCTCGATCAACAGGTCGAGCGGACGCTGGCGCTCGTCAATCTGACCGAGCGGCCGGACACGCCGGTGTCCGAACTCGCCTACGGCGAGAAGCGGCGGCTCGAGATCGGGCTTGCGCTGGCGACCCTGCCGAGCCTGCTCCTGCTCGACGAGCCGCTTGCAGGCATGAGCCCGCGAGAGCGTGTCGAGACGGTCGCCCTGCTCAAGTCCATCGCGCGCGGCCGAACGATGATCATCATCGATCATGACATGGACTCGCTGTTCGAGCTGGTTGAAAAGGTCACCGTGCTGCAGGAGGGCCGCGTCCTGGTCGAGGGCGCGCCGGACGAGATCAAGACCAATCCCAAGGTGCAGGAGGCCTATCTCGGCGGCGTTCGCGGAGAGGCGGCATGAGCCTACTCGAAGTCGAGGACCTCAACAGCTACTACGGTGAGAGTCACATCCTCTTCGACGTTTCGCTGCGTGTCGAAAAACACGAGGCGGTGGCCGTTCTTGGCAGGAACGGCGCCGGCAAGAGCACGGCGCTCAAGAGCCTGATGGGCATCGTCAAGCGACGTACCGGCTCGATCAGGCTCGACGGCGTCGAGCTCGTCGCCCAAAGGGCCCACGCTATCGCCCGTCTGGGCATGCAGCTTGTGCATGAGGACCGGCGCATCTTCGGCAGCCTCAACGTGGAGCAGAATCTGGTGCTCGCCGGATTGACCGCGCCGAACCGATGGCCGCTCGAGAGAATCTACGAGATGTTCCCCCGCCTCAAGGAGCGCCGCGACAGCCGGGGCACGGACCTGTCGGGCGGCGAGCAGCAGATGCTCGCGATCGCCCGCGCGCTCATTCGCGATCCCAAAATCGTGCTGCTCGACGAACCATTCGAGGGCCTCGCCCCGGTCATCGTCCGCGACCTCGTGGCCGCCTGCCGTGACCTGGCGGCGGCCGGACAGACGATCGTCCTGGTCGAGCAGAATCTGGCGGCGACGCTGGCGCTGGCGCAAAGGGTCTATATCGTCAACAACGGCCACGTCGTCCACGAGGGCCCATCGCGGGAGCTCAAGGAGCAGCCGCACGTGCTGGAGCGCTACCTCGGCGTCTGACGCTCTACTGAAGCGCCGCCGCCGCGCGGCGCCGCTGTTCCGCTTCGACGCGGTCGAGCGCCGCGCGCAAAGCCTGCGCCTTGCCGATCGTGCCAAGGTTGTCCTTGGCCGGCCTTGCGCCGTGCGGCGCGGCCTTGCCGCGGATTTCGCGCGTCTGGCGCGCGGCGATCCCCTTGGCGCGCTGGACCGCCTCCCTGAGGCGGCGGGCGACGGCCTTGAGCTCGTCGTCCGACCGGCGCTCGATCTCGGGCTCCCGGGTCAGGGCGACCAATTCGAGCTCGGCGGCGGTCAGGAGCCGGGCTTCAAGCTTCGCTGCTTCGGTCATGGAGGACTTCAGCCGTCGACCAACCAGGCGGCCTGGAGTTTCGTCTTTTGCCTCTGCCGCAGATGGGCGGCGAGGCCCAAACCAGCAAAGCCGATGATCATCATCGCCCAGGCTGACGGTTCGGGGACGGCAAGCGAAGCAATCTCTATCGCGGGATCAGGAGAAAAACCCGTGGCAGCATCGGTCAAGAAGGTCGCTTCCGCCCCCGAATCCTCAACCCAGGCGATGTACCAGGTCACGGGCATCGGGAGGCCGTGATCTAAATTGTAGACGTCCAGTCCCGCCCCGCCCGCCCCCCCGGGGACGGAGAAGCAGTCCGCTCCGTCGCCCGTTATGTCGCTGCAGAACCGAATGGACGCTCCGGGCGCGGCGTTGGCGACTGTGAAGATCCCATTCGGCGTCGCTTCGAGCATAAAGTCTGTAGTGCTAATTCCGGAGCCCGGGTTTGATGAGCTATCGCTTGTGCCGTCGCTTGCGATGAAGGACCACGACAGAATGTTGCTCGCGTCGAGATCGCATGAGTCGCAGTTCGTTGTGATCGAGCCTGTGATCACGCCCTTGCCCGGAGTAGGCCCTAAGTTGTTATCGAAGGTGTAATTCACGTTGTAAGTGTATGTCGTTGCGTAAGCTGGGGACGAGGCCAGCCAACCGGCAAGCAGCATCAGGCCCAGAAACAGCTTTTTCATGCCCCCTCCGAATATCTCAGGTGATACAATCGCTCGCAATTCGGAACGCTAACCCACGGCCAGTCGCAGGTAAAGGCGTGACGCCAGCGCTCGCGCATCGGCGAAGGACGCGGCGATATCCAAG
>Ga0335073_10003730_pt1 | contig 21310 bp, 20 predicted proteins | sample Lox_Sample_22_FD_207093 | JGI IMG/M metagenome (GOLD analysis project Ga0335073, IMG submission 207093) | Soil microbial communities from Loxahatchee National Wildlife Refuge, Florida, United States - Lox_Sample_2.2 | ecosystem: Environmental > Terrestrial > Soil > Wetlands | place: USA...
CGCTTGTCACATTGGTTGGCGTACTCGCGGCGGGGCTGCGGACCGGATTCAAGAGCAGCGTCAATAAAGCGTTCGTCGCGAACTACGCGATCACGGCCACGAACAACTTCTCGCCGATCAGCCTCTCGTCCGAGCACGCAGTGCGGAGCGTCCCCGGCGTGACGGGCGTGGTCGGCGTGCGGGCCGGCGACGGGAAGGCATTCGGGTCGCACATCAACGTGACGGGTGTGCCGCCGAACGCGAGCCAGGCGATCAAGGTCGACTGGCAGGCGGGCAGCCAGAACACGCCGGCGCAGCTTGGGAACGACGGTGCGTTCGTCGACAAGGCCTACGCGAAGGCCCAGAACCTCCAGGTCGGCTCGCCGCTATCGGTCGAGACTCCGACCGGCCGGTTCCTGAATCTGAAGCTGATCGGCATCACCAATCCGCCGAAGGGCGCCTCGCCCTACGGAGACGTCTCGATCTCCCAGGCGCTGTTCGACCGCGAGTATCAGAACCCTCAGAACCTGTTCACGTTCGTCAACATGCAGGGCGGCGTAACGCAGGCCAACACGAACACGCTGAACGCGGCCCTCGCCGGGTTCCCGGACGCCAAGCTTCAGACGAAGTCGCAGTTCATCAACAACCAGCTGCAGGGGCTCACCTTGCTGCTCAATCTGTTGTACGTGCTGCTCTCGCTGTCGATCGTGGTCAGCCTGTTCGGAATCGTGAACACGCTCGTGCTCACCGTGTTCGAGCGGACCCGCGAGCTCGGCATGCTCCGGGCAGTTGGGATGAGCCGGCGCCAAGTGCGGCGCATGATCCGCCACGAGAGCGTCATCACGGCGCTGCTCGGCGCCGCGTTCGGGATACCGCTCGGGATCCTGCTGGCCGCGCTGATCGGGGCCACGATCAACTTCGGGACGTTCACGGTTCCGATCGGCACGCTGATCGTGTTCGTGATTGCCGCGGTCATCGCGGGCCTGATCGCCGCGATCTGGCCGGCGCGGCGCGCCGGCCGGCTCAACGTGCTCCAGGCACTCTCGTACGAGTAGCGGTCAGGGCCGCAGCAGCGCGATCGAGCTTGTCGCGTGGCCGACGAGCTTGCCGTCGCCGTTTCGGGCGTGGGCTTCGGCGAACGCGACCTGCCGGCCGACGCGCAGCGCTTTGCCGGCGATCTCGAGCTCACCGCTGTCGGACCGCAGTGCGCTGAGGAAGCTGACCTTGATCTCGATCGAAGAGATCGCGACGCCGCTCGGCAGCGCCGACTGGACCGCGCAGCCGCACGCCGAGTCGAGCAGCATGCACAGGAGGCCGCCGTGGACGATCCCGCCCGGGTTGTAGGTCGACTCGTCCGGGGTGCACCGGAATACGGCCTCGCCGTCGCCGACCGAGTGCAGCGTCGCCCCGACGAGGTCGGCGATCGGTGGAGGCGGCAGTCGGCCGTCGACGATCGCCTGGAGGAACTCGCGCCCGGGAAGCGTGACCGCCGCGTTCGCCGAGATCATCGGGTCGTACCACGAGACCGCTTTCGTGCGCGGCTCTCCCCAGTCGCTCACGCGCCCGCCTGGACATTCTGCAGCCGGACCTGCCCGCGCGCGACGAGCTTGTGATCCTCGGGGCGGCGGATCTCGACCTGCCAAAGCTGTTGCGTCCGACCCTGGTGGACGGGGGTCGCGACCACGTCGAGCCGGCCGTTCTTGTGCGGGCGGACGAAGTCGGTCAGGTTCGAGACGCCGACGGCCTGCTGGCCGCTGTCCTTGATCGCTTCGAACGCTCCGGTGGTCGCGAACGTTTCGATCACGGTTGTGTAGAGGCCCCCGTGGATGAGTCCCCACGGCTGGTGGTGGCGCTCGTCAGCGGCGACCGAGCCGCTGACACGCGTGGGGCTGCGCTCGTCGAACTCGATCTCGAGCAGCCGCATGAATTCGCTCGGGGTGCGCAGGTCGGTCATCGCGCGAACGCTACCCAGTGATCGTCGCCGTCGCAGTTGCCGGCGCAGCGGGTGCGGGCGCCGGATCGGGCCGGCGCACGAGCATCAGGAAACCGACGATGCCGCCGACGAGTGCGACCCCGGCCGTCACCCACCAGCCGCGCTGATACGCCGACAGCACCTGCGCCGGCGAGTTCGGCGAGCCGAGCACGGCGATCAGCATGGCCACGCCGACGGCGAGGCCGACCTGACGCAGCATGTTCACGACCGCCGAGCCGGTGGCGAACGATGTCGGCGGAAGCGAGGCGGCGGCCGTGGCCATCATCGTCGGAAGCGTCAGGCCGACGCCGGTCCCGGTGAGGATCAGGCCGCCGAGGACGTCGCCGACGTAGTCGGGCCTGAGCCCCACCGCGAGCGCCATCCACGCCATCCCCGCCGCGAAGATCGTCGATCCGGCGGCGATTACGACGCCGGCACCGAACCGCGCGATCAGGCGGCCGGCCACCAGGAACGAGAACAGCGGGACCATGATCGGTCCCGGCACGATCGAGAACCCGGTGGTGAGCGCCGACCAGTGCCACACGTCCTGCGCCCACAGCACCCGAGACAGCAGCATCGCGCCGAACGCGATCGAGAACAGCACCGCGACTGCCGACGCTCCGGTGAACGGCCTCACCTTGAACAGCGCCCGGTCGATCAGCGGGTTGTGGTGGCGCGCGGTCCGGAGCGCGAACAGGACCAGGAGCGTTGCCGCCGCGGCGAGGACAGCAACCGTCCGCGCGCTGCCCCAGCCCCAGCTCCCGCCCTCGACGAGTCCGAGCGTCAGCGCGCCCACGCCGGCGGTGATCAGCAGCGCGCTCAGCCCGTCGGGCCAGGGGATGCGGTGGCCGGGAACGTCCGGAAGCAGGCGCCACCCCGCGACAAGCGCGGCCACGCCGATCGGGACGTTCACGAGGAACACCCACCGCCAGCTCGCCGCGACGAGGATGCCGCCGACCGCGGGCCCCAGCGCCGCGGCGAACCCGCCCGCCGCGGTCCACGTGCGCACCGCGCTGTGGCGGCGCTCGGCGGGGAACGTGGCCAGGATCAGGCCGAGCGAGGTGGGGGTCAGGAGCGCCGCGCCCGCGGCCTGGAGCACCCGGAAGGCGATCAGCATCGGGAGGCTGGTCGCCGCCGCGCACGCCGCCGACGCGGCGACGAACACCGCCACCCCGACGAGGAAGCCTCGCTCGCGCGGGTACCGGTCGGCGAGGCGCCCGAACAGCACAAGCAGGGAGGCGTAGACGATCGCGTAGGCGTTCAGCACCCACGAGAGATCGCCGAGGCCCGTGGCTCCGAAGCTCCGGGCCATCTGGGGAAGGGCGACGTTGACGATGAACAGGTCGAGGCTCGCCAGCACGACGCCGGCGCAAACGATTACGAGAACGACGTTGGGGGAGGCAGTGGAACGGCGGGTTCGGAGCTGACTTAGCGCGGACATAGCCAGCATCCTACCACGCTGACTTAGCATTGCGCTAGTCAGCTATCATTCCCTGCATGTCGACTTCAGCCGTACGCCTGACCGGATCGCTCGACCCCCGAGAGGGGTGGAAGGCGGAGCGCTGCACGATCGCCAAGTCGCTCGAGATTCTGAGCACGCGCTCGGCGGTGTTGATCCTGCGCGAGGCGTTCTATGGGACGACCCGCTTCGACGACTTCGCCGAGCGCGTCGGGATCAGCGAGCCCGTCGCCGCCGCGCGGCTGCGCGAGCTCGTCGACGAGGGCCTGCTCGGGCGCGAGGACTACCGCGAGCCCGGCCAGCGGACCCGCCAGCAGTACCGGCTCACCGAGAAGGGAGCCGAGCTGTTCCCGGTCCTGGCCGCGCTCATGCAGTGGGGCGACCGTTGGCTGGACGACCGCGGCGGCCCGGTCGATCTGATCCATCGCGACTGCGGCGAGAGCATCGGTGTCGAGGTGCGTTGCGCCGCCGGCCACCGGGTGGACACCAGCGAGATCGACGTCGCCCGCCGGCGCCGGGCGCGCACGTAGCCGACGCTCGCGAGCCCGCATGCGGGCTGTAGTGCGCCTTACCCCGGGCCGTTGCCCGTGGGCGGCGCCTGCGGGGGCGGCCGGCTGCCGCGGCGGCGGGCCAGTGCCTCGAGGATCGCGGCCTCGTCGACGCCGAGCTCCGCGAGCAGCGGCGCCATGTTCTCGTCGCGGGCCAGGGCCAGGAGCACGTCGCGGGCTTCGATCTCCGACCGGCCGTCGTCGAGCGCGCGGCCGGCGGCGATCGTGAGCAGCCGCCGCGCTCCGGCGCCGGGGCCGACCCGGATCCACTCGTCGAATCCGGACTGCTGCGGCCTCGGTCTGCGCGGCGAGTCATTCGACGGGCGACCGAGCGCGCCGACGGTCTGCAGCCTGCGGATCACCTCGCTCCGCACCTTGTCCGGGCCGGCGTCGAGATCGACCAGGATCCGCCCGGCGACGTCGTCATCCAGCGAGACCAGCGCGAGCAGGATGTGCTCGGTACCGATGTAGTGGTGACCGAGGCCGATCGCCTCGCCGTCCGCGAGCTCGAGCGCCCGCTTTGCTTTGGGCGTGAACGGAATCTGACCGGGGACGGCCTCCTCGCCGAGCCCGACCATGCGCACGACCTCGCCCCGGACGCGCTCGACCGTTAGGTCGAATGAACCGAGGACACTGGCGGCAAATCCCTCGGAATCGCGCAGCAGGCCGAGCAGGATGTGCTCGGTGCCGATGTAGCCGTGCTTGAACCCGTTCGCCTCTTCATGAGCCAGGACCACTACCTGGCGGGATCGCTCTGTAAATCGCTCGAACAGGGGCCTAAGAATCGCACCGCCGGCGCGAGCGGGCAAGGAGACCCCGCTGCCCGGCGGCCGGCGCGAGCGCCGGCCGCCGGGACCAGGGGAGCGTTAGAAGCGGACCTTCACCTTCGTCCGGGGCCCGCCCACCGCCATCACCGTGACCACGTACTTGCCGTGGAGGCGAGCGCGGTGATGGAGGGTGATCTTGTGGCTGAGCTGACCGTTGCCCCAGCCGACGATCTGCTTGCCGCGGCTAAGCGCCACCACGGCACGTGCGTCGCGCGAGAAGCCGACGGACACGCAGAACACGTTGATGATCTGGTTGTGCTTGATCTCAACCGTGCAGATGATCTTCGGGGTCTTGCCCGGAGGGCCTTGCTTGCCCTGCGGTCCTGCGGGTCCTGCGGGTCCAGCCGGTCCTGTCGGCCCTGCCGACCCTGCCGGCCCTGCCGGCCCTGCGGGACCCTGTGGCCCGGCCGGACCCGGAGGTCCTTGCGGGCCCGTCGGGTTCGGCGGGGTGCCGCCGCACAGGTCGTAGTTCGGCGGGGTCGCGTCGCCGGCGAGCTGGTGCATGTCGGTGATCAGCTCGTTGGCCTGCTCGGTCAACGACTGAGCACCCAGGGGATCGATCGTGAACGACGACGAGAACGCGGCACTGTTCAGCGTCGCGTTCATCTGCGAGACCAGCGGCGCCCGCAGCGCCTGGCATGCCGCGAGTTGAGCGTTCCACGCCTGGTAGGTCGCGTCACTCGGTGAGCTCGTCGACACCGCCTTCGTGCTGACAGTGAGGCTCTCGCGGGCAAACTGGCCGAACGGCGCATCGAGCTGCTTGTACGCCGCGGCCAGCGAGTCGTAGTCGAACGGATCGGCCGCGATCGCCGCCGGTGTTGCGGCTGCGGTCATGATCTGCGAGATCGCCCGCCCGTCCGGCGTGTAATCGTCGCTCAGACCGGTGAGCGACAGGATCGTCGGCTGAGCGTCAGTGTGGTCGGTCCAGACGCTGTCGGTCGTGCCGAGATTCTGGATCCCGGGGCCGACCCAGCCCTGCCACGTGCTGGCGATGTCAGGCTGATCGTCGCCGTGGTTCCACGCGAACCCCCCGGGCTGTCTCGCGCAGCCGGGGTCCAATCCCACCGTCGGACACGGATCGTCGAATCCGTCGTCGAGGAAGAAGTCGTCGTTCCCGAACAGCACGAACGACGGCGTCCGCAGGGGGTCGGCGTTGATCATGTGCAGGATCTGGAGCTCCTGCTGGTCGGCGATGTTGTCGGTGATCGGCTCAGGCCCGTCGGTAATCAGGTCGAACTCGCTCATCCCCGCCATCTCGCGCTCGAGGGTGCGCACCGCCGACGAGCTCGGATCGGGCTGGTTCTTGATCATGATCTCCGGCGCGTCGTCGCTGTCCTCGTCGAACACCGTCGAGTCGCCGGTCGTGCCCTTGATCAGTGTGTTCAGGTCGACCTGAACCTCGCCCACGTTGCGCGCGTGGGTAGTCGGGTTCGTGTAAACGCACGGCGTGGCCACGCCGTTGCAGCCCGGATTGAGCGGCGCGCCGCCCGCGAAATGGTCGCCCTCGTCGACGGTGACCAGGAACAGCGTGTTGGTCTTGTTGATGCCGTCATTGGCCAGCCGCTGGAAGAACGCGGTGAAGGCCGCGTTGTACTCCTGAAGCTGGGCTTCCATCCCCGCTTCGCCGGGACCGAACGCATTGCCGCCGTTCTGGTCGTAGTGGTCGTCGTGGACGTCTGAGATGTACGTGTAGGTGACGGGGATTCCCGCCTCCTGGATCGCCGCGGTATAGCCGAGCGCGTTGTTGGCCTCCATCCCGTCGAAGCCGGGGAAGCCGACGTGGCTCGAGCTGTCGATGATCGGCGAGGTCGAGGTTTGCCCAGGAGCCCCGCTCGGCTGGTACCCGCTGAAGCTGTTCGGCGGGATCCCGCCGGCTGTGTCGGCCGGCAGGTTGTCCACCGAGGTCGCGTCGGCACCCGTGTTGTCAGCGTCCGGCGCAAACACGTCGTAGACCGGGTTGAACGTCGTGCTCTGCCCGCCGGCAAAGCTCCCGGTCGTCACGAACGGGTTGACCTGGAAGGCCCCGTACAGGGCCTTGTAACCGGTGTAGCCCCCGGGCTCGTCGCCCAGCGTGTCGGTCTCGCCGTTAGCGCAAACGCCACCGGTGGTGCTGTCTGCCTGCGAGCAATGGATCGCCAACCCTTCGATGTCGGTGGCGTTCTTCAGGCCCGAGGGCAGTCCGCCGGGGAATGCCTGGGTCACGTCGCTCGAGGTGTTCTCGAGCTCCATGTCCGCGGCACCGAGGCCCGCGAAATCGCAGCCGTGCGAGGTGTAGGGAACCCACGGAGCGGGAGTGTTCTTTCCGCCTGTGGTGATCAACGTCGGCTTCATATCCGCGGTTCCACTCGGGTCGGTCCAGTACTTGAACGCCGAGCTGAACGTCGATCCCGATGTCGTGCTCGGGTTGGAGAACAGATAACTGTTCCCGACGGTGATCCCGTTCTTGTCCGGGTAGAGGCCGGTCTCGGTCGAGATGATGCCGCCCGAGGTGTGCGAGATCAGGACTGTGTGGTCATTCGAGAGCAGCGTGCCGTTGCCGGTGATGAAGCCGCGCAGCGCCGGCAGCTGCTCGAGATCCGACGGCACGTCCGGGTTGTCCCGCTCGGAGTGCACATTGTCGAACTGCAGAATGACCACGTGCTTGATCCCGTTGCCGAGGCTGCACGTCGATGTCGCTGACGCGGTTCCCGGCACCGCTGCCGCGACTCCCAGGATCCCCACCCCCACTACTCCGGCGGCGACCGCGAGCAGCCTCGCTCGCAGCCCCGACCACGCACGCGTCCATCCCATGCCCGGTGACACCTCCGCCCCCCAATCGATGAATAGATTGGTTCGCGCAATCTCGCGCGATCGGTGGGCAACCTACCTTCCGGTGTCACGCCGATTTGTAACCGGGAAGTGTCCCTCCCGTGTCCAAATTGTGTAGGCGGCGCAGTCTGGGCGGCGGAGCCGGCGCGCTGCCGGAATGGCCGCGCTGTGCGGCCTCCGGGACTGCCCGAGCGCGCCGGCCGATCAGTTCCGGCCTTAGTCGCCGCTCTCGAACTTGAACGAGATTCCCAGCCGGACCCGGTAGTTGACGAGCGACCCGTTCTCGATCGTCACGTCCTGGCGGATCACCTCGGCGACCCGGAGGTCGCGTACCGTTTTGGCGGCCGTCTCCACCGCGTTGCGCGCCGCTGCCTCCCACGAGTCGCTGCTGACGCCGATCACCTCGGTGACGCGGTAGACGCTGTCTGCCATCGAAGGCTCCCCTCGTTTGGTGGTGGACCTCAACCTGCGGTACGGCGGTGAGGGCCCGAGCCTACCGCCGCGAGGTGTGCATAGCCACCCCTTGGGGTACTTACATCCGACCGGAGCGGTCGCAAGACTTCCGGATACGGAAAACGCTCTTCGGGACGACCGGCATCAGGCAGACAAACCCACGCCATGGCGTGGAGGAACGTCACGGCGTGAACTCTGGCCGATCGCCCCGAGAGCGTCTACCCACTGCCTGCAGCCGCCGTCGCTTCTGCGAGGGCAGAACCGTCGGCACCTCCGCGAGAACCGCCGGCGCCTCGGCCGCCACGACCTCCGAGGCGACTCCGCACACGGCCCCGACCACCGCGCGCAGCGCCGGGTGCTGCTCGGCCCCGCGACGAGACGCGATGAACAGGTGGCGACACGGCGGGTCGTCGGCGATCGGCCGGATCGTGACCCCGGGGGGCGGCTCGTCCTGAGCCAATCTCGGCACGCAGGCCACTCCCAGCCCGGCGCCGACGAGCGCCATCACCGCGGTCCAGTCCGCCGAACGGTGGGCGACGACGGGCGAGAAGCCGGCCGCGGCGCAGCCGACGCGGATCACGTCCTCGCACGACCATCCGCGCGGAGGTGCCACGAACGGCTCGGACGCGAGCGCCGCGAGCGGGACCTCGGCTTCAGTCGCGAGCCGGTGGTCTTGAGGGAGCGCGACGTCGAGTAGATCGCGCATCAGCGGCGTGCGGGTGAACCGCTCGTCGTCGTGGCGAGGAGCGCTGTCGGACTCCATCGAGATCGCGAGGTCGAGCTCGGCGCGCGCGAGCTGGTGAAAGACCTCGGGGCTTTCGAGGTCCTGCACGACCAGCTCGATCCCCGGCGCGCGGTCGCGCAGCAGCCCGACGGCGGGGACGATCAGGCCGCGGATCGCGGTCGAGAACGCCCCGATCCGGACACGGCCGCGCTCCCCGCCGGCGAGCTCCGCGAGCGTCGCATCCATTCGTTCGAGCTCTGAGAACAGCGCGTCGGCGTGCGCGAGCACCGCCTCGGCGGCCGGCGTCAGCCGCACGGTGCGGCCGTTCGGGAGCAGCAACGGTTGCCCGACCTGCTGCTCGAGCGCGGCGAGTTGCTGAGAGACCGCCGAGGGCGTGAGGTACAGCGCGTCGGCCGCCGCCGCAATCGTGCCGCGGTTGGCGAGCTCTCGCAGGGCGCGTAGGCGGCGGAGCTCGATCATGAAGCTCAGCTTACGAGTCTTGTCAACAAGGTCTAGTCGCACTTCATAAAGCGCGGCGCCAATCTCCTTATGTGCCCACCCGTCACGTCATGCTCGCCGCCGCCGTGGCGCTGGTGTGGGGCATCAACTTCGTCGTCATTGACGTAGGCCTTGGCTCGTTTCCTCCGCTCCTGTTCGCCGCGCTCCGGTTCACGCTCGTCGCCTTCCCGGCGGTGCTGTTCATTTCCCGGCCGGCGGTGCCGCTTCGGTGGGTGATCGGCGTCGGCCTGTTCATGAGCGCCGGTCAGTTCGGGCTCCTGTTCGTCGCGATCCACCAGGGGATGCCGGCGGGGCTTGCTTCGGTCGTGCTCCCGACCCAGACCGTGTTCACGATCGCGCTCGCGGTCGCTTTCCTCGGAGAGCGCCCGGGCCGCGCCCAACTCGCCGGCGCGGCCGTCGCGGTCGGCGGCGTCGTCCTGATCGCGCTTGGTCGCGCGCGCGGGGTGCCGCTCGGCGCCCTGCTGCTGTGCGTCGGCGCCGCCGCGTCGTGGGGCGTCGGGAATATCTGCAACCGCCGCGCGCAGGCTCCCGACGCCCTGGCGTTGCTCGTGTGGTCGAGTCTCATCCCACCCATTCCGCTGCTCGCGCTGTCGTTCGCGTTCGAGGGCTCGCACGAGATCGGCTCCGCGCTCGCGAACGTGAGCGTGGGCGGGCTGCTCGCGCTGCTGTACGTCGTGATCGTCTCGACCGGGTTCGGCTTCGGGGGATGGACGTGGCTTCTCCGGCGCCATCCTGCTTCGCGCGTGGCGCCGTTCACGCTGCTGGTTCCGCCGGTCGGCATCGCGGCGGCATGGATCGCGCTTGGCCAGTCGCCGAGCGCCGGCGAGTTGGCCGGGGCCGCGATCATCCTCGCCGGTCTCGCGCTCGCCTCATCGGCAGTGCGACTCCGGCGGCCGCGAGCTCTGGTGGGTCGCCCGTCGGGCGTGTTGCGAGCCGGTGTGGTTCGATCACTGGATGGCGACTGAGGAGCCGACCGCGATCGAGCGCCCGATCGGGCCCGATGTCGACTGGCGGCCGGCGGCCCGGCCGGCGCGGAGCGAGCTGGCGGGCGCCCACGTGCGCCTACGCCCGCTCGACGCCGACCGCGACGTCGAGGCGCTGTACGCCGAGTCTCACCCGCCCGCCGGCGACCCGGCGATGTGGACGTACCTTCCGAACGGTCCGTACGCCGATGTCGCTTCGATGCGAGACGGTTTGCGTCTCGCCGAGGAATCCGACGATCCGCTGTTCTACGCGATCGTGCCGATCCCCGGAGAGCGGCCCGCCGGCGTCGCCTCCTACCTGCGCATCACTCCCGACCATGGCGTCATCGAGATCGGCCACATCTGGTTCGGCGCCACGCTGGCGAGGACCACGGCGGCGACCGAGGCGATCTTCCTGCTCGCGGCCCACGCCTTCGACGACCTCGGCTATCGCCGCCTCGAGTGGAAGTGCGACGCGCTGAACGCGCCCTCACGCCGAGCCGCGGAGCGGTTTGGGTTTCGCTTCGAGGGCGTGTTCCGGCACCACATGGTGGTCAAGGGACGCAACCGCGACACCGCGTGGTTCGCGATCACCGACGACGAGTGGCCGCCGATCAGCGCCGGCTTTCGCGAGTGGCTCAGCCCGGCCAACCGGGACGACGCAGGGCACCAGCGCCGCGGGCTCGCCGAACTGATCGCCGCCGCTCGAGGTTGAGCCTCGTGGGCTTCGTCGTGGTCCGCCACTCCGAGCGCCCCGAGCTGTGGGAGGGCCTCGAAGCGCTCTCTAGCCAGGTGTGGCCCGAATACAACCTGCACGGCGAGGTCCTCGGGGCGAACTGGTGGCGGCTGGAGGAGGAGTTCCCCGATTTCCAGTTCGTCCTGTACGACGCCGAGGCCCAGGAGGTCATCGCCGAGGGCCACACGATCCCGTGCGATTGGGACGGGACGACGAGCGGACTGGGAGAGGGAATCGACGCGATGATGATGGCCGGGTTCGAGGCCCGCGCGGCCGGTCGCCGGCCGATGGCACTGGGCGCGCTGGCCGCGGAGATCCTGCCGCGCTTCCAGGGCGGCGGCCTCGCCGACCGCATGCTCGAGGCGATGTCCGAGCTCGGCCGCGACGCCGGCCTCGGGCACCTGATCGCGCCGGTTCGCCCGAGCATGAAGCACCGCTATCCGATCACCCCGATCGAGCGCTACGTGACGTGGACCCGAGAGAACGGCGAGCCGTTCGATCCCTGGATCCGTGTACACGTCCGCCGTGGCGGTCAGATCGTCAAGCCGGTCGCGAACTCGATGCACATCGCCGGCACGGTCGCCGAGTGGGAGGGCTGGACCGGCATGCGGTTCCCGGACGACGGCCGGTACACGTTCCCGGACGGACTGGCGCCGGTCGAGATCGACCACGCCCGTGACCTCGGTTCCTACTGGGAGCCGAACGTGTGGATCGTGCACGAACTATGAGGGCGACCGATGAATCCTGCCGTCGCACGCGGTCCACAGCAGCATGAACTCCGTTACCTGTCAGATATCGGTGTCGGTCGACGGATTTGCCGCCGGGCCGAACCAGAGCCTCGACAATCCGCTCGGAGAGGGCGGCATGCGACTGCACGAGTGGGCATTCGCGAATGCCGGCTGGCGCCGCCAGCATGGGCTCGAAGGCGGCGACGAGGGCCCTGACTCGGAGGTCGCCGAGGAGGCCGTCGCCGGCATTGGCGCCTACATCATGGGCCGGAAGATGTTCGGCGGCGGCGAAGGTCCGTGGGATGACAGCTGGACGGGCTGGTGGGGCGATGACCCGCCGTTCCATGCGTCGGTGTTCGTGCTCACCCACCACGCTCGCGAGCCGCTGGCGATGCAGGGCGGCACGAGCTTCACGTTCGTCACCGACGGTGTCGAGGCGGCGCTCGACCAGGCCCGTGCGGCCGCCGGCGACCAGGACGTTGCGATTGCCGGCGGCGCCTCCACGGTGCAGCAGTTCCTGGCTGCCGGCCTGCTCGATGAGCTCTACCTCCACATCGTTCCCGTGATCCTCGGCGCAGGCGAGCGCCTGCTCGAGAGCGTGGGCGATCCCAGCCTCGAGCTCGTCAAGGTCGTCGCCTCGCCGGCCGTGACTCACGTCAAATACCGCGTGCTTCGCTGAGCGCTCTGACGTCTGCGCTACCGTGCGGACATGTCTGGCGCGCCTTCGCTCGCCGTCCACGGCCTCGCCCGCCGCTATGGCGGATTCGAGGCCCTGCGGGATCTCGAGCTGGAAGTCGGACCCGGGGAGTGCGTCGCGATCGTGGGCCACAACGGCTCGGGCAAGACGACCGCAGTCCGGACGATTGCCGGTCTGCTCGAGCCGAGCGCCGGAAGCGTCGAGGTGGCCGGATCGCCCGTCCACACCGAGCCCTCCGGGATCGAGGCTCGGGCGGCGATGGCCGTAGTTCCCGACAGCCCGTCGCTGTACCCGGACCTGACCGTGCACGAGCATCTCGAGCTGGTTGCGCTCGCCCATGGAGTGGCCGGTGACGACACCGACGCGCGCATCGACGCGTTGCTCGCAAAGCTCGAGCTCGCGGATAAGCGCGACGCGCGGCCGGGCGAGCTCTCGCGCGGGATGCGGCAGAAGCTCCAGCTAGCGTGCGCGCTGATCCGTCCCCATCGGCTGTTGGTGCTCGATGAGCCGGTCGTCGGTCTCGATCCGGCTTCGCAGCAGACGCTGCGAGAGCTGCTGCTCGAAGCCAAGCGCGCCGGCGTGGCCGTGATGCTGACCACGCACCAGCTCGAGTTCGCGCGCGGGGTCGCCGACCGCGCCGTCGTGCTGGCCGACGGAGTCGTGGTGGCCGACGGCCCGTACGACGAGGTCGTCGGGCTCGGGTCGCCGTGAGCGTCGCTGCGCGGGCGGACGCGGTCGATCGCGCGCGAGCGGTGCGCGGGTTCCTGCGTGCCCGGCGCACGCGGTTCCGGCCGACCGCCTACCAGGTCTACGCGACGCTGGTCGTCGGCGGGATCGCCGGCGCGCTCCTCGGCAACGCCGTGTCCGAGGCGATCGGTGGCAGCCTGACGGCGCACAAGCTGCTCGTGTTCGGCCCGGTGGTGCTGTTCCTCGTGCTGCTCAGCGCGCTCCGGTTCGGCACCTGGCAGGGTCCGGTCTCGTTCTCGACCGCCGACGTCGGCTTCCTCCTGACTGCACCGATCGCGATCGCGGCCTTCGTTCGACCGAAGCTCGATCAAAGCCTCATGATCGGCGCGGTCGTGGGCGCCGCGGTCGCCGGCGTCGCGCTCCTCTTACTGGCCGGAGGGCCGGGGAGCTTAGGGCTCGTCCGGGCGCTCGCATCCGTCGCGGGCATCGGGGCGTTCGCGCTGCTCGCGGTCGCCGCAAGCTGGCTGGTGGAGTCCTCTCGAAGAGCCTCCGGGCTCGTGCGGCGCGCGAGCCCCGCCGTGCTCGTGGCCGGTGTCGCTCTGCTGGCGATCAGCGCCGCTCCGTTCGGTCGTTCGATCGGCGTATGGTCGGGTCCGTGGGGCTGGGCGATCGCGCCGCTGGCCGGCACCTCGGGCTGGCCGGTGGCGGTGGCGCTGATCTTCGTCGCGGCCGCGGCGTCGACCATCGTTGCCTTGCGTCGCGCGGGCGCCGCCGGCGCTGAGATTTTCCTGGCGCGGGCCGAGACGCGGTCCGGGCTCACCGCCTCGGCGTTCTCGCTCGACTATCGCGGCGCCGCGTTGACGTACCGGTCGGCGCTGCCCGCACGAGTGGGCCGGCGGGCTCGGGTTCCGCGCCCCCGCTCGCCGCGGCTCGTGGTTCTCTGGCGCGACGCGCTCGCGCTGGTTGGCGAGCCGTCCAGGTTCGCTTGGGCGACGTTGTTCGCGTCGGCCGCGACCGTGGAGGCGCTGACGCATCCGGGTCGCCCGGTCCCCGCGGGAATCGCCGCGGTCGGGCTGTACTTCGCCGCGAGCCTTCTGTGCGAGCCGCTCCGCCTCGACGTCGACGCTCCCGACACCGGCGCGCTGCTGTTGACGTGGCCGTTCGCCCGTCTGCTGCTTGCCCATTGTGCGCTCCCGGCGCTCGCGCTGTTCGCCGTCACGGGCACCGCGATCATCGGCACCGTGGTGGCGGGCGCGGCCGGCGCCGGCGCGCTCGCCCTGATCCCCACCGTGCTCGCACCGGTCGTCTTCGTCGCCGTCTTGTGCGTGGCGCTGTCGGCGCGCCGCGGCGGTCGGGTCGACGAGAAGCTGCTCGGGCGGCTCCTCAGTCTCGACCCGAACAACCCGGGCGGAGCCGCCGTGCTCGTCCTGTGGCTGATCCCGTGGCTGCTCGCCACCACGATCATCGTCGGCGGAGCGGCGCTGGTCATCGGCTCCGCCGTGGTTCACCACCGCGCGGTCGTTTCCGCCGCGGTGGTTGCGCTGGCGCTGGCGGGCGGCGCGTGCGCGGTCCTCGTCGGTGTGGCGCGCGGATCGAAGCGCCCGGGCGGGTAGGCGGTTGCTCCGGCGGTTAGGCGATCGCCCCGGCGGTTAGGCGATCGCGCCGGCCGACCAGCGGAAGTCGGCCGGTAGGTTCGCGCCCTGGACCGTGCAGTCGGCGGCCGCGACCTCGACCGCGGCGGTCGCCGCCCTGACCAGCGCGTTCGGGTCGGCGGCCTCGTGCTGATTCAGGGCGTGCGCCGTCCACCAGGTGAGGAAGCCGGCGACGAACGCATCCCCGGCTCCGATCGTGTCGACGACGTCGACGGCCGGGATCGGGATCGAGCGCTCGTGCGACTCGGTGAGCACGGTGGCGGGCGACGGACCGTCGGTTACGAGCACCGCGGCGGGTCCCAGTTCGAGGAGGCCGCGCGCGGCCGAGCGCCAGGCCTCGCCGGGCCGTAACAGCCGCAGGTCGTCGGTGCTGACCTTGACGATGTCGACCTGGCGGATGAACGTGTCGATCAACTCGCGATATGCCGACACGTCGGTGATCGCCGCCGGACGGCAGTTCGGATCGAGCAGGATCGTCGCCCCCGGCGGTCGCTCGTGAATCAGCGCGGTCATGCTCGACCCCGTCGGCTCGACGAGAAGCGCCAACCCGCCGAGCGCCAGCGCCTCGGAGCCGTCGAGGATCTCGGGCGGGACGACCGCCCGCGTGAGCAGCGAGGCCGAGGTCCCGTCCAGATAGAACTTGTACTCGGCCGAGCCGAGCGCGTCGATCCGCGCCACCGCAAGCGTGGTCGGCGCGGGGGTGGGATCCGGGATCGAGATCGTTACACCGGCCTCCTCGAGCAACGACCGGAGCTCCTCGCCGAACCGATCGTCGGAAAGCCTGCCGACGTACTGGCAGTCGCCACCGAGGCGGGCGATCATGCGAGCGACGTTGAACGAGGCGCCTCCCGGCAGCGGCGTGACCGAACCCGATCCGTCGATCACGAGATCGATCAGGGCCTCCCCCGCGACCGTGATCATCGCTGCATGGGATCGAACACGCGCGGGATCTTATGGTGCGTGGTCGATTTGCCTCCATAGTGAGCACAAATCGACCACGCCCGCCGGGTCAGCCGACCATCCCGAGTGATCGGGACGCTCGTGCAGCCCCCTCCGACAACGACCGCAGCTTCGCCCACGCGATCTGTGGATGCGTGCGCCCGCCGAATCCGCAGTCGGTCCCGGCGATCACGTTCTCGGCGCCGACGACCGAGGCGAACCGTTCGACCCGCTGCGCGACCAGGTCGGGGTGCTCGACGACGTCGGTCGAGTGCGTCACGACGCCGGGCACGAGGATCTTTCCCTCGGGGAGTCGCACGTCCCGCCACACCGCCCACTCGTGCTCGTGGCGGGCGTTGGCGCCCTCGATCAGATACGCCTGCGCCTTGACCTCCAGCAGGACGTCGACGAGGTGCACCAGCTCGAGGTCGTGCGCGTGGGGGCCGTGCCAGCTGCCCCAGCACATGTGGTAGCGGACCCGGTCCTCGGGGATGTTCGTGAGCGCATGGTTCAACGCCTCTACGCGCACCCGGCAGCGATCGCGGAATGCTTGGAGCCCCATCGCGATTCCGATCCGATCCCACAGCGCCGGTAGCCAGGCGTCGTCGACCTGGAGCACGAACCCGGCGTCGATGATCAGCTCGTACTCGACGCGGAGCGCGTCGGCCAGCGCGTACAGGTACTCGATATCGTCGTCGTAGTACGTGTTCGCGCGGTACACCTCGAGGCTCGCCGGGGCGGTCGAGGTCAGGAACGCGTCCTCGCCGGGGTTGCAGGCCCGCAGGATCTCGATCTCCTGCCGCACCTGCTCGTGCCCGGCGTAGGAGATCGGCCCGGTGCACACCCACCGCATCCGCCGCGGGCTGACCTGCCCGCCGGCGGTGTAGAACAGCGTCCCACGCTCGGTGGCGTACCGGTAGAAGGCGTCGAACTCCTCGCGGTCCTTGCCCTGGGCGATCAGGGGCTTCTCGCCGCTGGCGTCGGTGATCTCGAACCCCGCGAAGCGATCGTCGGCGAACGACAGCCAGTCACCGCCCTTCGTGTACTCACCCTCGTTGACCAGGTCGATCCCGAGCTCGTGCTGGAGCGCCACCACGTCCGTGACCGCCGTGCGCAGCTCGCCGTCGTTCTCGGGCGCGGAGTCGTCGAAATACGGCAGGCTTCCCGCGTGCGTCGTCAGGATCCGGTCGGTACTCCGCCTCATGGCCCGGGAACGATCAGCACCTTGGCGGACGCCTCGGCGTCGAGCGCGGTCGTCATCGCGAGCGGCGCGTCCTCGATCGCGAACCGGTGCGAGACGATCTCGTGCAGCGGGATCCGCCGGTGGTGGCGCGCGAACAGCGCGAGCGTTCCCTCGTAGGCGCGCAGGTCCTCGCCACCAACGCCCATCAGGGTGAGATTGCGCCCGCAGATCACCGCCGGGTTGAACGCCTCGTCACCCATGTCGACGAACGCGCCGACCTCGATGATCGTCCCGCCGTCGCGAACCATCGCGGTCGACTGCGCGAACGCGCCGGGGAATCCTGTCGCGTTGACGACGACGTCCGCGCCGTCGTTGCCACAACGCTCGCGGGCCTCGCGCGCTGCTTCGTCGCCGGGCGCGATCGTGACGGCGCCGGCGACGCGCGCCGCCAGCTCTCGGCGACGAGCCGACGGATCGAGCACGAGCACCTGGCCGGCGCCCATCAGCGACGCCTTGACGGCATGCGCGAGTCCGAGCGCGCCGGCGCCGATGACAACGACGCCGTCGCCCGGGCGGAATCCGGCGGGCCGGGGGAGCGTCGCCGCCCGCTCGAGGCTGTGCGTGACCGCGAAGATCTCGGTAAGCACGGCGACCTCGTCGGGAAGCTCGTCCGGTACGCGGAACACCGCGGTCCCGGGCTTGAGGTAGAGGTACTCCGACCAACCTCCGAACAGGTGCGGAGCGTGCGCAGAGGTGAGCGAGTTCCCGTAATTCTCGAGGTGGCGGCAGAGGTAGTACGGGAATCCGCGGGCGCACATGTGACACCGGCCGCACGCGCGGTTCGGCGCGGGTATCACCCGGTCGCCGGCCGCGAGCGGCGTGCCATCGAACGCGACGGCACCCCCGCGGCCGAGCTCCGCGACGACGCCCACGTTCTCGTGCCCCTGGATGATCGGAAACGGCGTGCTGCGCTCGTACTCCGTGCCGACGTATTGCTCGGTCTCGCCCCGGAAGGTGTGCTTGTCGGTGCCGCAGATCCCCGACGCCCGCATCCTCAGGACCACCGCGCCCGGCTCGAGCATCGACGGGTACGGATACTCCCGCACCTCGAGCCGGTGCGGCGCGACGAGCGTCGCCGCGAGGACTTTCGATACGGAGCTCATCGTCCGCCGAACCTATACCGCAGCGGTACTACCGCGCTGTGCGCTCGGAGTAAATCGGCCAGTTCCGGGTAAAAAAAGTCGGGTGAACGAGCTGGACATCATGTGGCGGCTGGGCCTTGCCCTCGTGCTGTCGTCGGTTATCGGCCTCGAGCGCGAGATCGGGCAGAAGTCCGCCGGCCTGCGCACTTACACGCTCGTGGGCGTCGGCGCGGCCGTGTTCATGCTCGTGAGCATCTACGGGTTCCACGACGCGCTCCAGCACGGACGCAACGTGCTCGATCCGTCCCGGGTCGCGGCGCAGATCGTGTCAGGGATCGGGTTCATCGGCGGCGGCATCATCTTCGTCCGCCGCGACACGGTCCGCGGGCTAACGACCGCTGCCGGCGTGTGGGTGACAGCGGGGGTGGGGATGGCTTGCGGCGGCGATCTTCCGTTGATCGCGGTCTCGACGACCGCCATCTACATGATCGTCGCCTATGTCTATCCATACCTGGTCCGCGTCCTGCCGCGCTCGCGTTTTGCGCCGTCCGAACTTCGCCTCGTCTACGTCGACGGCCGCGGGCTGCTGCGCGAGGCGCTCGCCGAGTGCGCGCAGCGCGGCTTCTCGATCTCGGACCTCGAGATCAAGCACGAGCACGACGGCGACCACGACGGCGAAACGCGTCACGTGACGGTCGCCCTCGAGGTTCGCGGGCAGGGATCCGTCACCGAGCTCGCCACCGGGCTGAACGAGCTCGAGGGGGTCGTCGGCGTGTACGCTGGCGACGCCGACGACGTCGGTTACTGAGCTGTAGACCCGAGGGGTGACCAACGTGACGGAGCGGACGATCGGGATCGGGATGCTCGGCTATGGGTTCATGGGCCGCGCGCACTCGAACGCGTTCCGCCAGATCCGTCACATGACGTGGCCGCCGCCGCTCTTCCCCGAGCTCGTCTCGATCGCCGGCCGCAACCAGGACGCGGTCACCGCCGCAGCCGAGGAATTCGGCTTTGCCGAGCACGTCGCCGACTGGCGCGCGGTCGTCTCCGACCCGCGCATCGGGCTGTTCGACAACACCGGTCCCAACAGCATCCACGTCGAGCCGAGCATCGTGGCCGCCGACGCGGGCAAGCACGTCGTCTGCGAGAAACCGCTCGGGCGCACGGCCGCGGAGTCGTACGAGGCGTGGCAGCGGGTGAGCGCGGCAGGCATCAAGCACATGTGCGCGTTCAACTACCGCTTCGTGCCCGCTGTGCGGCTCGCGCGCAACCTGATCGCCGCCAACGAACTCGGTGAGATCGTTCATTTCCGCGCCGCCTACCTGCAGGACTGGCTCGTCGACCCCTCGGTTGCCAACCTCTGGAGGCTCGACAAATCGGTCGCCGGGTCGGGTGCGCTCGGCGATCTTGGGGCGCACGTGATCGACCTCGCGCACTATCTGGTCGGCGACATCGCGGCCGTGTCCGGCGCGATGCGCACGTTCACTCCGGTCCGCGACGGCGCCGGGGTGGACGTCGACGACGCCTTCGCCGCAACCGTCGAGTTCAGTCAGGGCGCGCTCGGCACGATCGAGGCTTCGCGCTCCTGTCCCGGCCGCAGAAATTCACTGCGGTTCGAGATAAACGGCACGGGCGGTTCGCTCGCGTTCAACATGGAGCGGCTGAACGAGCTCGAGTTCAGCGAAGGAGTCCGCGGGTTCCGCACGATCCTCGTGACCGATCGCGACCACCCCTTCATGGAGAACTGGTGGCCGCCGGGCCACATCTTGGGTTGGGAGCACACCTTCGTGCACGAGCTCCACCACTTCTTGACCGCGATCCGCGACGACGGCGACGTGGCCCCGTTCGGCGCGACGTTCGAGGACGGCTACCGCGCCGCGGAGGTGTGCGACGCGATCGTGGCTTCCGCTGAGGGACACGGTCGGGTCTCGGTCAGCTATCGCGATTAGGCCGTCGCCGGCGGTCGCATGAACCTCGACGCGATATGGCATGACCTGGAGTGCGGCGAGTACACCGAGGATCTTGCGCTGTGGCACGAGCTTGCCGATCGCACTGGTGGGCCTCTGCTCGACATCGGCGCCGGCACCGGCCGGGTGACCCTCGAGCTTGCCGCGCGCGGTGTCGAAGTGGTTGCCCTCGACTCGTGTGCACCGTTACTGACAGCCCTGGAGCGGCGAGGTGAGGGGCTCCGGGTCAGCACAACCGCGGCGGACGCCCGAGACTTTCGCCTCGATCGCAAGTTCTCGCTGATCCTCGTTCCGATGCAGACGCTGCAGCTGCTCGGGGGGCCGTCCGGTCGCGGCGCGTTTCTGCGGTGTGCGCGCGTTCACCTGAGATCCGGCGGGCTTCTCGTCGCGGCGCTCGCCGACGCCATGGACTGCTTCGATGACGAGCACGAGCTGCCGCCGCCGCCGCAAGAGCGCGTGATCCTGGGCGTGCGCTACAGCAGCCAGTTGTTGCGGGTCGTCGAGGATGGGGGACGCGCCGCGATCCACCGGCGACGCGAGATCGACGGCAGCGAAACCCAGGAGGTCGTGGTGCACCTCGACCGCGTTTCCGCCGACCGGGTCTCCGCCGAAGCGCGAGAGCTCGGATTCATACCCGAGCCGCCGCGCTACATAGACGACACCGAGCAGTACCTCGGCTCAACGGTCGTGGTCCTCCGCGCCCCGGAGTCTCACTAGATCGGCGCGGCCAGCGCCTCGAATGTCTCGCCGATGAGGCGACCCGGATCGGCGCCTGGAGTGTCTGGCTCGCGCTCCCAGCGACTCAGCTGCAGCGATCCGTCGACGACCAGCCGGCACCGCTCGAACCGCCGCTCGCTCAGTCGCGCGGGAATCTCCCGGGGCGAGACACCCTCTGCGGCCAGGTCTGCGAGCACGAGCGCGTCCTCGATCGCGAGCCCGACCCCCCACGCCATGTGCGGCGTCGTCGTGTGTGCGGCGTCGCCGATCAGGACCGCTCGCCCCGCGCCCCACGGCGGCGAAACGAGCAGCCAGTACAGCGCCCGGAAGTCGATCTGCGATGGCTCGGTGATCTGCGCCGCAATCTCCGGGACCACGAACCCGAACGCGGTCAGACGCTCCTGGAGCATCTCGAGCAGTCGCCCAGCCGGCGGCCGGTCCGGCCCGGCGCTCGAATCGAGCATCCACACATAAGCGCGGCCGGGCGCGATCGGCACCAGCCCGAGCCGGGTCTCGCGGCCGAGCATCATCGTGTAGCGCTCGAGCTCGTCCGGCTTGTGCACGTCGAGCCGCCAGATCACCTGACCCGCGTAAGCGGGCTCAGGAGCGCC
>Ga0335073_10003731_pt1 | contig 21309 bp, 18 predicted proteins | sample Lox_Sample_22_FD_207093 | JGI IMG/M metagenome (GOLD analysis project Ga0335073, IMG submission 207093) | Soil microbial communities from Loxahatchee National Wildlife Refuge, Florida, United States - Lox_Sample_2.2 | ecosystem: Environmental > Terrestrial > Soil > Wetlands | place: USA...
CTCGCCGATACGAAACCCGAAGTGAACCGCCTGCACCACCATCTCGTTGTCAAAGACGAAATCGTCGGAGCAGCTCAACAGCGGTAGCCGCTCCAGCAAAGGGCGGCTCCAGGCGCGGTAGCCCGTGTGGTATTCCGACATCTTCTCCCGGATCAGGATATTTTCCAGGAAAGTGAGCCCGCGATTGGAGATGTACTTGTACAGCGGCATGCCGCCTTTGAGCGCGCCTCGCCCAAGAATGCGCGAAGCCAGAACGCCGTCGTACTCTCCATAGGCAATCATCGAGGCCATGGCGGAGACCAGCTTGGGAGTGTACTGGTAGTCGGGATGCAGCATCACCACGATATCGGCGCCACGATCGAGAGCGGCCGCATAGCAGGTCTTCTGGTTGCCGCCGTAGCCGCGGTTCCGGTCATGGCGAATGGTGATCAGACCCAGTTCCAGCGAAAGATCGGAAGTATTGTCGCGGCTGGCATCGTCCGTGAGGATCACCTCATCGACGATTTCCCGGGGAATTTCATCGACCGTGCGGCGCAGGGTTTTCGCCGCGTTGTACGCGGGCAATACCACCACCACTTTCTTCTGGTTCAGCATGGTTTCCACTCCGGGTTGGATCAACCTCAATTATAAGGATTTGCCCGTCGCCAGATGCCTTGGATGATGAGCTGCCGGAGGTGAGTTGGACGTTAACTATTCTGGCACCTCGCGCTGGCGAAATGGAGCGTTCCAGGCCTGGGCGGGGGCATGATGCCCGAAGCCGTGCGTGTCATAGCCGGAATGGACGTTCCGCAAACCAGTTCCAAAGGAACGGGACAATCCAGAGCCCGGCACGGCAGTACCGGGAAGAGAGCCGGCAGAGCCCGAGTCCCCCTTTAGGGGGCGGCACAACTCGCCTCCCGCGGCGGGTGAAGGAGTCCTGAAATTTCCTCTGATCGGTATAACTCTAAATCACCCCAGTCGGGATCTAATCGTAATGTACCGAAGTCCCCTCCCGCTCCGAAAAGGAACAGACAATGAGCCATTTGGCGCTTTTACCACGTTTTGTAGCAATGGCAGCAAGAACATGTGTACCGGCAAGGTCAAAACGGAGCCCTTGAGCCGGACTTAATATGCATTTTTCTGCAACATTCGCAGCGGTAGCCGGGCTCATTCGAGACCTGTGGGATCTCCCATGTTCCTCACTTGCGGAAAATTTGTTCTGAAAGGCAGCGTCTTTGGGCCATAGGGCGAAAGGCGCTCAACTGGACGCGATCGGCGGGCTTTACCTGAGAATTGTCATCCCGCCTGCCCAGGCGTGCCGTGGGACCGGAGCGGAGGGACCTGTTGTTCCTTGCCTCCAAAGAATTTGTTCTCAAGCGAGTGGAAGAAGCAGGGTTCAGCTGCGAGAAGAAAGCAGAAGTGCCCCTCAACCGGCGAGCGCCCGCGAGCGTATCTCGATCAGCCTGGGCAAAACATCTCCCAGAGCGACTGCCGCTGCGCTGCGTTGCCCAAAGGCGAAATACACCTTGCGATAGAGCGGGTACAGCTCCTCGTACACGGCCACAGCATTCCGTTCAGGCACGAAGGTCTTGTGTGGCAAGCACATCTTTGCCTGCGCTTCTTCGACCGAAGAGAAAGCGCCGGCTGCCAGCAGCGCAAAGATTCCGGAACCGAGACTGGTCGGAATACCATCCGGCACCAGCACCGGCTTGCCCAGCACGTTGGCATAAACCTGGTTGAGCACCGGATTGTTCTGCGGCACGCCGCCCCCGTTGATCACCCGCTCCACCGGCACGCCGTACTCGGCCAGCCGCTCGAGAATGATGCGCGTGTGGAAGGCGGTCCCCTCTATGGCCGCAAATAATTCATCCTGGGCGGTGTTGCCCAGGTTCCATCCAAGGGTGATGCCCCCAAGGTCTGGGTTTACCAGCACCGTCCGGTCGCCATTGTCCCAGCTCAGGCGCAGCAGGCCCGTCTGTCCCGGCTCGTAGCTTTCCAGCCCCTGGCTTAGTTGGGAAACAGTGACCCCGGCGCGCCGCGCGATGGCTTCGAAGATATCGCCGGTCGCAGAAAGCCCAGCCTCGATCCCCGTATAGGCAGGGTGGATGCTGCCGGGAACGACGCCGCAGACGCCCGGGATCAGCGAAGTCTTTTTCTGCATGGCCATAATGCAGGTCGAGGTGCCAACCACATTGACCACATCGCCTTGTTTGCAACCGGCGCCGATTGCGTCCCAGTGCGCATCGAAAGCGCCCACCGGAATCGGAATGCCCGGCCGCAAGCCCATTTTGCCGGCCCACCCCGGTGTGAGATGGCCGGCCAGAACGTCCGAGGTGTGGTATTCGCCGGATAGCTTTTCCCGGACGCCCTCCAGCAGCGGATCCACGTCGGAAAGAAATTTCTGCGAAGGCAGGCCGTCCCACTTCGGGTTCCACATCCACTTGTGGCCCATAGCGCAGATGCTGCGCTTCACCTTTTTCGGATCGGTGATGCCGCACAGGGTCGCGGCCACCATATCGCAGTGTTCGAATGCGCTCGCGAGTTGCGCGCGCTTCTCCGGGTTGTGCCGCAGCCAGTGGAGCAGCTTGGCGAAGCCCCATTCGTGCGAGTACACGCCGCCGCACCACTCGATCGCTTCGATATGCTCGCGGTGGGCGAGCTCGGTAATTTCCTGCGCTTCCCGCTTGGCGCGGTGGTCGCACCACAGGTAGTAGTCGTCCAGGGGCTGAAGGTTGGCGTCCACAGGCACCACGCTCGACCCCGTCGTATCCAGCGCAATGGCTTCCACCTTCTCGCCGGGTACTCCGGACTTCTCCAGCACCGCGCGCATGGCGCCCACCAGGGCGTCCATCTGGTCCTGGTGAGACTGGGTCGCGAAGTCCGGATCTTCCCGCTTGCGCTTGAGTGGATAGGAAACCGACGCGGTGGCTAATCCGCCTTTTTCCGCGCGGCTGCTGTCGAACAACGTGACCCGCACACTCAGCGTGCCAAAATCAACCCCTGCGACAATGGCCACTCGTTGTCCCTATGCCTTGATTAAAGAGACTTCCAGTTCGATCTTGAGATCGTCGCCCAGCAGGATTCCCCCCGTCTCGAGCGCGGCATTCCAGCTCAGGCCGAAATCGCTGCGCTTGATCTTGGTCGTTGCCGAAGCGCCGATACGCAGGTTTCCCCATGGGTCCTTCTGCTCTTCCGACGGGCCATCTACATTGAGAGTCACTTCCCGGGTTTCACCATGAATGGTCAGGTCGCCGGTTACCTTCAGGCCGTCGCCGGTTTTGGTAACGCTCTTGCTCTCGAAGGTGATGGTCGGGTACTTCTCGACTTCGAGAAATTCGGCGCTCTTCACGTGCCCGTCGCGGGTCGGGTCGCCGGTGCTGAGGGTGTTGGTGTCGATAGTCACGTCTGCGCTCGAAGTGCTGTGATTTTCCGGGTCATACACCACAGTGCCCTGCAAGCCGGAGAAACTACCGCGAACATTGGTGATCATCATGTGACGAATGACGAATTGCGCCGTGGAGTGGGCGGGGTCGATCTTGTACGTGGTCTTCAAGGGAAGCGTCTCCTTATTCCTGGTGGTTAATCGTGATCGTGGTTGTACATGCTCCAGCCGAGATAGCGGACGGCCGCTTCGTGTACAGGACTGGCCACCTGAGAGAAATTGGCTGCGACGTGGTGTTCGAAACCCTGTTCGCAGATGTAGTGCAGCAGTTTTTGCAGCCGGGGAATCCGGGCGACGCCTGCGCCGCCAAAGGTTTCCAACGGATCGTTGGTAAATTCTCCCTCGCCGACATAGCCGCGGATTTTACCGTGGAAGTCGTCGGTGGAAAATCGGACATAGGTCATGGCGCCGGGTTTGACGCGGCCGACGCAGGTGCCGAATGTATTCTCTTTGCCCACCGTACCGGCGATGATGGCTTGGAAGTCCATCACCACATCCTGGAAGAAATGCTTGGGCAGGTTGGAGCAGTGGAAGCACACGCACTTGTCCGGATCGGAGCCGTAATTGTTGTTCCAGTCCAGCAGCGCACTGGGCGTTTCGGAAGCCAGCGCCAGAGCGTGCATGCTGATGGTTCCGCAAATGTCCACTTCGCACGCGCTCGGGAACAGGTTATCGCTCATCATGCTCATTACCGTGCAGGGCACGACGCCGAAGTATTCTTCGAGCGATGTCCAGCACTGGATGGCGCTGACCGTGCAGTAGGTTTGCTGCATCCACTGCTCGATCACCACGCCTAGTTTCGACATTTTGATGAGCGCCGCGAGTGGAATGTCTCGCGTGGAAACGTAAGCCCGTATCGCAGCTAGTTTGGTTTGCACCGCATCGTCGTTGTCCTTGAGGCGCTCGATGCGCCCCAGCACCTCGGAAAGGTCGAGTGTATCCACCGAGATGCCGCTGCGCTCCAAAAGCTTTTCGCTGTAGCGCACAGTGTTGAAGGCTGCGGGCCGGGCGCCGATGGCGCCCACGCGGAGGTTGGTAAATCCCCGCACCACGCGGCACACGGCGGAGAACCATGCCAGGTCTTTGCGGAACTCGTCGGAATCGGGCTGGACTGTGTGTCTGGCAGTCAGTGAGTACGGAATGCCGTACTGCATCATATTGTTGCAGGCCGACATTTTCCCGCAGAAGCTGTCACGCCGGTCGGAAATTTTCATGTCCGCCGCGCGGTCGGGCGTGGCCTGCACCAGCACCGGGACCTTCAGGGTCGAATGCCGCAGCGCATCGACGATGCCGCGCTCCTCGCCGAAGTTGGGAAGGGTAACAATCACGCCATCGATTTCATCACGGTGCTTGCGAAAGAGATCGGCGCATGCCCGCGCTTCGGTCGGCGTTTCAACCGCGCCGAACTTCGAAACCTCGGGGCTAAGAGCGACCGTGCGGATTCCCGCGCTTTCCAGCACCCGGAGCATCTCTTCGCGGCCCGTCTTCGCCAGGTGATCGGGGAAAAAGCCGCGATTGCCTACGATCACACCAAACGTCAGCTGCTTTGCCATGGCTATTTCCTTCCTTTGCTCGACTTGTTGCGAGGACGAAAACCGATGACGTAGATCAGGCCCAGGACGGTGAGCATCCCGCCCCACCAGATGGGCGCGTGCAGATTGCTGAGCACGGGAGGATTGGGCAGAGGGTGGCTTAGCTCCCAGAGTCCGGTGGAGAGAATGATCACGCCGTAGGCCAGCATCAGAATGCCGGCGAACCACCATATTGAAAACGTCTCGCGCATCTCTACGTCCTTACCAGAAGATTATGTTCAGGATGATGAAGACCACGATGACCGCGCCTGCCCACACGATGGGGCGTTGGTACCAGTGGTCATCGTGTTCTTTGGGAATGGCGGAGGCCCCGTAAACCAGGCCCTCCAGCTCCGCTACCGGCTTCGGCTGGGTCAGGTAGCTGACAACGACGGTGACACCGACACAAACCAGCCAGGCCCATAGGGCGCGGTAGATGTTCTCGGCCATATCCTTGGCATCGGCTGACATGGCGACGTAGCGCAGGGCCGCGGGATTGTTCTTGACCCAGAGCCAAAGACCGATCGAGGTGAGAGTGCCGGCCAGCAACCCCCAGAAGCCGGCCTGCTTCGTGGCCCGCTTCCAAAGCATTCCGAGGATCACTGTGCCGAAGAGCGGCGCGATGAAGAAGCTGAAAAGCTGCTGCACGTAGTCCATGATGCTGGCGGCATGCTGCACAAGGTACGCAGTTCCCACCGAGACCAGGACGCCGATAAGGGTGCTCCATCGGCCCATGCTGACGTAGTGCTGATCGGTCGCCTTCTTATTTAGAAAGGCGGCGTAGATGTCGTAGGTCCAGACGGTGGAGAACGCGCTGACGTTGCCCGCCATGCCCGACATGAAGCCGGCGATCAGCGCGGTGACACCCAGCCCCAGCAGGCCGGGTCCGCAATACCGCACGAGCATGAGCGGTAGTACTTCGTTGAAGCTGTGCTGGCCGCTGGTCACCGCTATATCTTGCGGAACGAGCTTGAAGGGTAGGACCGAGAGAGCGAGGAGCCCAGGCAGAATCACGATGAAAGGCACCGCCATCTTGAAGGCTGCGCCGATCACCGGAGCCAGCCTTGCAGAACGGAGGCTGTCGGCCGACAGGATGCGCTGCACGACCAGAAAGTCGGTGGTCCAGTAGCCGAAGCTCACTACGAAGCCCAGCCCGAAGACAATGCCGAACCAGTTCACCCCCATGGGGTTGGTGCTGAAGTGGCCCAGGGTCGACCAGAGATGCACATAATCGGAACGGCCGAGGTTCGTGGCAATTTGCTGGCGGAGATTCGACCAGCCGCCTACTTCGATCAGGCCGAGGATGGGCACCAGCAGGGCGCCGGCCCAGATCAGGATGAATTGCAGAATTTCGTTGTAGATGGCTGACTTCAGACCCCCGAGGGCAACATAGACGGCCACCGTGACGGAGGAAACCCAGATGCTGAAGTTCAAGTCCCAGCCCAGGACGACTTTCATCACCAGCGCCATCGAGTACATATTGATGCCGCTCATGAGGATGGTCATGAAGGCGAAGCTGATGGCGGAGAGCGCTCGGGCGCCATCGCCGTAGCGCAGCTTTAGGTATCCGGGAACGGAGTGGGTCTTCGAGATGTAATAGAAGGGCATCATCACGATGCCTAGAAACAACATCGCCGGAATGGCGCCGATCCAGTACCAGTGGGTGGCGAGGATTCCGTACTGGTATGCGGAACCGGCCCAGCCCATCAGCTCGAGCGAGCCAAGGTTGGCAGAGACAAAGCTCAGGCCGGCAATCCAGGCGGTCATCTCCCGGCCCGCCATGAAGAACTCCTCGCTGGTGTTCGAGGAGCCCTTCAGATAGAAGCCGATGAAGACCACGATTCCGAAGTAGATCGCGATGACGAGGATGTCGATCCAGTTAAGGCGAACCAGTTGCGTGGAAGCCGCCAGGGCCGCTAGGTGCATTCTTTCTCCTGTCCGTAGGTCGCGGTGGCGCCATGTTTGCGGAAATAGTGCCGGTCCAGCAGCGCCTGAGAAACTCCGGTACATCCTTGCCGCAGTGTGGCCGTGTAGTAGGCCATGCGGGCGACGGTCTCGAGAACGGCGGCATTGTGCGCGGCGTCGTGAGGCGTTTTTCCCCAGCAGAAGGGAGCATGGCCGGCTACCAGGACAGCCGGGATGGCTTCAGGATCAAGCCCGCGGAATCGGCGCGCGATCGCGATGCCGGTGTTGTAGACGTACTCCCCGCCGATTTCCTCTGCGGTCAGCTCTTCAGTGACCGGCACCGGCCCGTAGAAATAGTCCGCGTGCGTGGTGCCGTAAGCGGGAATTTCCATCCCGGCCTGGGCCCAGGCGGTGGCGAATTCTGAGTGCGTGTGAACCACCCCGCCGATGCGGGGAAACTCCCGATAGAGGAGCAGATGGGTCGCCAGGTCGGAGGATGGCCGGAGCTTGCCTTCGACCACTTTGCCTTCCAAATCAGTGACAACCATGTCGGTGGGGACCAGGGCGGAGTAATCCACGCCGCTGGGTTTGATAACGACCAGGCCTTGTTCCCGATCGATGCCGCTGGCATTGCCGAAGGTAAAAAGCACCAGCCCCTGGCGAACCAGCTCCAGATTGGCATCGAGCACCTGTTGCTTCAGCGCGTCGAGCGCGCTTATGGCATTCGGCATAGAAACCTTAAGACAAAAATTAACAGACCCGGGGCGGCAAACGTTTACCCGCGTCCCTGACCTTAGGAGAAGGAAGCACACCGCGTCAAGCGGAAGCTCTTAGCCGGCTTTTGAGGTGAAGCCCTTGATGAGGTTGGCTCTGGTCGGTCCCTTGGCCATGCTCTCGGGGTGGGGAGCGCTGTTTTGCAGAGGTTCGGGCACTGTGGTGGCGGTTCCCCATATCGCCCGTACGGCCTTTCCATAGGCGCCGTACTCCGTAATTCCGGAGGAGGAGAGCTCGATCACCACCCAGCGTTCGTCCAGAATCTTGGTTTTGGACTGATAGGCAGTCTGCCAGCGGTCGAACTCCGGCCCTTTGTTGTGCCGCAGGTAGCGCCACATCTCTGCGTCGGCCGTGCCGCCATAGGCACTCGCAACCAGTACCGGCTCATGGTCGGGCCAGCCGTGTTGTACTGCATGCGCTCGCATGGCGCCGCCGCGAATCATGCGGGTAATCTCCGCCTCGGCTTCTCGCAGAGTGCGGGCAATCACATTAGCCTGCACGTCCTGGCCTAAATAGGCGCGGCAAAAGTAACCAAGGTCCTGTTCCATAAGTCACCTTTGATAAACTACGCGATCCCGGCTGTGTAGGAAAAGAGGTAAAAACGTTTCGGGGTTACGTTTGTTCACGCCCCCCGCGCCTTCCTCGGGGTGTCCCGGCGGTTGATGCCCTAATGTCCACTTCAGTCGGTTTCGAGCCAGGTCCAAAAAAACGCTTTGTATGAGGCCACGACTTTAGTGGTTGCAAGTGCTTGACGATAGTTTGGGCTCTAGCCCCTGAGGCACGTCTCTTTCCGGCAGATCTTTACTGTTGTTGCTGTTGCTGCATCCGCTGCAGATGGAGCAACTGGGCTGGGGGCGGCGGTGGTTCCTGCGCCCTTTCCACCAAGACAGACCAATCCTCGGGCACCGGCATGTCTTGATCAAGGGGAGGCATGTCGGCATATTTTGATACCTTTACCGCCACGTAGAGCTCGCTCTCCTTACTGCCGCGATAAATGCCGCGGGTTGGCGGCACGTCCGAGTAGTCTCTGCCTAATGCCGTGCGGATATAGCGGTTGTGGGCCAGAAGATTATTGGTGGGGTCGAACCCCACCCAGCCGATTTGTGGCAAAAACGCCTCCACCCAGGCATGGGTGGCCGCGGCAATCGACCGGTCCTTATTGTCATCGCCGTGGTAGAGATAGCCGCTGACATAGCGGCAAGGAATGCCGACATGACGGACCAGGGCAATCATCGTATGGGCGAAGTCCTGGCACACGCCCTTTCTTTCCTGAATCGCCTCGTCGATCGGGGAGTTGACGTGTGTGCTGCGCGGCACGTAGTCGAACCAGTGATAGAGCGAGGCGTTGAGCTGCCGCAGCAGGACAAGGGGATCATCGCGCCGGCGCACGTCCAGCAGTTTTGCCAGGTCGAGCAGCGCGGTGGATGGCTTGGCGAATTCGCTGGGCAGCAGCATCTCGGAGAAATCCCCGAGGGCGACCAGCGAGTCCAGCTCGGTCCAGGCGCCCGGTCGCAGTGTCTGTGGAATCTCCGGGAACGGCTGCTGCTCGACCAATGCTTCGGCCACCATCACCAACTGCCGATGTTCTCCCGGAATATCGAAGTGGTGGACGTTGTTGCCCAGATGATCCCGATAGGAGAACACCCGGCAGCGAGGGCTGACCGATAAGGAAAAGGACAGGCAGCGCTGATTGTTGTCGCTGCGCGGGTGCATGCGGGCCTCCATGAGGCTCTCGCTCACCGGATCCTTGTACATGAACTTGGTCAGGTGCCGTATCAGATAAAAATCCATCGCACTTCCAGTTTCGGGGTGAAGTCTTGGGTGAAGCCTCGCCTACATGGCGAGTGCGGCCTCCACCGAGTATTGAATGTAGTAGCGATAAATCAGGTCGTGGGTCTGCCGGCACTGATGCAGGATGTTGCGCAGGTAGGCCCCCGCATCCTGGGCCAGAATGTCGGAAATCTCAACAAAACTCAGCGAGGCCTGCAGGCGGCCGGAGATCTTGGTTAGTTCGTCCACTGGTGGTCTTCCGCTGGACTGCTGGACGGCGACCAGGGCCTGGCGCAGACAATCCACCGAATAGCGCAGCGAGTGGGGGAATTGAGGATTGAGCAGCAGGAATTCAAGGATCTGTTCCGCGGTAAGGTCGGCGGTGTAGACCTTGCAATAAGCTTCGAAAGCAGTGCAGCTGCGGAGTAAGCCAACCCACTCCTGGTATAGCTGGCCCTCAGCGGCGATTTCCGGAGTATTGAGAATTTCGGGCTGATACAGCTCGAGAAGGTTGGTGATCGCCGCGGCTCGTTCCAGGTAACGGCCCATCTGGATAAAATGCCACTCCTCCCCATGGCTCATCGTGCTGTCGGTTACGCCCTGGAAGAGATGGATGCCGTCCGTCACGGCCGGAAGGAAATCCGCAAGACGGGTGTTGAGGCCAAATTCGGATTGGGGCTGAACCACCCAATGGTACATCCGGTTTAGCTGCTGCCACTGCTCCGAACTGATCTCCTCGCGGACTTGGCGCGCATTCTCCCGGGCTTCGATCAGGCAGGAAGTAACCGAAGCGGGAACGTCGGCGTCGAAGGTGAGGGTATGCACCAGCCGGTAGTAGTCATTTTCCCAGCGCACTTCCTCAGGATTTCCTAAGGCTGCCAGCACGCGCTTCCACCGGCCCTCGGCGCTGGTGCTGGACTTGTCCAGCATCAGGCCCATATTTACGTCGAGCATGCGCACGGTGTGCTCGGCGCGCTCCAGATAGCGGCTCATCCAGTACAGGCTGTCTGCTACGCGAGAAAGCATGTGCCCTCAGTCGTTTAGAACCCAGGTGTCTTTGCTGCCCCCGCCCTGGGAGGAATTCACCACCAGGGAACCGCGCCGTAACGCAACCCGGGTGAGTCCGCCGGGAACGATGCGCACCTTGTCTCCGTACAGGATGAAGGGGCGCAAGTCTACGTGCCGGGCCTCGACTCCATTTTCCGTCAGGCAACCGGCGCGCGAAAAATCCAGCGTCGGCTGGGCAATGTAGTTGCGGGGATTAGCTTCGATGGCGCTTTTGAACTCCTCGCGCTGCTCCGCCGTGCTTTGCGGGCCGATCAACATGCCATAGCCCCCTGACTCGCCCACCGCTTTCACCACCAGCTTGTGCAGATTCTCAAGCGTATGCTGGCGCTGCCTGGGGTCCGTCATGAGGTAGGTTTCCACGTTGTTGAGAATCGGTTCTTCGCCCAGGTAGTAGCGGATGATTGCCGGCACATAGGCGTAGACCGCCTTGTCGTCGGCAATCCCGGTTCCGAACGCGTTGGCGAGGGTCACATTGCCGGCGCGGTACGCGTTGAACAGCCCGGCTACGCCCAGGATGGAGTCTGAGCGAAACGCCAGCGGGTCGATGAAGTCGTCGTCTACCCGGCGGTAAATCACGTCGACCCGCTTCAGTCCGGCGGTGGTACGCATGTAGACCACGTTGTCGTGAATGCACAGATCGCGGCCTTCGACCAGCTCGATGCCCATTTGCCGGGCCAGGAACGTATGTTCGAAGTAGGCAGAATTGTAGACGCCCGGGGTCAATAGGACGATCGAAGGATCGTGGCGTCCCTCGGGGGCCAGCGACCGCAAGGTGCTCAGCAGCAGTTGCGTGTAGTGTTCGATCGGCTGCACGCCGTAGTCGCGATAGAGCTGAGGAAAGGTTCGCTTCATCACCCGGCGGCTCGTCAGCATATAAGAGACGCCGCTTGGTACGCGCAGATTGTCTTCCAGAACGACGAATTCGCCGTGGCTCAGGCGAAGCAGATCCGTGCCCGTGACGGTGATGTACACATTACGCGGTACCTGCAGGCCGCGCATCTCGCGGCGGAACTGGCGGCAGCTGTAGACAATTTCGCGCGGCACGCGGCCGTCGTTGAGAATTTTTCCCTCGTTATAAACGTCGTGCAGAAACAGGTTGAGGGCCGTGATTCGCTGAATCAGGCCCTTCTCGATGTGCTGCCACTCCGCACCGGTGATGACCCGGGGCAACAGGTCATAGGGAAAGATCCTTTCCGTCCCTTCACCGTGTCCGTACACATTGAAGGTGATCCCCTGGGTGAGGAAGGACAGATCGACGGATCGTTTGCGCCGAGCGATCTCCTCCGGAGGCAGGTTCAGAAATGTTTCCAGCACGTCGGCGTAGTGGGGTCTAACCATGCCTTCATCGTTGAACATCTCGTCGAAGGTGTTGTCGAGGAGATAGTCCCTCAAGAGCGGATTGCCGAACGTGCTGGGCCTGGCTATTTCCATCTATCTCCTGAATCCTGAGGCAGTTTCGGTCGCGACCTCGTCGCTGACCACACTGAAGTTCGTGAGATTGGCGATGCCGAACGAGGTGGTGATCGCCACATCCGAAGCATCGCGGCCCACGGCCATCAAAACTCGGCCAATGCGAGGCCGGTTGTGACGTGCATCGACCGTCCACCAGCGATTCGCAAGATACACCTCGAACCAGGCGCTGAAGTCCATGGGACTGAACGAGGGAGGCACTCCAATATCGCCGAGATAGCCAGTGGCATAGCGTGCCGGAATATTAAGCGCCCGGCAGAAGGTCACTGCCAGGTGCTGAAAGTCGCGGCAGACGCCCACGCGCTCGGTAAACACGTCGAGAGCAGTCTTCGTGGAGCGGGCATGCTGGTAGCCAAACATCACCTTGGAGTTCACCCAGTCGCAAATGGCCTGTACCCGGCTCCAGCCCGGCGCGACATTGCCGAAAAGCTCCACGGCGATGTTGGACAGGCGATCGACTTCGCAGTAACGGCTGTTCAGCAGGTAGATGAGCGTTTCGTTAGGAAGATCCCCCACCGGATGCTCGGTTGCGTCGAGTGGTGTGGGGTCTTCCATGCCGGAGTCTTCAATCAGGGTAGAGCCGCTGAGCCGGATATAGCCGGCGGGCGCAACCAACCTCGAGCATCGATTGCCAAAGCTATCGATATAGCTGGTAACGGGTACGTCAGGATCCAGTTTCAGCTCATCCGGCTCGAGCAGGTCCGGCTCTCGCGAAGGATGCACATGGAGCATCGCAACGATGGTCACCGGCGCGGGGATGTTGAAACCAATGTCATAACCTAAGCGAATCAGCATTGCATCCCTCAATCGAGCCCTGGCGCCAGGTGCCCGGACACGTCCGGGGCAGGTTCGACAGGAACGACAAGGTCCTTGTCGCAGAAATTATGATGCTGAAAAACTAACAGACATTCCCGGCCGGTTCCTACTGAAATGCTCTAGCATTCACATTGGAGAGCAAAAAATGACCTATTGCTTGGGCATTATGACTCGTGAAGGGCTGGTTATGGCCTCCGATTCACGAGCCAATGCCGGGTTCGACCAGATCAACGTGACCCCCAAAATGCATAGCTTTCTCCAACCGGGAAAGCGTGCGTTTGTCATTCTTACCAGCGGAAATCTGTCACTGACCCAGTCTGTTATCACGCTCCTGCGCAACGACTTCGTAGCCGGAGAGGGCTTAGCCAAGGCAGAGACCATGTATGACGCGGCTCGTGCCGTGGGTGAAACCGTCCGCCGCGTCTCCGATATGGACCGGGCTTCGCTTGAGAAGGACGATTTCAAATTCAACATCCATCTCCTGTTGGGTGGCCAGATCCAGGGGGAGAAACCTAACCTTTTCCTCATTTATCCCCAGGGAAACCCGCTCAGTGTGACCGAGGAATCTCCTTACCTGCAGATTGGGGAAGTGAAATATGGCCGTCCCATTCTCGACCGGGGAATCGAGTTCGCTTCCACCAGCCTCGAGGTGGCGGGGACCTACGCCCTGCTATCCCTGGACGCGGCCATGCGTTCGAACGTGACCGTGGGGCCTCCGCTCGAAGTCCTGCTTTACGAAAATGACAAGCTGGAGTTCGACCGTTATCGACGCTTCGAAGAAGACGATCCCGAGCTGACCATGATGCACGCCAAATGGGAGCAGGCCCTGCGCCGTTCCGTAGAAGAGCTGCCCAACGTCCACTTTGCTGCGCACCCGGCGCATGCCTCCCCCGATCAATGCGAATGCCCACCGGACAAGCGAAAGCGGAAATCAGCCGCCAGTCGCTAGCGGTCGGAAGAACGCACTAGAGGATGTAGCGCGACAGATCCTGGTCCTTCACAATCGAAGCGACCATCGCTCGTACATAATCCGGATCGATCAGAACGACTCGTTCCGGGCCCTCCGGCGAATCCACTTCGCTGATGGGAAACGGCACGGTGGCGCCGTTTTCTCCGGGCGGCGCCGGAGTCTCCGTCCCCTTCATCATGTCCGGAGCCATAAAGCTGATCTCGTCCAGCACGCGCTCCATGATGGTGTGCAGTCGCCTTGCGCCGATGTTTTCCGTGGTTTCGTTCACCCGGAAGGCAAACCGCGCCATCTCTTCTAGGGACTCTTTCGTAAATCGCAGTTTCAGCCCTTCAGTTTCCAGGAGAGCCGTGTATTGCTTGGTGAGGGAAGATTTCGGCTCGGTCAGGATCCGGACGAAATCTTCTACTGTCAGCGACTGCAGCTCGACTCGAATGGGGAATCGCCCCTGCAGTTCGGGAATCAGGTCGCTGGGTTTGGAAACGTGGAAGGCCCCCGCCGCAATAAAGAGAATGTGGTCGGTCCTCACCATTCCGTACTTGGTATTTACGGTGGTCCCTTCGACGATGGGCAGAATATCTCTCTGCACGCCTTCCCGCGACACGTCCGGGCCATGACCGCCTTCCCGGCCGGCAATCTTGTCGATCTCGTCTAGGAAAATGATGCCTGAGTTTTCCACCCGCTCTACCGCCAAACGGGTTACCTGGTCCATGTCGACCAGCCGGGTCTCTTCCTCCTGCACAAGGTACTCGAAGGCCTCGGCGACTTTCATCTTGCGCTTTTTGGTGCGCTGGCCAAAAAGGTTGGGCAGCACGTCTTTGAGATTGATGTCCATCTCCTCGATGCCCTGGTTGGAGATGATTTCGAACGATGGTGTCATGCGCTCGCGAACATCGATCTCGACGGTGCGGTCATCAAGTTTGCTTTCCCGGAACTGCTGGCGCAGTTTCTCGCGAGTGCGGTTGTGACTTTCCTGGCTCGCAGGAGGAAAGCTGTTGCCGTCGATGACGACGGGTCCTTGGCCGGACGAGGCAGCGGGCGCAGGCGAGGGCGGCAGCAGCAGGTCGAGCAAGCGTTCTTCAGCGTTGAGCTCGGCTCTGTCTTCCACCTCTTCCAATTTCTCTTCCCGCACCATGTCGACCGCGATCTCTACAAGATCGCGGATCATTGACTCGACGTCGCGGCCGACGTATCCCACTTCGGTGAACTTGGAGGCTTCCACCTTCATGAACGGCGAATTGGTGAGCTTGGCGAGGCGGCGCGCAATTTCTGTCTTGCCTACGCCGGTTGGGCCGATCATGATGATGTTCTTGGGCATGATCTCCTCGGCGATGTCCGGGGGCAGTTTCTGCCGGCGCATCCGGTTTCTGAGCGCGATGGCGACGGCGCGCTTGGCGGCACGCTGACCCACGACATACTTATCCAACTCGGCCACGATTTCCCTTGGCGTCAGGTCTTCAAGGGAAAGCTCAAGTTCTTCCGCGGTTCCTGGTAGATAGATCGCCATATGTCTCCTTCAGGGGCGGCAGCCTAGCCGTGCAGTTCCTCAATCGTGATTTGATCGTTGGTATAGATGCAGATCTGTCCCGCAATTTTTAAGGATTTCTCCGCAATCGCGCGGGCCGGCAAATCGGAATTCTCCATCAGAGCGCGGGCTGCCGCCAGGGCGAAGCTTCCCCCGCTGCCGATGGCTGCAATTCCTTCATCCGGCTCGATTACGTCGCCCGAGCCGCTGATCAGAAATGTCTGTTTCAGATCAGCCACCACCAGGAGGGCTTCGAGATTGCGAAGCATCTTGTCGGTGCGCCACTCCTTGGCGAGTTCCACAGCAGCGCGGCCAACGTTACCGGCGTATTGTTCCAGCTTGGATTCAAAGCGGCTAAAAAGTGAAAATGCATCCGCTGTTGACCCCGCGAAACCCGCCAGGATCTTGTCCTGGTACAGGCGGCGGATTTTCCGCGCGGAATGTTTGATCACGCTTTCGCCGAGCGTGACTTGGCCATCAGCCGCCATCACCACACTGGAATTTCTACGGACACATAGAACGGTCGTTGAGCGAATGCGCTGGCGTTCAGAGCGGGAACTTGTGCTAGAAGCGGATTTCGAAGCGGCGGTCGCCGTCGAGCCTAAGGCAACAGACGAACGGATTGACATCTCTTCAAAGTATAGCGCAGGGGCAATTAAACGGAACCCGTGGTTGGGTATGATCAGGGTGTTGCCGAATGGGGTCCGGCACTCGCTCGAAAGGCGCAAGAGGCTTCCCGCTGCGATATCCTTCTGGGAGCATCCGTATCTCCCGCTGGAGCTCCAATGAACAGCTTGCCTCTGCGCGAAACACAAATCTTCGGCACGCTTACGGCGGTCGGCGTCTGCCTGGGAGGCGTAGCTGCGTACGCGCTGCTTCGTCGCCGGGAGAGCCCCGACGAGTTGGAACGGAAGCGCCGGGATTTGCTCGTACAGCAGGGCCGCATCATTGATGCCACGGTGATCGATATCTCCGACCTGACAGCGGAAGAAAGCGGGAGACCCAACGGGATGCAATTGATTCTGTACAAGTACGAGGCGGCGGGAGTGGTTTACGAATGCTCACAGGACGTCACGATGTTACGTCACCTGGTGAACATCTATGATTGCCGGCTGGGTTTCCCGGCATCCGTACGATACGACCCGCATAACCCAGGTAACTCATTGATCGTAGCGGAAAGCTGGAGCGGCTTGCGTGATACGGCGAATTCCGTTCCTGTCCATGGCCGGCCCAAGACGGCCGCTTCCTCCCGCCGCTAGTACAATAGAGCCATGCACATGCATGGCGGTGCGTCGGAGAAGACGAAGCGCATCCTACGCATCTCCCTCCTGGTCACTCTTGCCTATGTGGCGCTAACGTTTATTGCCGGCGTTCGAGCACATTCTCTGGCGCTTATCTCCGAAGCAGGGCATAACATATCCGATTTCCTCGCACTCCTGCTCTCGTTTGTCGCTGTTTATTTCCAGACCCGTCCAGCCAACGACAAAAAGACATTTGGCTACCAGCGAGCCGGCGTTCTGGCCGCGTTCCTGAACGCCCTAACCCTGGTGGTGATCTCAATCTGGATCGCCATTGAGGCCATCCATCGCCTGAGCGTGCCGGTGCAGGTACAGCCTAAGCTGATGATCATCGTTGCAGCGGCCGGCGTGCTGATGAATGGGGTTATTGCCGCACTCCTTTGGACCACCTCCCGGGATGTCAATATCCGCAGCACGTTCATCCACATGCTCGGCGATACCCTTTCGACTGCAGCTGTGATCGTTGGGGGCGCTGCGATCCTGCTGACCGGTCATAACTGGATTGACCCGCTACTCTCCATCCTGATTGCTGCGCTGATTCTGTGGAGTTCGTTGTCTATCGTGCGCGAGACCCTCAATATTTTGTTAGAGGGCACGCCTCGCAGCTGCTCCTTGGCGGACATACGGCAGTCCCTTCAGGCTATCGAAGGGGTTCAGGACGTACATGATCTGCATGTATGGAGCCTGGGTTCGCAAACCCACGCACTGGCGACGCACATCACTATCGCGGACATCCCGCCCTCGGCCAGCGCCTCTATTCTGGAACAGGTGAACGGAACGCTCCGGCAGAAGTTCCGCATCTACCATTCGACTGTTCAATTTGAGTGCGTGGAATGTGAGGTAGCTCACGGCTGCAATCCGCCTGCCGAGATGGACCAGCACGATCATTCCGGTCATGATCACGCCCATTCGCACTAGCAGGGTGCGGCGGGGATATGCCATCGGCCTCCCTCCCCACATTCTTCCCGAAACGTCTTTCAACCCCCCCGCCGTCACCGTGTAGCGGAGCGCCTCGCAAACTAGCGCCTTGCGGAGGGATGGAAACATCGCAAACCTAGCGGGACCGCTCTGTCGTCTCGGTGCCTTCTACCATCTCGATTGGTTTGTCCGGTTGGGACTGGTAAATCTCGGCAACCCGATCGAGGGTATCGATTTCGTTGACCGGTTTGTCGTCGCGAATACGCAAAATGCGCGGGAAGCGCAGGGCGTAGCCACTGTCATGCCGGTCGGAGCGCATGACGTTGTTGAACGCGACTTCGAAGACTACGAGCGGTTCCACACTGCGTATTCCGCCGTAATCCTCAAGCGTATGATCCAGAAAGAACTGGGTAAGTTTGGCGATTTCCGCGTCGGTGACGCCGGAGTAGGCTTTGCCCACATTGCGCAAGGCGTCACCATCCCGGACGGCGAAGGTATAGTCACTCAGCCACCCGGCTCGTTTGCCATGGCCGTATTCAGCGGCCGTCACCACTACGTCCAGGGTGGCCAATTCCCGTTTTAGCTTCAACCATGCCAAGCCGCGCCGCCCCGGCTGGTAAAAGCTGTGCCGGGCTTTCAACATGACGCCTTCATTTCCTCGCGCTCTGGCATCCACGTAAGCCTGTTCCAGTTGCGCCACGCTTTCGAGCTGAACTATGGGGCCGAGCACCAATCGGGGAAAACCATCTTTCGCAGTTACGGGTTCGAACAACAGTTCTGCCTGATGCCCGGCGGCGGTGGAATGGCTGCCAACCCTCGTGCGTTCGGCCTCTTGCGCGGCCAGCTGTTCGAGTACCTGACGCCGCTCCTCGAGTGGCTTTGCCATCAGCATTTCTCCATTCGCATAGAGCAGATCAAAAGCCATGAAGACGACCGGGATGGTTTCGCGCATTTCCCGAGTGACCCGCTTTCGCCCCAAACGCGCTTGCAAAGAGGAGAACGGGAGAGCGCGACTTTCGCTATGGCTCCAGGCGAGGATTTCGCCATCCAAAATCAACGGTTGTTCGAAACCAGCGAACGCCTCAACCAGCTCGGGAAAGCTGGCAGTCATATCTTCCCGGGAGCGGGAAAAGAGCGCTACCCGGCCGGGATGCTCTGCCGAGCCACAGTGGATTTGCGCTCGAACCCCATCGTACTTGTCTTCCAGCTGAGCTTCTTTGATGACCGGCCCGGTCCTTCCCTCCTCGGCTACCTCGGTGGAAAAGCGCTGCAAAGCTTCGTCCACCGTCTCAACCGGGCTGGCGAGCATAAACCCAAGTGGATGAAAGAGTTTCATGCGTGCCTCAGCGAGGCGGCGTGTGCTGGCCAGCTCCACGACCTCGGGGAGATTCCCGTTCAGCATGCGGGCATTTCGTACCTCGCCGATCGGCGCATCCCATGCTGCAGCAATTGCTTCCTCCACCAGGCTGACCTTAATCCCGGTGCGCATGTCCCCAAGGATGACCTTGATCAAATATTTCGCTTCAAGGGGTGTCGCCTTTTCCAGCAACTCCAGGGTAAGTTGCTGCTTCGCGGCTTGCCGGGATGTTTGTGCTATGGCATTAAACGCCGTAGCGACCTCTCCCAGAACGAGGCTGGGAGTCACTTTCCTTGGCTGCAAGAGATCGTGTGCGGCGCCGCCCAGATCGCCATGGCGAAGATACGCGGCATGCATTGCTGGCTGGCTCGCCCCTGAGAGCTGCTCGACCATGCGGCTCAGAAGCGCGCCACCGACATTTAACTGCCGCTGATCCGTTTCGGGAAAGGGTGTTCCAGCCAGGTATAAGGCCGCCAGGCCTGCCTCACGAGCCGGGAGGGCCCGCAAATACTCAGCCATCAAGGCGCGTTTCTGCAGTTTGCTGCTGGTTTCCGCCAGTCGCCGGCAGAGCTCTGCGAATTGTTCAAACCTGTTAAAATCTGACCTATGGTTCATCGCGTCGCCAACATGGTTCCTGTCCGGCACGCCCTTTCCTAGCGGCTCCTGCCGCCCCTTGTCCGTGTCTCGTCTTGTCTGAGGAAAGGAATCCTGCCATGTTGGATCGTTTGCAACAGATTGAAACCCGTTATGAAGAACTTGGACGCCAGCTTGCCGATCCGCAGCTGGTGACTGACCAGCAAAAATACCATAAGACCGCCAAAGCGCACCGTGACCTGGAAGCGATTGTCGAAAAGTATCGTGAACTCAAACAGGTCCAGCAGGGGATAGCCGACGCTACGGCGATGCTAGACGAAAGCGATCGCGAGCTTGCCGCCATGGCGCAGGAAGAACTGACCCGGCTCGAGAGCAAGGCGCCGGCGCTGGAAGAGGAAATCAAGATCCTGCTGTTGCCCAAGGATCCGAATGACGAAAAGAACATCATTCTTGAGATCCGCGCCGGGACCGGCGGAGACGAAGCCTCACTCTTTGTGGCTGAAGTTTTCCGCATGTACTCGCGGTTTGCAGAACAGCACCGCTGGAAAGTTGAGGTTCTTTCCCAGTCCGAATCCGGCGTCGGTGGCTTGAAAGAAATCATCGCCATCATCGAAGGCAAGGGCGTCTACTCGCAGATGAAGTATGAGAGTGGTGTCCATCGGGTGCAGCGTGTGCCCGCTACCGAGACCCAGGGCCGGGTGCACACCTCCGCCATCACCGTCGCTGTCTTGCCTGAGGCGGAAGAAGTGGACGTCAAGATCGAAGCAAAAGATATACGCATTGATACGTTCTGTTCTTCTGGTCCGGGCGGCCAATCGGTCAACACCACATACTCCGCTGTCCGGATCACCCACCTGCCGACCAACACCGTGGTGAGCTGCCAGGACGAGAAATCGCAGATCAAAAATCGCGAAAAGGCGATGCGTGTGCTTCGTGCCCGCCTCTATGAAGTGGAGATGGAGAAACAGCAGGAGGCGTTGGCCAAAGAGCGCAAGCAGCAGGTGGGCAGCGGCGATCGCAGCGAGAAGATTCGCACCTACAACTTCCCTCAGAACCGGCTGACGGACCATCGCATCGGGCTGACAAACCACCAGCTCGCGGAGGTGATGGAAGGCAAGCTTCAGCCGACCATCGACGCCCTCATCGCGCACTACCAGGCCGAACGTCTTAAGGCTGAAATAGCCACAGTGGCGTAAGGTGCCGGGCTCCGCCGGAGAAACATTGCACGCGGCCCGTGCCCGATTGGCTGCCACCTCTCGAAATCCGCGCCGGGACGCGGAGCTCCTTCTGGCTCGGGTGCTCGGCTCGGATCAGGCCGCGCTACTGACGCATCCAGAGCGTATGCTCTTGCCGGCGGAAGCAGATCAGTTCGAGCGGCTCCTCAAGCGCCGACTGGCTTCGGAGCCCATTCAGTACATCACCGGCACGCAAGAGTTCTTCGGATTGCTCTTCGAAGTTTCGCCTGATGTACTAATCCCGCGTCCGGAAACCGAGCACCTTGTAGAAGCAGTTCTGGAGCGCTTCGGGCGTGCGGCGGATTCTCGCCTTGTTGACGTGGGCACGGGGTCGGGCGCAATTGCGGTTGCTCTGGCCCATGCTATGCCTCGAGCGCGCATAACCGCAGTCGATTGTTCTATTGCTGCCTTGAAAATTGCGCAGGGTAATGCGCAAAGGCATGGAGTCACAGAGCGAATCACCTTCCTCCAATCGGATTTGCTTGCGTCTGTTGAGGGCGAGGACTTCGATGTCGTGGTGTCGAATCCGCCCTACATTGCCGCTGGAGAAAGCCTGGAACCGCAAGTCTACAATTACGAACCGCATTCGGCGCTCTTTGCGGGGTCGAGTGGTCTTGAAG
>Ga0335073_10003733_pt1 | contig 21305 bp, 17 predicted proteins | sample Lox_Sample_22_FD_207093 | JGI IMG/M metagenome (GOLD analysis project Ga0335073, IMG submission 207093) | Soil microbial communities from Loxahatchee National Wildlife Refuge, Florida, United States - Lox_Sample_2.2 | ecosystem: Environmental > Terrestrial > Soil > Wetlands | place: USA...
AAGCGATCAGGACGCGCCGGTAGTCGTGTCCGGCGCCGCCGTACTGCGCGAGCAGCATCAGGCCAAGCGCCGTGAACAGATACAGCGCCACCAAGGTGAGCAGGATCTCGATGATCACGCTGGCCGCGGCGGCAGCGCCGGGAATTCCCCGCCAGTGCAGGATGCGCACGCCGACCAGGCTTCCTCCGACGCTCGCCACCGGAAGCATGCGATCGACCGCATCGCGCACGATCGTCGCCCAGAACATGTAGCCGAGCCCGGCGCGGTGTGCCGGATCGTTCGGACGCAACAGCGCCGACCAGCCGATGGCATAGAGGATGAAGAACAATGCCCGGTAGGGTATCAGCCACAGCAGCGCCAGGCCGCCCGAGCTCAGCACGCGCAGCATCGCCGCAAGATCGGCGCGTACCGCCAATACGATGAGGGCGGCCAAGCCCAGCACGGCGCCGACGTACGCCGGCGTTTTCACTTTCCGCTCACACCGGATTCCGGATCAGGATACGGGCCGCATGACGCCGTCGGCATCGACGTCGAACTCGTTGCCGCGCCAATTGACGCGCGAGGAGAAAAAGCTGCGACACCAGACCCAGCAGATGAGCAGATCGCGCAGCGGCATGAGCCAGAAATCCGACAGCATGGAGCGCTTGTCCTGGAAGCGGTGCGCGAAGTGCAGTGTCATGCGGGCGACCACGATCAGGCCGAACAGGCTCCAGGCAAGGACCGAGATCCGCGGCGCCCTCGATGCGAAGGTGATCCCGAGCAGCGCCAGAGGCAGGCTGAACGTCAGAAAGATGCCGAAGAAGCTGCGCGGGCGCAGCACGCGAATGGTGCGCATCCAGCGCAGCTCGTGGCGGGTCATCGAGCCGAGGTCCGGCTCGTGATGCTCCCCGTTGAGCAGGTAGGGGGACAGGACGATGCGCAGGTTCAGCGCCCGAACCAGCTCTCCGAGCCGGTAGTCCTCCGCAAGCTGATCCGCCAGCACCTGAAAGCCGCCGATCGCCTGCAGAGTGCCGCGGCGGATGCACAGGGTTTGCCCTGAGACGTACCCCTGGTACCCGAACAGCCATGTGAGCAGCACCGAGGGTATGTACCACTCGTTGATGTACATGGCGCCGAGGCGCGACCAGATGCCCGGGGTGGGCACGCCGCAATAAAGGCAGGTGACCAGCCCGACGCCTTGGTCGCGCAGCGGCGCCGTGACCTCGGCGAGGTAGCCGCGCCCGACGAAGGCGTCGCTGTCCGCCATCACCAGCGCCTCGTGGTGGGCATGGGGCAACATGTTGATCAAATTGCTGACCTTGCAATTGCTCCCATGCAGCCGCGGATCGATCACGAGCTGCATCGGCAGAGAGGGGAACTCGGCGATCAGCCGCTCGACGATCGCGCACGCCGGATCGGCGCTCTCGCGCACGCCGAAGACGATCTCGAACTGCGGGTAGTCCTGCTCGCAGAAGGAGCGCAGATGCGAATACAGTCCCGGCTCGGCGCCGCACAGCGGCTTGAGGATCGTGACCGGAGGCAGGGGGAGCACCGCCCGCGAGCGGCGCCGCAAGCGCCAGGCGAGCACGGCGATCACCGCGAGCACCACGTAGCCGGCCGCGCCCGCCAGCGTGGCGAACCCGAGCATCACGATGAGGGGTTGAAGTGGCGGCATCAGCAATACCCGCGGCGCACGGCGGCGCCCGGAATGTCGCACATTTTATCAAACCCCGCCGCCGGCGCTTTCCAATTCCCGTCCATGCCCTTAGGATACTTGGTATCGGCGAGTAAGCGCATCCCGGGTGAGGAGCCGCGACATGAGCGAGCTGGATCGAGCACTGGCCGAGATCAGGCACATCCGCTGTCAGGTGGCGCGGGGCACTCAGTTCCGCGGCTACGGTCCGGCCTCCATCGCCGCGAGCGGTGTGCTCGCCCTGATGGTGGCGGCGGCCCAGAGCCATTGGATGAGAAACCAGGCGGATTTCTACTCCTTCGCCGCCGCGTGGATCGCCGTGGCGTTCGTGTCCTTGGCGATGGCGGTCGCCGAAATGACGTTTCGCGCCCGCCGTGTGCACTGCGGGCTCGCGATGGAAATGATCCAGTCGGCGGCCGAGCAGTTCCTGCCCTCGCTCGTGGTCGGGGGGTTGCTGACCGCCTTGCTGCTGCGCGCGGCGCCGAAAGAGGACTGGATGCTGCCGGGCCTCTGGCAGCTGCTGTTCAGCCTGGGTGTCTTCGCCTCGTGCCGCTTCCTGCCGCGTTGGATGTTCGCCGTGGGTGTCTGGTATCTCGTCGCGGGTCTGGCGACGCTCATGATCCAGAGCGGCTCGCAATCGATGATACCCTGGACCATGGGAATCGCGTTCGGCGTCGGCCAGCTGCTGGTCGCCGCCGTGCTGTACTGCTGCCTCGAGGGGAACAGTGAAGAAGCGTAAGGGAAGATCGGTGGCGGGCTCGCGCTTCGCCTATGACGGGCTCGAGCGGCTGATCCACGAGCGGGCGCGTCTTTGCTTGCTGACCTCGCTGATGACGCATTCCAAGGGCCTTTCCTTCGGGGAGCTCAAGGAGTTCTGCGGGCTGACCGACGGCAACTTGAATCGCCACCTGCAAGTGCTCGAGGACGCGAAGCTGGTCACCGTGGCGAAGAAGCACGACCACAACCGGCCACAGACCGTCTGCAGGATCACACCGCTCGGCCGGCGGCGCTACCTGGACTACCTCGAGGTCCTCGAGCAGGTGATCGTCGATGGCTCGCAGGCCTGCGCCGAGTCCGATTCGCCGCTGCGGGCCGATTCGCCGCTGCGCAAGGCGGCGAGTCCCTGATTTCGAGGCGCGGGGGCGGTGCTCGACCCGGGCGGCTGGCGCGCGCGATAGCCGTGCGCCAGGCGATAGTAGAAAGGGCGGATGAGCTCGCCATCGCGCGCCAGTCGTCCCTCGCCGATCGGATCGAGCCGCTCGGCGTAGTCGCCGAGCGCAGGCTGCGAGAGATCGGCTCGATTCCAGGCAACGAGCAGCATGTCCCGCCCGCTCTGCCGGGCCGGCGGGAACCAGCGCTCGTACATCAGTCCCATCTGCCCGAACAGATTGCCGCTCGAGGTGTCGCTCACCGACTCGGCTCGATCGGGCGCATAGAAGGCGAGCTCGCTGGCGATTGCATACCGATCCATGCCGACGATGAGCGGCTCGCGGCCGCTGCGCTCGGCGATCTCATGGGCGAGCGCATGCACCTTGGCGCCGAGCTGGCGCCAACCGATGGGAACGAGCTCGGCGTGCCGTCCATAGCCCACCCCCGGTATGCCGCGCGTCAAGTCATACAGTGCCGCGCCATAGAACGCGACCAGCATGAGCAGCGTCGGTCCCCATGCTCGGCGAATCCACAGCCCCGCGCCTGCTCCCGCGTGCGCGAAGCCGTAGCCGAGCGCGGGCAGGGCCGCAACCCAGGGCGCCCCGGTCCAGTCGAGCTTGACCTCGCGGCGCAGACTGAACAGCACGAAAACCGCGAGCGGCAGCAGCGTCGTGACCTGGATGAAGCGCCACGCCCGCAGCCCATCGCGCACCTCCCCGCTCACATCGCGCACCTCCCCGCTCACATCGGGCAGGGACCGGCGAAACAGCAACCACACGACCGCCGCCAACCCGGTCGGCGTCAACAGCAAAAGCGCCGAGCCGATGAGCTTCGGCAGCGCGAACTGCGCGCTCAGTGCGAGTCGGCGCGAGGTTTGAAAAGCGAACGAAGCCCACTCGTGGTGAGCATTCCAGACGATCACCGGGGAGAACAGCGCGAGCGCAAGGGCGGCGGCCGCATACGGCTCGAATCGCTTCAGCCACCTGCGCGAGCGCGCATCGAGCAGCATGAATACGAGCGCCGCCACACCCAGCAGAGCGATGGTGTATTTCGACAGCAGCCCGAGTCCGAGGCACAGCCCTGCGCCGTACCACGCCGTGGCCCGACCCGCGATCAGCGCGCGCTGCAGGAAGTACAGGGCTCCCGCCCATGCCGCCACCAGCGGCGCGTCGGGCGTCATCAGCACGCCGCTCAAGAAGAAGAACGGCAACGTCTGCCCGAGAAGCAGCGCCATCCAGGCGCTCGGCTGATCAAACAGCTCGCGACTCAGCCGATAGGTGAAATAGCCGGCAATGGTGCCGCAGCATAGCGCGCCGAGGCGTACCGCGAGCTCCCCGTGCCGCAGCAGCGCCCACCCGGCAGCGATCAGCCAGGCCACCATCGGCGGATGGTCCAGATAGCCGTAGTCCAGATGTTGCGCGTAATTCCAGTAGTAGGCCTCCTCGGGCATCAGCTCCACCCGCCACGCATAGAGAAGACGCAGCACGAGCACGGCGCTCAGCAAGCCGATCCCGATCCACGACGGGCCGCCCTCTGCACTGCGGACCGCGCCGGTCGCGCGGCGCGGGCTCGCCGGTGCAGTATCCCAATTCACGTCTCGATCCTCCGGCGAGCCGGTGGCGTCGCTTTCCCGAACCGGCGCCCACGGTAACCAAATTCGCCGCGATGCGATACGTCATTGCGCGTCGATGCCGCGCACCGCGGCACGCAGGTCGAGCTGCGCGGCGTGATCGCCGCCCATCCATTCTCGCGCGATCCGCCCGCGCGCATCGGTGATGAGCGCCGCCGGCACCGCCGTCACGCCGAACGCGCGAAACAGGGCGCCGGACTCGTCCAGGGTGAGGGGTATGCGCACCCCGTACTCGCGGCGATAGGCGCGCAAGTCCTGCGGCGTGGCCCACAGGCCGGAGGCGATTCCGAGCCAGCGTACGTCCCGCTCTCCTTGCATGGCCGTGACTTGCTCGCGCATGCGCCGGCAGCTCGCCGACATGCCGGGACGCGTCGTGGCGAGGTAGGTTTCGCACCAGGGCGACAGGAACACGAGCACGATGGGGCGCGCATCGGCGGGATCGTGGAATCGGAATGCAGGCCCATCGAGCGTGCGCGGCGCGCGGTCCGGCAATGGATCACCCACCGCGTATTCCCGGATGAGCGGGGGCGCTCGTGCGGATGGGCTCGAGGCAGGCGCCGGCTCGCCCCGCGCGGCCGCAACAGCGGCATCGAGACGAGCATCCGCCAGATGTCCCACGTAGTCGATCCGGCCGTCGCGACCGATCACGATGTGCTGCGGCGTGACCCGCAATCCGAAGGCGGCGGCCAGAGTTCCGTCGTCCATGACGATGGGCATGGTGATCTTGAGCTGCTGCCGATAGGCTCGCACACGATCGATCGAGTCGTTGAAGCCCGTATTGATGGCAATGACCGCAAGATCGGTGCCCGCGGTCTCGTACACATGCTCGAAATGCGGCATTTGCTGCCGGCACGGTACGCACCAGGTGGCCCAGAACTTCAGGTACACGGCCTCCTTTCCGTACAGGCGCCCAAGATCGATGGTGGCGCCGTCGATGGTCTTCAGCACCAGGCGCGGGGCCGGCTTGCCGATGAGCGGCCGGCCGGCCGCCTGCGCCAGATCTTGCCCGCTCACCGCCCCGGCGGCGGCCGTCGCCCAGGCGAAGAGCATCGACGCGGCGGCCGCCGTGACCAGGCCGCCGCGCGCAGGCCGGCGGCGCGATGACGTCCGGGCCAAAGCGCCCCTCACGGCCGCCCCTGGACGGCCGGAACGGAGACCCGCGCCCCCGTCTTCTTGATCATGAGCACGAGGATGCGCGCCGGCTGGGTGCGGCTCGCATTCGCGGATAGCACGTCGTCACGCGCGGCGCCCGGGCTGAGGTCCGCATCGCCATGGATACATGCTGCGCGTACACTTGGACCAGGATAAAGAGCCACTTTGGCCTTGAATCATGGAACCACTTTTCCAGCTGCGGATCACCCTTCCCGGCCGCGGATCGCGCTCGCTGCGCAGCTCGCTCCACGGGCAGCTGCGGGCCGCAATCCTCGAGGGACGACTCAAGCCCGGAGTCAGACTGCCCTCCACGCGCTCGTGGCCGGCCCTGTACGGCATATCCCGCAACACCGCCGTGGCCGCCTACGACCTGCTCCTCAGCGAGGGCTACCTGACCGCTCGCCGCGGCTCGGGAACCGTCGTGGCAGGCGTCGCCGTCCGAGCTCCCGATCCCCCGGCCCCGGTCGGCCGCCGCGCCGCCGCGCGGCGAATCGCAGCGTACTGGCTGAGGCAGCGCTCGAATCACCTTGCCGGGAGCGGGGCGACGCCGCGCTTCGCTTTCCAGCTCGGGATCCCGGATCTGGCGCGCTTTCCGTTCGACGTCTGGCGGCGGCTGACCTGCCGGGCCATGCGCAGGCTCCGCGGCGCGCCGCCCGTCACACCCGACGGGCGCGGCGAGGAGGCGCTGCGCGAGGCCATCGCGCGGCACGTGTCCTTCGCCCGCGCGGTCGCGTGCAGAGCCGCCGATGTGGTGGTCACGGCGGGCGCGCAGCAGGCGTTCGATTTGCTGGCGCGCGTGCTGGCGCTGCGCGGCCGGGATTGCGTCGCGATGGAGAATCCCGGTTACTTCGCGCTTCGTGCCGCCTTCGAGGCGCATGGCTCCAAGGTTGCCCCGGTCGCCGTCGACGCCGAGGGGCTGATGGTGGAGCGCATTGCGGCGCGAGCACGCGTCGTCTGCGTCACGCCCTCGCATCAGTTCCCCCTCGGTACCGTCATGTCGGCGCAGCGCCGCCTCATGCTGCTCGAGCATTGCCGCCGCCGTGGCGCGGTGGTCATCGAGGACGACTACGACGCCGAGTTCCGTTTCGTCGATCGCCCGCTCGATGCGCTGCAGACGCTCGACTCCTCGCAATCGGTGTTCTACGTGGGCACCTTCTCGAAGAGCCTCGCCCCGGACCTGCGATTGGGCTACATCGTATCGCCGCCCTGGGCGGTCGCTGCGCTGGCCGCCGCGAAGCGCGTGGCCGACGGACACTCGAGCAGCATCGCGCAGGCGGCACTGGCCTGCATGATCGCGGAGGGCCACCTCGCCCGCCATGTTCGCAGGATGCAGAGGATCTATCAGCGGCGCCGCGAGCTGCTGCTCGGGGGGCTGCGCGCCAACTTCGAGGGGCGCCTCGTGCCCCTGCCGTCCGTCGCCGGCCTGCATGTCACGGCGCAGCTCGCCGCGTCCTGCAGCGAATCACGCGTGGTCGAGAACGCGCGCCGGCTCGGCGTGCAGGTGAGCGCGCTCGGCCCGTTCTATGCCGGCGCGCCCGCGATGCGCGGACTGGTGCTGGGCTATGGCAACATCGATGAGAGCGCCATCGAGGAGGGCTTGCGGCGCTTGCGCCAGTCACTGCCCGAGGCTTAGCCGCCGGATCCGGGCAGCGCTCGCTAGTTCGCCTGCGCGGCTTCCGCATCCGCGGCCGGGGCCCCTTGCCAGCCGCCGCCGAGCGCCTTGTAGAGCTTGACCAGGTCGGTGCTCTGCGTGAGGCGCGCCTGCGCCAGCTGCTGGCGCGCCTGCACCGCCTGCAGCTGCACCGTGAGCACGCTGATATAGGAGATGACTCCGTGGCGATACGCGTTCATCTGTACCTCGAATGCGCGCTCATCGGCCGTGAGCGTGCGCTCGAGAGCCGTCGTGCGCCGTGCGTCCTGATGCAGGGCGCTCAGGCCGTCCTCGACTTCCTGCAGCGCGCCGAGCACGGTTTTCCGGTAGTTGAGCGCCGCCTCGGCCGCCTGCGCACGTGACAGGCGCACGCTGGCGATCAGCGCACCGCCGTGAAAGATGGGCACGGACACGGTCGGGCCGAAGGTATAGAAATGGCTCTGCCAGTCGAACAGGTAGGCCGTGCCGAGATTGCGCAAGCCGTAGGTGCCGGCGAGCGATATGTCGGGAAAGAGCGATGCGACCGAGACGCCGACCTGGGCGGTGGCGGCATGCAGCGCCGCCTCCGCATTTCGAATGTCCGGCCGGCGGCGCGCCAGCGTGGAAGGCACGCCGATCGGTATTCGCGCAGGCAGCGCAGGCAGCTCGCCCGTGTCGCCGAATTCCTCATCGAGCGCCTCGGGCGGCTGTCCGGTCAGTACGGCGAGCGCGTGCTTGGAGGCGGCAATCGTCTGTACGTATTGCGGCAGCTGCGACTCGAGGCTCGCCAGCTCGCCCCGCGCCGACTCCACCTCCGGCTCGCTCGCGAGTCCGTGCAGATGCCGGCTGTCGGTGAGCTCGGTGATCTGGCGCTGCGCGGCCACCAGTTCCTGGGTGATCTGCCGCAACGCCTGGCTCGCGCGCAGCTGAAAGTAGGTCTGCGCGACCTCGGCCTCGAGGCTCACCAGCAGATCGTTGCGCGATTCGACGGCGGCGGCCCCTTGCGCGCGGGCCTCCTCGACCGAGCGGCGCACCTTGCCGAACAGGTCGATCTCCCAGGATGCGTCGAATCCGAGCTGGTAGAGATTGACCGGCTGCTCGAGCGAGGCGATGAGCGCTTGTGCGCTCGCCGAGGAGGCCGGCCCCGAGGAGCTGCCGATTCCCTGCGATTTGAGAATGCCGGCGAGGCCCAGCTGCTCGCGCGTGTAGGAGCCCGACGCATTCAGGCTCGGCAGTCCCTCGGCGCGCGCCGCTTGCACTTCGATGCGCGCTGCCGCGATGCGCAGGTACGCCGCCTTGAGATCGAGATTGCCGCGCGTCACCCGCTCCACCAGCCGGTCGAGCTCGGGGTCGTGAAACTCGCGCCACCAGAACGACTGCGGCGAGGCCTCGCTCGAGAGCTGCGGCGCCGCATCCGGCGTGGAGGAGCGGGCGGCGGCATATCGATCCGGCACCGGCTGGTGCGGCGGCTCGAAGCTCGGGCCGACGGTGCAAGCCTGAGCGAGCGCAGCGCACAGCGCCGTCGCCGCGGCCCGCGCGGCGCGCATCAGTGGGTACCTGCGGCCGGGCGGCCGCCTTTGCTCGAGGAGAACAGCAGCGTCAGGGGCGTGAACGCGAATGCGAGCAGCGCGCAATACAGAAACACGTCCTTGTAGGCGAGAAATCCCGCCTGTGCGATCAGTATGCGGTAAGCCTGGCCGCTCGCCGACCGGGCGGCAGCCGCCGCCGTGCTGCCCAGCCCCTGAATGGCGTGCGTCAGCTGCGCGATCAAGAGGTTGAAATTGGGATTCAGGGGTGTCGCGTGATAGGCGAGATAAGCCATGTGGGACTGCGTGCGCGAGGTGATGGCGGCGGTCGAGACGGATATTCCTACGGAGCCGAGCACGTTTCTGAACATGGTAAAAAGTGCGGTTGCATCGGCGTTCAGCGCGCGCGGCACCGTCTGGTAGGTGAGCACGCTCAGGGGCACGAACAGGAATGCGATGCCGCAAGACTGCGCCATGCGCATCACCATCAGATGCCTGAAATCGATGTCCGGCGTGAGCGTGCGCGAGTACAGCAGCGCGCAGCCGAGCACCAGGAAGCCGCAGGCCACGATGGCGCGCGTCTGCACGTGGGGCATCACCACGTTGAGAATCGGGATGATGAGCATCACCAGCACGGCCCCCGGGCTCATCACCAGGCCCGCGAGCAGCGCGGTGTAGCCCAGGTGCTCCTGCGCCAGCTGCGGCACGAGCACCGCGCTGCCGTACAGGATGGCCGCGAAGCTGCCGATCGCCATGCAGCCGAGAGTGAAGTTTCGATCCTTGAACACCCGCAGGTCGACGACGGGCTTGCGCGCATACAGCAGCCACGCACAGGCCGTGGCGGCGCCCACGGCGGCGATGATCGCGAAGCTGCGGATGAACCCGGAGCCGAACCAGTCGTCATCCTCGCCGCGGTCGAGCATCACCTGAAACGTGGCGAACGTCACGGCGATGAGGCCGATGCCGACGTAGTCGATGGAGGCCTTCGGCTGCCGCCTCGCCCACGGCGGATCCTCGACCAGGCTCATCACCGCCAGCGTGGTGAACGCTCCGATGGGAATGTTGATGAAGAACACCCAGCGCCAGGAATAGTTGTCCGTGATCCATCCGCCGATGGTCGGCCCGAGCACCGGCGCGACCACGGTCGCCACCGCCGTCAGCGCGAAGGCGCGGCCGCGCTGCGCGACCGGGAAGGTGTCGAGAATGATCGACTGCTGGTTGGGTTGCAGGCCGCCGCCGAAGAAGCCCTGCATCACGCGAAACACCACCAGTTGTGCGAGACTGCTCGCCACGCCGCACAGGAACGAGCAGACCGTGAATGCCGCGATGCAGATCACGAAGTAGCGCTTGCGGCCGATCAGCCGCCCGAAGAACGCCGAGATGGGCAGCACGATGCTGTTCGACACCAGGTACGAGGTCAATGCCCAGGTCGCCTCGTCGTAGCTCGCCGACAGCGACCCTGCGATGTGCGGCAGGGAGACGTTGACGATGGTCGTGTCCAGCAGCTCCATGAAGGCGGCCAGGGTGACCACCACCGCCACCAGCCAGCGATTGTGCGAGGGGCGCCAATCGCCGTCCCCGGCGTCGTCGCCGGAAGCGCCCGGCTCACTCACCGAAATGCACCACGGGCGACACCGACAGGCCGAGGGGCAGCGGGCGGTTCGGGTCGAGCCCGTGATCGATGATGATCTTCACCGGAACTCGCTGCACGATCTTGACGAAGTTGCCCGTCGCGTTCTCCGCCGGAAACGCCGAGAAGCGCGAGCCGCTTCCCTGCTGGATGCTCTGCACGCGGCCCGACAGCTTGTATCCGGGGTAGGCATCGATCGTGATGTCCACCCGATCCCCGGGGCGCATGCGCCCGAGCTGCGACTCCTTGAAGTTGGCGGTGACCCACACCTCGGGCGTGACGATCAGGAACATGGCGCCACCGGGTGAGACGTAATCGCCGAGCTGTACGCTGCGCCGGGTGATGAAGCCTTCGCACGGAGCGCGCACTTCGGTGTATCCGAGGTTCAGGTTCGCCTGCTCGAGCTGCGCGCTCGCCTGCCCCACCTGGGCCTCGCGCTCCTTGACCGCATTGAGCGCCTGGCGGATCTGCTCGGGCACCAGGCTGGCGATCGCCACCTGCGCTTTCGCGCTGCGCAGGCCCGCGCTGGCGCTGCGCTGCTGGCTGGTGGCGGTATCGATGTTCTCCTGCGTGGTGGCACGCGGATCCACCTCGTGCTGGCGCGCGTACTGGCGCTGTGCCTGCTCGAGCACGGCCGCGGCGGACTGCTCCTGCGCGCGGGCAGAAACGAGCTGCGCCGGATACTGTACCCGCGCGATGCGCAGAGCCTCCTGCGCCGTCTTGAGCTGCGCCTCGGCGAGCTGCAGCGCGGCCTGCGCCTGCTGCCGGGCGGCGAGGTAGTCGCGTGGATCGATGCGCAGCAACAGCTCGCCCTTCTTGACGTGCACGTTGTCGTTGATGTCGAGCGCCACGACGTATCCGGATACCTTCGGCATCATCGTCACGACGTTGCCGTCGGTATACGCATCGTCGGTCGACGCCTCGTTGCGGCGCGCGAACCACACCATGAAGCCGACCAGCGCCCCCACCAGCACCACGGCGGCGACGATGATGAGAGGCCTCTTGCTGTGCGGTTTGGTCTCGTGCCCGCCGCCGCTCGGGCCTCTCGACGCTTCCTTGTCGCTGGAGTCAGCTGGTCCCGACTCCCCTTCCTTCGACGCCATAACGACCCCTTCTGCATCGAGCACACGCGCCAACCCACCGCTCGCTTCCCCACGAGCGGCGCCATTGCCCGACACCGGGAAAAATAGGCAGCCGCGCACGAAACTGCGTGCTGCTGAGCGGCGTTTTACGCTGCGCGGGGGCCCTCAGCTGTCACCCAAAAACGCCGGGGCGCTGCCGGAAAAAACCTACAGCGGTGCGCGCTGCTCCACCGCGGCAGCCGGGCCGCCCGCGCGCAGGGGTACGAATCCGTAGGCCCTGAAGGCGGGGTACGCCGCCGGACTCGTGAGGTAAGCGAGAAACCTTGCCGCCGTGGGCTTCGCCGCAGGGGTGAGCGCAATGGGATAGACGATCGGCGGATGCGTCGTCGCCGGAAAGACATCGACCACGCGCACATTGCTGTCGATCAGCGCGTCGGTCTCGTACACGATGCCGAGCACCGCCTGCCCTCGATCGACGAATGCCAGCGCCGCGCGCACGCTGTCCGCGCGCAGCATGCGGGGCGCAACCTCGCTCCAGACTCCCAGGCTCTTGAGGGCAGCCTCGGCATAGCGGCCGAGCGGCAGCGAATCCGGATCCCCCGTCGCGAGCCGGCCGCTGCCGAGGGTCGCCGCCAGCGGCAGGTGCGGCTCGATCTTGAGCTCGATGGTGCTGCCGGTCGGGGCAATCAGCACCAGCCTGTTGCCCACCACGTCGCGCCGTGTGCGCCGCTGGATCAGGTCACGGGCCTGCAGATAATCCATCCAGTACAGATCCGAGCAAAAGAACAGGTCCGCGGGCGCGCCGCTCGCGATCTGCCGCGCCAGTGCCGAGCTCGCGGCAAAGGAGAACTTCACCGGAATCGAGGTCTCGCGCGTGAATGCATCGCCGAGATCCTGCAGCACATGGGTCAAGCTCGCGGCGCCGAACACCACGATGGATGAGGCGTCCTCCTGGGCATGAGCGGGGCCGCTCGCCAGCAGCGCGCACAGCAGCAGCCAGGCTGCAGCAAGTCGATTCATGAAGCTCATCCCCGGGGCCACCGCTTGCCTTTGCGGGCCACTGCTGCCGATTCTATATAGCGGACGGCGAGCGCCGCCACCTCGACGCGGCGCCGGTCGCCCCGGGGCCGGTCGCCCCGGGGCGCCGCCCGCGAGCCGGCCTTGAATTCGATGGCGCCGGCCCTAAATCCGCCGGTGCAAACGTCAGGCGCCGCCTGCCGTCGATGGGCCTTCATAATCACAGGAGCATTAGCCATGAACAATGTGGTCAGACAAAATCCATGGAGCCTGATGCCGCGTCTTCAGGACGAGATCAATCGGCTATTCGGCAACCTGAGCGAGAATGACAGCAGCTCCGCCACCGCGGCCTGGATTCCGCCCGTGGACATACTCGAATTCGCGGATCGCTTCGAGCTGTACGTGGACCTTCCGGGTGTCGATCCGGGCAAGGTGGACCTCACCCTGGAGGGCGGCGTTCTCACCCTCACGGGGCAGCGTGCGGATGAGCTCGGCAGCGACCGCGAGAACGAGATTCAATACCGCCGCACGGAGCGCAGCCACGGCAATTTCCATCGCCGCTTCGTGTTGCCGGACACGGCCGACAGCCAGGGCGTGAACGCCTCCGGCAAGAACGGTGTTCTCACCGTCACCATCGCCAAGCACGCGAAGGCGATGCCGCGGCGCATTCAGATCTCGGCCTGACGCATCGGAGCGATCGCGGTGAGGGGCGGGGCGCCGCCCCTCGCCGCGCACTGGAAAAGAACGGCCAGGCGGCTGCTGAAAGACGCCGGGCGCGTTCACGGGCGAACGACGGCGTCATGGAGCGAATCGTGGCGGGAGCCTTGGCCTTCGCTGATACACCGGCTCAGGTCGCTCGAGAGGCTCTTCTCGACCAGCTCGACAAGGTGCTCGGGCAGATCGCCAAGCGTCGCCGCTCCGACGCGGCGATCCATGGAGTCCGCAAGGAGCTCAAGCGCGCCCGCGCGACGTTGCGGCTGCTGCGCGAGCACATCGGTGTCGTGGAATATCGGCGGGACAATGCGCTGATACGCGATGCCGCCCGCCCGCTGACACCGGTGCGCGATGCCAAGGTCCTGCTCGATAGCTTCAAGGTTCTCGCCGAGGAGTCGCCCCGCGGCAGATTCTCTCGCCACTTTCGCGCGCTGCTCGAGGATCGGCGGCGCGCCGCGGCGCGTCGATTGAGCTCTGCCGAGCTGGCTGCGGCCGCGAGGGTCCTGAGCTCGATCCGGCGCCGCGCAGCCTCGCTGCCGGGCAGCCGACTGTCGCAGACCGATGACGGCGCCCTGAAGCGGGCGTACAAGCGAGGCCGCGAGGCCCATGCCAGCGCGAAGCGCCGCGCCACCGACGAGTCTCTGCACGAGTGGCGCAAGCAAACGAAGTACTTCGAGAATCAGCTGGAGATCGTGCTGCCTTTCGGACCCAAGTTCCTGCGCAAGAGTCATCGCCGCGCCAAGCGCCTGGCCGACATACTGGGGGACGATCATGATCTCGCATTGCTTGCGGAGCAGATCTTGCTGCATGCGAAAGGCGAGTACGCGCCGAGCCAGGACTCGGAGGTGGAGGATATGATCGTGCGCGTCGCGCGCTGGCGCAAGCAGCTGCAGGCCCAGGCGTTTCGCCTGGCACGCCGGCTCTATTCCGGCAGGGCGCGCCGCTACCAGCGGTAGGTCAGCGCCGCACGCGAGCTCGCGCCGTGCACCGACAGGAATTTCGCCCGGCCCACGTAATCTCTGCAGTCGCGGATCTCATTCATCACTTTCACGGAGCAATCATGCAATCGAACTACGTTTCACGCGACACCTATGGAATGTACAAAGGCTACAGCGGCAGCGGCGGACCCGGGCCTGCTCTGATGGGCGCGGACACGCTGCTGGGCAACGATGTATACAACGCGGCGGACGAGAATCTCGGCAACATCAAGGAATTCATGATCGAAATGGCGAGCGGCAAGATCGCCTACGCGGTGCTGTCGTTCGGCGGATTCCTCGGGATGGGCGACCGGCTGTTCGCCGTCCCCTGGCCGGCGCTGAAGCTCGACACGGCGAAGAAGCGATTCATGCTCAACGTCAGCAAGGAGAAGCTGAAGGACGCCCCGGGGTTCGACAAGGATCACTGGCCATCCATGGCGGATCCCGCCTGGGCAACACAGGTGCACTCCTTCTACGGCGTGTCGCGCACCTACGAGTCCCCGTCCTCACGCGCCATGTAGGGCGCCCCGACCCAAGCCCGGTCAGCCGGCGGCTGCTGACCGGGCCTCGTGCGGGGATGGCAGGGCGGCGCGCACCGCGCTGGCGATCTCGAGCGCCGCCCCGATGCGCAGGTCATGGGTGATCTCCAGCTGCGCGCCCATGGCGCGCGATCCGCGATTGCAGATGTTGTGCCTGTGCCTTCCGGGGTAGCGCTCGCTGTCGGCATCGACTGCGAACCCCGCGTCCGTCAGGCGCATCGCCAGCCGGGTCTTGAGCTCGGCATCCAGACCGCCGACGTGAATTCTCGCCTCTCCGACACAGCCGTGGACGCCGAGCACGCTCTCGCAGCGCGCCGCCATCGCCAGGCAGTCGGGGTGATCGAATTGGTGGCTGGTGATGTGCAGATCCCGATTCGAGCCGTAGGGCTTGATGCCTTCGAAGATGAACAGGCTGTACTCCCGACCCGCGATCAAGCAGGCAATCTCGGAAGTGCCCTGCTCTATCATCCCGCCATGCGGCGCCGCAACGAGCAAGCGGGCGCCGCGCACCTCGCTCACGCGGACGCGATAGTCCCGGCCGAGCGCTTCGCGGCGCGCGAGCTCCGCGTACGAGAGGTATTTAGAGGCCAAATCTATCCATCACTCGATAAGCCCACACGGACGGCGCGAGAAACCACGGCTTGCCAAAATAATAGAAGCGCGCCGCAAACGCCAAGCCGTCGAGCGCCGTTCGCCCCTCGGGGATTCCCGCCATCTGCTGGCCGATCCGCATGCCGAGGTAAGGAGCGAGCGGCACGCCCTGGCCGCAGTAGCCCATGCAGTAAAAGAGGCCGTCCCGACCCCCCAGATGCGGCATGGTATCGAAGGTGTATGCGACCCAGCCCACCCACGCGTGATCGAAGCGCGCCGCCCGCAGCTGCGGAAAGATCGCAGTGAGCATCGACCGCAATCGCGCGACGCAGGCGAGCGGATCACGCTCCCCGAGCGCGGCGCGCCCGCCGAAGACGATGCGCTCGCCGTCCGGGGAGGGCCGGAAATACACCACCACGCGCCGCGCATCGACGATGTTGCGGGCGAGAGGAATCAGCGCCCGCACCCGTTCCCGCCCGAGCGGCTCGGTGCAGATCTGATAGCTTCCAATCGGAATCACGCGGCGCCGGTGCCATGCGGACAGCGCGCCCGAATAGCCGTTCGTCGCCAGCAATACCTTGCGCGCTCTGACCACTCCTCGAGAGGTCAGCACCTCGAATCCCCCGCGCGCGCGCCGCAGCGCCTGCGCCGGGCAGTGATCCTGGATGCGGGCGCCCTGCGCCTGGGCACGCCGCAGCAGGCCGATCAAAAGCTTCATCGGATCGAGGCAGGCGTCGTCCGGATACAGGCAGCCGCCGTGATAATAGTCGCTCGCGATCTCTCGGTGCTGCTCGGATCTCGGCACCGGAATGATCCGCTGCTCCAGCCCCGCTGGTTGACGCTCGGCATCCCGCGCCATGCTCTCGAAGTGACGCCCGGTATGCGCCCCGAAGAAGCAACCGCAGTCGCGCCAGTCGCACTCGACGTCGCCGGCGGCGAGCGAGCGCAGGTAGTCGAGCGCCGCGAATCCCTCGCGGCAGATCGCGAACGCGCGCGCCGGGCCATGCAGCGCGCTCAGCTTCGCGAGCGTGGGCTTGAGGCTGTAGGCGACCTGGCCGCCGTTGCGCCCCGAGCATCCGGTGCCGACGGCACCGCCCTCGAGCACCAGGGTATCGAGTCCGGCCGCGGCGGTTTCGCGCGCCGCGGAAAGACCCGTGTAGCCGCCGCCGACGATGAGCACGTCCACCTCGGGCGGCAGCGCGAGCTGCGCAAGCGCGGGCGCAGCGACTTGATCCTGCCACAGCGGCGTTGCGCGAATTGCGGGTCCGGCCGACTCCTCGACGCAGGCGCGTTGCGGCCGCTGCGGAGCCGCGCCGATCATGTCCCGCAAAAGGTCTGCAGCACGCGCTCTCCCGGCAGCGGTGGGGCCGCGAACGCATCCTTGCCCGGCTGATCCTCGTAGGGATGCGCGAGCACTTGCAGCAGTTCGCGGAACGGAGCGAAGTCCGCGCGCTCGACCGCCGCCTCGAGCGCCGCTTCCACGCGGTGGTTGCGCGGAATGTAGGCGGGGTTGACCTGCCGCATCGCACGCACGCGCTCCTCGATCGACTGCGGATCCCGCTCAAGGCGCGCGCGCCAGCCGGCACACCAATCGCCGAGCTGCGGGCAGGCCTCGACGCAGCCGCTCCCGCCGGCGGCGGCGCTCAGATGGCGGAAGGTCGCGGTGAAATCACAGCCCTCTCGCCGCATGGCCTCGAGCAGCGAGCGTGCCAGCGCGAGATCCGCCTCCTCGCGCGAAGCGAGCCCGAGCTTGCGCCGCATTCCCTCGAGCCAGCGCGCTTCGAGATGTCCCTGGAAGGACTCGACCAGCGGCGCGGCGGCATCCACGGCTCGCTGCGCATCGGCGTCGATGAGCGGCAGGAGCGTCTCGGCCAGGCGCGCCAGGTTCCATTGCGCCGCCATGGGCTGGTTGCCGTACGCATAGCGGCCGAGGCTGTCGATGGAGCTGAACACGGTGGCCGGATCGTAGGAGTCCATGAAGGCGCAAGGCCCGAAGTCGATGGTTTCTCCCGCTATCGACGTGTTGTCGGTATTCATGACGCCGTGGATGAATCCGATATGCAGCCAGCTCGCCACGAGCGATGCCTGGCGCAGCGACACCTCGCGCAACAGCTCCAGGTAAGGGCGCTCGGCGAGCTTGAGCTCGGGATAGTGCCGATCGATCACGTAGTCGGCCAGACGCTGCAGCGCGTCCCGATCGCCGCGCGCGGCGAAGTATTCGAACGTTCCCACCCGCACGTGACTCGCGGCGACCCGCGTCAGCACGGCGCCGGGCAGCCGTGTGGTGCGCAGCACCGCCTCGCCGGTGGCGACGGCCGCCAGCGCGCGCGTCGTCGCGACGCCGAGCCGGTGCATGGCTTCGCTCAGCAGATACTCGCGCAGCACCGGCCCGAGGGCCGCGCGGCCATCGCCCGAGCGCGAGAAAGGCGTTCGCCCGGTTCCCTTGAGCTGGATGTCACGCCGCGCCCCGCTGCGGTCGATGACCTCGCCCATAAGGATCGCCCGGCCGTCGCCGAGCTGCGGCACGAACTGGCCGAACTGGTGTCCCGCGTACGCCATCGCGACGGGCTCGGCGCCCTCGGGGATGCAGTTTCCCGAGAATATCGACGCGAGCGTCGGCGCGTCGAGCCCCTGCAGATCGAGGCCGAGCTGCGCCGCCAGCGGCGCATTGAGCTCGATCAGGCGCGGATCGGCGACCGGCCGGGGGTCGAGCCGCGCCCAGAAGCGCTCGGGCAGGGCGGCGTAGCTATTGGAGAACGCCCACCCCGGTATCGGTCGCCGCGGCGGCGACGGCCGAGCCGAGGTCTCGTTGGGACGGGGTTGTGCCATGGCCGGATGTTACCAGCGATTGCGCCAGGTACTCGTTTCGGTTCGCCGCCGGCTGCGCAGCGGCCGCGGGCGGTCGATGCGCCTTGACCAGACGCGCATACAGCGCGAGGTAATTCTGCGCCATGTGCCGCGCGGTGAAGCGCCGCTCGAATTCCGCGCGGATGCGGCCGCGGTCGAGAGCGCCGACCTGCCGCACGGCGTCCGCGGCCTGCCGCTCGTCGCGGACGATGAAGCCGGTGAGGCCCTCCTCCAGGACCTCCGGCACCGAGCCGTTCTCGAAGGCGATCACCGGAGTCCCGCACGCCATGGACTCGATCATCACCAGGCCGAACGGCTCGCGCCACGCGATCGGAAACAGCAACGCCGCGGCGTTGCCGAGGAATTCCTGCTTCTGGTCCTCGCGAATCTCTCCGATGAACTCGACGTCGCCGAGCGACAGCAGAGGCTCGATGTGCGCCTTGAAGTACTCCCGGTCCACGCGGTCCACCTTCGCGGCGATCTTGAGCGGCATGCCCGCTTGCGAGGCGATGCGGATGGCGGCGTCGGGCGCCTTCTCGGGCGAGATGCGGCCGAGAAAGGCCAGGTACCCGCCGCGCCCCTCGCCCTTTGCGAGCAGGCTCTCCGGCAGGCCATGCGGCACGGTCGCCACGTAATTGGCCTGCGCCAGGGGTTGACGCTGCGAGTTGGAGATGGAGACCACCGGTACGTCTCCATAGACGCCGTACAGGGCGGGCAATTCGGGCAGGTCGAGCCGGCCGTGCAGCGTCGTGATCGATGCCGTGCCGAGCCGCCGCAGCAGCGGGTAGCCGAAGTAGTCGAGATGCGCGTGGATCACGTCGAATTCATGGGCGCGCCGCGCCACGGTCTCCAGCTCCATGAACAGCGGCACGAACGGATCCTTCACGCTCGGGTCGAGGCGCAGCGCCCGCGGCCAGATCGGCGCGAGCTTCGCCTTGGTGAAGCTGTCGCCGGATGCAAACAGCGTCACGTCGTGGCCGAGCTCGACCAGCGCGTCGGTGAGATAGGCGACGACACGCTCCGTGCCGCCATACAGCTTGGGCGGCACGGCCTCGATCAGCGGCGCAACTTGTGCAATTCTCATCGGATTCCCCACCCCATGTGTCATGAGCGAGCGGCCATCCTATCCGTGTTCGGCCCGATTGTCGGCTTCGCTTTGGAACCGATCGCCGTCAGAAGACTCTTATGCTCGAGCCGCTCGCACTCGGCGGCAAGCGTGCGCGACGGCGCCTGAAATTTTTACAAGTGCCTCCCTTTGACTCGGGGATCTCCGCACATGAATATATCGACTTCGCCCGACCCCAGCCGGCCGAATCCAATGAAAACGCCGCTGCCGCATGAACCGCTGCCGGATCCCTCGCCTGCTGCGCACCCGGTCGATGAGCCGGCGGCGCCCCAGTACGCCATCGCCGTCAGCGATACCTTGCAGCAGCGGCGCACGCGCACGCTCAAGCACGGCGACACCTTCGCAGTCTTCGACCACCGCGGCGACATGGGCGGAGAGCCCGGCAGCCCGGAGGGGCTGTATTACCGCGACACGCGCATGCTGTCGCAGTTTCAGCTGCTCCTCGAAGAGGCGCGCCCGCTGCTGCTGAGCTCGGTGACCCAGGACGACAACGCGGTGTTCACCGCCGATCTGAGCAATCCCGATCTGCTGGTCGACGGCAAGATCGCCCTGCGGCGGGAGAACGTTCACTTGAATCGCATCAGGTTCATCTGGAACGGCGCGTGCTACGAGCGGCTGCTGGTGCGAAATTTCAGCGACCGCACCCTGGAGCTGCGCCTGACGTATCGCTTCGGATCCGATTTCGCCGATCTGTTCGAAGTGCGCGGCGAGCACCGCACGGCGCGCGGTGAGGCGCGCGCGGCGCTCGAGCGCGATCACGGCGTCGCGCTCGAGTATCTCGGCCTGGACAAGATCGAGCGCAGCACGCACCTCGCCTTCTCGCCGTCGCCCCGAACGCTCACCACGGCGCGCGCCGGCTACGAGCTCACGCTCAAGCCGCGCGCCCTGCGCCGCATCTTCGTGCGCTGCGCAGTCGGGGACCGCGCGGATGGCGACTGGAACGGCCGCCTGTTCTACCGCCGCATGCGCGCCGCGCGCCAGTCGCTGCGCGACTCCAGCCAGCGGGCTGCCAGCATCGATGCCTCGAATTCGGTGTTCAACGAGATCGTGCGCCGCTCGGTGTCGGATCTGTACATGCTGATCACCGATACGCCGCGCGGGCCGTATCCGTATGCGGGCATTCCGTGGTTCTCGACGCCCTTCGGTCGCGACGCCATCGTCACGGCGCTCATGACCTTGTGGCTGGATCCGGCGATCGCCAAGGGCGTGCTGAGCTTTCTCGCCTGCACGCAGGCGACCGCGGTCGAGCCCGAGCGCGACGCGGAGCCCGGCAAGATCCTGCACGAGATGCGCCACGGCGAGATGGCGAACCTGCGCGAGGTGCCCTTCGGGCGCTACTACGGCAGCATCGATGCGACGCCGCTGTTCGTGTTCCTCCTCGGCGAGTATTTCAGGCGTACCGCGGACCTCGCCACGGTGCGCGCGCTGTGGCCGCACGCGCAGGCGGCGCTCGAATGGATCGACCGCTACGGAGACCGCGACGGGGACGGCTTCGTCGAGTACTACCGGCAGACCAAGGAAGGCCTGGCGAATCAGGGGTGGAAGGACTCCTACGACGCCATCTTCCATCACGATGGGCGCATGGCGGAAGGGCCGATCGCGCTGTGCGAGGTTCAGGCCTACGTGTACGGCGCGAAGCGCCACGCCGCCACTCTGGCCGAGGCGCTCGGCGATTCGCAGCGCGCCGCCGCCCTCGCGGCGCAGGCCGAGAACCTGCGTCGCAGCTTCGAGGCGCGATTCTGGTGCGAGGACCTGTCGACCTATGCGCTCGCGCTGGACGGCGCCAAGAATGCGTGCCGCGTCATCTCCTCGAATGCAGGTCAGGTGCTGTTCACCGGCATCGCATCGGCCGAGCGGGCGCACAGAGTCGTCCGCACGCTCCTGTCGCCGGCGGTGTTCAGCGGATGGGGAATTCGCACCATCGCATCGTCCGAGGCCCGCTACAACCCCATGTCCTATCACAATGGATCGGTCTGGCCGCACGACAACGGTCTGATCGCCATGGGCTTTGCCCGCTACGGAC
>Ga0335073_10003734_pt1 | contig 21294 bp, 22 predicted proteins | sample Lox_Sample_22_FD_207093 | JGI IMG/M metagenome (GOLD analysis project Ga0335073, IMG submission 207093) | Soil microbial communities from Loxahatchee National Wildlife Refuge, Florida, United States - Lox_Sample_2.2 | ecosystem: Environmental > Terrestrial > Soil > Wetlands | place: USA...
AGATGGACAACATGAAAAGGGACGATTGGATCGTCGTAGGGATTGCAGCCCTGCTATTGATCGACCTGCTTGCGTTGCCATGGTGGTCGGCGAGCGCGAGTGCCGGGAACTTCTCGGTGTCGGTTTCGGGGACCGCTACGGACGCGCCGGACAGCTTTCTCGGCATCCTCGCGGTCGTCGTGTTGGCGGCGGTTCTGGCGGATATCCTGATCGAGCGGCTGTCGCCATCGACAACGCTGCCGAATCTCGGCGGTAGCCGGACCATGACGCGGTTCTACCTCTCCGCGATCGCCGTTGGCTTGATCGCGCTGAAGTTGATCCTGCACATCAGCTTCACCTTCTCGAATATCGGTTTCGGCTTCATCCTCGCCATCATCCTTGGCGGCGGGCTGCTCTACGCGACGATGAACCTCAGCAGGGACAAGCCGATCCTCAACTCGTAACCCCGGCTGTCGAGTGGCTCCGCGCCTCGGCGCGGGGCTCTCAGCCGTCGAAATCGAAGTCGCGCGGCGGGCGCTGTTCGAACCACAGCCGGTCGTGGTCCGGCGTGTCCTGCAGGAACTCGGGCGTCTCCTCCAGGACGTCCTCCTCGGCATCTGAGGAGGGGTCGGGTTGGTGGCCTACGTCCTCAGCCGCGAAGGCATCCGCCACGTCCCATTCACGGGTCTCGCCGGGCTCACGATGACCGAGATCGACGGGCACCGCCGGCGCGGGCGCCGGGTGCGACGGAGCCGGAGGTGGCGCCGGGGGCGGCGCGACGGGCTCCGCGGTGTGAGGCTCGTCCTCGAGCACCACGGCATCGTGCAGCTCTGTCGGCTGATCCTCGACATGTTCCACGATGACGTCCTGGTGGGCCGTGTCAGCATGGGGCGCCGCCGGCTCATCAAGAACCGGCTCGCCGGTCACGATCTCCTCCTCGCCGGTCGGCGCTGACGTGAACGTCGGGCGCGTCGGAGGCGGGCTCTCAAAGGTCAGTGGGGGCGGCTCGGCCTCGTGTGCCTCGGTCGGTATGTCGATGTGGTCGTGCGGCTCATGAGCTTCAAGCGGCTCGACGTGACCTCGGACCGGGGGCTGGTCGTGGAATTCGGCATCCAGGTGCTGTGTGAAGTCGCTAGGCGCCTGCTCGGCCTCCACTGCCGGCCGATGCCTGCGCAGGAAGCCGCGCTTGGGTTCGGGCAGCGGAGTTTCGACCGGTGCCCCGTGCAGGACCGTCGGGTCGTCCTCGACATGGAAGTCCCCGGGGCGGGCTCCCGCCTGGTGCGGTTCGGGCTGCACCTCCAGGTGTGGCACCCCGTCCGCCCCCCGCGGCGTCGGTCCCCGTCGCACCGGCCCCAGAGCCTCGCGCTCAAGCCGCTCGATCTCCGTGGGATCAGCTCCCCGCTTGCGTTTCAGATCCAGATGCTCACGAATCGCGTCGTCCAACAGACCCATGCGCAAAGCCTACCCGGCGCCGCCCACGTTCGCCACGGGATTGAACAGGTGCCCGTGCGTCGCCTGACCTGCGGACGACCGCCCCACCCGCTCCGCCCGGCTCAGCTACGGGAGGCTAAACTTGCCCGACCGAGCGGCTCTGCCGCCGCGAGGGGCTATAGCTCAGATGGGAGAGCGCCTGGATCGCACCCAGGAGGTCGCCGGTTCGATTCCGGCTAGCTCCACTCCACGCGTCTTACTCGAACCCTCGACATTGTGCATGAGGGTTCGAGTAGGACGCTTGCTCGCGTTCTGGCGCTGGTCGGCCCAGGCGAGCGCCTGGTGCTGGGTGTCGCGGTCGAGCAACAGCCCGAACGACCGGGTGGGCTCGGCGCGGATCGTGTCGTCGGCGTCGAGGTAGATGCGAGTAAAGAACGCCTGGTTCGCCATTCGCCGGGTCGTGTCTGAGCCGCAGGCGTAGACGGTCTGGCAGTCCCCGGCCAGCGCCAAGCACTCTTGTAGGTGGGTGCGGGCTTCCTCGTAGGTGCTGTCGAGCGCGTCGAGGCGGGCGGTTACGAGGTCGAGCTGGCGGGCGAGGCGATCTTGCTCCTCTTTGAGCAGGTCCAGGGGTAGCGCTCCGGCGTAGTGGGCTTGGAGGCTCGCGCGCCGCTGGTCTTGGATGCGGTCGCGCTCGACGGTGAGCTGGTGGCGCTCAGTCTCGCTGGAGGCATGGAGCGCCGTGAACTCCTCGTCCAACATGCCGAGCATCGCTTGGCGCACATCCGGGGGTATCTGGATGGTCTTGTAGTGGTCGGCGACCAGTTGCTCCACCTTGTCCACGAGGATCGCGGGGCGGGTGCAATGAGTGCGCTTGGAGTGCCGGCCGGCGCAAACGAAGTAGGGATAGATGTTCCCGCTGGCGCTGCGCGCGTTGGAGATCATCAGCCGGGAACCGCACGCGCCGCAGTAGACGGTGCCCTTGAGGTAGTGGTCGTGCCGGCGACGGCGGTCCCCGGCGCTGTTGTGGGCGGAGAGGACGGTCTGGACGCGGTACCAGACCTCGATCGGAACGATCGGGGTGTGGGTGCCGGCGTAGGTGACGCCCTTGTAGGTCACGTCGCCCTTGTAGTAGGGGTTGGTCAGCATCCGGTGGACCGAGGAGAACGCCAGCGGCTTGGCCGGGTGCCGTGGCGTCGGGACGGTGGTCAGGCCGCGGGCGATCAGCTCCTCGTAGATTTGCGCGGTGGTCCAGTTCCCGGTCGCGTAGGCATGAAACGCCCAGGTGACGTGCTCGGAGCGGTCCGGGTCCACTTCGATGGTGCGAATGTCGCGGCCCAGCTCGTCACGCTTGCGGACGTTCAAGTATCCAATCGGGGCTTTGGTCGGGGTGCCGCCAGCAGCGGCCTTTTGGACCAAGCCCTTGGTGACCTCGGTCGCAAGGTTCAGGCTGTAGAACTCGGCGATCGAGGACATGATCCCGTGGACCAGCATCCCCGAGGGAGTCTCGTCAATGTTCTCCGTGGCGGAGACGAGCATGACCCCGGCTTGGCGTAGCTCGTAGTGGATCATCGCGTCATCGAGGCGGTTGCGGGCGAGCCGGTCGATCTTGTGGACGATGCAGTAAGCGACCGGGTTGGTCTTGACGTAGGCGAGGAGGCGTTGGAGGGCGGGGCGGTCGGTGGTCGTGCCGGACTCGCCGGGCTCGATGAACTCCTCCACGATCGCTGCGTTCAGGCTCTCGGCCTTGCGCTGGTTCGCCTCCCGCTGTGCTGGGAGGGAGAATCCTTCGTCGCGTCCGCCGCGTTGGGCCTGTTCCTTGGTGGATACCCGCAGGTAGGAGACGGCCAGCGCGCCGTCCTCGACTACCGCCGGAGTGGCCGGCATGGGACTGGATCGTTTCGGCATCGGGTGTTCCTCTCGTCGGGGTGCTCAGGTGAGCCGACCGGGCCGGGAACGTCCGATGAGGCGGGGTAGTCAGTCCTGAGAGATAGGCCCCGACGAGAGGGGCGGGCACATCCCGAAGATGTGCCGAAACGTTGCTCTGCTACCACACCGGCCAGGCCAGCGTGACCCCCTCATGGTACCGCTCTCGCCAGACCGACCAGCGGAACGGCCCGGTGGCGGATCAGGATTCGTGGCGGGCGGTGCCGCTGGTGGCGTCGGCCTTGGTGTGCTGACCGTTGGCGCGCTCCAAGGCCATCTGGATGAACAGCCGCGCCAGCAGCCGCGGGTCGAGCGGGTCGCGGCGAATCGCCCGAATCCGCCAGCTCGGCTCCGGCCGGCCCGCCGATCGGCGGCGCTGCTTGGAGGAGGTCATGAGGGGTCGCCGGGGCTTGGCTCGTCTCGGCGAAGGAACTCGGCCTCAGCTTCGGCGCGGCGGTTCACGTCGGCGATCACGAACGCGACGAAATCCTCGTCCCGGTTGACGATCGCCGTCTCCGCCGCCAGGGGTCCGGCTTGCTCGCCCGGCCAGATCGTCTGTCGGGTCGGCCGGTCGCGATCCAGGCGAGTGCCGGACAGCGCTACCCACTCGCGGAGTCGCTGTTGGGCGGCGTGGAAGTCGGCCAGCCATCCGATCGGGGCGGAGGCGTGCTGGGCGGGATCGTAGGCGCCAAGCCAGTGCAGGTGCAGGGCCGACAGCTCCCAGACCAACTCGGGGTGGCGATGCCAAGCGGGCGGGATGATCGAGGCGGGCAGCCCGAACTCGTGGCGCAGCCAGTCCACCCACTCGTTCAGCGCCAGCCACTCGTACTCCGCGTCCTCCGCGGTCAGGGTGCGCCAGTTGACGGGGTGCGGCACGTCCGTCTCGGTCGCGTCGTCTGCGGTGGCGGCGGTGATCTCATCCGGCTCGGGCTCCAGGCCGCTGTCGGGATCGTTCGCCCAGTCGTAAGGCGGATGGCTGGGCGGCTCGGGAGTCTGGTCGCTCATAGCGATCAGCGCCCAAGACCGTCGTGCTCGACCCCGGCCTGCTCGCGAGCCGGGCGGGCGCTGTTGCGGCTGGCGGCGTCGCGCTCCGCCACCGGAGCCTCCCGCTCGGCGCGGGGACGGCGATCGACGGTGTAGGTCGTGAGATTCGGGTCATGGCCGAGGCGCTTGGCGACGAACTGCTCGTCGGTGCGCTCCTGCCCATCAACGTCGCGGGTGTAGTCGCGGACGTAGCCTTGCGCGACGAAGTTGTCGCCCTTGCGGAACCGCTCGGCGGACAGCTCGGCGCCCTTGCCGAACTGCACCAAGTCGTGGAAGGTCGGCTCCAGCTCGGTGAAGCCGCCGTCGTCCTCCCGGCGGTAGTGATTCTGTCCGATGCGCGCGTAGAAGCGTGCCTCGCCGTCGTCGTTGAACGTCAGTCGCGGGTCGCTGGCGATAAACCCGTTGATCGACGGTGAAGTCCTGATCGCCACGATGTACCTCCCAGGCTCGGGTCATGAACGAGCACCGGCTGGTGCTCCACCCAAGAGGTGCGCGACCACTCCCCACCGCACGGCCGGACGGTTGCCGGCTCAGGCGGCTGCGCGTAGTGACTGCTCGATCTGGCGGCGATCGGCGGTGAGCTGGTCGGCGTCCTTGCGGTCCGTCCACGGGCGTAGGTCGGTCACGATCGGCGGGGCGGCGCGCAAGAGGATGGTGCCGAGCCCGAACGGCATCGTCCGCAGTGCGTCGGGGGGCAGGATCGGCACGCGGCGGATCGAGCGTTGGTGTGACCGGCCGCCGGTTGCGTCGGTGGTGGTGGAGTCTGTGGTCTCGTCGCGCTCGCCGATCAGGGTGGAGAGGTCTTGGAGGTCGCGGCTGTTTGACTCCCCGCCGAGGACGATCTTGGCGATTGCAGTGTCGGAGATCGCGGCGGCTTGGTTCTCGCCCCACTTCTGCCGGGCCTGTGCCATCGACTGAAGCACCGTCAGCGTCGTGATCCCGGTCCCACCGCCATCCGACATGAGCGTCGGCAGGGACGGCAGCGGTGCGAGGCTGGCGATCTCGTCCAGGGCGAGCAGCAGCGGTGGGTCGAGGCGGGCGCCGGGTGAACGGGCGGCGTGGCGGCGGGCGGTCTCGGTCAGGTCCTCGATGAACGCCGACACCAACGCCGCGGAAGCGCCCGCCCCGGCGCCGGTCGCGAGGAGGTAGAGCGTGCCGCGCTCGGCCAGGAACGTGTCGGGGTCGAAGCCCTCGCCTTCTCGCGGGGTCACGGCGTCGAGGACGCGGGGGTCGGCCAGGGCGTTGAAGGCGAGGCCGACGCCTTGCCAGATCGAGTCGCGGGTGCGGGGGTCGGAGTCGATCATCGACCCCAAGCTGTCCGCCCATCCCTGCGCTGCCCGGCGGTCGGATTGCAGGACGTGTACGGCGTCAGCGGCGGCGGTTGGGTTGAGCGCCCACTGATACAACGTCCGCGCGTCCCGGCCGTCCAGGGCGGCGGCGTGGAGCAGCGCTTGGATAGCGGCGGCGGTCTTGCCCTCCCAGAACCCCCCGCCCTCCACGCCACCACCGCCGAGGCCGGTGCCGGCGGCCAGGCCGGTGGCGCGGATCATCGCCGTCAACGGGTCCTCGCAACCCCGGACCGGCGACCACCGCAACCCGGCCGGGAGGCCGGGCGCGAGGTGCTGAGGGTCGAACACCGCGACCGGGCCGATCTTCTGGCGAGCGGTGAGCGTGACGGTGAGGTTGTCGGGGCGGGTCGAGGTCGTCAGCACGGCGCCGGGCGCGTCGAGGATCGCGTTGATGACCACATGAAGGCCCTTGCCGGAGCGGGGCGGTCCGATCAGCAGCATGGAGTCCTCCACCGACGCCCACACCTGTCGGCCTTTGGATCGGCCGAGCAGGTATCCGACCTCCGCCGGGGACGAGTGGTGCAACGAGGGCCGCAGGGTCGCGGCCCGGTGGCGCAAGGCCCGGCCCGAGGCGACCTTGCGGACCTGCGTGGCAGTGGCGATCCCGGCCCGCCTGCGCGGATCGTCGCTGGCGTCCTGCGAGCGGACCAGCCGCACCACGAGCCAGGTCACCAAGCCCGCCACGATGAGCAAGACGGCGACGACGGCCCAAAAGGCGAACGGGCTCAACCCTGGTGCCCGCAACGGCACCGCCGGCCGGGTCGGACTTGCGAGCACAGCGAGCCCGGCACCAAAGTTCCCGGCCGGCTCATGGGTGCCGGTGAGCCAGGCGGCGATCGCGCCCGCCGCGCGCAGCAGGCCGGCGACGACGCCGACCGCGGCGATCAACCCGAGACCGAGGTTGATCGCGGTGTCGTTGCCCGACCGCGGGGTCTGGCCGGTCACCGCCGCCACCACCGACGCTTGTGAACTGCTGGGAGCTGTCGTTGGACGACGCGCCCGGACGCGCCGCCGAACAGGATGACCTCGCCACCAGGCCGCGCCGCGGGCGGCAGGGCGGCCAGCGCGGCGGTGCCATCCGACTGCGCCTCCGTGGTCGTGACGACGACGGCGACCAGGACCATCTCCGCCGGCAAGAAACCCCCGCCCGCCAGTAGCGGCTTTCCGGTGGCCGGCTCGGATGGCCCTGGGTCCTCGGTCGGTTCGGGAGCGCGGGGTTGGAGGATGTCGGCGTAGCGCGACCCGTCCGCCTCGCGGACCTCGACGCGGACCGGGCCGCCGATCTGCTCGGCGATGCTCCCCAGCGCCGCCCCCAGCTCGTCCCGGCCGATCGACCTGTCCGGGCGGTCGATGGCGTGGTGGTCGATGTTCTCGACCACAATCCGGGCGTGACCGCTGTCATCGACGGTCACGACCGCTTGGGGCAGCACCACCGGCACCACCACAGCCGGCGGCCGATCGAGATGCGTGTTGGCCGCGCCGTGCCGGGTGTGCGTCAGCGGGTTACTGCCGCCCGGATGTTCTGCTGATCCCACGCACGGTAGGTGCGTGGGACAGTCCACCCGCCAACGAGTGCGCGGCCAGACCGCGAGCGCGGAGCGGCATGGCGGCGATCCTCACCGCTGGCCGGACTGGTCGCGCATTCGGGCCGTGGTGTCGAAGATCGTCAGCTCGGCTGGGTGGAGCTGGTGCTGCACGACGAAGCTGCGGTCCTTGATCCGCCACAGCCCTTGCCCGGTCCCGAGCTGGGGAAGCATCTTCTGCTCGGTGCCGGTCAGGTTCAACATCGCGGCGGTGGTGCCGAGCTGGTCGGACTCCTGCCGGTAGATGATCCGCGTCTCCGCATTCGCCAACAGCGACGCCGCAAGAGCATGGGCGGCAGTGCCCTGGTCGCCCACGTTGTCCAGATCAGTGAGCTTGTGGAAGATCAACAGGTTCGCGATGCCGTAATGGCGGGCCAGGCGCCAGTGCGCATCCATACGCCGCAGCAAGGACGGGTGGCTCATCAATCTCCATGCCTCGTCGTAGACGACCCACCGCTGCCCGCCGTTCGGGTCCAGCAGCGCGGACTCCATCCACGCCGACGCGCACGTCATGAGGACGGACATGAGGGCGTTGTTCTCCGAGACGTGCGACAGGTCCAGGGAGACCATCGGCAGGTCGGGGTCGAACGCGACGGTGGAGGGGCCGTCGAAGATACCGGCCAGGTCCCCGGCGACCAGTCGGCGTAGGGCGTGGCCGACGATCCGCCCGTCCTCCGCGAGTCGGGCGTCGTTTCCTGCGTCGGGGTTGAGGATGTGGTCGACGACCATCGGCAGGATCGGCGTGTCCGAGCAACTGACGGCGGCGTTGAGGGCGATGTCAACGGCGGTGTGCTCGACCGGCGACAGCGACCGTCCGAGCACCGTTTCAGTCAAGGCGCCGATCAGATCACGGCGGCGGGCGGTGACCATCCCGGCCCACTCCACATCCGAGACGCCAGAGGGGCGCCGTCCGGCATCCAAGGGGTTGAGGCGATTCGGGAGGCCGTGGCCGAGCACGATCGCCTGCCCACCCACCGCTTCGGCGACCGCCGTGTGCTCACCCTTCGGGTCGCCCGGCACATAGACCCGCCGGCCGAAGGGGATCGAGCGGGTGTAGAGCGCCTTGGCGAGTGCAGACTTGCCGGCACCGACGATCCCTGCCAGCACGACGTTGGGGGCGGTGATGACCCCGCGCTGGTAGAGAACCCACGGGTCGTAGACAAAGCTGCCGCCGGAGTAGAGGTCTTGGCCGACGAACACGCCCTCGCCGCCCAGGCCACCCTCCGCAAGAAAGGGGTAGGCCCCGGCGAGGGTGGCTGAGGTGTCTTGGTGGGCGGGGAGCCGGAACCGTCGCCACGCCCGCAACGCCGCTTGGCCCGGCTCCCCACCACGCGGCAGGTACGTCGTCGCTGCCCGTTCCGCCTTTTCGGCTTCCGCCAGGGCGCGGGCGGCTGCCTTGCGTTGCTCGGCATCGGCCGCGTAGGTGTGCGCGGCGGCCCGACGAGCCGCCCGGCGGTCGCGGCGGTGCTGCCCGGAGCGGCCGACCAGCACGGTCGAATACAGCTTCTTCTCGCGTGAGGCCATGCGGCCAGCTCCCTTCACGGCAGAACAGGTGTCCGCCGATCAGGTGCGCTCGCCGCGCCCAGCCCTACAGTCCGCGGCAGAGCGGCAGCGCCGCGGCGGTGAACGCCTGGGCTTGCTGGCCGACCAGGCGGCGGGTCTCGCACGAGGCTTGGATCGCCGCCTGCTCGACCGCCGCCACCGCGGCGTCCAGCTCGTCGGTCGTGGGAGCGCTGAGGGAGATGAGCCCGATGTAGCGCAGCACTCCGTGGCCGGCGATCAGATCGGCCTCCTGTTGGAGCACGTCGCGGTACTCGGCGGTTTGCTCGGCGTCCTCGATCTGGCCGACCTTCGCGCGTTGTGCGGCATCGGAGATGTACCCGGTCTTTTTCTTGCGGATGTCGCGGGCTGCCTGGTCGGCGCGTACCGGGTCGCACAGCAGCGTGAACGCACGCCGCACCCCCGACGAGAGCAGGATCGGGGCGAGGAAGCCGGGGTACACCTGCGAGCGGGGCCACTCGCTGACCCACAACACCGCGTGGTATGCGGAGTCCGAGCGCAGCCGGTCCCAGGTCTCCTCGACGGCGACCGGCCCGGCGGTGGCGAGGTCGCGGCCCAGGTCGCTGCGCTCCAGCGTCGCCGCCACGGCCGGGTCATACGCGGAGCGCAACAGCACGGCGAGCTGACCGGGCGTGTACCACTCGCCAGGCGTGAGGTCGGCGGCGCGCAGCGCGGTGGTGAGGGTGCGCATCTCGGCCCTGAGGACGGCGGCGGCGCCGCGCATCCCGTGTCCCGCGGAGCGGATCGCCCGAGCGGCGGCCTTCATGTCCAGTGCCAGCGAGACGGTGGTGACGTGGCGTTCGGCGGTCGGGCCGGCCCGCTCGATCAACTCTCGGTAGGTCTGTGCCACCCAGGAGCCGTCATCGCTGCCATGCGTGGACCACCACTGCTCCAACCCGGTCCCAGAGTCGGGCACCGTGCGCTCCAGCACTTGTAGGCGCGAGATGCGTCCCGACCGGCACACGGTGGACAACGCACGACCCCAGCTCGCAACCCGCCGAGACTGCTCGCCAGGGTCGAGCAGGATGAAGCTCGGGTGCGTGACCTCCACCAGCGCCGTGAGGGTCGCGCGGTGGGGGTCGTGGACCATCACGACCCCGGTCTCGGGATCAAGGTACTGGCGCAGCGCGGCGGCATCGCCAGGCAACGCGAGCGTGCCAGCCGGGCGCGGCTTGGTGACCCGCCAGCGGTACACGGTCTGCCCGAGCAAGGCTCGGAGTGCCCAATGGCCGGCCAGCGGTATCCACTCGATCAGCTTGTGACCGCCGACCGGCACCCACACCAGCGCAGCGCACACGCCGATCACCGGGACCACGAGCAGGAGGCCCTTGCCCCCGGCGGTGTAGAGCGCGCCGATGATCGCCACGGCGCCAACGCCGAGGACGATCACCTGCGGCAACGACAAACCCAGCATCAGACCGCGGCGGGCCAGCCGGGAGAACTTCACCGGCCCCAGCCCACGACCCGAATCCTTGGACTCGGCCATCACGAACCTCCCTCAGACGGCGCAGACGGCGCAGACGGCGGAGGCGGTGCAGGTGGGGATGGCGGCGTGGGCGGGCGCTCCGCCGTCCGGTAGCCGCCCTCAGCCGGTGCCGGTGCCGGTGCCGGTGGCTCGGGCGACGGCGATGCCGGTGGGGGCGTCGTCGGCGCGGCCGGCGCGGCCGGACCCTCGCTCGGGGGTGGTGTCGACGGGCTCGGTGCCGGCGGCGCTTCTGTCTCGGGACCGGCCGGGGTCGTCTGTGTCGGTGGGACCGGAACCGGCGTAGAACGGCCCGAACCCGAACCGCCCGACTCGCCGGTGTCCGGTGGCTGCTGGCCGGCGGCCTGCTGACCGGCGTCGGCGTGACCCTCGGCAGAGCGGGCGACCGCTTGCCCGGTCGCCGGTCCGGCCTTCGCGGCAGCGCCGACTGCTTGGGCGCCAGCGACCACAGCCATGCCCTCCGGGCCGGCCGCAGCACCCTCCGCGCCACCGGCCGCCTCACCGCCGGACGCGCCACCAGTCCCGCCGCCCCCGCCCGCTTTGCCTCCGCCTCCGCCGCCAGGCGGGGTCGGCCCACTACCACCACCACCGCCACCGCCGGTACTCCCGCCGCCACTGCCGCCGTCGCCGCCGAGAACCTTGCGGGCGTTGGACAGTCCGGGCATAGACGGGACGGGGATCGGCCGGTTCATCGCCCCCTTCGCCTCTGACTCCGCGCTCATGGCGTGGTAGAGGTCGAAGCCGACGAAGGAGATGAACTTGTAGGCCATGTACGGCGCGAACGCCGCGACGAACATGAGCACGATTCCCGCGACCGGGTTGGAGATCGAGGACAGGTCCAGGTTCAGCGGAGCGTTCATCTGGTTGATCGCGACCAGGAAGATCACGACCACCACCAACTTGGAGACGATCAGCGCGACGACGAACGACGCCCACTTGGTGAACCAGCCCCGCGCGTGATCCCACGACTGTCCCGAGAGCGCGATCGGGGCGAGCACGACGGCGACGAGCAGGAGCGCCTTGCGGATCAGCAGGCTGAACCAGACGATCGCGGCGCCGGTGATCGCCAGGCAGCCGAGGAAGATGATGATGACCGCCCCTGCGCCGGGGGCGGAGAGGCTGATCGCGCCGATCCCGGCGGCCAGCGCGGCGATCTTGCCGCCCATCTCATCCAGGGTGTTGCCGGTGGCCTGGATGATCCCGACGCACAGCTCGTCCACGATCGTCAACGCCAGCCCGGTCAGGGTGACGACGAGGAACGAGCCGAGCACCGATTTCGCCAACCCGATCGCCGCCCGGTGCAGCGCCCCGGCGTCGCGTCTCACGAGCCCGGTGATGAGCTGGAGGAAGAAGAACAGCAGCATCAAGAAGATCGCGACGCCGAACAGGACGTCGTAGACCTTCAGGTAGTTGGGGTCGGTGACATCGACCAGCGTGGTGGAGTCAAAGAGCTGCCAGACGCCTTTGAACATCCACTCCGCGGCGTTGCCGACGCCCTCGGCGAGCCAGTCGAACGGCGCGGAGATCACGGTGCCGGCGGCCTTGCCGGCGACGTGGCAGACGGTCGAGATAACGGGGACAGAGCAGACGCCCATCGCAGCGCGCCCTCAGATTCCCTGGCCGACGTTCCAGAAGAAGTTGATGAACGCCACCGCGCCGCCGGTCACGATCGCCGCGCCACACGCGATCAGCACGCCCGCCTTGCCACGAGTAGCGAGATGCGGGTTCGCGGAGTGGGAGCCGAAGGCCCACACGACCGCGGCCACGATCAGCGCCAAGACGGACAGGATCAGCCCGACGGTCATGACCGCTCCGACGATCTTCTGCAAGGCGCTGATACCGGGCAGGCCGTTGGAGTTCGGGTTGATATTGATGTCGGCCAGCACGAGGCTGGTTCGGTCGAGCGCGCCGCTCAGGCCGGTCGTGACAGGAGACAGAACAGAGAACATCGGGCGGGCTCCCTCGCAGTTGCACGGACCCGCACACCACCGGCAAACCAGCCGGTGCTCAATGGCGGGGTTCACCCCGCAGGTGCGCCCGCTACACCACCGCGCCGTCTCGACCCCGCGTGACCGACCGAGCGGTCAGAGGGTCGGGCCTATCCCAAGCAGAAAGTTGATCCACGCGATCCCGCCGCCATCGAGCGCGGCGGCACCGACCGCGACCAACAGGCCAGTGCGAGCCTTGGTGGCGGTCTGGTAGTTGCCATGCGCGGAGGCGACCGCCCAGGTCGCAGCGCAGACGATCATCATCAGCACCGCGACGATCAGCACGATCGTCATCAGCGCGCCGATGACCGTCTTGAGCTGGCCGGCGCCGCCGACCCCGTTGAGATTCGGGTAGACGCCGGTGGCGAGCAGCATGTGCGAAGTGATGAGCGTGGTCACGCTCGTCAGGTGCGCCGCTCCACCAACCCAAAGGCCGCTTACGGTTCGGTGATCTGCCGGACGGTGGCGGTCTGGCCGGTGAACTCTGAGAGCGTTCCGTAGCCGACGTTCTGGCCGGTCTCCGGTGCTTGGAAGATGCGGTCGCCGCCGAGGTAGATCACGACGTGGTGCGGGACGGTTTCGCCGGGATACGTGTAGAAGATGATGTCGCCGGGTTGCTTGTTAGCCCAGGAGACGGGCTGGGTTTCGTTGATCTGATCGCCGGTGTAGTGCTCCAGCCGGACCTTGCCGCCGGAGGCTTGGTAGGCGGCGTACATGACCAGGCCGGAGCAGTCGAAGCCGGGGCCGCGACCGTCTGAGCCGATGCCGGAGGGGCCGGTGTACGTGCCGCCGCCCCACACGTAGGGCAGACCAATCTCTTTCTCTGCGGCGGCGATGAACGCCCCGGCGAAACCCGGCGGCAGATTCCCGGTGCCGGTCGGCCCGGTGAGGCACTGACTGCCGCCGGTCAAGGTGACGCCGGTCAGCGTGCTGGCGATCTTCTCCGCGACCGGCTGGTAGTTGGCGTAGCGGTCCGGGTATTGCGAGACCTCGACGGCCTGGGCGGCGGCGCCGAGTGAGAGGTTCTGCCAGTTCGGCACGTCCAAGAGGCCGGCCGGGCTGCCGTGGTTGGGGCCGTCCGGCCCTCCGTAGAAGGCACGGGTGGACCACACTGGGTCCATCAGGTTCGCCACGCTGCCCCATCCATCCGGCGGCTGCATTTGGAATAGGCCGAGGGAGTCGTGGTCGCTGCCGTCCCCGTCGTTGGGGTAACTGGCGGACTGCGGGTAGGCAGAGATGTTGGACAGGACGTGCAGAGTGGACTCGGTGAGTGCCGCCATCAGCGCGATCACCTGTCCGTTCTCGTCAATGTTCTCGCTGTTGCCGACCGCGATGATCGTCGCGGCGCGCTCCAGTTGCGTGTGATCCAAGATGACGGTCTGCTTGTCCGCGGTCGTCGCGGTCAAGCTCTGCGGGACGGTGCCGCTGACTGCCAGCGACGGCCCCGACAACCCGCCTGTATCCCCACTCGTGGCGCAGGTCGTGGCGTCGGTGATCGCGGGATCGAGCAACGCGGCGAGAGTGACCACAGCGATGCCGGGGCCGAGGAACACCAGCGCGACGAGGACCCCGATCAGCACCTTGCGGACCATCACCAGCCCGCCCGCTAACCGAGTGGATCGTTGAGCTGCGAGAGGCGCAGGGTGTGACAGTCAGGCCACGACGGGCTGCACGCCTCGAAGATCGTGAAGCTCACCGGGTCGGTCGTGGAGGCCGGCTTTCCGTACCAGACGCCGGTGCGGTGCCGGACTCCGGTGATCGTGATCGCCGTCGTCCCCGCCCGAAGCTGACCGCGCGCCTCTGCCAACGCCTGCGGCCACAGCGACGGGACCGCCGCGCTCGTGATCGTCAAGTGCTGGACGACCTTCATCGTCGCCAGCTCGGTCCACTGCGTGTCGGTGGGCTCGTAGCTCGCGACATCGGAGATCAGCCCGGCGATTTCCTGCCCCGAAGGGTCGGCGTCCGCGAGCACCGGCGAGGTGTAGTCCGAGGGTGCGTAGCCGGTGGTCGTGGACCAGTCGAATAGCGCCGCGGCGACCGCCCGCGCATAGGTCACCGGGTTGTCGGTCTTGGGCAACACCGCCGGGGCCGGGGCGCTCGGGGTACTGCTCGTCCCGCCTGAGCTGCCCGAGCCCGTCGAGCTGGACCTGCTCGTGCTGGTCGAACCGTGCTGCGAGGTTGCGTTGTGACCGGGACCGCGGACCAGCCCGTAGACGCCGACAACGATCGTCGCCAGCACGACGACACCAACAACGGCGAGCACCCCGATGATGCGACCAGGGAGACGAGGGAGACGCGGCGGTCGAGGTAGACGAACAGTGGGCACGGCTTGCTCCCAGCACGAGAAGGGACGGGTCGCCGTTCAGGTGCGCGGCCCGTCCCGTTGCTCGTGGTCGGCTCAGAAGCAGGCGGCTCGTGGTGGCCGGTCCGCCGATGACTCACTCGGCGAGCCGTGCTGGCGGAGATCGCCGATCGACCGGACGAATGCGATGCTGCCGTCCAGGCAGGCGCACAACTGCTCCCACTGCTCGTCAGACAGGCCGGCGGCGATCTCGGCCGGGTCGTAGTGCCGCCACCACCCGTCCATCTCCTGCATCGTCGCCAGCATCGCGCGCAGCCCGTAATGCTTCAGTGCCACCAGCCGCAGCTCGTCGGCGCTGTTCTGGTCAGGAGTCGGGTGCGTGGCGCGGGCGATGGCCGCGTTCGCGGCCTTGACCAGCTCCGCCGGAGGCTGAGTGCGATCCAGCGTGTCCAGCTCGCCCGCGGCGCGAGACCGGACGGTCTCTGGTAGCTCCGGGTCCTCGGCCAAGCGGGCCAGCGCGTCGGTGCTGGCGGCAGCCTGCACACTCAGGTAATGGCCGTAGACCTTCCCATCGGTGTCCATCTGCGACAGCTCCCTACGAGCGACCTCGCGCACCGGATCGGGGGTGTCCGGGTCGTCGGCGAGGTGTTGGACCTCGATCACCCGGTCCAGCGACTTGGATGAGTCCTGGCCGGTGATCGCCCGTGCTGCCTGCTCGCGCGCCTTCCCCGCCGGGGTCGGGGCCTGCGGTGGTGGAAAGTTTCCACCACCGTCAGACCCGAATCTGGAGGCCGCCTGACGACGGGCCGCGTCCGCCGCGTACAGAGCCTTCAGCTCGGCGTACAGGGCTGCGGCCTCAGTTGGCGCCAGCGGCTTGCGGATCGCGTTCTCGTGCTGCTCGGCCAAGACTTCCGTCAGCCGGGTCGAGACGGTGGCGGTGATCCACACCTTGATCTGTTCCCATCCGAGCCGTTTGACCGCTGCGAGGCGGCGGGCGCCGCAGACCAGGATGCCGTTGGGGGTGATCGTGATCGGCTGCAACAGTCCGAGCTGGGAGATGGAGTCGCACAGCTCGTCCAGGTCCCCGAGGTCGTGGCGGAAGCGCGCGCCGACGCGGATCGAGGCGACCGGCCGGTCCAGCTCCACACCGCCGCCGCTACTCACCGAACTCATCTCCCGGTGGCAGCGGAGCGGGGAGCCAGGGCCGGGAGGCGAGCACCGAGCGCACTAGGCCGGTGTCGTCCAACAGCTCGCGGACGCTCTCGCCCAGCAGCAGCCGTGCCAACACGCCCTTGCGGGTCGGGCGGCCGGGTTGTGGACGGGAGCCGAGCAGCACGCCGAGCAGCCCGGTCCACGCCTGGCGATCGAGATCGAGTTGGGCGCGGAATGCGCGGTCGCGTCGCAACGCCTCATAGGCGGCCGGGATGCTGCCGGCGTCGGCCAACCGCCCAGCGACGTACTCCACCGCTGCGCCGGCTACCAGCGTCGGCCAGCCCAGCAGCTCCAGCAGCACGATCGCATCGGCGATCACCGGCTCGGTCTCCGGCTCGCGCTGCGAGTCGCGGATCGCGAAGGGGAGCGTGTCGGTCAGCTCACCGGCCCGGACCGGCGCGTCGTACTCGGCGTGCTGGGTGCGACGGGCCTTCTCGGTCGAGGTCAGATGCCGTTCGGCGTGATTCTCTGCCGAGAGGCTGACCTGTACCGCGCGGGTGACGACTGCCCACGGGTCCGCCGCCCGGCGCACCCCGTCGTGGCGCATCGCCACAAACGCCGCCGAGGCAGCCTCGCCGGGGTCGCGGTGCCAACTGCGGGCCAGTGGCGCATACCTGTCGATCGTGTACGCCAGCAGAGCGGTCGCCTCTGGATTGCCCCGCCATGCTCCGTCCCCGGCGTCGTGGAGTCGGTCAAGGAGCGCACGTAGCCCCGCCGAGCTGGCAAAGGCCGGCTCGGTCCCGGCGCCCGGCACGGGGGCCGGCGCGGGAACGTGGCGGGGAAACGGATTGGCGGGCATGGCAACCAACAGGTGCGCGCCCCGCGCCACCGCAGCCGCCCCGAGAACACCGCTGGGGGGTCGCCCGTAGGCGTCAGATCATCAGCAACATCCCCGAGACGGGCCGCTCAGGCGGCACGGCGACGCAGGCGCGCAGACCGTGGAGGGTCAACGGCCGACCACCGACCGCTCGACCGTCACCGGCCCGGACTCAGCCTGGCGGCCGAACGCCGACAGCGGCGCCAACCGCGCCCGGACGTTCTCGCGCACCTGACGGTGAGCGGTCACATGCGCCGCCACCGCACCCGCGGTCGTGCGAGCCGCGATCCGGGCTGCCAGCTCGGTCGGCCGCACCCACTGCACCGTCACCCCATGCGCGCGGCCCACCGCCTGCCGACCGCGGGCGGCAGCTTGCTTGGACGGATCATGAACGGCCAACAGCTCGCGCGGGGACTCCGCGCCAGCCAACCCATCGTGGTCGTGCTGATTCCTCTGATCGGCTCGTTGCCGGTCTTGATCTGTGTTCACTGTGGTCTCCTTTCCTCAGATATCTCGTTCTGCGTGCCGCCGGACAGCTCCAACGGCGCTCGCGCCGCGGGGAGCGTCGCGGCGTCTCGTGACTTCAGCCAGCGGCCGACCGTGGAGGGATGCACCCCAAGCCGCGCGGCGATCTCCCGATTCGTCAACGACGTGTGCGCTCGCAGCCGCAGCGCCTCACCAATCGGTCCGTTCCCATCCGCCGGAGCTGTCGTCCGCGACGAACCCTTCGGACGCTGTACCGCCGGCCCAGATGCGCTTGCCGGCGAGGCCGGATGCGGGCGGCGAGTCAGCTCCACAGTCAGATGCGTGATCGCCACCAGCACCACCGGCGGGACCGCCGCGACCAACGCCGCGAGCACCGAGGGCACCCTGGCATCAGCGGTCACGATTGCGTGGCTGGCGTTCGCCAGCACCGACACCGCCGCCCCAGCGCTCAACAGCAGCCACGGATATCTGGTCGCGCTGCGCTCCAGGCCGCTGCCGCTCATTGCGACCACCGAGACAGTGGCGACGACGATCACGCCGTCCACAATCAACGGCCACATCCACGCCCGATCAGCCGGAATCCCACAAATGCGGGCCAGAGCAGACAGCGACGTGAACGAGAGCCAGAACGCACCCAACGCGATGAACACCGTTCCCGTCACCGCCACCCCGAGCACCAACCGGCCCGATCCCCGAGGGACCACGGCGGCGCTCGATGCCGGCGCCGTCATCGACCCAGCCCTCCGGTAGCCATGCTCGCCGTCGGCGCGTCCTGCGGCCTGCGGGTGGTGGTGCGGTACGCGGAGGCCAGGGTCGCGTCGATCTCGCGCTCACCCAATCCCGTTCGCCCGGCGGCCGAACCGAGCACGAGCCGCGCTTCGTCTTGCGGGACGCCAGCCTCGGCCTGGCGACACGCGGCCCAGAACAGCGCCCGGTTGCGGTTGCCCTCCGGCTGGGCGGCCAGCCACGCGCCCAACCGTTCACCCGACCCCCCGGCCAGACCGATCCCCGGACGGACCTGCGGATGCGGCCGGGGCGGGTCTAGCAGACGGCGCAGCTCCCCGGCATCGACCGGGTGCGGGTCACGGCCCGTCGCGATCAGCCGATATCCCCGCACGCCGCCGTGCTGATCGGTGATCTGAGAGGGTGGGGCGATCACGTAGCCGCCCGCTCCACGAAAGTCGACATGCGCACGCGGGATCGCCCACGACCGCTGCTCGCGCTCGGGAGTGACGGGGAAGTAGAGATGCACGCCGCCAGACGGGGACCGGACCAGAGCCGCCCAGCCGTCTGCGAGTCCGGCCTGGCGTGCGCGGCGTAGTGCCGGGAACCCCGACCCGCCGGGATGCACGTCGATGTCGAGCACGTCGAACCCGCCGGGCCGCCCGCTCGCAAGCCCCACATTCGCTTGCGGCCACCGCCGCCACCACGAAGCGACCCGTGCTTGGTCGGTGCTCGCGTCGGTGAACCCGTGCTCAGTCAATGGGCGCTTCTCACCTGCCACGCACGGGAACACCAACAGGCCCGCTCGCGCATACGCGACCGCGGCGTCCGGCAGCGACAGCCCGCCCGCTGCTGCCATCACGTCGGCCGGCGTGATCGCGGGCGGGGTCACCACCCCACCGCCGCGGGCTCCGGCAGCTCGACCGGCCGCGTCGCTGGGTGGGCTGGCATCGGCGTGGCGCGCTCTGCTTCCGGCCGCTCACGCCCTGGCTCCTTGGCGACGCCGCGGTCAAGGCCGGGCGGGTCGCCGTCACCGACCGTCGGCTCCGGCAGCCCGTCGAGGATCGCCAGCGCCGTCGTCCGTGCGCGCTCGCCAGTCGCGCGGACAATTTCCAACGGCGAGCTGTCCTTGACCTGGGAGGACCACGAGGCGACATAAGGGACCGTGTAGTCGGTTGAGTCGATCCCGAAGCTCGCGCACACCATCAATGCGACCGACTCGGCCTCGACCTCACCGATTCCGCGATGCAACCCCGCCGGGCGGCGATCCTCATGTCCCAACTCGATATGCGCCAGCTCGTGCGCCAGCGTCTTGACCCTGGCGGCGTCATCCATGTCCGCGCGGACCTGGACTGTGCGCGCCAGGAAGTCCGTCACGCCGTTCGCGCCGCCCAGCGCAACCGCATCCGCTGCATCGCTCAGCGTGAAGCCGCCCTCGCTGACCTGGCGGGCAAGTGCCTCCCACAATCCTACGGGAGCCTCACCCGCCAGCAGCCGCGGTCGGGGGCGCTCGGGGATCGGATCGCCGCTGGTCTGGCTCACGTCCCACACGTAGGCCGGCTTGACGCCGACCATCTTTGAGCGCACGACCTCACCCGGCCGGGCCTTCTCACCACGATCCAGGCGACGCCACGACTCCGCATCCGCAGGGTTCGCCGTGGCGAACCGGGCCGTCACCGGCGCGTAGATCATGTAGCCCGTCTGACCCTTGGCGACCTGCCGCCCCAACGTTTTCCACTGCTGAAAGCCCGCCACATACGACGGGAACGGCTCGGTCACCCGCCCCTGCTCGAAAGCGTCCTGATGCTGGGCGAAGATCAGCAACGTGTTCGCGAACGACCGCGACCGAAACCGCGCGGCGAACCGGACCGCCGCCGCCCAATCCTCGCCCGACACCAGCCTGCCGACCGCGCCCTCCAGACGCCCCGACAGCTCCGTCAGCTTCGCTTCACGAGCCTGCTGAACCTCGTCCGCCGTCTTGGCTGTCGTCCTGCGTGGCGCCATCGCCGCTCCTCCTGACCCGCGTCAGCCGCCGACCGGCGGCGTGTCGTAGGCCAGGTGCGCAGGACGAGCCCGGTCACCACTCTCCGTCCACTGCAAACGACTCGGCAGGCTCACCACCAGCCATAGCACCCGGCTCCGGCGAAGCCTCACTCGCCAGACGCACTATGCGCCCGGCCCGTATCGAATCGCGCCGTTCACTAATGCGGACTCCGTTCCGCCTATTCCGTCTGCTCACGGCCGACACGGCGTCTCTCGCCCGGTGCTCTTAGCAACCGGCACTCGACGCGCGGTACGCCGGGCTGCGCCAGGTGGTCAGGCGATACGTGGCGGTATGGCGTGCTGGCGGCGAAACTCCGTAGGCGAGACTCCATAGGCGGCGTGAAAGCACTGGCTGGCGTGAAACTGGTTCTTCCAACCGACCGAGCCGGCCGCCTCGCCAACCGACAGGTCCGTGGAGACCAGCAGCCGCGCCATCCGCTCGACTCGCATCTTGCGCAGATAGGCCATCGGGCTCATGCCCGCGGTGGCGTCGAACGCCCGAACGAGTTGGGAACGGGACAAGTGAACTTCATCGGCCAGTGCTTGCAGCGTCCACGGCTCTGCGATTCGCGCGCACAACACCCGGACCGCGACGACAACGTGGCCTCGGACTACGCCCCGCTTGACGGCGCATCCTGGCTTTGGCCGATCGGGACGGCGCACCTTGATGTCGTCAGCGTTGAGCTGGCCGCACGCGCGGTTCATCGCTTCATCCACCGCCTTTCGGCGGTGGCTCGTGCCAGATAGCTACGCACCGCGGCCGCAGCGAGCGTCACGCCGCTGAGGATCGTGGCGGCTGCCACAGCCGCTCCCAACTCTTGCGCCTCGCTGATCCCAAAGACGACGAGATTGGCGGCCAAGAGAAGTCGGACTGTGAGCCAGTCGCTCCGCGAGGGCTTGGATCGTCGGCCGAGCGCGGTTAGGAATGCCAAGCCTGCCGCCGTGGACATGACGAACTGGGCTGGATGCGCGGCGTGAACCGTGGCGACCAGGCCAGTCGCCACGATCGCGGAGCCGACGGCTGCCGCCGTCACGCGCATTGTCGCGAGACGGTTTCGACCATCGGCGACGACCACTGTGATTCGCGTTCTGCCGAGCATGGTCATGAGCCCTTTGATGAAGAAACCATCATGCTATCAGCGCTCTACATCGGGCAGGCGCAGTCTGGGCGTGGCCCGCTGAGTCAAGTTGTAGCGCAGCCTAAAGGCCGCGTACCCGAGGATATCCGTCAGCATGAACCCATGATACGTTGCTCATGTCAGGCGACTCGTGCGTCCGGCGTGCTGTGGACGAACAACCACGAAGTAGCCGCGTCTCCGCGCTCGTCTGCGGGAGCGCCCTGGCTCAGCGCCTTGGGTCTGTGCTCCTTGC
>Ga0335073_10003735_pt1 | contig 21285 bp, 17 predicted proteins | sample Lox_Sample_22_FD_207093 | JGI IMG/M metagenome (GOLD analysis project Ga0335073, IMG submission 207093) | Soil microbial communities from Loxahatchee National Wildlife Refuge, Florida, United States - Lox_Sample_2.2 | ecosystem: Environmental > Terrestrial > Soil > Wetlands | place: USA...
GGGGTGGGGCGAGCGCACCCGCGAGCCGGCTCGTCAGCAGCCTCGCCCCGCCGGATTGTCCACCCGAACCGATGAACGCCGAGGACTATCTGTTCATCCTGTACACGTCCGGTTCCACGGGCAAACCCAAGGGCGTTGTCCACAGCACCGCCGGTTATCTCCTGTGGATTGCCCTGACGCATAAATACGTCTTCGATATTCACGATGATGACATTTATTTCTGCACTGCCGACATCGGCTGGGTGACCGGCCACAGCTACGTCATTTATGGGCCGCTTTGCAACGGCGCGACGACGCTGATGTTCGAAGGCATCCCGACCTGGCCGGACGCCGGACGTTTTTGGAAAATCGTCGAGAAGTTCAAAGTTACTGCTTTCTATACCGCGCCGACGGCCATCCGCTCGCTCATCCGGCTCGGCGATGAATGGCCGAACAAACACAACTTGAGTTCCCTGCGCGTGCTCGGTTCCGTGGGCGAACCGATCAATCCGGAAGCCTGGATGTGGTACCATAAGCACATCGGCAAAGGTCGTTGCCCGATATCAGATACCTGGTGGCAGACCGAGACGGGCGGATTCATGATCACTCCCCTGCCCGGCGTGCATACGCTCAAACCCGGCAGCGCGAACCGGCCGTTCTGGGGTGTCGAACCCGTGGTGTTACGCGATGACAGCACGGAATGCGCGCCGAACGAAGGCGGCAAATTGTGCATCAAAAAACCGTGGCCGGGCATCATGCGCACCACCTGGGGCGACCACGACCGTTTCATTAACACCTACTTCTCCACGTATAAAAACATGTACTTCACCGGCGACGGCTGTCGTGTGGACGCCGACGGCGATTATTGGTTGATGGGCCGCGTGGACGACGTGGTGAACGTCTCCGGGCATCGCATCGGCACCGCGGAAGTCGAGAGCGCGCTGGTGAGCCATCCCAAGGTGGCCGAAGCCGCCGTCGCCCCCATGCCGCACGACATCAAAGGTCAGGCGCTGTATGCCTTCGTGACGCTCAAGGACGGCATCACCGAGGGTGACGAATTAAAAAGGGAACTCGCGGCACATGTCCGGAAGGAAATCGGGGCGATTGCCGTGCCGGACAAGATACAATTCGCGCCCGCGCTGCCGAAGACCCGCTCGGGCAAAATCATGCGCCGCATTTTGCGCAAAATTGCCGAGGACCAGACCGACCAGATTGGCGACATCACCACGCTGGCCGACTCCACCGTGGTGGAAGCGCTCGTCAAGGGGAAACAGTAATGTTCCTGCTTTCCTGATTTCTCGCCACGACCGACGTGAGTCGGCTCATTGCCCCTTTGGTTATTGGCTGGAGTCAGAGCGGACTGACGTCCGCTGCTATGGCTCGCGAGGATGCTCGCCCACCGACCTTGCATTGAATCGCCTTGCGCCGGAGGACAAACGTCTTACAATCACGGTAATGAAATTTGCTTTGGCGATTTTGGTGTATTTGTTGATGGGCGTGGTTCTGGGCGCGGGCATTTTGCTCACGGTCGCCGGCAAGCCGTGGTTCCTCATCGCCGCCGTCATCGCCTATGTGGTCGCGTTCGCCAGAATCGGCTGTATGACGCACTGACTTCTCTCCGGAGGGACGAGTTGCACGAGTCCCTGATTCCATTCGCAAACGAAGTTGGGGATTCGCATAGCTCGTCCTTCCGAAAAGACGCTTCGGCAAAGCCGGTTATTTCTGCGGCACCGGAAAGTTCTGTTTCAGGGAGTTCTCGATTTGCGTCCAGGTTTGGTCCGTGGCGGTTTTAATGCCGGCGGCCAGGCCCGTCAGGTACGCCGTGGACACGGAGGTGCCTTGCACCAGCCAGGGCTGGTTGTTCAGATAAGCGATGGTATTGCCCGACGCGGCGAAATCCACAAAGGAACCGAAGTCCGCGTAGGGCGCCAACTGGCCGTTTTGAACCGCGGTCACAGCCAGGACGCCGGGAATTGCCGCCGGATAAGTCGGCGTGGCGACCGGTTGATTGCCGGCGGCGGCAAAAATCTGAATGCCGTCGCCGATTGCCTGCTGCACCATGGCGTCCAAAACCGAACTGTCGCCGGAACTGCCGAGGCTCAAATTCAAAACGGTTGCACCACCGTTGACCGCCGCCTGAATGCCCAGGGCGACATTCCAGCTCGTCGTGGTCGCGCTGGAGCCGTAAACGTCCACCGGCAATATTTGCGCGGACGTCGCGCCCTGCCCCGCGACGCCCATCGCGCGCAGGATGGTTTCCGCCATGGCCGTCCCGTGCGTAATATCGCTGGTGTCGGACGATGCGTCACCGGCCACGGAAATTTCCTTGAGCATAAACTGATTGAGCGAACCATCGAGCGGTTGCACCGGCGTGTCCACCAGACCGACGATCACCTTGCCTGAACTGCCCGGAGGATTGAGTTGCAGGTTTACCGGCGGCATGGACGCGGAGGCGAGCGCCTGCGCCGTCGGCGGCGGATCGAAGTAATAATTATAATCCACATCGGACACGTCGTTGTTGTTCTGGAGCTGATCCAACGCGGCGTCCGCGGAGGCGGCATCGGCGAATTGCAGGCGGTAAATGCCGAGCTTGTCCATCCGGCCAACGACTTTCGCGCCGTACATTTTGGCGAGGGCGTCGGCGTTCACCCCCGGCTTGAGTTTCACGAGCAGTTCATTCGGCACGTGTTTGGCGGCAGCGGTCCTGGGCACGCGCACGAGTTGCGTGGCGTTTTCCATTTTGGTGGTGAAAACGTAAAGATGCGGCGCGGCGCTGGTCTGCGGCACCAGGGCGAAATTGAGATCGCCAAACAACATGCGCAAGGCTTCGCCCGAGGGCAGGTTCCGGAATTTGGTGGAGGCGCTATGCGTCGTGCCGGGTTCCACATAGACCCGCCAGCCGGTCTGGGCGGTGATCTCTTCCAGCAGATTCGACAAATTCAACGAACGCACATCCGCGTCCACGCGATCGGCGGCCTGGTGCCAGACAATGGAGTTGGTCTGGGCGCCCGCATTGCAATTGAAAGTGAGCCACAAACAAAATACTGCTGTCGCAAATTTATGCCATCCCTTCACGGTCTTATTTATGATTTATGATCTATGATTTTTCCGCTTCAAGTGCATGACCCTCTCACTCATCAATCATCAATCATAAATCACAAATCGGAAATCATCAATGCTTCGTCACGGCCTTCACCCAGGCCTGATTGTCCAGATACCATTGGACGGTTTCCCGGATGCCCTGTTCAAACTTGTGCGCGGGCGCCCAGCCCAGTTCGCGCTGGATCTTTGAGGCGTCAATGGCGTAACGCCGGTCATGACCGGGCCGGTCCCTGACAAAGGAAATCAGCTGGCGCGAATGCCCGCCCGGCCGGGGCGCCAGTTCGTCAATGATATCACAGATCAATTCCACGATGCGGAGGTTGGCCCATTCGTTATGGCCGCCGATGTTGTAGGTCTCGCCGGGTTTCCCCCGCGTGAGTGCCAGCCAGAGGGCCTCGGCATGGTCGCGCACGTAAAGCCAGTCGCGCACGTTCATGCCGTCGCCATAAACCGGCACCGGTTGGTGCCCGAGAACGCTTTGAATGACGACGGGTATCAGCTTTTCAGGAAATTGATACGGGCCATAGTTGTTAGAGCAATTCGTAATGACCGTCGGCAAACCGTAGGTATGATGGTAGGCGCGCACGAGCATGTCACTGGCGGCTTTGCTGGCGGAATACGGCGAGTTCGGCGCGTACGGTGTCGTTTCCGTGAAGAAACCCGTCGGACCGAGCGAACCGTAAACTTCATCCGTGGAAACGTGGTGGAAACGGAAACGTGATTCGTGATTGGTAATTCGTGGCTGGTCTGACAGCCAATTCGCGCGGCAGGCTTCGAGCAGGTTGAACGTCCCGACGACGTTGGTGTGGATGAAATCGTCCGGCCCGGTGATGGAACGGTCCACGTGCGATTCCGCCGCCAGGTGCATGACGTGGGTGATGTTATGTTGTTTGACGACCTGAAGCACGGCAGCCTTGTCACGCAGATCCACCTTCGCAAACGCATATTTCGGGTGCCGGGCGACCGTTTCCAGATTTTCCGGATGGCCGGCATACGTCAGGCAATCCAGATTCACCAGCCGCGCGACCTCGGGTTGGTCAATGACGTGATGGATCACGTTGGACCCGATAAACCCGGCGCCACCAGTGATGAGCAGATTCATTTTTGATTTATGATTTACGATTGATGATTGACTCACGCCTGGGCGAAACCAAGCACTCGACGGTCAAATCGTAAATCGTAAATTGTAAATCGTAAATTCTCATTCCGGTTTCCAGTTCCGAAGGGAATCCTCGATGGCTTCCGCCACCGGCCGTATTTTCACGCCGGTGGCCAGCAGTTTCGACACGTCGAGCACGCAATTGGAACGCAGGGTTTTGGCCGCCCGGCGGTAGAATTCCGTGTCGTTCTGCCAAAACTCGAACCGCCGGGCCGGATGTAAGATCTTTTGGACCAGCCCCACTACCTGCCGGGTGGTGACAAAGCCGGGATTGGTCACGTTGTAAGTGCCGAACGGCGCGCGACGTTCCCACAAGTCCAGGCACGCCCGTGCAAAATCGCCGCGGTGCGAAATCGAATTCACGTTGTCATATACCTTTTCGTAGCGTTGCACCTTGCTGAGGTAATTGCGCGTGTTGTCGAATTCATCAAACGGAATCCGCAGCCGCCAGACGTAACTCTGCCCGACGCCGGCGATGGCTTCTTCGCCCAGCGCCTTGGTGCCGCTGTAGAAACTGCATGGCGGATCCCGAAAGGTGAAATTGGGCGGATCGGTTTCCGTGAACCCGTGGATGGCCCCCGGCGATTGATCCACCAGGGAGCGGAGATCGGACCGGGTCAAATCCTTTTCCGCGCGCGTTTGGCCATTGAGCGTTACTTTGGCCCCGGAAAAAACGCAACCGGAGGAAACATGCCCCCAGGGAATGGCGCAGACAGCGCAGGCATGGGCGATGGTCTGCGGCAACAACGCGTTTCCGGCCAGGGTGTCGGCCTTGGCGATTTCACAGGCGTCCACGTTCGGCTTGCCGGTGTACCCGGCGACATTGACCAGAAATTCGGGCTTGTGCCTTTTCAAAAACTCCAGCAACACCTCAAACCGGCTGTAATCCGCTTCCGTGCGCGAAAGCGGCTGGAAAGGCGTTTGGCGGCGCTGCAACTCGCGCACGAACGCCTCGCCGATGTAACCGGATGCACCGAGGAGCAAGATCATAAACTTTGTTGCTGTCTCGTTTGAAACCGCGGATTACGCGGATTTTTCAGGCCGACTGGCGGAGCTTCGCTCAAGACCAGACGTTTCCATTCCAGCGATCGGCCGGCAAAGTTGATAATCAAACCAACCGGAATCAAGGTAATCTTCAAGTAATTGAACATTTGCGCTTCTTCGATCGCACCAATTTCCCGGATGGCTTTCAAATCCACCACGACTTTCCCTTCGACTATCAAATCGGGAATGTACGGATGCCGTAAAATAATGTCCTTGTAAGCGACCCGGCGTGGTTTTTGAGGGACAAAGTTGATTCGATTCAACTTCAACTCATGTTCGAACGCCTCCTGATAAAGCGCCTCCAGAAAGCCACAGCCCAGTTCACGGTAAACCTCCATGGCCGCGCCGAGAATCTTGCCGGTCAAATCTTTGTATAGTAGTTCCACGATAATCCGCGTAATCCGCGGTTTATTTTTGCAATCGTTTAGCCTCGGCGACGACCTCATTCAGATAGGCGCGGTATTCACAGTTCGGCATCCGATCCGTGAGTTCCTCCAATTGGGCGAGTTTGAGAAAGCCGGCGCGAAAGGCGGCTTCCTCCGGGCAGCCGATCTTGATGCCGGCGCGCTTCTCAATCGCCTGCACATAAGCCGACGCGTCGTGCAAACTGCTGCTGGTGCCGGCGTCCAGCCACGCAAACCCGCGGCTGAGCCGGTGCACGTGCAGTTGCCCGCGCTTCAGATAAGCCACGTTCACGTCGGAGATCTCCAGTTCGCCGCGCGCGGAAGGTTTCAGGGATTTGGCAACGGCTACGACGCTGTCGTCGTAGAGGTAAAGACCGGGCACGGCGTAATCGCTTTTCGGTTGCTTCGGTTTTTCCTCGATGGAGATGGCCCGGCCCTCGCCGTCGAATTCCACCACGCCATAACGTTCCGGATCATTGACGTGATAGCCGAAAATCAACGCGCCTTTTTTGAATTCGGCGATCTTGCGATAAAACACGTCGCTGCCGTAAAAAACGTTGTCACCCAGAATCAACGCGACGTTGTCCCGGCCGATGAACGATTCGGCAATCAGAAAGGCCTGGGCAATTCCCTGGGGTTTGGGTTGCTCGCGATATTCGATGGCAATGCCAAACCGGCTGCCGTCGCCCAGCATCTGTTTGAAGCGCGGCAAATCCTGCGGCGTGGAAATGAGGCACAAATCGCGGATGCCGCCCTCGATCAGTGTCGTGAGCGGATAATAGACCATCGGCTTGTCATAGACCGGCTGGAGTTGCTTGCTCGCGACCAGCGTCAGGGGGTAGAGCCGCGACCCGGCGCCGCCAGCCAATACGATGCCTTTCATTGGCACCAAACGTAGAAATTATCGTGCCAAAAGCAAAGCCGAACTTAGCGAACAAAAAACTGCGTTCGAAAATGAACGCAGTTTTGTGGTAGAAATCACCCGGTCAACCGGCCACCGCGCCGGCGGCCGCAGCCTTTTGGTTGAAGACCAGCTTGTCATTGGCCGCGGTGACCTGGATCGGCTCGCCTTCATGCAGGTTGCCTTTGAGGATTTCCTCGGCCAGTGGATCCTCGAGGAAACGCTCCACGGACCGGCGCATGGGCCGCGCGCCGTATTGCGGGTCGTAGCCTTTTTCCACGAGGAAATCCTTCGCCGTGGCGTCCAATTCAAGCTTGAGGTTCTTGTGGCGGAGCCGCTCCAAAACCTTGTTGATTTCCAGATCCAGAATCTGGATGAGATCAGGTTTGGTGAACGACCGGAACACAATCACGTCGTCGAGCCGGTTCAGGAACTCGGGCCGGAAGGTCTTCTTTGATTCGTCGAGGATTTTCTCGCGCATCTTTTCGTAACTGCTCTCGTCGGTGATTGGCGAAAAACCAAGCGTGGATTGCCGGCGGATCAAATCCGAGCCAACGTTCGAGGTCATCAGCACGATGGTGTTGCGGAAATTCACCACGCGGCCCACGTTGTCGGTCAGCTTCCCTTCCTCGAGAATCTGCAGCAACATGTTCCACACGTCCGGGTGCGCCTTTTCAATTTCGTCGAACAGCACGACGGAATAGGGGTTGCGCCGCACCTTCTCGGTGAGCTGTCCGCCCTCCTCGTACCCGACGTAACCGGGTGGCGACCCGATGAGCCGCGAGACGTTGAATTTTTCCATGTACTCGCTCATGTCGAGATGCACGAGCGACTTCGCGTCGCCAAACATCTGTTCGGCGAGCGTTTTGGCCAAAAGTGTCTTGCCGACGCCGGTCGGGCCGAGCAGCAGGAAGGTGCCGATGGGCCGGCGCGGGTCTTTTAAATCCGCGCGCGATCGGCGCAGTGCCTTGCAGATGGCCGAAACGGCTTCGTGTTGGCCGATGACAATTTTCTCCATTTCCGCCTCGACGGTCAGCAGCCGCTGCATTTCGCCCTGCTCCATCCGCTGCAACGGGATGCCCGTCCATTTGGAGACGACATGCAAAATGTCCTCCTCATTCACGACCACGTGCTTTTCCTCGCGCGCCGCGCGCCAGTCGCGCAAATGAGCCTCCAATTTTTCCTTCGCCTGCTTTTCCTTGTCGCGCATCTGGGCCGCGCCCTCGAAATCCTGGTTCTTGATGGCGCGTTCCTTCTTGCCCTTGATGTCTTCGATCTCGGCTTCCATGGCCTTGATTTCGGGCGGGCGCGTCATGGTGCCGATGCGCGCGCGCGAACCGGCCTCGTCCAGCACGTCAATCGCCTTGTCCGGCAAAAACCGGTCGGTGATGTAACGATCGGACAGCTTCACCGAGGCTTCCACGGCTTTGTCGGTAAACTCGGCCTTGTGGTGCTCCTCGTATTTATGCCGGAGTCCCATCAAAATCTGGATCGCCTCGTCAATCGAAGGTGCCTCGACCTTCACGGCCTGAAAACGGCGTTCCAGGGCGGCGTCTTTTTCGATGTACTTGCGATATTCATTCAGCGTGGTTGCGCCGACGCATTGCATCTCGCCGCGCGAAAGCGCCGGCTTGATAATGTTCGAAGCGTCCATGGTGCCTTCGGCCGAGCCGGCGCCGACAATGGTGTGCAATTCGTCAATGAACAAAATGATGTTCTTGGCGCGGCGGATTTCATCCATGACCGCTTTGATGCGCTCTTCAAACTGCCCGCGATATTTCGTGCCGGCCACCATCAGGGCCAAATCCAGGGTGACCACGCGCTTGTCGCGCAACAGGTCGGGCACATTGCCCTTGGCGATTTCCTGCGCCAGCCCTTCCACGATGGCCGTTTTGCCCACGCCGGCTTCGCCGAGCAACACCGGATTGTTCTTGGTCCGGCGACAAAGGATTTGAATGACGCGCTCGATTTCATCCTTGCGCCCGATCACCGGATCCATGTCGCCTTTGCGCGCGATTTCCGTGAGATCGCGCCCGAACGCCTTGAGCGCGGGCGTCTTGATTTCGCCTTTCTTCTCCGCCGACCCTTTTTCGCCGGCTTCCGGAATGGACGATTCCTCGCCGGTGAAATTGGGATCCAACTCCTTCAAAATTTCCTGCCGCGTCTGCTCGATGTCCACGTCCAGGTTCCGCAAAATACGCGCGGCCACGCCGTCACCCTCGCGCAACAGGCCCAGCAAAATGTGTTCGGTGCCGATGTAGGTGTGGTTCAGGTTCTTGGCCTCCCGTTTCGCCAGGTCCAAGACCTTTTTCACACGCGGCGTGTAAGGAATATTCCCGATCATCTTCTGGTCGGGGCCGGTGCCGACCTGTTTTTCGACTTCCATGCGGACGGTTTCGAGGTCGAGCCCCATTTTTTGGAGGACATTCACCGCGACACCCTGCCCCAATTTAATCAGGCCGAGCAAAAGATGCTCGGTGCCGAGGAAGTTGTGATTAAACCGGTCGGCTTCCTTCCGCGCCAGCGCGAGCACCTGTTGGGCGCGCGGCGTAAAATTACTCATGGCTTCATCGCTCATACTCGCTTTATTGTGCTATGAATTGGCGGTTTTGTCCAATCCCGCCCCGCCTTTTTTCGTGTTGGGCCGGTTGACGTGTTTCAACCGGTCCCGCAGCATGTCTGAGCGCAGCAAGTCGCGTTCCTCCGCCGACAATTTGTCCGAAAACTGCTTCTGCAAATGAGCCGGTTGCGTCAGGATGAACAACTCGTCCACCGTCGAACGTTCTTCGCTGGGAAACAGCCCCAAATCCACCCCCAACCGCATTAACGACAGCAAATTCATGGTTTCCTTGGACGAAATGCTATGGGCATTGGCCAGAATGCCATAGGCGCGGCCAATGTGGTTGAACACCACCTTCGGCTTCTTTTCCAAAAGGATTTGCCGGGCATTTTCCTCGTGCTCAATGATTTGGGACAAAACCTTGTCCAGCCGCTCGACAATCGTCGTCTCCCCCTCGCCCAGCGTCATTTGATTGGAAACCTGGAAGACATTGCCCAGCGCTTCCGTCCCTTCGCCGTAAAGCCCGCGCACGGCCAGACCCAGCTTGTTGACGGATTGAATAATGGGATTGATTTGCTCGGCCAGAACCAGTCCGGGCAGATGCAACATGGCGCTGACCCGCACCGCCGTGCCCAGATTGGTCGGACAGGCGGTCAAATAACCGAGGTCGTTGTTGAACGCATAATCGAGCTTCTTCTCCAGCTCGGAATCCAGATGATCAATCGCGCCCCACGCCTGCCGCAATTGCAGACCCGGACGCAGCGCCTGCATCCGCAAGTGGTCTTCCTCGTTGATCATCACGCAGAAGCTTTCCTCGCGGTTGAAGACCAGGCCGCTGCCGGAGCCTTTGGCGGCGTGTTCACGGCTGATGAGGTGGCGTTCCACCAGAATCTGTTTTTCGAGCGCGGTGAGGTTGTCCATCACCTCGGAAAAAGCATCCTTCATTTCCGGCAGGCTTTCGACCGCGGGCCGGATCGTCTCCAGAACCTTCAACCGTTCCGGCTTTTTCGCCCAGCCCGGAAAGGCCGCGTCCCGCAAATTGCGCGCCAGCCGGACGCGGCTGGACATCACAATCCGGTCGTGCGGCCCATGCCGGCGCGCCGTCTCGGCGGGGGAAATGAGAAACTCATCCAATTTCATTTCACGTCACCCCCAGACCGGTCCCGCGCGGCGTAATCTGTTTGATCTCGTCGCGCAATTGGGCGGCCTCTTCAAAATTTTCGTCTTCGATGGCCTTGGCGAGTTTCTTTTGCAGCAATTTGAGGCGGTCGGATTGCTCGCGGTTGGCGCGCAGGACCTCCGGCACCTTGCCGGAATGGTGGGTGCCTTTGTGCATCGTTTTGAGCAACCCTTCCAGACCCTCGGCAAACGTCCGGTAACATTCCGGACAGCCGAGCCGGCCCGACTTTTTGAAATCCGCCTGCGAAAAACCGCAACGCGGACATTTCGTTTCGACGCCGCCGCTGGATTGCTCGATTTCCTGCGACGCACCGAGGCCGAACAGAACATCCGCGTCAGCCAGCGAAAAAGAGGTCGGGTCATTGATGCCCTTGGCCTTGGCGCACTCCTCGCACAAATCCAGCTTTTGCATCTTGTCACCCACGATCTGGGTGAGATGCACGGTGGCCGGTTTTTCCTTGCAAATGGAGCACTGCATGATTACGTCACTGGTCGAATTGTTAACCCGTCAATCGGCGTTTCCTGTTAATAATACACCGGTTTTTCATTCACGTCACTTGTATATCGGCTCGCCGGAGTCCTTCGTCAAGGCATGGTATTCCGTGACCAGTTTGCGCGTCATCGGCCCGGGTTTGCCCGTGCCAATCACCCGGCCGTCAATCTTCACCACCGGCACAATTTCGGCGCCCGTGCCCGTCAGAAAACACTCGTCCGCGTTGAACAAATCGTAACGCGTCAGATTCGGCTCGGACACCGCCAGGCCTTCTTCTTCGGCCAACCCCATGACCACCCCGCGCGTGATGCCGTAAAGCGCGCCCGCCGAGAGCGGCGGCGTCTGCAGTTCGCCGTTTTTCACGATGAACAGATTGTCGCCGGTGCATTCGGCCACGAAACCTTCCGCATTCAACATCACCGCCTCTTCAACACCGGCATTGTTCGCCTCGAGTTTGGCGAGGATGTTGTTGAGATAATTCAGCGACTTGATGGCGGGGTTCAGCGCGCTGTGCAAACTGCGCGTCGTCGGCACGGTGACGATTTCCATGCCTTTCTGGTACAACGCCGGCGGATAAAGCTGGATTTTGTCCGCGATGATGATGACCGACGGATTTTTGCAGCGGTTCGGATTCAGCCCGAGGGTGCCCACGCCGCGCGTGACCACCAGGCGAATGTAACCGTCGCGGATTTTATTGATCCGGCAGGCCTCGACCACCGCGCGCATGATATGGGCGTGCGACATCGGAATGTGGAGCAAAATCGCCTTGGCCGAGCAGAACAGCCGGTCAATGTGCTCGCGCAATTTGAACACGCGGCCGTGATAGGCGCGAATGCCCTCAAACACCCCGTCGCCGTAGAGCAGGCCGTGGTCGAAGACTGAAATCTTCGCCGCGCGTTCGTCGTAGTATTTGCCGTCGATGAAAACTTTCATGAACCCATCAAGCTTACGGGAAAAACCGGGACGGGGGAAGTGAATTTGCGTGACAGCGGGGAAACAACGATTATAGTGGCGCGCTCGGTGACCCTATGGTCTAGCGGTTAGGACACCACCCTTTCACGGTGGTAGCCCGGGTTCGATTCCCGGTAGGGTCGCCACTTCAGAAAAACCAATAAATTCAATATATTTTCTGGATTGTCAGTCTAGTGGCAACACATTCGCCCGTGTTCGCAGCGTTTGTAAGTGTTTGTTTCAATCTTGCAATCTCTTTCGAGCGGCGCATATTCGCGTTGAAGACGGCCAGCCACTTATGTACTTCGATGACGAACCTGCCGCATATCACGACGTAGCTCTCGTGTGCCTCAACGGCCACATGGTGAACGACCGTGTCCGGGATATGCCGCAGTTCAATAAAAAGTTCTGCGACCGGTGCGGTGAACCCACCATTGACACGTGCCCCAATTGCAAGACTCCAATTCAAGGCGATTACAAGAGTGGCGTGGTAGTTCTTGGCCCGACACCGGTGCGGAGCTTCTGCCACCAGTGCGGGAAGCCCTTCCCTTGGACAGAATGAAAGCTTGAAGCGGCAAAGGCGGTGGCCGATGAACTTGACGGCCTCTCAACTGTCAATGGACCAGCGTGTGCTGAATGCTGCATTGAATAAGCACAGCGGTTATCAAAATCCCTTAAAAGTTGGGGCAACGCATCGCTGTAATTGTAACGTTTTAATCTTTTACGCGGCCTTAGGCCTCGGACGATACGCACTCGCTTTGAATTGGACATAATCTTCAAATGTCTTAGAGAACTGTTCCAACATCCGGTCTCGCCTTAATTGGAGCAAAATTTCTTCTGAGGTTCTCGGCGCAACTAAACGTTCCCTCGAAGCCCCGAGCTGCCATAACCGGCGAGTTTGACTTGGCAAGAAAACCGGTTAAGTTTTCGGATGCCCGCGCTCGTTTTTGTAGAGCAGAGATATGCTGTACGTTGTGAATGATTGTGTTCATCAAAAGTTAGCGGGTTATGTGGTCTTGATTCTGCTGTTCGTACTGGCAGCTATCGGGAAGGCAAAAGCCGAGCCGGATCGGGTGATGTTGCATGGCTGTGTGCCGTCGGCGGTGGCACGACTAACGCCGACAGGCCGTTTGCCGGCAACCAATCGTCTTTTTCTCGCCATGGGCCTGCCATTGCAGAATCAGGCTGCGTTGAGTGAATTTCTAGTGCAGCTATACGATCCGCACAGCACCAATTTCCATAAATTTCTCACGCCGCCGGAATTTGCGGCGCGCTTTGGACCGACGGAACGGGATTATCAGGCGGTCATAACCTTTGCGGAGGCCAATGGGTTTACCGTGAACGGCCTGCATCGCAACCGCGTGGTGTTGGACGTGGAAGGCAGTGTGTCAAACGTCGAGCAGGCATTCCACATCACGTTGCGCACTTACAAACATCCGACGGAAGCGCGCATTTTTTTTGCGCCGGACACTGAGCCTTCGGTGCCGACGAATTTATCCGTGGTGACGATTGAAGGTTTGAGTGATTATAGCCCGCCGCGTCCGCTGTTGCACAAGGTCGCGGCCTCGAAAGTCAGGCCGTTAAGCTTTAATGGTTCCGGCCCGAACGGTGAATATGCGGGCAGCGATTTTCGCAACGCCTATGCGCCTGGCACGACGCTCAACGGTGCGGGACAATCCGTCGGGTTGCTGGAGTTCTCCTCCTACTATCAGGTGGACATCACGAATTATGAGAGGATCATCCGCCTTACCAGATATGTTCCCCTGACCAATGTGGTGATCCTGATATCACGTCATGATCACGGCCCCAGCACCGCCAACAATGGCGAAGTGGCCTTGGACATCGAGCAGGCCATTGCCATGGCGCCGGGATTGTCGAATGTGATTGTTTACGAGATCGATTCCAACCCCAGTACTATTTTGAGCCGCATGGCCGACGACGACCTGGCGATGCAAATGAGTTCCTCGTGGACCTGGGGCGGAGCGCCGAGCACGACGATTGACGGTATTTTTCAACAAATGGCCGCGCAGGGGCAGTCCTTTTTTCAAGCGTCGGGCGACAGCGACGCTTACACCGGCAACGAAATGATTGACAGTGCCAGCCAGACCAACGCGCCGGTGGACGGCACGAACCTCACCTGCGTTGGGGGAACGACATTGACGATGAACGGCACCGGCGCTTCGTGGTCTTCCGAAACGGTCTGGAATTACAATCTCAACGGATATCCCAACCTCGGTTCCGGCGGTGGCATCAGCACTTATTATACAATTCCGTACTGGCAGACCAATGTGAGTATGGCGGCCAATTCCGGCTCGACCACGTTCCGCAACATCCCTGACGTGGCGCTGACGGCTGACGATGTTTTTGCGTGCTACAACAATGGCGTTACCAACGGCGCAGATTATTTCACGGGCACCAGTTGCGCGGCGCCATTGTGGGCGGGCTTTTGCGCGCTGGTCAACCAACAGTCCGTCGCGGTGACTGGAACGAACGTTGGATTTTTGAATCCCGCCCTCTATGCCATCGCCAACAGCACAAATTACAACGCCTGTTTTCACGACATCACCACGGGCAACAACATTGGCACCGGCACGCCGGGACTGTTCTACGCGGTCACCGGCTACGACCTTTGCACCGGCCTTGGCACACCGACCGGGACGAACCTGATCAATGCTCTTGCGCCCCTGCCCGACACCACGCCGCTTATCACCGGGGTCGCGGCGGGCAACGATACTGTGGTTTTGAGCCTCGGTGGAGCGCCCGATTATACTTACATTTTGGAAGCAACGACAAACCTCACGTTGCCCGGCAGTTGGCAACCCGTCGCCACGAACAAGCTCGGCACCAACGGCGTCTGGCAGTTCACTGACACGCAGGCTACGAACTTCACGCAACGGTTCTACCGGCTCGAACTCGCGCAGTGATTGCAGAAGCCAACCACGCACCCGAAGCGGCAACCATCCATTCAATCCGTCCAATCGCATTCGCCACCTGCGGGATCATTTTAGATTTTGGTAGTGTCTTAATTTGGATTTCATTGACCTGAATGTTTAGAATTTATGAACAGCATGACTGCTCCCATGATGACCGCCAATAGGACTGCTACCAATACAACCCAGAACATGATGTTCCTCTGTTGTTTTCGCCGCCATTCATCCTTCATTTTCCGGCCTTTTTGATTTGATACGCCACGCCAACCTTGACCGCGCTTTGGGCATCGGTAACGGGTGGCAGTTCAAGAATGATAATAATCTCCTCCGGTTCTCCATGCGTCCAGCCGTAACAGCGTTTGGCTTTGGGATGGTCGCGTAACATGAACACTTCAACGTCACCTTCCCAAAGCGTTTTGCCGCCAAATACCTCACGCACATGCTTCGATTCAATCCATTCTGAATCCACCTTGTGCAGATGAAATATGACCTGCTGCAATCGTTCTATTTGGTTTTTATTCGCCACAGCGTTTTACCAGTTCCTCGACCGTCCAATGGCTGTTTCCGATGCCAGCGGCCATTGCGGGCGTCATCCTCAATGCGCCATGAGTCTTGACGAAGTTGTAATACGCGAAATTCAAGGCAACCGCAGCATGAAAATTTTCGAACTTTTTGCCGAAAGCATTCGTTAAACGAGTCAAACGGCGGCAGTGCATCCGCAGCGTGTGATTCTGTTTTTCAACATGTGAAGTGGAAATGCGGCTATGACAATGGTGTGGCCATTCCCAACGCGACGAATTCCACGCTCAGTTTTTCGTCCATCCAGTTTACCAATGCCGGGTTGTATTCGGTGGTGGTCAGCAGTTCCTTGGGCACTGTAACGAATACGGCTGCTCAGTGGTGGTCAATTCGGCAGATGTTTCGCTGGGATTGTATCCGGGCCTGACGATCACCGGGACGGTGGGTTATAGCTATGTGATTCAGAGCAATCCCGATTTAACCAACACCAACGGCTGGACGACGGTGGCGACTTTGACCCTGTGGCAGCCGGTGGAATTCTGGGTGGACGTGAACAACAACGCCGCTTCGCCGACCAACCAGCATCGTTTCTATCGGGTTCTGCCGGCACAGTAAATGGCGCACGTGTCCAAGCAATTGGCTTAATCGTACGCCGGACCTAGGCCGTTGATTGTTCCAATTAAAATGGCCAGCTGATGCCGACGGTAAAATAGACCTGGCCGCCCAGATTCAAACGCCCGGTCCGACCCGGCCCGCTGATGGTGGCATCGCTCATTGGCATGAATTGCGCCCCGGCATAAATATCGGCATTGTCTTTCACATGGCAAAACACCGTGGCGTTGACATAGCCGCCGTACACAAAATCCGTTCCGTTAATTTGCCCTGAATTGGGAGCGCTGCCATTGACCGTGTTAATCGTTTCGTCATACTTATAGTCACCTGACACCAGACCGACGGCAGGACCAGCGCCCAACGACAGGCTCACATGCCCGGTCAAATCCCAGTAGAACGTCGGCCCCAATCTCAGGGTATAGAGCATGACGTCCAGCGTTTGTTTGCCGGTAACGCTGCCCGCAACCTGATTGGTGGCTATGGATGACGGCGTGTCGGGAATCGGATAGCCCGCGCCACTCGGACCACCCTGATAAGGAGTTGATCCCTGCGGAAATGGAACACCGTCCGGATTGCTGACGCTGTAGGTATAAGTCAACTGGTTGACGGACGTCAAAGTGGACTGGTTTTCAGAGATGCTGATCGGTAACAGACCGAAACCCAGTTCCCAACCTACGCGCGCATGTTTCCAGTACCAAAGATTGTCTCCGTAAGCCATGTCGAATCCGGGAAACACTCCGCTTTCTCTTCCGCTGTTGGATGTGGAGAACGCGGTACTGGCGTGCATCGCCAGCGTTTGCGTGGCGGGATCATATTGTTTGGCATTTTGGTAGCCCCAATAGCCCGTGTAACCACCGGAATCTCCGGTTTGATCCTGCCGCACGTAACCATCGTCGAAAATTCCCTGGGCCGGGTTGTTGCCGGAGATGCCAAACGTCCCATTCACACTAAAGTTGGCGCTGATATTCATCCCGACGAGCGCGCCGATGCGGAAATGCCGCGTCCAATCGTCCGTGTCCGGTGGAATCCGAAGGAAGGCGCTGGAATCGGGGTTCCCGCCGAACAATTCCGGCTGGGCCGAGGCGACCCGCGAATAACCCGCCAAACCCACCAAGAGGCACCATCCTAAGATGGTTTGGAACCGCACATTGGTTGCAAGGCGGCGCATGGCGTCAGGGGTTTTGGAGCACGCGATAAAAGCGCGTACTGGCATTGGTCGGCGCGCTCACCGTTTCGGGTGGCCCGTAATCAGTCCAGAGCACTATGTTTGCGGGTGCCACAATGGAGGGCGGCGCAATCATAGCGTTGGAGAATAAAACATTGTCGCTGTAAACCACCGTGTAGGTCTGATTCGTCACCGCGGGCCATTCAATCACCATGTTGCCATTGGCCAATTGGACAATCTGGCTGATGACCAGGTTCGTGCTCGTGCCCGCAACGGGCGGCGGAGTCCAATTGGGAACCGGCACGGCAAAAGCCTGCAATTGACTGTTGGTAAACGGAAAGAGTGTCCGGGGAAAGTATTCCAACAACAAACCCACGCTCTGTCCCGCCGTAAGATTGGTACTGTAATAAACAAACGGATTGCCGTTGTTGGTGCCGACGGCATTAAACAGACGATTGGTCAAACCAGTGACGACAATGCGCACCGCCGGAACAGACGAAAGGCCCGCATTGGATAAGGTGATGGATTGTCTCAGCGAGCCATTGGCAAAATCAATGCTTTGCCCGGAATTGGTGACCGCCACGAGCGTGCCGGGGAGATACGCAATGACCGGGATATTGATGGTGGCAGTGTTGTTGGTGGTATTGGGGTCCTGCACCACCGGCGAACCGACAGACGCGCTAAAAGTCAGGTTGGTGGCGTTGGTCGGCTCAACCGTAAAAAACAAATTCGTGAAACCGCCGCTCGTCACAGTCCCCAGGGCAATTGTATTGGTGGCAGGTTGGTTGGTTGGAGCAATGGAAACGACGCTAGGCGGTGTAATATTGGTCAGTATGACATCGGGCGCATCACTCGGTCCCAGGTTGGTGACGGAGACACCGTAAGTCATCAGGTCGTTGGTGATGACCGCCTGTCCCGGGCCGGTCATCGTCACGGCAAGATCGGCCAGAACCACCTGATTGCTGACACTAACCACTGCATTGGTGGAAGCGACGTATATGGTTCCGGGATCCGCCACCACAACGGCGTTGGTGAACGCTCCGGCTGCATTCGGCTGAACCGTCAGAAGCACCTGAACAATATTGCCGATGCTGAGCGGACCCAGATCGAACTGGACGCTGGTGGCATTGGTAAGAACACCATTTATCGGCTGAGAAGGCGAGTACGTGATATATTGAAAGGGACCGGAAAACGAATTGGTGATCCACACATCGTTGAGCACCAAACCCGTCAGATTGGTCAGGTTGATGGTGTAAGTCAGGGAATTGCTGACCAAAAGGGAATTGGCCGAAGGGAAAACGGAGAGGCCAAAGGCCTGCGCGCTGGCCCGCGAACAGGCAACAATCATCGCCAGCGCGAGCAATCCCGACTTCAAGTAACAGGAGAAACCCTTCACATCAAAAATTCCCCAAGCTTATATCACCGGCAGAATGCAAAAGTTTTACGCCTTTAGCAATCTTTTGCGCCGTGTGGGAGCCTCCCATTTGACGCATCTGGCTAAAAGTTATGTCGGCTGGGGGCCCATTGCGCCCGTGCGCCGATTAATCCTTCTTCCTCGCCGATCCTGAAAAGGGTTGTCCGAATCAGAACACGATTCCTGGCGCCTTGCCTCATGCGATGTAGCGGGCGAAAGGGTTTGATCCGCGCAGCGGCCAACGGATGAAAGCCGGCAGCGGCAGGCTGAAAGCCAATCCCCGGTGCTGGATTGAGTTGCCGGATTTTCCCTCCAATGACGACTGGGGCCTGAAACTCGCGGCTCAACCGCAAAGTCGTGAATAAATGTCGTTAAAGAACAATCCCGAAAATGCTGGGAATTTAATCGCCCAGTCGTTAAGATGTTTCCATGGCAAGTTCCAAAACTTGTCCGTCGAATCGGAAGGGCTTGAGACGGCTTAGGTTGAGTTGGCTGCAATTGTTCCTCTGCGGTTGCTCGTTGGCGGCAATGGTGACCACAACAAAAGCAACAGCGATTCTTAACGCGGAAAGTCCGCTGGGGGTTTTCACAAACACCACGTCGCGCCTGTTGATGGCCCAGTTTAACCTTGATGCCTCGTGGATTCAGATTTATCCGACGAATCAATACACGCCTGCCGTTCATCGGCTCCTTCAGCTTGCCGCCAATGTTTATGAGGCGACTTCGACGAATTCCTATCCGTCGGTCTTCCGCCCGCTTTTCTCAAGAGACACCGACGGCTTCGGCACCAATCTTTTCATCAGCGGGTTTACCAATGTTGAGCCGGGGAGCGGCCCCAACGATGGTCAGCTTTCCGCCCCGATGGAGATCGCTGCTCTGGCGCAGACGGACATTCCCGTCATCAATCTGCCGGTCAATGTCTACGGCATTCCTTGGATTATCGGAGCACGAAAAGGTTTTCCGAATTTCAACAAATTCGACATGGAGAGCGCCTTCCAGCTTATACGCAAACTGCAAGTCACGCGCGACAGCACCAATGAGACTTTTGCCGGCAATCCCGGCGACTACCACTTTAATCAGATGTTCAACCTGAGTCTCAGCAACCAGTTTGGTGTGGAATGCTGGAATTCGTACACCAATTCATTTAACGACAGTGTAGCCATTTATGTGAGGGACGATTTAACGCACGCAATCCTGACAAACGATGAGGGCTTTTCTGCTGACTTTCCGGTTTTTCCGATTGCAGGTTGCATCCAGATTACCAATGGAAATGTCTGGCCCGGTTATAATCCGCTGACTGATCCGTTTGGGTCCCTCCAGTCGTTCCAAATTCCGTTGTACACGAATGTCATCGTTATCCCCAATTCATTGTATCGCTTCAATAACGGCGCTCCAGGCGCTCCATTTTTGACGACGAATCTGGTTTTGCCTTACGAACAAAATGTGACCGTCAACGGGCAGCTTGATCCGCAGCCGCATTGGTGGTTGATCATCTCGAACGAGATTCAAGTGTTCATGCTGGATACAACCGTCGTTCCAAACCGGGTGATTGACTATGTGCAATTAAGCGGACCGAATAGTGTTCGAGATTTGACCTCCGAAATCATTTCCAACTATGACGTTCCCATCAGTTCTGGTCAGCCCGGCGGCAGCCAGTTGTGGAATACGAATTCTCAAAACGGATGGTCCATTGGGCTGCTCAGCCAAGTGGGCATCTCGATGGGAAATTATACAGCCAGCACCGGCAGCGGCACCTGGGACCAGTCCGATCCCGCCCTGCTGGCGAATGAAATCGCCGGGTTCGAGGTCTTTATGGGTTACACTCCCAATCCGCCTCTCACCCCGGGCGAAGCGCAGGCCATGGCTGCGGCCCAGATGAGCAACGCCATCCAGGCGCCCTACACGCCCACAGCCACGGTCGTTCAACACGTGTCCTGGCAGGCGAACGATCCCTTGGTCCACTATCTGGCGAGCGATCTGAACTGGGGCCTGAATGGCGAAAGCGCTATTGTTTACGACCGGAACGTGGACAACGTGACGAATAACAGTCCCAATGGGAATCTGGGCATTATCAATCAGAGTTACCGGCCCTGGGGCGGGAATCCGGTGTTTCGTGGTGCTGACCAGAATTCCAATAATATTGCCCTCAAGGACCCGCTGGTGCAAAGGTCGGACGATTGGGATTTTCCAACGAACGAATCCCTCTCAGGCGTGTGGTTGGGACGAGTTCATCGCGGCACGCCCTGGCAGACGGTTTATCTCAAAGCGTCTGATATTCTCCAACAAATTCAAGTCTTTGGCGGCGTCACAAATTATATCGGCACCAATACTTGGATGGCGTGGACGGGAGATGCAAACACGTCTGATGCCGTTTCAATGGCCCCAGTCCAGGACCGGCATCTGGCAAGCTTGTTGGCGTATTTGATGAACACCAATGATCTCCCGTCTCTGTTTCCGGTAAACGCCACCACTCCGAATGCCTGGCCCGGTTTGCTGAATGGCCTGATGGCTTTGACGAACACCGCTTCTGACAGCCAGATTGCCGCCGGAGGCGCGCCGCAGTTTGTTCCCGTGGCTATTTCATCCAACTCGCCGCAGCTATCGTTCATCGTGAATGCTATTCAATCAGCGCAGTCCAGCCAGCCTGGCCATTTCTTCAGTGATGTCGGAGATATTCTGTCCATCCCTCAACTGACCGAACAGTCGCCTTTCCTGAATTGGAACGACGCTGTGCAGCAGCAACAAGGCATAGGCGACGAAGCCTACGAAATCCTTCCCAGCCAATTGTTACCGCTGCTGCGCGCGGATTCCATCGGTTCGGTTTCGTCAGCCAACGGTCAACTCATCGTGCGATTTACCGGCTATGACAATCA
>Ga0335073_10003736_pt1 | contig 21279 bp, 21 predicted proteins | sample Lox_Sample_22_FD_207093 | JGI IMG/M metagenome (GOLD analysis project Ga0335073, IMG submission 207093) | Soil microbial communities from Loxahatchee National Wildlife Refuge, Florida, United States - Lox_Sample_2.2 | ecosystem: Environmental > Terrestrial > Soil > Wetlands | place: USA...
CGACGGTGGCGGCGGGCGGGATGTACTGCAGCCCGATCGCGATCACCGAGATCCTGACCAGCGGCGGCGGGAGCCTGCCGGTGCAGTCCGCCAGCTGCCACCGGGCGTTCTCCACCGAGGTGGCCGCGGCCGCCGACTACATCCTGCAGGGCGTCCTGACCTCGCCGGGCACGGCGGCCGGCCGCGGCATCAACGTCCCGGCCGCGGGCAAGACCGGCACCGCCAACGGCGGCTTCTACGCCGCCTTCGGCGGGTTCACCCCGCACCTGGCCGGGTACGTGTCGGTGTTCAACCCGACCAACCCCATGACGACCGGTGCGATGATCAACGGCAATGCCTGCTATCGCGAGGACCCCGCCTTTGGCGGGGGCGAGAACTGCCCGGGCCAGATGTTCGGCGACAACGCGCCGGCCGCGACCTGGCAGATGACGTTCTCGAACGCCGACGTGGGCCCGGGCACCCCCTTCCCCATGGTGCCCGGGGACAGCCCGTTCTTCTCCATGGGCAACGGCATCAACTCGCCCAAGCCGCCCAAGCCGCCCAAGCCCCCCGGCAAGCACGGCCGCGGCGGCGGGGGCGGCGGTACCGGCGGTGGCAACGGCGGCCCGCCCACGGCCGGCCCGACTGCCACCCCGACGGCCACTCCGCCGCCCGCTCCGCTGGCTGTCCCCTTGCTGGCTCCCCTGGGCGTGCTTTCCCTGGGGGTGCTCCCTCTCGGGAGACTCCCCTAAGGCCGCAGGGGCGCTACCCGCCCAGCGCGCGGCGGACCTCGGCCGCCACCCGCCCGCCCTCGGCGCGGCCCGCCACCCGCGGCGTGACTGCCTTCATCACCTGGCCCATCGCGGACATGCCGGACGCGCCGGTCTGGTCGATCACCTCGGCGACGATCGCGGCCAGCTCGGCGTCGCTGAGCTGCGCGGGAAGGTACTCCGCGAGAACCTGGTCCTCGGCCCGCTCGGCGGCCGCCTGACCGGTGCGACCCGCCGCCTCGAACGCGTCGGCCGCCTCCCGTCGCCGCCGGGCCTCCCGGCCGAGGATCCGGAGCACCTCGTCGTCGCTCAGCTCGCGGGCCGCGTTCCCGGCGACCTCCTCGTTGCTGATCGAGGTCAGGACCATGCGCAACGTCCTGGTCCGCACCTCGTCGCGTGACTTCATCGCAGCGGTGAGATCGCCGCGGAGCCGATCCTTGAGTCCAGCCATGAGGACATCCTGCCGCCTGGCGGTCCCCTCCCGCCCCGTGCCTTGCGCCAAGCAGCCCGCGGGGCATGGCACCATGTGTGGATGCGACGAGAAGCCCTCATCGGCTCCACGGCGGCGGTCGGCGCCGGCGTCTTCGGCTACGCGGCGGTCATCGAGCGCAACTGGTTCGTGCTGCGCCACTACGACGTCCCCGTGCTGGGTCCCGGCGCCAGGCCCCTGCGGCTGCTGCACATCTCTGACGCGCACCTGACCCCCGGCCGACACCGGCTAATGTCCTGGATCAGGTCGCTGGATGCCGTGGCGCCCGACCTGGTGGTCAACACGGGCGACTCGATCGCTCACCCGGATGCCGTCCGCCCGTTCCTGGAGTCGCTCGGGCCGCTGCTGGACCGGCCCGGGGTGTTCGTGTACGGGTCCAACGACCTGTACTCGCCGATACTCAAGAACCCGGCGCGGTACCTGTGGCGCAGCAGCTCGGCAGACAGGCCGCGCCGGCACTCTCCCGACCTGCCCTGGGCCGAGCTCGGTGCGAGCATGGAGGCGGCCGGCTGGCTGGACCTGAACAACAAGCGCGGCCGGATCAAGGCCGGTGACCTGGACATCGAGGTGGGCGGGGTACACGACTCGCACCTGCACCGTGACCGGTACGACGAGATCGCCCGGCCGGCCGATCCCGAGGCCGACCTGCACCTCGGCGTGATGCACTCGCCCGAGCCCGCGATCCTGGACCGGTTCGCCGACGACGGTTTCGACCTGCTGCTGGCCGGCCACACCCACGGGGGTCAGGTCTGCCTGCCGGGGTACGGCACGCTGGTGACCAACTGCGGAATCGACCGGGTCCGGGCGCGCGGGCTGCACCGGCATCCCGCGGACTCCGATGACCCGGGGCGGCCGTGGCTGCACGTGTCCGCGGGCCTGGGCACCTCGCCGTGGGCGCCGGTCCGGCTGGCCTGCCGGCCCGAGGCCACGCTGCTGACCCTGGTCCCGCGAAGCGACTGAACGCACGGCACCGGGCTCCGTCCGCTAGACTGCGTGGGCGGTTGCGGGGTGTAGCGCAGCTTGGCAGCGCGCTTCGTTCGGGACGAAGAGGCCGCCGGTTCAAATCCGGCCACCCCGACCAGGTCACAGGCCACTTGCGATCTTCATGAGTGGGCTGTTTCATCAGCTGAGTAACCAAGTGAGTAACTAAGTGTTTACTTCTGGACCTCATCGGGTTCGGGTAGGCGGTCGTCTCCAGCTCCGTCGCGAAGGCAAGCCGGGCCGGACATGAGCAAACGGAAAGAGCCGGCTCCTTCTACCATCAGGCAGTTGCTGCTGGAGTCCGGCGGGCTATGCGCCATGCCCCAGTGCAACAAGCGGCTTATCTCACCCACGCAAGGATGGATCGGGACGGTCTCGCACATCGTCGCCGCTGAGGATGACGGACCTCGCGCGGACCCGACCATGCCAGTCGAGGAGCGTCGGCACTACAACAACTTGCTGCTGCTCTGCGCGGATCACGGCCGTGACGTCGACGACAGACAGACCGGCGCGGCGGCCTTCCCGGTCGAGGCACTGCAGCGCATCAAGCGCGAGCACTCCCAGCGCATCGCCGAACTCGTCGATCAGGTCGTTAGGTCGACGACGATCCATCCGAGAACCGTGGCGGACGTACTCGACACCTCCCGTCGCCTTCCAATCGCCAGTCAGACAGCAGCAGCTCTTATCGACTACCTCAACGGCGGCGAAGAAGAAGTAGATGCCGACTTCGCCGACCAAGTTCGACGGGAACTCGAATCGTGCCGCGCACTTCTGACAGACCTGTCGAAGGTGGGCCGAACGTCACTAGCCGCCTTGATCGAATTGTGGGACTCAACGCGCGACGTCCTGCCCGATGGGACCAAGCTGGTGGGTGAAGATCCGTATCGCCGACACCCAATGCTCCAGGTCCACCAATCCAGGGTGTGGAACCGGGCCCTGAGCCAGTCGGGCCTCTCAGATGCTCTCGCCGAACTCGAAGATCGCGGCTTGCTTGAGTCACCGGATCCCGAGGAGGAGCACCCAGCCGAGCGGTTCTATATGATCTTATCACCGTGGTCGACAGAATGGACGACCTGGCGCAGACTCTGCGGGTACCTCGAAGGCGCGCATGGTCTCAATCTGGCGTCATGGGTCAAGGATCCGGACTTCAGCCTGTTTGACGCACCATCACCGGGCCGGACGGTACCACGCTGGTAGCCGTATCCAGTAAGAAGACCGCGGACCCACGTCGCGTTCGGCCGCAAACCCAGGAGGCCTCGCGCGTGGCTGGTACGCCATACCGACACCGATGACCATGTACACGTGCCCAGACAACTTAATCTCCATGGTTCTCGGTCGGGAAGATCAGGTCCATGGCGTCGGCGCCCCGGACCAGAACCGGCCGGATCTGCTTCCGGTAGATCGTCTCCGTGGTCATGGTGCCGCTATGGCCGACCAGGCGTGAGATCTGCTCGATCGGGACACCAGCATCGGAGAGAAGCGAGACGAAGCTGTGCCGCAGCTCGCGCGGCGTCCACTCCCCCGGATTGAGCCCGGCGGCCTCGACCACACGGCGGAAGGACCGCCGGACATGTGATGCGTCGGAAGGTGTCCCGACCTGGGAGGGAAACACCAGATCGTTGTCCTGCCATCTGCTGCCCGCAGCCCGCCTGATCTCGGCTTGGCGTTCCCGGTGCTCGCGCAGGACGTCTACGCACCGCTGCGGCAGCGCCAGCGTGCGCCGTGACTTTCTGGTCTTGGTGTCACCACCGGTACGAACCGAGCGCCACACCCTGATGAATGGAGGATCGCTATCGAGGTCAACGTGAGACCAGGTGAGCGCCCGAAGCTCCTCGGTCCGGGCCCCGATGAGCAGCGACAGGACGATGTACGCATGCAGGCTGCTCCCCCGCGCAGCGACTAGCAGGGCTTCGGCCTGGACGAGGGTCAGAGACTTGGACGGCCGACCCTGACGGCCCTGCGGGACCTCGCACAGCAGTACGACGTTGCGCTTGACCTTGTCCCTGGCCTGGGCACGGGTGATCGCGCGTTTCAGGACTGACCGGACCTCCTCCAGCGTGCGCGTGCTGAGGGTCTTGGCCTTATCGGCGAGCCACCTATCGACATCGTCAGCCGAAAGCTCGCGAAGCTTGCGAGCGCCCAGGGCCGGGACCACATGCGTGTTGGCCAAGATCGTGCACTTCTCGACCGCGGCGCCGTCACGGCCGCTCAGCCCGAAGGCCAGCCAATCGCGGACCGCGTCGGCAACGGTGTAGCCGTATGGCCCGATGGACAGCCCGTCCTCGTAATCACGGAGGAGTTCCTTTAGCTTGCGCCGGGCTTCGGTCTTGGTCTGGCCTCGCGCACGCTTGAACATCCGCTTCCCGCTGGCCGTGTAGCCGACCGTGACCGACGCGACCCAGCGTTGCCGGGCAGCATCCCAGGAAAGGCCCCCATCACCACGGCTGCGTCGGCTGGTCATCAGGCGACCTGGGCCTCGTGCTTGAGAAGAGCTATGTAGTCAGTGATTGCAGAGGCGGGGATGAGTCGTGTCCGTCCTTGCGTGACTGAGTGAAGACGGCCAGACCTGATCTGCTCGTAGATCACGCTGCGGCTGATGGACAGAAGAACCATTGCCTCCGGGACCCGGTAAAGCTGTTTGCCAAGAGGTACGGCTTGAGTGATGGTCATGCTGCCCTCCTGGTTGCCGAAAGATCACCGGTTGCTTCCTCGGCTCTTCGCTTGGCTTCGGCGAGCGCGGCGTGCCATCGGGCGCGGTCGGCTAGGACGTGCAGCATCCGCCTGCCGTGCGTCATGAAGTCACCATCGCCCGGGGTGACCAGCTCCCACCGGTAGCGGCCTTCGTCGGCGGGGTCGGGCAGGCCGAGCATGTCCAGCAGCCACGCTTTGCGGTCGCCGCGGTGATCGGCCAGGGTCTTGCCCGACCACTTGCGGGAGACCAGGACCCGGCGGCCTGCGTAGCCGAGGTTGTCGGCGCGGTGGGCCTTGGCCTTGCACGCACCGGGCCGCTGGCCTTGTTTGGCGTCTTTGGGCTGGATGCCGTACCGCAGCCAGTTCGCGCACGACGGCGAGCACGGCTCATACCGCAGCGCGTCCAGGAGCCGGTCGGCGTGCCGCTGCTGAGTGCCGGTATCGGCGGTGTGGCAGCCGCCGATGTGCTTGGTGAGGTACTTGGTCAGGTACCGGATGCACCGGCCGGAGTCTTTCGACCCGGCCAGCACGCCCTGTGCGTCGAATTTGGGCCCGAACCGCGCCACGTGCAGCGGCGCATTCTGTGGGCCGATGGCGTCGAGGGCCTGGTTCCAGGTTGGCAGGACTTCGCCGGTGGCCGGGTCGAGATAGTTACCGGAGGCCTCGTGCCAGACGGGCAGCCGGTCACCGTCGTAGCGCACGACGTCGGTGGATGGCCACCAGACCTGGTGGTAGGTGGCGGTGATGACCTGGCGCAGGTCGGCGCGGGACACGGTGCCGCGCAAGGCGATGTGCGCGTGCGGGGCGAGGCGTTTCTGTGGTTCGACGGCGGCGAAGTACTGCACGTCGTAGCCGAGGAAGCGGCGCAGGTTCTGGATGAACCGGTCGAACAGCGCCGCGAAGTGCAGCGCGTCCCGTGCGGCCCGCTGGTAGTCATAGGCGGCCGGGTCGGCCGGGGTGCCGTCCTCCAGCACCTTCCCATAGCTGTCCAGGGTGAGGGTCAAGAACATCGACGGCCGGTAGGTCTTGCCGTCCGGGGACGTGTAAACCTTGCCGGTGGTGCGGGGCTCGATCTTGCGCCGGGGCAGGTCCGGGGCATCCTGGCGGCGCCGGGTCGAGCGCTTGCGCCGGGTGTTCTTCGCGCCGGGGTCCGGCTTGCCGCGGATCCCGCTCTTGGCGAGCTCGTCGTCCAGCTCGGCGAGCAGCTCGTCCACCTCGGCCGGGTCCTGCCCCGCAGCGGCGGCCTGGTCGCGGAGCTGCTGGAACTCGGCGCGTTTCTCGAGCAGCCAGGCCTGCCAGTCATCAGGCGGGGCGGGCTGGTCGACGGGCTCGGTGTCGGCGTGCCAGCCTTCCCGACATTGTGCCGCGCGTAGCGACTTGCACCGTTGCGCGCAGGCCGGGCATACCGATTCCAGTGGCGAACCGCACGGGACCAGGACCGGTTCGGACTGGCCGGTATCGAGGTTGGTCTTGCGGAGCTGCACGGGACGGATGCACCCGCCGCTGGCCTCGGCGAGCGTCTTGATCGCGTCGGCGGCACGTGGCTGGGTCATCCGCTCGGCTCGGGTGGTGCGTTCAGTCATGCGGCTCACCGTCCGTCTGGACCTGCCAGGTCGCCGACCAGCCGCACAGCGGGCAGTCCTGCGTGATGGCCGATATCCCGTCGTCGGTGTAATGCAGGCCGGTGCCGCAGACCGGGCACGGGTCATCGGTCCGCCACGTCGTCGTCGGAGTCATGCGGCCACCTCCGCGATCACAGCGGGTGCGCAGAGGTCGGCCATGGCGCGGATGTCGGCATCGGCCACCCAGGCGGCGCGGACCCGCACCGGGTCGGGATCGGACTCCAGCCGGACGAACGCCACCCCCGCCCCGGTCGCCGGGTCGGAGGAGATCAGTTCCGCGGCGGCGCCCCGGTCGCGGGCGCCGTCGCCGAGCACCATGTCCACCTGCTCGGGCTCGTCCAGCCGCATGGCGATCCGGTCGGGGAACAGGTCGCGGATGGACATGACCTCCTTGCGCGGGTCCTGCAGCGCAGCGACCACGCAATACCCCACGGCGCGGCCCTGAGTAGTGAGGGTGGCCAGATCGGCCTTAATACGCTCCCGCAGGCCCTTGTCGGGGTGGTAAGCGGTCAGGAACGCGACCTCATCCACGACGATCACCACGAACGGGAACGCCGCGCTTGGAGTGTGGTCACGCTGCTTACCGCCGAGCGCGTCCGCGCGCTCCTGCATATCGGCGACGGCCTGGGCGAGCATGGCGGCGATGTCGGCCGGGTCGGCGGCGTAGCCGCCGTGGACGTCGAAGATCTCCCGGCCGTAGGACAGTTCCATCCGCTTAGGGTCGGCGCCGAGCAGCCGGACCAGGCCTGCTTTGAGCAGGGGGAAGATAGCGCGGATCAGGCCCCAGATGATCGAGGCCTTCCCGGCGCCGGTCGCGCCCGCGACCAGCAGGTGAGTACCGTGCAGCCGGACCAGCCACAGCGACCCGTCCTCGCGGCGGCCGATCGCCAGCGCCTTGAGATCGACATGGATGGGGATGGGCAGGGCCGGGATGATGGCGGCCAGGGCGTCGCGGCGGACGAACTCCAGCACCAGCCACCCCGGCCGGGCCGAGCGGACCCGGCACAGCAGGGCGCCGAACCCGTGCGCCAAGGCCTCGGCACGGCGGGCGAAATCGTCGGCGGACTGGCCGGACACGATCCCGGTCAGCACCCGGTCGGTGAACGCCGTGGAGGTGACCTTGCCCATGACCGGCAGCAGCAGCCGTCCCTGGTAGAGAGGTGCGAGGCGGCCGATGGTCATCACCGCGGCCCAGTGCCGCTGGTAGTTGCCAGCGCCGCCACTTGCCCCGCACCCGGCCCAGGACATGGCGGCGGAACGAGGAACGCCACCGCCACCACCACACTCCCAGCAGCGCGGCGATCGAGGCGGTGAGGATGACCGGGCCGAGCCAGCCGAACCGGTACCAGGCCAGCGCCAGCACCGCTACGGTCAGGGTGGCGAGCGGGTGACGGGCCAGGAACGCGACCACGGCTTTGAGAGCGCGGGCCAGCTGGACGATGGTGATCACCCAGCCGGGGGTGTGGTAGACCGGGGAGCGCCACACCGGGACCGCGAACGGGTCGGGATTGTTGACCTGGGCGATCTGATCCCCGGAGAAGGCCGACATCTTCACTGGCCTGCCTCCGTCTCGGCCAGGGCGTCGGCGCGGCGGCACAGGCCGCCCAGGTAATGCCAGGCATCGGCGGCCACCAGGTGCGCCTCGGCGGTGTCCAGGTCGGCCGCGACCCGCGACAGCAGGCTGGCTTTGCGCTGGTGGTAGGCGATCTGCTCATCCAGCGACGCCCCGCCGCCTATCATCTGGCGGGCGTGGTCGAGCAGGGCGCTGATCTCGCCCGGGGTGACCCGGGCGGGCTGATCGGTCATGATGGGGATTCCTTCCTGAGTGCTGCTCGGGAGTGGAAAAGGTGGGAAGCCCCGGCCGGTGCTGTCATCACCGGCCGGGGCCATGACCCTCACCCCGGATGACGGGTGAGGGAAGCCAGCGCGGGCAGGCCGCGCCAGGAGCGCTCGACCTCGATGGCATAGCGGGCGGCCTGGCGGGCCAGGTCGCGGGCGAATCGCACATGCCCGGCCTCCAGGCGCTCGGGCAGGGTCAAGGTCACCAGCAGGCCAGGGCGGACCGCCATGATCGTCAGCAGCGGCGTGTGATCCCGGTAGGCCTCGAACGCCACCGCCGACCGCGGGTCGACCGGCAGGGTCACCGTGGTGACCCTCTTGGCAGGCATCAGGCAACATCCTTCGCGGCCGGGCGGGCGGCCTTGAGACCGCTGGCGCGCAGTGAGAACGCCATCCGCGCTCCGCAGCGGCCCCGGCCCTGGCAGCGGCCGTTGTCCACGTACGGGGTCACGGTCAGGTTCTCGAACTCCACGAGCTCGAACGGCTGGCGGGTCGGCGGGACCGGCATCCGGTCGGCCAGGATCTTGACCACCGTCTCGCGCTGGCGGCCCGCCAGTTCGGGGTCCATGTCGGCGACCCGGCACTGGAACACCGGCTTGCCGGTCACCTTGTCGACCGCCGGGGATCGGCGCCCGGTGGCCTCGTCGTAGTCCTGGGCCTCAACGATCGAGTCCGGCACCAGGTGGCACCCGTCGGGGAACACGTCGTGCATGCTCACGGGAAGTCGTGAGCCGTTCCTGAGAGCCATGGCTCCTCCTCCTGGCCAGCCAGGCTGACCAAGCCGATGTCTACACGCATACTCGTGTAGACAAGATACTTCAGGTATAGAGGAACGATGAGAGGGTGTCAACCGTTAATGCGCGGGCAACTCGTACGACAGCAGGTACGCGTCGGCCGCCATGATCGTGTCGCACACCTCAACCGCCCGGCCGTCGAGGTCGTAGGCGGTACGGACCAGCCGGAACACCGGAACGCCCGATCCAAGTTTCAGCGCCCGCGCCTCCTCGGGGGTGGGCATGCGGGCGCTGGCTTCCTCGGTGAACCGGTCCAGGGTGTGGCCCTGCTCTTCCAGCCGGGCGTAGATCCCGCCCGGGCCGGGGTTAGGGTCGGCGATCGGAGTGCCCTCGGCCAGGTCGGCCGGGATATACGAGACCGCGGTCTCCACCGGGCGCCCGTCCAGCAGGTAGCGGCGCGACCGGACCACCGCGCGGTCTTCGCTGCCGAGCTTGAGCCGATCGGCCACCTCAGGAGGTGGCCGCTCCTCGGTCACCTTGATCATGTCCACCCGGGGCTCGGCCCCGGCCTGCTCGGCTTCCACCGTGAACGCGGCCTTACCCTCCTTGCGGTGGCGCTGCGCGAACCGGTCCGAGGCCAGCCGCCGCACCGGAGGCCTAGCCCGGACATACACGCCCCGGCCGTGCTCCGCCGTGATCAGGCCCTCGTCCTGCAGCAGCCGCAGCGCGTTGCGGGCGGTCGCCCGGGTCACCCCGTAATGCGCCACCAGCTGGGCCTCAGACGGCAGCTGGTCGCCCTCCGACAGAGCGCCCTGGCCGATCGCCGCCCGCAGGTGATCGGCTATCTGGCGATAGACCGCACGATCACTCGCCGGGTCGATGGCCTGGGAGAGCACAGGTGTGCTCATTCCCGCGACTCCTCAGCTTGTGCACATGTCTATGCCTGTTACTCTACCCGGGAGGTGATCACTTGAACACCAGTCCCAGGCACTCGGTCAGCGTCGCCGGGATCATCACCGACGACCACGGCCGCGCGCTGCTGATCCAGCGCCGCGATAACCACCGCTGGGAACCCCCGGGGGGCGTCCTGGAACTGGGCGAGGCCATCCACGACGGGCTGCGCCGCGAGATCCGCGAGGAAACCGGCCTCGACATCGAGCCCGTCGCCCTCACCGGGGTCTACAAGAACATGACCCGCGGGATCATCGCCCTCGTCTTCCGGTGCAAGATCACCGGGGGAGACCTGCGGACCAGCGACGAGACAACCGCCTTCCGCTGGGCCACCGAGACAGACATCGCCGAGCTGGCCGACCAGGCCTACGCCGTCCGCATCCTCGACGCCCTGCACGACGAGCACCCGCCAGCCATCCGCCAGCACGACGGCGTGCACCTGCTCTAGCCCAGGACAACCCGGCACGCCGCGGCTCCACGGCGGCCTTGCGCCAGTCACCACGCCCATGCGCTGCGTTGCCGAATTAATCCGTACTTAGATCAAGGCGGCGCCGCTGCGCGGCGCCGCTGGCCCGGCGTCAGCGCCGGGCTCTGCCGTTGAGCGGCCCGCCCGGCGCACGCCGGGCCACTGCTTCACGCTGGGCCGCGGATCGTTCAGCCTGTCCATTCGAGCACGCAGCCTGGCGTTTGACCGCTGCTTGACGCGACGCAGCTTCCGTGTGCGCCCTATCGCAGACCTGGGTAAGGCCAGGGTAAAGCCAGGGACTGTCACGGGCGCGACATACCCCCCGATGCGCGATCGTGAGACAGGACCACGTATGAAAGGGGACCGTCATGGACTCGTCTCCCACTCCGGAAGGCCCCGGCTCGGTGTCCGGGGCGCCGAACCTCCCGGCCGGGTTCACCGACACGTTCACCAGCCAGTACGTTGACGCCGGTGACCTGCGCCTGCACGCGGTCACCGGAGGCGAGGGGCCGCCGCTGCTGCTTGTGCACGGCTGGCCCCAACTCTGGTACCAGTTCCGCCTGATCATGCCGGGGCTGGCCCGGGACTTCTCCGTCGTCGCGGTCGACCAGCGCGGTATCGGGCTATCCGACAAACCTACGGACGGGTATGACACCGCCACCCTCGCCAGCGACTTGGTCGCGGTGATGGACGCGCTGGGGCACCCGCAGTTCGCCCTGTACGGGACCGACGTCGGGATGCCGATCGCCTACTCCCTGGCCGCCGATCACCGCGACCGGGTCGACCGCCTGATCGTCTCCGAGGCCCCCCTGCCGGGGATATCCCCTTCACCGCCGCTGTTCCTGCCCCCGCCGCTCAACGCCATGCTGTGGCATCTGGCCTTCAACCAGCTCCCCAAGATAAACGAACAGCTCGTCACCGGGCGGGAAGACATCTTCTTCGGCGCGGAGTTCGACGCCTCGGCCGGGACGCACAAGCTGCCCGACGATGCCGTCCGGTACTACATCGACACCCTCAAGGACCCCGATCACCTGCGCGGCAGCTTCGAGTTCTACCGCGCGATCCCCGCCACCATCGCGCAGAACCAGAAACGCAAGGAAACTCGGCTGACCCTGCCCGTGCTAGCGATCGGCGGAGCGGAAAGCTCAGGAGAAGGGGTCGGGAACACGATGAAGCTCGCCGCGGACGACGTGCAAGCCATGGTCCTCACCGACTGCGGCCACTGGGTCGCCGAGCAGGCCCCCGAGCAGCTGCTAGCCGCCCTGACCGCGTTCCTGGCCCCCTACCGGGACGCGGCGCACAACTGACCACCGAGGAGGTGGGACCTATGTCCAGCGAAACTGAAATCCGTCCGTTCAGGGTCGACATGCCCGACGAAGCGGTCGCCGACCTTCGGCGCCGCATCGCCGCGACGCGCTTGCCCACCAAGGAGCTCGTCGCCGACCGGTCCCAAGGCGTGCAACTGGCGACGATCCAGGAGCTGGCCCGGTACTGGGCGACCGAGTACGACTGGCGCGTGTGCGAGGCGCACCTGAACGCGCTGCCGCAGTTCAAGACGGAGATCGACGGGGTGGACATCCACTTCATCCATGTCAAGTCGCCGCACCCGGACGCGCTCCCGCTGATCATCACGCACGGCTGGCCCGGGTCGGTCATCGAAATGCTCGGGGTCATCGGGCCGCTGACCGACCCGGTCGCGGACAGCGGAGCGGCCGGAGACGCGTTCGACCTGGTCGTCCCGTCGCTGCCCGGGTATGGCTTCTCCGCCGAGCCGACCGAGCCCGGCTGGAACGTCGGTCGCATCGCCGCAGCCTGGGCGGAGCTGATGCGCCGCCTCGGCTACGACCGCTACGTCGCCCAGGGCGGCGACGTTGGCGCCTCTGTCACCGACGCCATGGGCCGCCAGGCGCCCGAGGGGCTGGTCGGCATCCACATGAACTTGCTCGTGACGACGCTGGGTGGCGACATGCCGCCAGTGGAAACCGAGCAGGAACGCGCGGCGGCCGACGCAATCAGCACATTCAGGACGAGCGGCTTCGGCTACTTCCTTGAGCAGGCCACGCGGCCGCAGACGATCGGCTACGCGCTGCTGGACTCGCCCGTTGCCTTGGCAGCCTGGATGCTCGACCACGACACCGACGCCTACTACAAGATCTCCCGCGCCTTCGTCGACGGGCAGCCGTCCGGGGGCCTGACCCGGGACCACGTCCTCGACAACGTCACCACGTACTGGTTGACCGGGACCGGCGCCTCGGCCGCCCGGTCGTACTGGGAGAACGGACGAGCCCAAGCTCTCGCGGCCGGGCAGCCCCGCCCAGAGGTCAAGCTCCCGGTCGGGTTCACCACGTTCCCCGGCGAGATCTGGCGGTCCCCTCGCAGCTGGGTCCAGCACGGGTACCCCAGCCTCAGCTACTTCCACGAGGCCGACAGAGGCGGTCACTTCGCCGCCTGGGAAGAGCCGGAGCTGTTCGCCACCGAAGTCCGGGCGGCCTTCAAGCTGCTGCGCTAAACGACACTCCGCACCGGGGCTTGCCGGTGACTACCGCGTGAAGGGCAGATGCAGGGGCTCTGGCAGCGCTCGGGACCGGGGATGGCCCGCTGAGTGTGCGGCGGCACCCCTCCACCGTCAAGGGCGCTTCGCGTTTCCTCCGGAAATGGCCATCGGCCACCCTTGACCGCGGAGCCTCTGTGCCGCCTCCGGTCAGTAATCAAGGGCCAGACAGGAGCCTGCCCGGACCGGGCGCAGGCCATCCCCTGCACAGTGCAGGCCGTCACCGGGCAGTTCCACGGGCGGGGCGGCAGACCATGATCCGGAATATTCCCGGAACGACCTCGGCAGCGAGCTACGACAGCGCGTGAAGGCTCGCAGACAGACCGCACAAATTCACGAGATTCGGTTGGCGGCCTCCGGAGCCGTGAACACGGGCCGCGTATGGGAGCCGCGAGTGCTGCCAATACTGCTGCCAAGCCGCTGGATAAGACTGGTCGTGGGTGGACAGCTGTGGAACGTCGGCCCAGGGCACATACGGCAGTGGACGGTCCTGGCCGATGTGCCTCAGCCTACGGATCAGAAGGTCAAACACTGCTGCACCCTGAGCCAGTCTCAAGACCTGAGTAACCAAGTGAGTAACTACGACTACCGCCAGGGACGGACGCCAGGGGACGCTGATGGACGATGCGTCGCACGTCAGAAGCGCCAAGGCAGAGCACACAGGCTTGGTGATTTGGCTTCGGGACGAAGAGGCCGCCGGTTCATCCGGCCACCCCGACCAGGTAAACGAGTACCTTAGCGATCTTGCAGAAAGACGCTGGGGCCAATCCGAAGAGGCCGCTCGTTCAAATCCGGCCACTCCGACCAGGTAAAACGTATCCCTTAGCGATCTAGCAGAATGACGCTGGGGGCCAAACCGGGGGCCACTGCCTCACGCCGACTTGGTTTGGTTGCTGAAGATGGCGTTCGTGATCTCGGCACCTCGGGTGATCACCGGCTTGAGGGCGCGCCGGCCGGGCCGTGCCCAGCCGACGGCCGCGCGGCGCCGCCCGGCCTGACGGGGTTGACGCTCCCCGGCTCCGACTGCATACTGGGTAATGAATACTCGGTATGCAGTACCTAGTATGCAGGGAGCACGCCGCCAGCATGTCCATCAGATACAGCCTGCTTGCCATCCTCGATGCCGGACCGAGGCACGGTTACGCGCTCAAGAGCGAGTTCGAGGCGGCGACCGGCAACGTGTGGCCGCTGAACGTCGGCCAGGTGTACTCGACCTTGAGCCGCCTCGAACGCGACGGCCTGGTCCTGATCGCCGAGGATGACGACGGCCAGAAGACGTACCGCATCAGCGATTCCGGGCGCAAGGAGCTGCGGGAGTGGTTCGGAACTCCGGTCGTGCGGGAGGTCGTGCCGCGTCAGGAGCTGGCCATCAAGCTGGTGTTCGCCATGCGGGCCGGCCCTGAGCAGGTCCGGGAGGTCGTGCGGCATCAGCTCGTGGCCACGATGCGGTCCCTCCAGGACTTCACGAGCCTCAAGGCCAAGGCCGAACGCGACGGCGACCTGGCCTGGCTCATGATGCTGGACGCCCTCATCTTCCAGGCCGAGGCGGAGTCGCGCTGGCTTGAGCTGTGCGAGGCGCGGCTGGCCCGGGCGCACGCCGTCGCGGCCCGGCCCGCCCGCGGAGCGCCCAACGGCCATGAGACCCCCAACAGCGACGACACGGACGCCGACGCGGCCCGCGACGACGCCGACACGGAGCGGACGTTCTGATATGGCTACCTTGTCCATGGAGCGGGTTGGATGCCGCTACGGGTCCCCGCCGCGCCAGGTTGTGGCGCTCGATGACGTCTCCCTGACGGTGGAGGCCGGCCAGATGCTCGCCGTCATGGGCCCCAGTGGATCGGGCAAGTCGACCCTGCTGCAGCTGGCCGGCGGCCTGGCCCGGCCCACCTCAGGCCGCGTCGTACTGACCGGCAGCGAGCTGGGCACGCTGCGGGATGCCGACCTGGCGCTGGTGCTGCGCCGGCGGGTCGGCTTCGTATTCCAGGACGTCAACCTCCTCGCCGCGCTCACAGCCGCCGAGAACGTGTCCCTCCCGCTTGAGCTCGACGGCATGCGGCCGCGCCCGGCCATGGCGACCGCCCGGGCACTGCTGCGCTCGCTCAACCTCGACGACGTCGCCAACCGGCTGCCCGCGCAGATGTCGGGCGGGCAGCAGCAGCGAGTCGCCGTCGCCCGCGCGGTGGTCGGCGGACGGTCGCTGCTCCTGGCCGACGAGCCGACCGGCGCGCTCGATTCCCTGAGTGGGGAGTCGGTCATGCAGTTGCTCCGGACCCGCAGCGACGACGGGTGCGCCGTCGTTCTGGTCACCCACAACGTCCGTCACGCGGCCTGGGCCGACCGCATCCTCTACCTGCACGACGGCCGGCTGACCGATGAGGTGTCGCGGCCCGCCGGGCCCGAGAGCCTCCTGCGGAGCGAGCGAGTATGACGGCGGCCCCGCTTGTCGCCCTGGCCGGGGTGGAGAAGACGTACCACTCCGGGCGGGTCGCGTACCGCGCCCTGCGGGGCATCGACCTGCAGATCGGGGCGGGAGAGATGGTCGCGATCGTCGGCCCGTCGGGCAGCGGCAAAACGACCATCGTCAACCTCATCGCGGGCATCGACCGCCCGTCGGCCGGCACGGTCACCGTGAACGGCGCCCGGCTCGACCGCATGAGCGAGGAGGCACTAGCGCTCTGGCGCCGGGCGAACATCGGCCTGGTGTTCCAGTTCTTCCAGCTCATGCCGACCTTGTCCGCCCTCGACAACACGGTCCTGCCGATGGAGTTGGCGGGGCATGGGTCGGGGCGAACGCGGAAGGCCGGCGCCCGCGCCCTGCTTGCCGCCGTCGGACTGGGCGACCGCGGCGACCGCCTCCCAGTCGAACTGTCCGGCGGGGAACAGCAGCGGGTCGCCCTGGCCAGGGCCATGGCGGGCCAGCCGCGGATCCTCATCGGTGACGAGCCGACCGGGAACCTTGACAGCGAGACGGCCCTGCAGCTGTTCGGCCGCCTCAAGGATCTCAACGCCGCCGGGACCACCGTCATCTTCGTGACCCACGACCCGGGCCTCGCCGCGCTGGCGCCGCGCCTGGTCACCATGCGCGACGGCCGCGTCGTCTCCGATGCGTTCGGCGCGGTGCGGGCAGTCGCGCCGCTGGGAGCGTCCGGGCCGTCGGAGGGGACCGAGTGCCGATGAGCGCGCTATCCCGCAAGGCCTGGGGCGACCTGCGCCGTCATCCGGGCAAGAGCCTGCTCATCGTGGGCTCCCTCGGCCTCGCGATCGCCAGCTTCGCCATCGTCGCGGTGCCTGGCCTGCTCAACGGCGCCATGCAGGACGAGGTGCAGCAAGCCAGGCTGTTCGACGTGGCGGTGACGACCCGCGATCTTGATCTGAGCCCGGCGCAACTCGCTGCGCTGGGCCGCCTGCCCAACGTGGCCGCCTTCGAGCCGGCCGTCGAATACTCCACCGTGGCGACGAACCCCAGCACCGGGATCCGGCAGAACGCGGTCCTGTGGAGCGTGAACCTTCGCGACCAGGCCGTTGACGCCGTCAACGTCACCAGCGGAGGCCTGCCAACGGGCACCGGAACCACGGGCACCGGAACCACGGGCACCGGGGTCCTGGCCGACCAGGGGAACGCGAGTGCCGCCGGGTTCGGGATCCCCACCGGCGACCAGGTCACGATGACCACCGCGGCCGGGACGGCGCAGCGGCTCCGGGTCACCGGGACCGGCCGCAGCCTGGCCACCCCGCCAAGCACCAGCACCGCCAACGGCGGCAACGGCGCGGTCTTCTACGCCGCCGTGCCGACGGTTCGTGCGCTGGCCGGCGTGTCTGGATACAACTACCTGGCCTTCCGGCTCAACGACGACAGCCCGGCCGCCCAGACGGCGACCATCGCGGCCATCCAGCGTTATCTCACCGCGCGGGTGGGACCGTCGCCCTTCACGGGATTGCCCACCACGCGCGCCGCCGGGACATGGCCGGGCCAGTCCGGGTTCAACCAGCTCATCACGCTCTTCCTGGTGATCACGGTGATGGCCGTCGCGTGCGCGCTGTTCCTCATCGCCACCACCATGAACACCATGGTCGTCGAGCAGGGCAACGAGATCGCCATTCTCAAGGCCCTCGGCGGGCGCCGCCGCCAGATCGCGGGCGTCGTCTTGCGCACGTCGGCCGCCCTCGGCGCGGCCGGCTCCGTCGCGGGGACGGCAATCGGCATCGTCGTGGCCTACCTGCTGACCCGCCACCTGGCGGCGCAGCTGTTCAGAGTGCCGGCGGGGTTCGCGATCTCCGCGCCGGTGGTGGCCGCCAGCCTGCTGGCCGGGCCCGTGCTGGCGATGCTGGCCTCCCTTCCGGGGCTCCGCCGGGCCGTGCGCCGCCCGGTGGCCGACATGCTGGACAACCGGACCCTGCTCGATTACGGAACGGGCCGTCTGGACCGCATCCTGGCCAGGACCCGGCTCCTGTCTGGACCGGCACGCATGGGCGTACGCAACACGCTGCGACGCAAGCGCCGGACGGCCGCCACGATCGCGCAGATGACCATTGCCGTCGGACTGGCGATCGCGCTTTTCGGCGTGGGCGAGACGGTGGCGTCGGCCACCGCCGGGCTGCACAATGCCCTGCGATTCCAGATCGAGGCCGACTCCGGTAACGGCTCCGCACCATTCGACGCGCGAGCCGTCTCCATTGCCGCCGCCACGCCGGGAGTAACCCGAGTCGAGCCGCTGATCGAGAGCTATGTCCAGCTGCAGGGGCAGCAGTACGCCGTCTTCGGCCTCGGTCCGAGCACGGACTACGGCTACAAGCTGACCTCGGGCCGGTGGTTCACCGCGGCCGACACCGCCACGTCGGCCCCCGTGGTCGTGCTCGGGCCTGAGGTAGCCCGCACCGTCGGCGCGCACGTCGGGCAGCGCCTGTCCGTGCTCACGTCGGGCGGGCCCGCCCTGGTGCAGGTCGTCGGCATTGACAGCACGCTCATGAACACCGGCACCAGCATCTTCTTCCCGCTGGCGCAACTCCAGCGCCTGACGAATTCGACGGGCACGGTCGACGCGCTCTGGCTCACCACCACCACAACGAACCACCAGTTCGTCGACCAGGTTACGGCGATGGTGCAGACCCGCCTCGGCCGGGCCGGATACCCCGCGACCATGCAGGAGAGCTACGTCGAGACGGCACAGAACGAAGGCAGCAACAACTCCATCATCACCCTGATCGAGGTGCTCGGCCTGCTCGTGGTCGGCATCGCCCTGATCGGGCTGGTGGGCACGCTGACTCTGGCCCTGATCGAGCGCGGCCGGGAGGTGGGGATCCTGCGCTGCCTCGGCGCCAGTGCCCGCCAGGTCCGCCGTGTCTTCAACGCGGAGGCCGTGGTGATGGCGACGGCGGGGTGGGCCCTGGGATCACTCCTCGGGTATGCGCTCTTCCTGGGGCTGCTGGCGTTCGTGAAGCACGACTTCGGCATCACCTTTGTCAACGTCTTCCCACTGCTGAGCATCCCGGTCGCGCTCGCGGTCGTCGTCCTCGTCACGCTGCTCGTCATCCGCCCGACCCTGCGCCGCGCGACCCGGATCGATCCCGGCCTCGCCCTGCGCTACGAGTAGCCCTGGCCCGGCCAGGCGGCGAATCGACGGGGGTCGCGCCGACCGCGGTCGCAGCAGCAGCGCGCAACTGGCACCGCAGAGCAGCAGAAGGGCAGCAGGTATGACCAGGGTGATCCGCATGGCATCGACGTAGCTGCCGGTGAAGATCCCCCGAGGGGCCACGGGGGCCAACCCGGGGGCCAACGTGCTCAGGCCCCGGCCGACTCAGCGCGACCCGCTCAGAGCGTTTGCGCAGGTGAGGATGAGGGACTTCCGGCTCGGCTTTGCCCAGGCCAGGTCATATACGCGGAGATTGCTTCGGGACGAAGAGGCCGCCGGTTCATCCGGCCACTCTGATTTTGGCCTGGCCTGTGATCGTTAGTTGCGGGCGGCCTGGCTGGCCGCGAGGGCGCGCCCGGCCTGGTCGGCGAGCATGACAGCGACCAGGCGTGCCTGCAGTGAGGGCTTGGCACCGGGCTTGGGCTTGAGCATGAACCGGCCGTAGTACTGGCCGTTGCCGAAGGTCCGCAGCTCGATTTCGCCAGCGGGCAGACCTCGTTGCTCGACGTCCCATCGGACGTGGCCGGTCATGACGGTGCCGTCGGGTTCCAGGCGCGGCGGATGGCCCAGCAGGGAGCCGTACTCGAACCGCGATCCTTCCAGGTCCAGCAGGCCGATGAGCTGGTCCCTAACGTGATCGACCACCGTGTCGGGAGAGCGCGCGGACTGGCCCATCGCCGCCGTGTCATGGATCTGTGCGAGGTAGCCCTCGTCGGTGATCGCCACCACCTGCAGGCGGCGGGCGCGGGCCGCCAGCTGCGACACGGCCAGCCCGGTCACCAGCAGCAAGACGGCGGTGGTGACATCATCGGAGCTGCGGATCGTCAGCCGGTAATACGGCAGGGTGAAGAAGAAGTCGAACCACACCGCCGACCCCACCGCCGCCAGGGCGCCCGCGACCCGGTTGCCGATCGCCGAGACCCCGACGATCACCACCACCAGCAGCAGGGCCACGTTCGTGTTGGACCAGCTGGAGCGGAACGGCAACAGGATCGCCGTCGCCGCGAGCGGCGCCGCCAGCGCGGCGAGGATGGCGATGCGGTCCCTGGTCAGGTAATGGATCATCGGTGACAGCTCCGCCCGGTCAGGACTGCTCGCGCCACAGCTTCACGGCGCCGACGGCCAGCACCACCAGGGCCGGGACGAAGAACAGCCCGATGTGCAAGATCCCGCCCGCGATCCCTGCGACCATGACCACCACTCCGGCCACCGCAGCCAGCAGGTTCAGGCGGGCCGGGGCGAACGTCGCCGCCGCGGCGAGCGGCGCCGGGGCGATGGCCAGCAGCAGCGACCACCAGGTAACGGCCAGGGGATCCGCGCTTAGCAGCGCCGAGATGGTGATCAGCTGCGCGGCGCCAGCCAGCAGCATCGCGCCCCGCCGCCATGGCCAGCTCGGCGCAGTAGGCACAGGCCCTGAGGCCGCCGGCGTCGCAGTGCCCGGGGCAGGAGAAGTGTCGGCAGGTGCGTTCTGCGTGGTCATCACGCGCTCCCGGGAGGAGAGTCCGGCAATTGCGGTATACCGCGCCGACCAGACTTCCCGGCCCACCTGGACACGACCGTAGGCCTCCCGGGGCAGAAATTGATGATCTTGATGAAATCCTAACGACGTTCCCGCCAGTCTTAACGCCGCCCATGCGGCCGGACCGCGGCGCACGCATCAGGCGGCCGGCCTGTGCGGATCGCGGAGGATCTGCTCGGGGGCAGCCGGTGCCAGCAGGGATCAGCTTCCCGGCCGCCTGAACCTGGCGTTGCCGATCAGCGCCGCGGCGGCGGTGGCTACCAGGGCGACCGAAGCTACCGCGGTGATGAAGGCCAGGTGCGTGGTGCTGGCCCAGATGCCGTCGGGTATCCCGAGGACGATCGCGAGGCTGATGACCCACAGCCCGGTCAGCGCCGTGGGCAGCCAGCGACCGGTGAGCAGGGCGCCGCACGGGCCGACGATGAGCAGCCCGATCAGTACGACCACAGGCCCGAGCGCGGCATCGACGCCGGCGACCAGGACCGGCAACAGCAAGCTCAGCGTCCACAGCCGCCCGACCGGCCAGCCCGGCAGCAAAGACTCCCGTCTAGCCGGCGCGGCGCCGCGGGCTGTCGCGCTTGCCGGGCCGCCGGGGCGATGCCCGTTAGCTGACGCTGCCAGCACCCCGCCTGCATGCGCGCCGGGTACGGCCGACGGTCCCGGCGACATCTGCGGCCTGCGGCGGCGCGCCTTCGGGAACGGCGCCAGCGCGGCGGCCAGGAGGGCAGCCGTGCTGATGCCGAGCGTTGCGGCTAGTGCAGGGAAGCCCACGAGTCCGTACCCGCTCGCTAGCACCGAGGTGGCGAACGCGGCGTAGGCGGCGATCACGAGCAGCCCGGCACTGCGGCCCAGGCCGCGGTGCCGCCAGGCGAGCGCGAGCACGGCCAAGGTGAGAGCGACGTACCACGCGGTGACGAGCCCGGCCTGACCCGAGGCCGGGCCGAGCCCGATCAGCGCGCCGGGCAGCAGCAGCCCGGCGACCACGTTGAGCGTGTTGCTGTTGAGCGCGGTGCTCAAGGTTGCCGCGGCGCGGCCGCGGGCGGCCAGGTACAC
>Ga0335073_10003737_pt1 | contig 21279 bp, 8 predicted proteins | sample Lox_Sample_22_FD_207093 | JGI IMG/M metagenome (GOLD analysis project Ga0335073, IMG submission 207093) | Soil microbial communities from Loxahatchee National Wildlife Refuge, Florida, United States - Lox_Sample_2.2 | ecosystem: Environmental > Terrestrial > Soil > Wetlands | place: USA: Florida...
GGAGACCATCGATCCCAGGGCTGCTCATTGTCGCCAAAGGCATCGAGGAACTTCTTTGCGCCCACGTGGCACTTGCCGACTTGGCGAGTGATGTAGCCCGCAGCCATGAGGTACTCCGGAAAGATGACGTCGTCGGGCCGAAGCTGCGTCTCGAGCCCTTCGGGCGCTCGCTCGCTGTTGCCCTGCACGTAGCTGTACCGGCCGGTAAGATAGGATGCGCGTGAGGGCGAGCAGAGCGGAACGGTGCAGAAGGCGTTGGAGAAGAATGTGCCGTCCCGCATGAGCGAGCGAATTGCGGGCAGTTGCACATACTGTGAGAGGGATCGCGCAGGATGGTAGAGGTCGGGTCCCACCATGTCGGCGCTGATGAGGAGGATGTGCGGCCGCCGAGGGCCGCCGGTTTCCTCGAATGGACCCTCACCGGTACGCTCCTGGGTGAAGCGGAGATTCGTTCCGTGCTCGTCCGCGGGGGCCTGACCGGTGGGCATGCTCTTACCGAGAAAGGCTCCTGCGGTGAGGCTACAGAATGATCGCCGGTCCATGAAGAAATCCTTACACAAAGGGTGTGAGAATTGCCGAAGACAACGATAGCGCAGAAAACCGAAGTCTGTAAAGGATTACAGAAGCGTCGTTCGGCGCGCTTTTTACGATTGCACGCAATCGCCCGGCTGATTTATGTAAGGAAGGGGCAATAGACCGATCGAATGGACATTCTACAGGTAGCCAAACGCGCGAACGTGTCCACAGCAACGGTGTCGCGCGTTCTGAACGGCTTTCCCGGTGTTCGAGAAAAGACGGTGGCTCGCGTCCGGCGCGCCATTGCCGAGATGAATTACGTCCCCAATCCCAATGCGCGGAGCCTGCGCGCAGGCCGAACCCGGATGTTTGGCCTCATCGTGTCTGACGTCAACAATCCTTTTTTTCCCGAATTGATTGACGCGTTCGAAGCGCTGGCAGCTGCCGAGGGCATCGAGGTGATCTTTACCCACACCAATTACGATCCCAAGCGGTTGCACAACTGCATCCGGAGAATGATCGAGCGAAGTGTCGATGCCATCGCCGTAATGACTTCGGAGGTGGAAGAAGACTCGCTTCGGGAGGCGGTACAAGCAGGGATCCCGGTGGTGTTGATGAACCAGCGAACGATGGCGGGAAAATACCCCAACGTCCTGGTCGACTACACGACCGGTTTTCGCGAAGCGCTGGCGCATCTGCTGGCGCTGGGACATCGCGATATCGGCTTCATCGCCGGTCCGCAGTCGTTGAACTCGGCGCGCGGGCGCAAAGATGCATTCACTGCCGCGCTGCGGGATCATGGCCTGCACGTGCGGACCGAATGGATCGCAACCGGCGACATGCGGGTGGAAGGAGGACGCAAGGCTATGGACGCGCTCCTCGCCCGCCATCCACGCCCGACTGCGATTGTGGCCTCAAACGATCTGATGGCCGTAGGGGCTTTGCAGGCAGCGCACGCCAGCCGGATTCGCGTGCCGCACGACCTTTCCATCATCGGTTTCGATGACGTGCCGATCGCGAGCATGGTGCATCCGGCTCTCAGCACGATTCGCCATCCACGGCGGGAAGTAGCGGCGCGCGCCTTCGATAGTTTGTGGAAGACGGTGCAGGGAGAAGCACTGGAGGCCGTCACTCCGCTGCAGCCGCATCTCGTGATTCGGAACTCAACAGCTCCACCCGCGGGCACAAAACGGCGCTGACTTGGAACTCGTCCTCCTCCACGGGGCCAGGGCCCCAGAATATTCTTGACAACCGTCAGATGGCAGCCGTAAGCTTTCAGCCGATGTAAACCATTACATATTCGCGTAGCCTTTACTTCCCCAGATTTCCCCGGATCTGCGCGATATTCAGGTTTGCAAGTTTGCAAGCGTTTTCAGAGGCCGCATTTCGAGAAGGGAATGGACCACTTCGCGCTCCGCCCTCTGAGAAGTGCTGTTCGACTTTGAGTGGAGGATCGCAATGAGACTTCTAAAGGGTGCAATCCCTGCAATTCTGAGTATTTGCCTGCTGGCCGCCCTACCGGCTGCAAAAGCGCAAAGCGTAGACTCGTCAGTTCAGGGCTCGGTTCTGGACTCGTCGGGCGCCGTGGTGCCCGAGGCCAGTGTGAGCCTGATCAACGCTCGCACCGGCGTAGTGTTCGCTACCAAGTCAGATGACTCGGGCAACTACGTATTCCCCGCTGTTGCGCCCGGCGTGTATTCACTCAAAGTAGCGCACGTGGGGTTCGCCGCTTATAACCTCACGCAGTTCAGCGTGATCGTAGGGCAGCGTGCAACCGAAAATGTCACCCTCTCGATTGCCTCCGCTGCCCAGACGATCACTGTGCAGGCGAATGGCCTGGCGAATCTCCTCGAGACGTCTTCGAACGATCTCGGCAACGTCATCGGCCCACAGAGTGTCGCGCAACTGCCGCTGAACGGCAGAAACTTCCTTCAGCTTGGATTGCTTTCCGGGGCCACGCAGACGAACGGAGGCGCCTCGAATGCCTCCGTTGCCCAGACGGGCCATCCGGGTATGTCGATCAATATCGCGGGCAATGAGCCGGACTTCACGATGTACATGGTGAATGGGATACAGACCATCGGAACCCGCGCCGGTAACACGTCGCTGAATCTTTCTGTTTCTGCGATCGACCAGTTTGAAGTGCACTACGGATTCTTCATGCCGGACATGGGCACGAATCCGGGCATTGTGGACGTGATCACCAAGAGCGGCACGAATCGGATTCATGGCGAAGCTTACGAATTCGTGCGCACCAACCAGATTGAGGCGCGGAATTTCTTCAGCTCCACGGCTCCGGGACCTTATCACCAGAACCAATTCGGCATCGACGCAGGCGGTCCGATTCTCAAGGACAAATTGTTCTATTTCGGCAACTACGAGGGCTACCGGCAGAACCAGTCGAATTTCGTGGGAGCCTTCACGCCTACGCAGGCCATGTTCGGCGGCGATTTTTCCGCCTTCTCGGCGCCGATCTACGATCCCACAACCTACAACCCTGCGACCGGCCAGCGCCAGCAGTTCCCGAACAATAAAATTCCCACACAGCGGATTAATTCGACCGCCAGCCAACTTCTGGCGTTCTATCTTCCCGGCTCGAGCCTGACCACCAAGCCTAATAATGTGGGAGGGAATCCTTCCACGACGCTCGATTCCGACCAGATCACAGGGCGCATCGACTACAGCCTGAACGAGAGAAACCAGCTCTTCGCGCAGGGATCGTGGCTGAACGCACCCGACACGCAGCCTGGACTCTTTCCATCGCAGGGCACTGCCTATCCGCTTGATACAGAGTTTGTCGCCCTGGGCTGGACGACGACACTGAGCCCGAGCAAGGTGAATTCGCTGCGGGTCGGCGTAGTCCGCGATTCGGTCTACGACCAGGGACGTGCAGTAAATGGAATCCAAAACAAAATCGGCATTACCGGAACGGCCGATGCCAACGGTGTTCCCGGAATCAACATTTCGGGCTTTACTGGATTCGGCACTTCGACGGGGCTGCTCGGCGATATCGATAATGTGTATCAGATCCACGAGAGCTTCAACTGGCTGCACGGCAACCATCAGATCAAGTTCGGCGGCGATGTTGCTTACACGCGTTCCGTCCAGTCGAGCGCTAACGCGAATGCGCGCGGGGTGTTTACCTTCAACGATGTGTTTACAGCGCAGACGAATCTGAATCCGGCGACTGGCGCAGTTTCGCAGGTGGCGGGTACGGGCAGCGCCTTTGCCGATTTCCTATTGGGCGACTTGACCAGCGCCCAATCCATCGGAATGCCGCGCACGCATTTTCGCTGGACCACCGTTGAGCCCTACATCCAGGACACGTGGAAGCTTTCGCGAAGTGTGAATGCCAATCTGGCCCTTGCGTGGTACGGGAATACTCCACCGAACCCGCCGGATACGACGAATAAGGACCTTATTCACGGCTTCAACTTTGCCACTGGACAGGAAACATTCGCGGCGCTTGGGACGGCGAATCCCGAGGTGTTTCCTATGACGCGCGACGACTTTGCGCCCCGCGTCGGACTCACCTGGCAGCCGGAGTTCGCGAAGAATACAGTCGTCCGCGCGGGATGGGGCTTCTATTACACGACGCAAATGGATCTCAACTCGCAATACTCGGTCGTGTCGCAGTACATCACGGTGAACAATGCCATCAATAACGCCGCTAATCAACCGAACCCAACCTATGTTCTAGGGGGCGCCAACACGCTGCCCCCGGCGACTGTGGGGCAGATTACAGCGGCACAGGTGCCCACCATTACCGGAGCGATTCAATATCTTGCCGCCAATCAACGTTCGCCGATCATCTCGCAGTGGAATCTCGATCTGGAACATACTTTTGGAAAGTCGTATCTGCTGGACGTGGCCTACATCGGCAACGAAGCGCATCACCTGGCCAAGAACTGGGACCCGTGGGACTGCTCCGCGCCGGGATCGCAGGTCTGCAACCCTGCGGCAAACAATCCCTACTATCCGAAATATTCCTATATGCAAGAGGTCAACAGTATTGCCAATGCAAGCTATAACGCAATGCTGGTCAAGTTTCAGCGTCAGTTCACGCATGGTTTGAGCATTCTTGCTAACTACACCTGGGCCAAATCGCTTACCGATGCGCAGGAAGGCAGTAACGGCACCTTGAACCAGAACCGCAGCTGCTTCCGCTGCGACTGGGGCATGGCGGCTTCGAATGTGCCGCAATCTCTGGTGATCAGTGCAGTCGCCGATGTGCCGGTGGGCCGGGGAAGATACCTGGGTACGAACATGAATCCGGCGCTCAACGGCGTGATCGGCGGCTGGAGTGTGGATGCGATTACGACGATGCAGAAGGGAAATCCGTTCACCATCACTGCCCCCAACAACACGCCATGGTCGCCGGGACAGACACGAGCTGATCAGTACTGCAATGGAAGAAACACGCTGCAAAACCGGGATCTTCGCCACAACGGCTTGTACTGGATCAACACCGGCAGTGTAGCCAGCATCAATTCGCCGTGCTATGTGAATCCGGCAACAGACCCGCACAACACGAGCGGGACGGCCTGGGCCTTCGGCACTTCGCGCTTCGACAGCCTCACGGGCCCCGGACTGAATAACTGGGATATCGGTGTGCACAAGATGTTTCCGATCCATGAGTCGATGAATTTTGTGATACGCGGGGAGTTCTTTAACGCCTGGAACCATGCGCAGTTTGCCAACCCGAGCAGCGGCGTGACGGCGAGCAACTTTGGCCAGGTCACCTCGACACAGCACGATGCGCGCGAGGCGCAGATCGGCGGAACGTTCTCCTTCTAAGCCGGAGCAGCGTGCGCGGCGCAGCAGTGATGTAGGATGGCTGCGGCGCTCGCGCGAAGTAGCTGCAGTTGCCTGTCCTTCATTCTCAAATTGGTGCTAACCATGGAGCCCATTCCAGTGCGGAGATTCACTGCTGAGTTCAGCGAGGGCTGCGCAGCCCTATTCTTTCTTGCTGCACCGATGGTTGCTCACGCGCAGATCACCATTTCCCGCCCCACGCCTCCAACTGTGACGGTACATGTGAGTGCCGCAGGAACGCAGCACGTGCCGGATACGCTTTTCGGCAGCTTCCTCGAACCGATCGGCAACTCGATCAATGGAGGCATTGTTGCGGAGATTCTGACCAATGGAAGTCTCGAGGCCGGCTTGTGGAATCACACGAACCTCGAGAATATGTTTCGCGATCAGCCGGAGTTGATCGAGTCGACCAACCAGACGGGCATTCCACTGCCGTGGCAGCCGCTCGATCCTGCTGCGGGCAATCGCTTCGAACTCCATGTCGGTGACGCTGCCAACAGCTGGCAGTCACTGGAGATTATGGGCACGCCGGATCAGCAGGCAGGCATTATGCAGCGTGTTTACCTGCCGGTGCAGCGGGAGCTGAGCTACAAAGTCTCGCTCTATGCGAAGCATGTGAGCGGGCCCGCGGGACTGACTGTGTTCTTCCGCAATGCACAGACGGGTAAGGTCCTCACTGAATCGCACATGGATGCATCGGCTACAGAGTGGACCAAGTACGAGACCACGCTCGCGCTTGCGCCCGGCGCCGTGCGCAGACTTGAACCCGTGGATTTTGCCGTGGCTGTGGAGGGAACAGGGCGTGTCGATGTCGACGAGTTCTCGGTGCTTCCTGCCGACGCAATCGGCATCCTGGATCCCGACGAAGTAGCGATGGCCAAAGCTATGCACGCTACGGAGCTTCGCCTCGGCGGCAATTTCAGTTCCTACTACCACTGGCGTGATGGAGTTGGACCTGAGGACAAGCGCCTCACCACGGAGAACATCGCATGGGGTATTCCGGAGTACAACAAGTTCGGGACCGACGAGTTTCTGCAACTCTGCAAGCTGATTGGCGCTGAACCGCAGTTCGATCTGAATATGGGCAGCGGCACGGCTGAAGAGGCCGCCGACTGGGTGCGGTACATCCGGGAGCGCTACAAGGGATCCGTGCTCTACGAACTTGGTAACGAGCTGTACGGTCACTGGCAGGTCGGCTATCCAACCATCGATGAGGTTGCTCCGCGCACGCTCACCTTCAGCAAGGCCGTTCATGCCGCCGACCCCGATGCGCAACTGATCGGGACAGGCATGGGTCCTCTCTCTGACGGAAAATGGAATACGGCTCAATTATCGAATCCTGCCGGAACTTTTGATTTTCTCTCTCTGCACTTTATTCTCGGCACGAACCATCCTGCCCTCGCTGCGGCCAGCCCTGACTTCACGGCCGCTGCAGCCTACGCATTGCCCTACGCTGTGGGTCCATATTTCGATAAGGTAGAGCAGCAGATCGAGAGCAATCCGAACTTTCGCGGCAAGTTGCACCTCGCCGTCACCGAATGGCTGTTCAACAGCAGGGGCTACGGTGAACGCAACTTCACGGACGAAAGCCCGAGCTGGATGAACGAGGGCGGCGCAGTGATGGCAGCGGGCTTTCTGAACACGCTCCTGCGTCATGCCGATGAGGTCAAGATCGCAGACATGACCGGCATCATGGAATTTGCCGGCATCTGGAAGCGCCGTGAGCAGGTTTATGCCGTTCCCGCGTATTACGTATTCAGGATGTATACGGACGTAAAGGGCAACACGGTGCTTCCCGTCAACTCTGATTCCGGCGCCTATAGCGTTTCCGGTGGCATTCGCCCGCTCGATCACGTCAATGACATTCCTTATATCGACGTGGTAGCGACGCTTAGCTCCGACGCAAAAACCATCACGCTTCTCTGCGTGAACCGCAATCTCGACCAGGACATAGTGACGAATTTCGATATGGATGGCCGCCGCATCACGGGACCGATCCGCGTGCAACAGATTCGCGCAACCAGCCGTTATGAAGTCAACGACGAGGTGGAACCGAATCACATTGTTCCGATGGAGAGCACGATTCCCGCGCCCACGCGGCATCAACTTGTTATTACCCTTCCTCATGACAGTGTCACCGTGTTGCGCGCGCCGGTTGAATAGACCGGCTTCGATCCACTGCGAAGCCTAGCCACGGCTATAGTGCTCGTGCATTCTTGTTGCGGTTACGTGCGCGCGAAGACCGGTATTTGCGCAGGATGCGTTATTCAGCGGCTTTCAAAGCCCGGCGTCCCAAGGTTACGCACATAACCTGCAACTCTCCCGTGTAATACGCAGGCACTGCAGCTTCGCTTGCCCGCGTCGAATGCCATTCGTCACAAATCACAACGCTCGTCACATTCTCGGACTGCCAGGAGTCGGCCGTCCCAGTGTCCGGTTCCGGAACTGACTGTCCGAAAGTGAGCATTGCGGTTGGGTTCTGCTCCTGCAAAGGTTCAATGGAATGGAACTGTTTGGTCGATTCATGGAATGGACATTGACGTGCTCTCCTGGCAAGCACGGAACTCCCGAGCGCATTCATCGTATTCCGTGCAAGGAGGTCAAATGAGAGCGGCCCAGGCAATTTCTTGTCTTCTGTTTGTTCTCGGCACTTCTGTTTGGGGCCAAAACACTGTAGACGAAGAGGTCCACGAGGCTGTGGCACTTGAACAGAAAGGACAGGTCCAGCAGGCGTTGGTGATTTTGCAACCGCTCGTAGTTCTGCGGCAATTGAGTGCGGTTGAAGCCGGTAGAGTCTGGACCGCCCTGGGCTACGGTTACCAGGAAGAGGGTGATTTAGCGAAAGCGGGAAAGGCCTACCAGCAAGCGCTTCGGGTTTTGAAAGAAGGGCCGTCTAACAAAACGGATTGTGCGACGGCATTGGACAATCTGGCGGACTGGTATCGAACAACGGGAGACCAGCGCGCCGCCATTCGAATGGAGAAGATCGCATTGCGGCTGCATCAGGAAGATCAAGATCATGCCGGCGCCGCCTGGACTCTTATTCATCTCGCAAATATCGAACTTGCCCGAAAAGATAAGGCCGCTGCGCAAGATTATCTGGATGCAGCTGAAAAGGAGACACTGCTCACGCCAAAGATCGACGACAGATACCTTGCCTCGCTTTATTCCACCAAGGGATGGCTCGCGGAATTGGAAGGTAATACGCTGACTGCAATCTTCGACTATAACCAGTCACTCTCTTTTCAGCCGTGCCAAACTTGCATGCTTGCCGGTTGGGATTACGTGCTGTTGGGAAAGGCATACTCGAGTGATGGACAACTCACCGCGGCGTTGGAGAATATGCGCAGAGGCCTCGCGATTCTGGGCGATACGATAGGCCAACACAGTTCCGCCTATCTTGCGGCAGAGATCGCGTATGCGGAAGCTCTCGATAGTTCCGGAGAGCACGCGGAGTCTGTAAAGCTGAAGAATGCTGCGAAAATTGAACAGAGCAGCTTCCGCGATGCACAGTCAGAGTCCGGCCCCGTAACCTTTCTTGTTGGCCACTGAAATTCCGATTGTTAAAGAGAGGTCGAGTTCATTTTCGGCGGTCGTAGTGGAATTGTGGATGAACGTTATTCGATTTAGCCTTCTTGAGGCGTAACTCAAACGGGGCGGAATGCTGCGCTCGCGAAGAGGCCCTTGTTTGACAGACAACCCAAAACCGGCGAAGATGTCGTTAACGTTCACGGACCGTTGCCGCGGCGCCTATAATTCGATCCGGTTGCCGGCCGCGTCAGCGAGGACCACAGGGAAAGCGATGAATAACGACCCCAAGCCTGCGGGCCGAAGACCAATCGGATTGAAATTGCCTCAGCTTCAGCTTCCTCCCGCGCCTGTGTGCGAAACAGGGCCGGTCAAAGCATGGGAAGAGCCCGTCACGATGCAGACGTACATGCCTGCGGCTCCGGATCCAAACCCGCTTTTTCTTGAGAAGCGTGTCTACCAGGGAAGCAGTGGGCGGGTCTATCCGCTACCGGTCATCGATCGCATCGATACGGAACCGCAGGATCATGCCTGGAAGGCCGTGCACCTGGAAAATGAGTTTCTGCGCGTGATGATCCTTCCCGAAATTGGCGGCCGCATCCACGTGGCCTACGACAAAACCGGCGACTACGATTTCATTTACCGGCAAAACGTCATCAAGCCGGCGCTGGTAGGGCTGGCCGGGCCGTGGGTTTCGGGTGGTATCGAATTCAATTGGCCTCAGCATCACCGGCCAGCTACGTACATGCCGGTCGAGGTGACGATTGAGCGCGAGCCAGACGGCTCTGTGACCGCGTGGTGCAGCGATCACGATCCGCTTTCGCGCCTGAAAGGAATGCACGGAGTGTGCCTGCGGCCGGGGATGGCATACTTTGAACTGCGCGTGCGGCTGTATAACCGGACGACCGATACGCAAACCTTTCTGTGGTGGGCGAACGTGGCTACGCACGTCCACGAGAAGTATCAATCGTTTTTTCCCAAAGACGTTCGCTACGTAGCCGATCACGCCAAGCGCGCGATCACAGAATTCCCGCTCAGCCAGGGAACCTACTACGGCATCGATTATGGAAAGCGCGCGGCCAACGGAGTTCCCGCCGAGGAGCGCCCGACAGAGTTTGTGCCGGACGGATCGTACCCGCCGAACGATCTGAGCTGGTATGCCAATATTCCGGTGCCGACCAGCTACATGGTTGTCGGCTCCAAGGGGGATTTCTCCGGCGGCTACGATCATGCGCGACAGGCAGGAATCGTCTATGCAGGCAACCACCATATCGCGCCTGGAAAAAAGCAATGGACCTGGGGAAATCAGGAGTTCGGCTATGCCTGGGATCGTTGCCTGACCGATGCGGATGGACCCTACGTCGAGCTCATGGCGGGAGCGTATACCGACAATCAGCCGGATTTCTCGTTTCTCGCGCCAGGAGAAACAAAGACCTTCAGCCAGTACTGGTATCCCATCCGCCAGATCGGCGTGCCCGATTGCGCGAATCACGATGCGGCGTTACGCATCGAACGCGACGGTACTTCGGTCCGCATTCACCTGATGGCGACACGCTCCCTGCCGGATGCGGTGATCCGCATCGCGTCGGAAGGCAAAACGGTCGCCTCGCGCGGCGAAAGGCTGGAACCGTCGACGCCGATTTGCGCTGCGTTTGTGCTTCCGGAGTCGATCGCAGACTTTGAAGTGACGCTGGAAAGCGGCGGCGAAACCGTGCTCCGCTATGCACCCGCAGAGATCGTCCCCGCGGCGCGCCCGGAACCGGCGACCGAGCCACCCTTGCCGCTGGACGTGGAGTCCAGCGACCAGCTTTACCTCATCGGTGCGCATCTCGAGCAGTACCGGCATGCGACGCGCAGCCCTGAATCCTACTGGCGCGAAGCATTGCGGCGCGATCCAGGCGACAGCCGCGCCAACTGCGCGCTGGGCCGTTGGCATCTTCGACGCGGCGAGCTGGCACGGGCGGAGACGCTGCTGCGAGCCTCCATCGCTCGGCTTACCGAGCGCAATCCCAACCCTTACGACGGAGAGCCATACTATAACCTCGGCCTCGTGCTGCAGTACCAAAGTCGCCGCGAAGAAGCTTATGACGCGTTTTACAAGGCCACGTGGAATGCAGCCTGGCGTGGGCCGGCGCATCATCGCCTTGCGGAGATCGATTGCACCCGCCACAAATGGGCGCAAGCCCTCGACCACGTCGAACGCTCTCTTCGTGCCGATGCCGATAACCTCAACGTACGCAGCCTGAAGGTCGCGATCCTGCGGCAGCTGGGATCGAAGCAGGAGGCGGAAAAGTGTATTGCGGAGACGCTTGCCCTCGATCCGCTGGATATCTGGACCCTCTATTGGAAGGATGGGCAGTCATCGGCGAATGGCCAGCAGCGTCTCGATCTCGCGTTCGATCTGTTGCGTGCGGGATTCATGGAGGACGCATTGCGCGTTCTAGAGGCGGCTAACCCGAACACGCAGGACGATGGCAGCCGCGCGATGCTGCTCTACGCACGAGCGTGGACACTGGCCCAGCTTGATTGTGGCGAGGAGAGTGCGGCGGCCTACAAGCTTGCTGCCAAGGCCAGTTCGCTGTATGTCTTTCCCAGCCGGCTCGAAGAGATGTTGCTGCTCGAAGAAGCCATTCGCGCTAACCCGCTGGATGCGCGGGCGCAATACTATCTCGGCAATCTCCTTTACGACCGCCGCCGCCACGAGGAAGCGATTGCTTGCTGGGAGGCTGCGACCCAGCTCGATCCCAATCTTCCCACGGCGTGGCGCAACCTGGGCATCGCGTATTACAACGTGCAGCGCGATGCAGTGAAAGCTCGCCGGGCATTCGAACAGGCACGAGCACTTGCTCCGCAGGACGCGCGCATTCTCTACGAGCAGGATCAGCTCTTCAAACGACTCGGCGAGCCGGCGGCAACACGCCTCACTGCGCTTGAGAACGCGCGTGAACTCGTGGAACTGCGTGATGATCTGAGCATCGAGCTGGCAGGTTTGTACAACCAGATCGGCCGCCCTGCCGAAGCATTGCGGGTGCTCCTGGCGCGACAGTTCCAGCCCTGGGAGGGTGGGGAAGGACGCGTTCTCGCACAGTATGTTCGGGCTCATCTGCTGCTCGGACGGAAGGAGCTTGAGAAAGACAGGCCGGGCGCGGCTCTCGAACACTTTCAGTCCACGCTGTATCCGCCGGCCAGCCTGAGTGAGACCTGGCACCCGCTGGCGAATCGAAGTGAAGTGGAATATTTCCTCGGTGTTGCCTACGACTCTTTGGGCGAGCGAGAGAAGGCGGCTGAGTGGTGGAGCCGGGCTGCTTCCAGGCAAGTCGATTTCGTTCAGATGCAGGTGTGCGCAGTTTCTGAATCGACGTTCTGGAGGGGGATGGCTTTCGAACGGCTGGGAGACACCACGCGGGCCCGCCGGCTGTTTCGCGAGATCGGGGAGTACGCTGACCGGCTCAGGCAGGAGACACCGAAGATCGAATATTTTGCCACTTCGCTCCCTACCATGCTGCTCTTCGAGGAGAATCTGGCTGAGCGGCAGCGAATTTTGAGTGAATTCCTCCGTGCTCAGAGCCTATTGGGACTGGGAAAAAACAAAGAAGCTCTGGCGTTGCTGAGGGCCGTTCAGCAGCTTGACGTGAATCATAGCGGCGCGGTGGATCTGCTTGCCCACTTTTCAGCTTTGAGGCAGACATCTGGCGCTTCGGAAGAATTGTCGAAGAAGGCGCCGCTTTCCTGAGATTTCCCGCACTCTTCTTGCCAATCCGCACCTGAATCCATGCGCCGCAGACCCGGTAAAACCCTGGCTTTTGGGGCCAGGTTGCAACTTGCCGACCTGCTCCTACGATTTTCTATTGACAGAGAAATTTACGAGCATGTATAAGGAGTGACCGTGAACGTTCACGGGAAACAGCGGCTGCTTTCGTGCACTACCTCCAGCGAGTGACGGAGACCCCGACATGGCAAAAAACCGGAGAATCCTGTCCTTCACGCGTATTTCTTCGTTTCTTTGCGCTGCTGCGCTCTGCTGTCTAGCCCTCCCCTTATTCCCGCAAACTGTGAACGTTGACGTTTCAATGGCCAACCAGACCTTCGAGGGCTGGGGCACTTCGCTTGCATGGTTCGCCAACGGCGTGGGAGGCTGGACAAACTCTACGAACCAGACCGCGCTAATGAACGCGTTGTTCAGCCCGTCTTCCGGGCTGGGGCTCACCTATCTCCGCTACAACATTGGTGGCGGCGACGATCCGAATTGCGGACAAACCGGGCATTATGCATGCATCAGTCCCGTGCAGCACGCCGTTCCCGGCTATGAGCCAACAGCCGGAACCTACGACTGGACCCAGGATGCCAACCAGCGTTGGGTGGCGCAGACGGCACAGTCTTTGGGAGCGAATCTTTTTGAGGCAGTTTCGTATTCTCCGCCTTACTGGATGACCAACAGCGGGACAAGCCAGGGCGGGGTGAATGGCGCCGAAAATCTCGCCTCCGCGTACTATGGCTCGGGCTCCGGTGCCTTTGCGGATTACCTGACAACCGTGGCGGAGCACTTTGCGAGCAACTGGGGCATCACCTTCCATCATCTAGAGCCAGTAAACGAGCCGGGCCAAAGCTGGTGGAAAGCCGGAGACGGGAAGCAAGAGGGCTGCGCATTCAGCGTTTCCGACCAGCAGACTGCTATCCAGAATGTTCAGGCGTCGCTTGCCTCGAAGAGCCTGACCACGCAGGTTGCGGCTATGGACGAGTATCAGGAAGGCGTGCTGAACTCCACAACGGCGACGACCGCCTATGAGTTCTATAACTACAGCGCAACAACGAAAGGAGATATGACCGCGCTCAATACGCACGGCTATTCGTCGACGTTGGGCAGCGTGGCGATCGCAACTTCGGCCCAGCACTACGGCAAGCGCGTAACGGTTTCGGAGTGGGGCAGCAACGACAGTACCGGACAAGACCTTTCCAACCAGATCCTCGCCGACATTTACCTGACCCGGCCGGTAGCGTGGACGATCTGGCAGCCAGACTGGCCGGAGCTGATGTCGATCAACTACACTGGACAGTCTTTTACGCTGAACGAAGGCTATTACGTCTTCGAAAACTACACGAAGTTCATTCGGCCGGGCTATCAGTTCCTGGCCATCTCCGATCCGCAGTCGCTGGCCGCCTACAACGCACAGACACAGACGCTGGTGATCGTCACGCAGAACTGGACAGGCAGCGCGCGGAACGTCGCGTATCAGCTCTCCAACTTCACTTCTGTTGGTTCTTCTGCCGCGGTTTACCAGACTTCCTCTTCTGAGCAGTTCGCTTCGCTGGGAAATGTCAGCATTGCAGGCGGTGCTTTCAGCTACACGGCGCCGAGCGATTCGGTGACCACGTACGTGATTCAGAACACGGCCTATGCGCCCTCGGCGACAACCGTCAATGACGACACGACCGGTACGGGCCTGAACCAATTCAACTACGTGGGCAGCTGGAGTTACTACAACCATCAGACCGGGGCGTACGACAGCGACAACCACTGGAGTAGCACGCCCAACAACTACTACACCTTCGAGTTCAGCGGACAGCAGGCCCGCCTTTATGCTTCGATGGCGCCCAATGGAGGCATCGCGGCTTTTTCAATTGATGGCGGCGCAGAAACCTACTTCGATACGTATGCAGCTTCGCGTGTAGACGATGTGTTTCTCTTCGCGACGCCGACGCTTGGCAACGGCACGCATACGCTGAAAGTCCGCGTGACCGGGCTGAAGAATCCGGCCTCCTCGGGCTATAACGTTGCAGCCGATCGCATGGACGTGGTGGGCGCGGGCGCCGCAGTGGGGCAGGACATCTACAAGATCGTCAATGTGAAGAACGGCCTGGATCTTGAAGTCAACTCAGCCAGCCTGGCCGATGGCGGCACGGTCGATACCTACGAGGATGTTTCGGGCGCCAACAACGAGCACTGGAACCTGATGGCTGTCGGCGATGGCTCATATCGGATTGTCAATGTGAACAGCGGGCTGGACCTGGAAGTCCACGGCGCCAGCAAATCGAACGGCGGAACCGTCGATCAATGGCAAGACAGCGGGTCCAGTGAGACGAACGAACACTGGACGCTGGTTCCCGTATCCGGCGGTTATCGCATCGTGAACGTCAACAGTGGGCTCGATCTGGAAGTGAACGGCACAACCGGCACAGTCGACCAATGGCAGGATGGCTCGGGTGCGACGAATGAACATTGGACGCTGACTCTGACCAACTGAACTGAAGCGGTATCGGTGCGCGAGTGGAATCTGCTTCGGCTTACTCACTCCACGGCAAACGTAACCAGTCCCGGCAATCCGGTAGCTGCAAGAAAGGTAGAAGCTTGCCATGAGGCCATGCGCAAAGCAAGATGACTCGATCCTCTCGACAATGTCTCCATCTCAAACATCCATCGCACCATCACCAAGAAGGAGAAGATCCATGTTCTGGAGGTTGAACCACTCAAAAGTTCGTGCTGCTCTATGGGGCATCGCGGTCGCCACGATCCTGGTGCTCGCGGGCCATCCTGCGCTTGCACAGGTCGACCAAGGCACAATTACGGGAACCGTTACGGATCCCTCGGGCGCTGTGGTTCCTGGAGCGCAGGTCACGCTGCAGGCGATCGATACAGGTCTGACGCTGCGTACAACCAGCAGCAGCGTCGGCATCTACGTCTTCTCTCCTGTCAAGATTGGCCGCTATACGGTGATGGCGGAAGCGCCGGGCTTTCAGAAGATGAGCGAGACAGGGCTGACACTGAATGTGAATCAGAGCCTGACAGTCGATATGCGGTTGCGTGCGGGCAACGTGACCGAGACCGTGACAGTGGAGAGCGGAGCGCAAGAGCTGCTCGAAAGAGAAGACTCCTCCACCGGCCAAGTGGTCAGTTCTCAGGTGATCAATGAGACCCCGCTCGCGCTGCGGAATTACGTGTTCATTGCGCAGCTGGCTGCCGGCGTGACAGAGGCCAACGGCTCGCGCGGCCAGGGCCGCGGCGATTTCAACGCCAACGGCCTGCGCGCCGAGCAGAACAACTTCATTCTCGATGGCGTGGACAACAACAGCAATCAGGTGGACTTCCTGAACGGAGCGAGCTTTGTGGTCAAGCCGCCGCCGGACGCGCTGGCAGAATTCAAGGTGCAAACCAGCGACTACGATGCGGAGTTCGGACACTCGGCGGGCGCGGTGATCAACGCTGCCATCAAGAGCGGCACTAATTCGCTCCATGGTGACGTGTGGGAGTATGTCCGGAACAACGATCTCGGCTCGGCCCGCGACTTCTTCAATCGGAGTTGTAACGGAAGTGCCTGCACGCCCGGAAAACTGCCGCCGTATCATCAAAACCAGTTTGGTGCGACGATTGGTGGTCCTTTTCTCAAGAACAAGCTCTTCTGGTTCGGAGACGTGGAGGTCCTCCGCATCATATCCCCTTCCAATTCCACATATACAGTGCCCACGGCGCTAATGCGGCAGGGCGACTTCAGCGAGCTGTTAAGCTCCAATCCAAACCTCAATGGCCACGTCACTACGCTGTATCAGCCGGGCTCCGGAGGAGCCACGCCATTGGGTGCACCGTGCGGCAACAACACGCCGGGCGTGAAACAGGCACTGTGCCCCAACGCGATCGACAAAGTGGCGCAGAATATTCTGAACCTCTACCCGAAGCCGAACACGGGCTCGACCGGCCAGACGTACAACAACTACATCGTCAACACCAGCACCGGCGACAACAGTGTGTCGTGGGATGGGCGCATCGACTGGAACCCGAGCCCGAAGGATCAGAGCTTTTTCCGCATGAGCTATTACAACGAGCGGGGCACGTACCAGCCGCCGTTAGGCCCGCTGCTCGACGGAGGCGGTTACGGCAGCGATGGCTCCAATGTGAATATGGGCGAGAACTATGCGTTCAGCTACACGCACATCTTCAACCCGAATCTCATTAACGAATTCCGCTTCGGGTACAACTGGGGTCATCCGCAATGGGTGCCGTTGAGCGCCAACACCAATGTTGCAGCACAGGAGGGCCTGGGCGGCATTCCTTATTCACTCGGTAATGGTGGCCTGCCGAACACCGCAATCAGCGGACTGAGCGGAATCGGCGGCCCGCAGTGGTATCCCGCCATCGAATACGAAAACGTCTTTCAATTCCTCGACAACGTAACCAAGGTCAAGGGCAAGCACACTATCAAGATGGGTGTGGACTTTCAGCACGTCCGCGTGGCCACCACGGCGCCCATCGCGCCGCATGGTTACTATGACTTTAGCGGTTTCTACACCGGGGCGCCCGGTGTGAGCAATACTGGTTTTGGCGCTGCGGACTTTCTAGCGGACAATGTCGCTCCTCCAGGCGCGGCGCCCGGGTCGACGCCCGGCTCCATCGACAACGCCGAACTGACCGCATTCTTTAACATTGACAATGTTCGCTGGTATCGCGCCGGCTATGTGCAGGACCAGTGGCGAATCATTCCCAAACTCACGCTGAACCTCGGCCTGCGCTATGAGAACTTCCAACCGAACGAAGAGCGGCACGATCACCAGGCGCTGTGGTATCCCACGTCGATTGCGCCCGGAGCCGGCACATCGAACTTTGTACTTGCCAATAGCCAGAAGAACACGTATCTGGCGCCCGGCTTCCTCAGCCTGCTGACCAAGGATCACATCAACCTCGTGTACACGGGGGATCGCTCGCTGGTCAAACCCCAGTACACGCAGTTTGCGCCAAGAGTCGGCTTCGACTACTCCTTCACGAATAAGCTTGTCGCGCGTGGAGGGTTCGGCCTGTTCTTTGGCGGTCTGGAGAGTATCGGCGGCGCGCCCAACATTGGCTATAACTATCCGTTCCAATACACGGTCACCTTCCGCAGACCGGCATGCGCACTCAACTCGAACAACTGCCAGAGCATCGGACAAACCTACGGCGTGAACCTTGCGCAGGGCTTTTCCACGCAGCCTGGATGGAACAACGGCCTGGCCCAGGATCCGAGTCCGTCGACGCCTGGCTTGGTGGGAGCCCAACCACAGTACAAAACCCCCTACACGCAGCAATACAATCTATCGGTCCAATGGGCGTTCACGAACAGCATGAGTCTGACTGTCGGCTACGTGGGCAACAACTCGCGGCACATCGAAGGCTTCCCCGACCAGAACGCGCCGGATGGCCTTGTGGGCCCGAGCGACAATGCAAACTTCATTCGGCCATTCCCCGACTTTGGCGGCTCGCAGTTCGACAACCATGAAGGCGTAAGCAGCTACAACTCACTGCAAACCTCGCTGCAGAAGCAGTACTCGAACGGTCTGTCGTTCTCTGCGAACTACACCTGGGGGCACGCCTTCGATAATACGCAGACGCCTCTGAACGGCGGAGGGAACCTTTACCGCTCACCGTTGGTGCTCGGCATGGGGCCGGAGTACGCCAACTCCGATTGGGATGTACGGCAACGGGTCGCCTTCAATGGGCAATATGATCTTCCATTCGGTCAAGGAAAGCGGTACATGAACCAGGGAGGCGTGGTGAACGAGATCATCGGCGGCTGGTCGACTGATCTGGTTTTCACGACCGAGACTGGCCTTCCGTTTAGCATCAACCCGAACAACAGCGGCGCGAATGGAGCCAATGCCCGGCACGCTTACGTTACGGGCGATCCTTACACCGCAGGCGGTTCACCGAACTCCACCAACCCCAGCATCTCGTGCGCCAGCAGCACGCGGAACATCACGCACTGGTACAACCCGTGTGCCTTCTCCAACCCGCTGCCGGGAAGTAATATTCCCAACACGCAGACCGCGTCGAATCCGGTCGGAACCCCTCTGCGCACGCCGGCGGAGGTTCTGCCCTATCTCGGACCCGCGCGCAACCAGCTCTATGGACCGGGATACAACCGCATCAACATCTCCCTGTTCAAAAGCTTTCCAACCTTCCGCGAGGAACGCCTGGAGTTCCGCGCCGATGCGTTCAACCTTTTTAACAGCCCGGCATTCAACACACCGGGCAATGGCGTCAACTCCAACGGCGGGCAGATTACCGGCACGCACAACATGGGCCAATTCACACCTAATTCGCGCTTCCTGCAGTTAGCGGCGAAGTATTATTTCTAGGTGGCGCGTAATTGAACCAAGTCGCATCAGTGCGCCGGAGTCCTCCACTCGATTCCGGCGCATTGTGTTTCGACAGACGATGGACATTCTCTCCAAAGCCAGGATCGCGGTGTGGCTGCTCGCAGGCGTAGCAGCGAGCAGGCTCTTTGCGAATGGAGGGCAAGGGCAGGCCGCGATGTCGCCCGCGGACCGAAGCGCGTTCAATCAAGCAGTCGCCGCAATGGATGCCGGACAAACGCAGCAGGCGGAGACGGGGCTGCGCGGACTGATTGCGCGGTATCCGGCGAATGGAGAAATCAGCGAGGAGTTGGGGTTGCTCTACGCAGGCGGCGGCAAACTGGAGCAGGCGCTGCCGTATTTCGAGCAGGCGTGCAAAAGCGAACCCGCATCGGCTGTTAATCACGCGAACCTAGGCGCCGCGTGGGTCAAGCTCAACCGGCCCAGGCAGGCGGCCGCAGAACTGAAGATCGCGACCGCTCTTGATCCGAACAACGGAGCGACCTACTCCAGCCTTGGGCAGGCCTACATGCTCTTGCAGGATGCAGCCGATGCGGCTCCAGCTTTCGCACAAGCCGCGCGTCTGGAACCAAGCAATGCGGACATTCTCTATAACTGGGCCGTTGCGCTCAACCAGATTGGCCGCGCAGCGCAGGCGGAAAAGGCTCTGGCGCAGATTCCGGAGGGAGAAATGTCCGACGAGGCGGAGTCGCTAGCGGGAGATGTCGAGGAAGCGCTCGGTCATTATCTGTCTGCTGCCGAGCACTATCGCAAAGCCGCGACGGAGAATCCCAGCGAAGACAATCTCGAAGCGCTGTGCACGGAGTATCTGCGCCATTGGGCATGGGAGGACGCCAGGAGAATTGCTGAATATGGCGCTACCCGCTACCCGGAGACCGCGCACTTGAAGCTGGAGCTGGGAGTGGCGCTCTATGGCGCCAAGGAGTTCCCGGCAGCAGCAACGCAGTTCGCTGCGCTTTTACAGGTGAACCCGGGAAACACGACGTATGCGGATATGCTGGGCCGTACCTGCGGCGAGCTTCCTGCAGACAACGCCACCTGCGCGACGCTTGAAGATGTAGCTGCTCGGCCTGCGAGCAACGTTGAGGCAGATGTTTACGCGGCAACTCGCGTCCTCGATCGCCCGCATGCGTCTGCAGATCTCGACCATGCACAAGCCTGGCTTCTACGCGCGACAGCTGCGAATCCGAAAATGGCAAATGCCTGGTATGAACTCGGAATGCTCTACGCGGAACGCGCAGATTGGCCGCTGTGCGCGCGCGTGCTGGAAAAGGCGATCGCCTTGCGTCCGGATTTCGCTTCAGCCCACTATCAGCTCGCTGCGGCCTATGGACATTTGAATGACTCTGCCGGTCGAAAGCGCGAGCTGGCGCTCTTTCAGGCAGCGAACGAAAAAGAGAAGCGGGATGTGGACTCGAAGGTCAGAGACATGGTGACGTTTGCTGCGAACGCACGATGATGCGAGATAAGAGAAAAGAACTCTCCATGGGTGTGAACCGCCGGGAATTTCTCCGCGGAGCGGCGGGACTGTTCGTTTTTTCGGCGCTGGCGAATGAGAATCCTGCATCAGAGTTGGCGCCCATTCGACTGACAAACGGCGCGGCGCAGAGCGGGTTGGACTTCGTCCTCCGCAACGGAGCCACTGGCCACAAGTACCAGATAGAGGCAATGGTGGGCGGCCTGGCTGTGATCGACTATGACGGCGATGGATGGCCCGATCTCTATTGCGTGAACGGAGCGGCTCTGCCGTCGCTCGTGAAAACAGGACCGGAGTACTGGAATCGGCTCTACCGCAACAACCGCGACGGTACGTTTACCGACGTGACGGAAAAGGCCGGATTGCAGGGCCAGGGATACGGGATCGGGGCCGCGGTCGCCGACTGCAATAATGATGGCCACGAGGACCTGCTGGTGGTGGGCGTGCATTGCATCACGCTTTACCGCAACAACGGCGACGGCACCTTTACCGACGTAACGCGCAAGGCAGGTCTCGCCAATGCATCGGCTGAGCGTTCACTATGGCCGGTCGCGGCGGCGTGGATCGACTACGACAACGATGGGCATCTCGATCTGTTCGTCAGCAACTACTGCGATTGGGCTGCAGGCTCCGACCCATTCTGCGCGGGGCTAGGTTCGGAACCGCGCAGTTACTGCCATCCTGATCTTTATCATCCCGAGGCTATGCAGCTGTTTCACAACAATGGCGACGGCACGTTCACGCAGGCAAACGGGCATATCTTCCCGGCTGTTCAGGGAAAGGGGATGGGGATTGCCGTGGCCGATTTCGCCTGCGACGGGTGGTTG
>Ga0335073_10003738_pt1 | contig 21275 bp, 24 predicted proteins | sample Lox_Sample_22_FD_207093 | JGI IMG/M metagenome (GOLD analysis project Ga0335073, IMG submission 207093) | Soil microbial communities from Loxahatchee National Wildlife Refuge, Florida, United States - Lox_Sample_2.2 | ecosystem: Environmental > Terrestrial > Soil > Wetlands | place: USA...
TTGATGGGCGGTATTCCACATGTCATGTAAAATGAAACGCAATACAACTTCGAAGAGTAGTTCAGCTCGCTTGCCATTCCACTCTTCGCCATGCATTGTTCATTCGTCAATAGCCACTCATGCTTGGTCACCGGGCGTATACTCGGCTAGAGTCTGGAGGTGCTGCGGCATTGATTCGAGTGAGGCTGAGGTCGCAAGATGGGATCGCCTGAAGCGGAATCCGCTGGAATCAGTGGTTCACTTGCCATCAAAATATTTCCTAATATTAAAAGCTTAGGTCGCTCTTCAATCTAAAAGGCTGAAGACAAGGAACCGTGTTGAATATGAGATGAATAATAATTCGAAGAGATGCAGAAATGCACGACAGAGCATAGCTCTCGGCTGAACTACTCTGGTCGCAGCATAACACCTGCCATATCAACTTAGGATGTGAAAATCCGTTCGCTAGCGATGGCGGCACACATGTGCGGCTTCTCCGGTATTCGAACCTTGCCCAGAATGGTGCGCCTTGCCCATTAGTACTCCAGATGAGTTGGAGCGACAGGAACTTGAAACCTCTTGTGCCCACTGATAACCCAATCTAGTAATGCTCCAAACAAAATTATCAGGAACACAGGGCCAGCGTAATTCATATTCTCTCCTGTCACGGGTAACATAGTCGGGAAAGGCATCCATATGACGACAAACAGCAAATATCCCAGCGAGAGAAAATTGATGGCGATTCCCCATTTACCTAAGGAGAATGGTCCCATTTCTGCCTTTCCTCGTAACTTCCAAATCAGAAAGAAGAGGATCGGGCAGATATAAGAGACGTGCAGGCCAAAAGCAGATAGTGCGATAATAGCGTCAAAGGCCGTGGAGGAGCCAATGTAAATGAAGGAGAGTAAGAAGGAAATAACGGAGATAAGGGCCAACGCGTTGACCGGCATTCTAGATCTTGGGTGCACCTGAGGTGTTGTCATGAGTATGAAGGTAATGTTCTAACAAAGGGTTGACTCACCTTGGCGAATGTTGATGAAAAGGGTAAACCATGATCTCGAGCAAATGCCCACGTCAGCCGAGATACGGAGGCGAATGCGTTAAAGAGCGCAACAAAGAGTACGATAGCAACGGCCACAACAAAGACGGTAGCTACTGCTTTTGAGTTCGTAGCCAAGTACATGACCTCGATGAGTGGCAAGCCTGTATCGCTACTGGTGACAAGGCCGACATTACCAATGGTATATAAGATACAGATGGCGTAGCCCCATTGCATAATAGCGTTTGATATAGTAGCGGTGATAATACTGTATGGGGCACGGGTCCTGACCTTCTTCACCTCAGCGCCTATGCACATTTCCATTAGTTTCAAGTTCGGTACGTTGCATAGATAAGGGGCTGTACTTAGATGGAGAACGGCATCGCCACCTGCGATAGGGTAGGCCATAGTTAGCACGCCAATTCCGAACGCTATCACCGGGTTTTTCCATCCGCTGACATTGTCGACGAGAGTCTGCCAAACGAATTCGTTGGTGCTACGCTGGGCCAGTACGGTGAGGACTATGATCGAGGCAATAAAGAACACGACATGGACAGCAATGCCGACAAGCTGGAACATGTTCAAGAGGTACCGGAAATAGATATTGAACACCCAAGGGGCTATGATGAATATCCACATGAGTAGCGTTGTGTGCCAACTATGATAGACATAGTCGTCTTTATTGAAAATGATGATAGCGGTTACGATATTTGCGAGGTTTGCAGGGACGGAGGCCACGGAAACGATCCATGCGAAGATGGTGAGCCAGCCTAGGTTAACAAGTTAGCAATTGATACCTTTGCCTCAGAGATCGATAACCTACCTTGCAACAAGGCCCAGAACCTGGGAGCAAAGGGAGCGAAACGTGCTGACCAGCGATATTGCGCTCCTACCATAGGATCACTTGAGAAAAGTTAAACAACGCGTGATTATGAGAGTGGAAGAAGACGTACATTGAAGCCAGCTCAGCCAGTGACATGGCAACAAAACTAGCTCCAAAGCCTGCAAGGATGCCTCCATATATCATAGCAGCTGGACCGCCATTCAACAGGGCGAATTGGAAGGTAGTGGCAACACTTTCCCAGCCGGATTGCATGATAGTCTGGAAGGCGATGGCCGCAACCAAACTGATGAAGCGCTATGAAGGATCAGCGGACAGAACAACAGCGAGCAACTACCTGGCGACAAACCTCCAATTGAGACTGTTGGGAAGCAGTTGGATCATCTTGATCGAGCTGCTCGGTTCTCTCTTCTTCCGAGTAGGCAATAGTCTCTGACTTTGATTCGATTGTGAGGTCCATGGTGACGACGAAGAGGGGCACACTTTGTAGCTATGGCGCGTCGTAGGGAACTGGGAGGTCAATAAACAAGCGGAATTTACGCTGTAAGGAGTCTTTTAGTGGAGGTCCAGTGGATTCATTCTGAGATGATCTTTCTAAACCACGCGGGAGGAGAGAGATGCCGTTCTTATGGTGGCGGCGTTGTTTCCATCAACATAACGGTCCACTTTCCTCAGTTTCGTCGTTCTACTGGACAGCTCGCTTTCGCTTAGCGCGGCTGGAAAGCCGGTTCCCCGCGCCCCCCAGCGCGCCAAGCTACCTGCAGTCGGCCAACTTCCCATACGCTGTTGCAATGCCGTAACGCGGGTGCGTGGATAGTTTTACATTCTGGCCTTTTATCTTAGCGCTTTTAGCGGTAGGATTGCTGCCATACAGTAGGTGGGGTCTGCATATTGACGGGAAGGAAAGCTATTGGAGCAATTGGCCGCATTTAAAGCTGCAACGGAACTCTACGCCAATCAAACGATTTCTCTCACGGCTCAACCTACCACAAACTTTCCCTGGGCTGAGATTCACATACATGGTGGCGATTACAATTATATATCACGCTACCTTTTTATTTCCCTCTATCAAATATTGTTGTTGAGTAATGGCTCTCCAAAATAGGTGTGATGTAGATCGTTTATTGCTTCACTTTTCAGGATGCGCGTGCTCAGATATACACCTTATGTAAACATAAATACGCGCAAAGTTTTGGCAGGCGATGTTCAAATATCGAAATAGGGTGTACAAATACTCATTTTAGAAGTGTACGGATACTCATTTGGGAGTGTGCGGATGCTGGCGGCCTTGAATGTTACATGTGAAGGCCACCGACGATGGAAGCAGAACTGAATCCGAATGTCGGAGACGCAGATGTTGAGATACATACTGGCATACTGCAGGGTTTGCTCCTAGACCTACGTTGAAATTTAATATGGTTTAGCTCCTCCGCATTTCAGCCGCTCGCTCTTATGAATTACCATTCGCTCCAGCCTAAAGGAAAGAGAAATTCTGATGAAGCTATCTCTCTCGCTTGTGGATTACGTTAAGAGAGGACTAACTTACTCCAAATCCATCTATAAGCACCTCTGGCAGATGTGACACTAATTCGACAAGCTGAGGCAATGCTTGAAATGCAATTCCATGTTGCCATGATGCTCGATACCAAGAAATGTCTCATGCGAAGGCTAATTGACCGACAGCGGCATCGCCAGAGAAAAGGTGAAAGTGACTCCACCCTACCAAAGATCAATGGCACAAGAATCAACAGTGCGAGTAGGAAAAAGCGCCCAGTGCAAATGCGCAAGAGATAATCTTCAAGCCCAAAGAAGTCAGCAGCTTCGACCGTCCAAAACTGATCTCTAAGGGTGAAAAGTTGTCGTGAATGTACCGAACCGCTTGCCACCATCGTCCAGACTTGACTAGTGTCGCCATTCGGTAAGCTGTTGCCCATGTCCGGAACTTGTACAAATGGTCATGATTGTTGACCCTCTCGAGAAGTTCTTGAAATGCGGTATCTGCCTCTTTCCAAAGCCTTTGCCCATAGAAGCTTTCCGCCAGCAGACCAAAAGCAAAGTTGGTCTCAGGGGTCAAGCCAAAAGCCTCCTTGAACATGTGGAGCTTTCCAGCTAGAATTGATCCCGAGTCTTTGTACCGTCTTTGATCTCGATATATCCTTGCCAGTTTTGATTCATTTCGAAGGCGCTTTGTGTTATGGACAGCGAGCCGTGATTATGGTGATTGCATTGATTGCAGTTCGATGTTGTTGCTAAGTACAAGTGTGTGGAAGGGTAAGATATAACTGTCACTACCGCTCCTGCCCTAACACTTTGGATGTTCGTTGGGTAGCTGTTTCCGTAAAGTATCAATTACCCTCACTTGAAGCTTCTCGGCGTCCCGAAAGCGACGTTGTCCAATATAAACATTGACGAGAGCATATGTCCAGTTCCCTGAGACCAAAGCTCTATCGCCATAGAGCTTCAATTGCCCTTCAATCACGGGCAGAAATAGCTTTTCTGCATCCTTGGATCGCTTCTGCTGTTTATACAAATCAGACAGTTAGAGTTTTGTGGTCAGAATTTCGTAGTGCTGCGGAGATAGCCTTGCTTCCTGCTCCCTCAGAATCTCCAATAAATATCTCTCCGACTCTGCGAGATTTCCTTTTCTACCCAGTATCGCGGCGAGGTTTCACCTGGAACACAGGGTTCCAAGCATAGAATCACGATCACGGCCCCAATCCAGCTGAAGAGCCTTTCTCAAAAGCTCCTCTCCTTCGTCAAGGGAGCCTCCGTTTAGTAATGCAGTACCAACATCACTCATCATTTTCGAGTCTTGCCATCTCCCGTGCAATCCAATTGCACTGTTGCAGATTGAGAGTACTTGCTTCCCTAGCATTGCGGCCTCCTCGACGCGTGCTTGCAAATTATAAACCTCCATTAGATTTCTTCCGATGTTGCGGGTAACTTGATATGCCTGTCCGTGAGCATGAGTTGATATAGGGTAAATCTCTTGCAGAAGTGACTCAGCTAAGGCAAAGTTCCCGAGGTCTATGTACGCCTCAGCCAGATGGTTTTGCATCACAAGAGTTTGAGCATATTCCACGCCCAAGGGGAATTTCGTCAGCCTTAGTAGAAAGTCGAATATTACCCCCGCTTCTAAAAACTTGCCCATGTCCTAGTACAAAATTCCTATTCGAGCCGTTGTATGCAACGCCGCACCACGAAATTCGTTGGAATGGAGCAAAGTTCTGTTTCGTACGTCGATTAGTAACACTTCTGCGTCTTTCCATCTCCCTTGGGCTGAGAAAGCTCGTGCGAGCCAGTAAATGCAATTATTGTGCGGGATCGTATCGGCCAATTCCAGCAGATTTTTGAACTCCGGAGAATCATTGGTGTTTTGCGGTTGACATATTTCTAGTTTGCCGGAGTCTTTCTCTATTCTCTGCCGATCTCTTAGTAACGTTGGGTCTGTTGGTAACTATTGGCCGATCTTGCAGTGGAGTAGAATTTTCCATATTTTCAAGCACTGCCAAGATCGCCCTCTCAGCGTCATCGACTTGGCCTAAAATCAGAAGCCTCTTTACTACCTCTATTCTTCTTCCAAGAACGAATGGGTTGTCTCCCCCGAAGACCTTCGAGAGATCGTTAACTTCTTGGAGCATAGTCCTCAGCTCTGCACTCAGTGATCTGTGCGTAACTTCTTCCAACCACCCATCGCCTGCGTCATCCTCTAAGCCTGCTGCACCATAATTGAAGCCATGATCTCTATATTGAATGTTCTTCTGAATCACAGAGAGCTCTTTATCGAATTCTACTGTTGATTTTCTGCTGTTGATCAGCCACTTCGAGCATTCTTCGTCACTGGATGGCATCCCAAATCCGAGCTTACAGCATAAGGAATACTGGAATGACGCATCGCGTCTGGTTTGGGTCGTAGGCCCATTTAATGCCTCTCTCCGAAGACAATCAGCAACATATTCCCGGACCCGATAATGTACTTCCATGAGAGGGGCGAAACTCTGGCTAATCTGTCTCCAGTTAGCAGATGCTTCAGATGAAATGAAGCTGCCCCTACGCAGAAAGTGATCTCGAAATTATCAAATTGAATCCGTTCGGAGTCAGGTACCCCGAGCCGGTAGCCTCTAGAGAACGTCAGTTTGACTAGCAGCAGATCGAAGGGAGGCTCTTTTACGTCTCATAACCGGTGAGTGGAGCCAGCTGTTCTAAAAGCAATGCACGTTCGTGCGGATCCTGGCAAAGAGCTGAAGATAAGAATATTTCGAGCTTTTCTGCCTCGACTTCGCTTAAAGAATTGTCTGAGCGAATGAGCTCCCGTGCCAATATCGGCAACAATCCTTCGTATTTGAGTTCTTCCACGATTTTGATATCTTCGAGGGCATTTTCAGTACATAGGCTTCTGAGTCGCGCCGAGATGCCGACACTAGAGCTCTTTTGTTGTGGAGCAAATTGAAGTGACGCCATTTTGTCATGGAACAGAAACCAAAGGCATACAATCCCGAGGGAGAATATGTCCAACTGCTTGGCCTCGTTAATACGAAAAGCATGATGATGATACTCGGGAGCGTCCCATTGCCTAGATCTCGGAAGGTGAAGTGTTACATTAGTAGCAGGATCCATATTCCAGCCGGAGTATCCAAAGTCGCCTAACTTTGCATAGATGAGCTCCGGCTCCAGTTTCCAGGCTTCCTGCTTGAATATCAGGACGTTCTGTGGCTTTACATCTCCGTGGATCATTTCTTGATGTGTCAGCCCAAATATGACTGAACCTACGCTGGCACTCACCGTTCTCATGAAGCGTCACGATTGCCTGCGCTACATCCAGGCATACGCCGAATCTCTTCTTCATACTCATTTGGTGGCCATCCGGTGATCTTGCAAAAGACCAGAGATCTCCAAAGACCGCTTTTTCGAAGACAAGAACGGGCCATGGATTGAGTTATCGGAGGGAATCTCCCAATACACGCCTTCCAGTTGGATAAAGTTCTGATGGTATCGAATAGGTGGGTAGCCAAGAATCGTGACTTCAGACACCAACTCATTGAATATTTTCTCTCGACGTTTTATGATCTCGTCATTGCCGTCACTATCCTCATCGTGATCGGAATTCTCAGAATGGACAGAGGTTATTGCTCGATGTCACTTAAAGGCAAAGCCCCTTTTGCGCGATACAAAGCGGTCTCGAATCTCGGCGGTGGCGCCGAGGCCTACTGGATCTAAGCCATCTCCCCATTTTATGCTGTGGAAGTAGATGCCATAGTACTGAACGACAGCAAAGAAGGAAAGCAGATTATTGTGCTTGTTCATTGAAGGCACTTTCATACCATCTATGTCGCCACGACTCCCCAAGCTAGGTATTTGGGACGCGGACCAGGACATATCATGGGGTTTAGAGATATTGGCTTCTCGTAGATGACATCCAGGACCCTGTACTGACCCGGGGTAAAGATTAGTTATATGGTTGTTAAAGTCGAATCAAGCTGGGCATATCTTGCGTATTCTGGTATGAATGAAGACAATGATGAACGGCAGTGTGGCAGAGTTGCTAATGAACTGTGACTGTCCAGCACTACATCCTCTAACAAGGCAAGTCTCCGTCTTAGCGGCAATAAGTACGGGATCGGGCACCGTTTTTGCATGGACGTCACTGCGAAAGGCTAATGGGGCGCTAGCAACTCGGTCAGAAATGCTGCTAGGGTCTATACCGGGGGGTTTGATGCCCCGATGATTTTACAGTCGCTGGGAGAGCTTCTCAAATATTAGGCTGAGAAGTAATACTGCACCAACGATCTTGTAGGCAAGTGGAAGCAATATAACTACTAGCGGTAGCGGTCTATAATTTTGCTTACAGGAGCAATCATCGGAGTGTATGCGCCGACATTGGATGCTTAGACGGAGATGTGGTGTGTTTGCGTATACATGTTCGAGCAAGTGATGACCGGTTTCCGGATGCGTAAAGATCGAAATTCCCTCAGATGGGCGACATCGAAGCAGCCGTTTTGAGGATGATTGACGAGAGTACGATGTTGACAGCGCAAATGACAGCGTGTTGACGTCTACGTATGTCGCCGGAGGCCGGAACGCAGGCAGCGGATTCGGTCAAGACCAGAGACGAAGGATCAATGGCGGCAAGGAAAAGCATGAGCTTGCAGTCAAAGCGTGTGCGCATTTATTGTTTAGAGACGCGCCTTCGTCCGTTCATTCGGAATTGCTCATGTAGCAGTCAGGTAATTAATTACTGTAAAGGCTTCCAAACATCGAACCGGCATCGTGCGCACTAAGCAAGAACCCCACCATGGAGCGATATTGGAAGCATTGACCAATGATCGCGCGGCTTGGCTTTCCCCTCCAATGCTCGTCTTCGCTGCTCTCCAGGTTCACATCATCCCGCAGCGAGTCTCCGTCCGACTCAGCAATAGGAACAAAGATCTACCACGCTGCCCCTCCGCACTTCATCTGTACACGCCAGACCTCAGCAATCTCTCCCTCCTCCGTCTCCATACCCCTTCGCTCATCTCCGCAGATGCAGACGCCGCGATTGCACCTTCGATAGACCATCCGCCCCCGCGAGCTCCGTGAATGGAGATTCGAAGCCTGACTGACCTCATCGCGAAAGCTACGAAGGCCTCCTGGGTCTTCGAGCGACTGCGATAGGCAGCATGGCCGAATCTCCAGAGAAGCATCGACGTCCACCTCCTCACGCTCTCCCTACGTCTCGACTCGAGCATCTCTCCCCTACCGACCGATTGAAACTGTGGACAAAGCAGTATCGCACCGAAATCGCCGCCAGCAGCGCCAGCGTTGTTTCCATAATTACAACCGTACGTGTGCGGTGCATTTGACTGCGTTTGAAGGCCTCCATTAACCTCGTGGCTTTGCTAGTTCCCTCTCGATACCATCAAAACTCGTCTCCAATCGTGAGAGCACAACGAAAGCCACCCTCTTTGTCCTGATATTGGCTTCTAACACGCCCATTAGGTACAAATACAGCAGCGCCGCCGATTGTGTAAGAGATGGTTATCGCACCGAAGGCGTTAAGGGATTTTGGCGCGGTACGTGGACTTCTCCAAGCCCCTCCCACTCATGATATCCCTGCTGACGCAAGTAAAGGAGTGTGGTCTCCGCTACTGTCTATAACTCTCGTCCGTACCGTATCATTCTCCATCTACCAACGCGCCAAATACACCTGCGATGATCTGATCTTCAAGGCCACCGGCAAATCTCCTCTTGTAACCGTCAATACCCGTGGTGCCAACCCAGACTGGACAACCATACTCTGCTTCGGAGTATCTGGTGCGGTTGCTGGTGGAGCAATCGTACCTATTGCATGTCCCTTCGAGCTCACCAAGAACGCGCAGCAGCTGTCCGAACTTATGGTCAACCGACCGGGGTCTCCTGGTATGGACAAGGAGATGGCGGGCAGCTATCAGAAAAAGGGAACGTTCGCAACGGCACGCCAGCTCGTGCGAAACCTAGGCGTGGGTGGCTTATATTCTGGCTTTGGTTACCATCTACTACGAGATTCGATTGGCACCGGTGTGTATTTCATCACATATGAGACGGCAAAGCAGCTGCTATCAAACGCGAGGGGCGAGGGCCCAGCCAACACGCACGCTGTTGCCCTTGCCGGAGGCGTTTGTGGGTTAGTATCTTGGGCTTGCGTATGTCTTAAAGTCTACAAAATGACTCCCTGGCACGTGGAAGCACTAACGGCTTGTCAGATCTTTCCAATTGATACCGCGAAAACCCGTTACCAACGAAATTGCCTGATAAGCCTAAAAGGTCAAACGGAAGCCGCGCCCATCAGGTTCTTCGATAGACGAATGTACAGAGGCCTTGGAGTGTCAATGGGACGCTCATGCGTCGTTAATTGTAGGCTTGATTTTTCGTTTGCTTGAATATTGCAAGAGCTTTGCGTCGTGAGACTAACTTGTGGATAGCAATATTCTTCACCATATTTGAACTGATGAAAAAGCGCATTAACAAATTGGAAGTGGACCATCTTGATTCATGAACGAAAGCATACGAGCATTGGCGTTATCGCATCTTTTTGGATCTTGTAACATAGCACCGAACTGGCACGGGTATGAAGCTCTCCGGTTGTGGAGATGAGTGAGAGTTTTGCGACATGAAAGGAAGGAAAAATGAGTCCCTAGCCTGCCACATGATGGTCTCCGAAGATACATTGTGCATCATCTTACGGTGCTTCCATGCGGCTCGCAGCGCGCATGAGGCAGACAAATGTGAAGAACGTTGATCTGCTATTACGCAGGTTCGGCTTATCGCTCTGCTACCCAGATGTGAGCCTGCCATCGTCGATAAAGGACGGTAAGCCGTAGCAATTTCAGAATCACGACATCCGACACCTCGCTTTTGTTCTTCAACTTCGCTGAGTCTTATTCTTTTGCATATAGCTGCACTCGTTATATGCTTGCTCGCAGCTGGGGTGCAGTCACAGGCGCTAAAGCCCAATCTCGGCTGATGTTTCCCCACGCCTCATGTTCCCGCAAGGTAAGGTAATACTAACGCGGGCTCAGGCGTTGCTGCGGGTCGCTTACGAGGGCGCTACCTAGCGGGCAAAGTGCTTGTCCTTTTGGTGGCATCGCAGCCGCCTTACTGCACTGGAAATGCCCATAGCTTGTCACTTCCGGGAGAACTCGTTCGTCGTGCAGCTTGCAGGAGCACTGTGGATGGGCCGATATTCTCAATGGATTTTCCTTGCTGGATGGCATATGAGGGTCAGAACAAAAGAGCACGCGACCACCTTATCATCTCACAATGGCGACTTCGAGCGCTCCAGACCACAGGCCTTGTTCCGTTGCGGTAGACGATCCACCTCCCTTTGCCTTGGCGGCTAAGTTTCACTTTTGCTGTCAAAGGTCTGACCGCTCTATCCACTATTGGCGGGCAGGATTTCGCACTTGACCGCAAGCTATTATTGTTTTAGCCGACGCAGCACAGAGCGCATTTCGCCCGTCGGGAGATTCAACGAACGCTCAGCGAATAGCGCTAGAAGTGCACCCTCAGTACAGCCGGATGCGGGCGTGATGGGACCCTGATCTACAGGGTTCTAGCGGAAGCGTGGGCGACAACCCCGTGTTATTTTTTTCACCTAACATCTTGGGCTTGTCGGGACGAAGCGGATCGTCTTATCGCCACGAACAGTGGGCGAGGGAAATAAGGTGAATAATCAACATGGCAAAGGACGGCGGAATTTCGCTGGTGGGCCGATCAATGGCATTGGTCGCTACCGTTGAAAGATGGATGGATCCGGAGACCTCATAGCCAAAGGGCTCGACCGCCATTCTGCGCCGCCGCCGGGATCGCAGTGTGAGACAGCAGATTCCCAAAGAGATGACTCGGCGCTTGCTTTGTTATCAGCTAACTCATTATTCGGGAATTCGGAAACGAGCCATGGGAAAAGGAAAGGCATATCGTATGCCTATATATGCTCAAAATTCCCTCCACTCGTGCTGGCCTTGCCCTTTTACTCTATCCATCCTTTCAATCTCAATTCTTCGAGCGCATACACCCGCTGCCAAAGTAACCAGGCGTTAGACGAACGGCACAGCTGTGACTGTAAGTAGCTCTATCTAGCTTTTTACAAGAGCGCTCTTAAACTCGAGATCTGCGACTGTATCATTGGAAGAATACATGCTAATCGGTGTAGTTACTTCCTTAGACTATTTGCAACCCGCGATTTATGAGACGCCAATTTCAACCTGTTCCAAAAAAAACCTTTAAAAATCCCTTGCCTCCAGTTTAGATCGCGTATAGCTCAAGAACACGAATAGTATCTTTCTGATACCATAATATCTATAGTTGCTACATTTCTACAGCAACCACGTTATAATTGGCAACTTCCTAGGCTCAAAATGTGCTCCTACACTTATTCATATTACTACTGCAACCACGACTACTACATCTGGTCGGACAGCATTGAAGTCTGCCCCAACCGCCTCCTGAGCGGCTACAGCTATGACGCGTGGAGCATCGACATGTGTAAGAACATGAAGGTGACATGCGCCGGCATGAGCAACCTCTACTGCACAGAATGCTCTGAGGACTACACGATGGAGTACGAGCTGGACGAGATGTAGACCGGCTTAGGCTGCCCGTCAGCGACACCTTCAGAATCCGACAGATGCGCGAAACGCCGGGCCCCGAGAAGCAACAAAGGGAGCACTGGACCGAATGATTACGATTTTGCGGAACGGGTCGGAGCTTAGGCATAAATTTATTTTTGGGATGGCTTAGGGACGATGGGGCGAGTTTGTGGTTTTTGCGCGTCTCCGCGCGGCGCACCCGGAGAAAGATTTGAAACATCGGGACCCGATGACTTCCAGAAGAACTGTCGAAACCCCCTGGAATCTTCCACACGATGGTTTCCCGGCTTACCGGTTCCGCACTGTTATCTTCCGACATATGTCAGCGTCCCGAAGCGCGTGGGTTCGGTTGTTTAGCGTTCCAGCATCTGGAGCATGGGAGAAGCGTTCTGATTCGGTGAATGAGCGAGCGACCCGAGCATTTGAGTTCAAGCCAATTATTTGGTGATATCCCCGAATTGCGGGTAGATGTGACTTTCAGTTCACAGGCAATGGAATTGCAAGAGTGCTATCTAAAAGGCAGTGATCATGATCTCGTAGCGCTTGGGCTATACCAAGGATATAGAGAATAGAAGCTCTACACCTGACGTCCTTCGTTTCTAACGGTATCCAACAATCCTTCAATACGCCGTGATACAAGTGAACGCCCATTCACACTGCTTACAACCAGTATTCCTCCAATTCTATATCACGACCATTGCGACGCCAACCAGAGCCCCAATCCCCACACCAACCCACCCAAGGAACTCCCCTCCCACGCGGGGCGCCCCATTCGGCGCAACCTTATTGATCTGGCCCGTCGCACCGGCACCACTAATCGCGGTGCACGACGCGCCCGTCTCGCACGCAAAGATGCCAGGGCAGCAGCCGCCGCCGAGGGACGGGGAGCACGAGGTGAAGCCGTCGACGCAGGCGCCGCCGGCGAAGCTGGTCGTGGCAGGCACGCCGCCCGTCTCCAGCTGCGTGAAGACGATCGGCGACCCGCCCGTGCTGCCGCCCACCGGCACCGCGATCGTCACCCCGTTCGACACGAACGTCGACGTCGACGTCGCGAACACGCAGTTCTTCATCGCGCAGTCGCGCCCCACCACGCAGCACCCGGGCCGGAAGTACGCGCTGCAGAAGTAGTAGTTCGAGGGGCAGAGGGAGTTCAGAGAGGTGATCGTTGTCGTGCCGCCTTGCGATGTGCTGCTCGTTGTTGTGCTGGTGCTTGTCGTGGTGTTGGCTGAGGCGGAGCCCGTTAGGCGGGCGCCGGCGCCGCCGTCCGTCGTCGTGCTGGTGCTGGTGCTAGTGCTGGTGCTTTCGGAGCCGGTTGTGATCGTCACGGTGGGTGCCGTCGTGGTCGTCGTCGATGTGGTGGCCGATATACCTGCCGATTTGTTAGCTCGTCGCGCTCAGGCGCTGTGCTTGGCGCGGACTTACATCCAGTGCCGTAGCATGTGAAGTCGGGAATGCAGCATCCGCCATTGGAGCCCACGTCTGAAGTCGCTTGGCAATTTGAATATCCAGCGGCTGTATTACAGCATTGCACAGGACCGCTGCAAGTTGTACCTTGTGGACAACAGCCGACGGTTCCGCAGCCTTGATCTTCACCAATGTAGCAATTTTCTCCACTGCCGCAACAAATATCCGTTCGATTCAGCGAGGCGCAAGGAGTCGAGTTTGTAGGACATGCGAAATCTCTGGCAGCAATGTTGCTTCTTTGGAAGAAGCGAAAGATGTCGTCAAGGAAGGTTTCCTGAGTCGAAGGGATGGCGTTTGGCCGCAGTGCAGGAAGTAGGAAATCGGAGGACGAATCGTTGAAGTATTCGGCAGGCAGCGCTCTCTCTTGCAAGGAATTGTCAAAAGTATGATGGTCCTCTGTTTGCGTGAACAGATCGTCGTCGTCCCAACCCCAATAATCCAAGAAGAACATCTCTTCGGGATCACCACTCATCTTCCGGACCCGCGTTGGCGGTTGCGATTGTAACTTCTCCATTGCATCAAAAGCGCGCTTCACCAGCCTTTCATCTTCCAAATTGTCCCTCTCTTGCATTTCCATGCCGGGTGAGAGCTGTGCATCTCCCGATACCTGCCATGGCGATGTTGAGATGAGCAGTAGTAAGGCTGGCGGCAGTGAGAGCCAGCTCCAGGGTCGCATTGCGAATAATGAGAAATTAAGACCCAACACAGCATGCAAACGAAGGAATGCGGCGTAAAGAATCAATGAAACTGCATTTCAAAGGTGGACTCGAGGCAACATGGACGAAGGTTAAGTCGGGATAGTCGGAGGCTGGTAAGCTTTCCAAATCATTATTGGGTGGTTGGTGCTGGCTAAGACAGCTTGTCGTCACCATGCCCATAAAAGTGATGGGAGGCGCGATCTGAGCGCTTACGAGCGTCAGAACAATTCATTGCACCTTTGAGATAAAGAATATCGGTGCGAAGATGCATCGCGTACTTTGAAGACCAAGTTTGATGTAAAATCCGTAATCAGAAACCATTGGTGCATCTGCAGCCTCAAGGTCTGTGCGCAAGCTTGATTTCATCGTGACATCGCAGTTCATCCCAGATACTCAGACAATAAAAGGCAGAGGTAAAGAATTGTATAGAATTTCATGCTCTCGCTATTTATTCAGATGGTCCTCCTTCCAAATCAGCCGTTGGTAGATATCCTGCCTGGCAACCTGCAGCTATTCCGCAGCCTCCTTACGACGTAACTGTGCTTATCTTGGTGAGCTCTGGATAAACCCAAGAGCCATTAGCCAGGACAGGAGTTGGATCATAGAGCCGGACTGTATTAGGAGTGAGTAAAATCAAGCTTTCTAAAGCTTTTCGAAGACTCACGAAGCACGACGAAGGCACTCTCATCCGCTGGAGCCGGCAACCAACTGTAATGTCGTCAGTCGGTCAAGCACTCGGTTAGCACGCCATACTCACTTTTTTGTCCAGTTAGCTGGTGGTGGGACAGCCGAAGATTGAACTAGAACCTGGAAAGTTCCATCACTGTCGCTACCGCCGGTTCCATACACTGGAGTCCCATCAGGATACGTTATATTGCTTCTGTCACCAACAGCGTAGACATCCTCGGGATTTGCAATCAACATCCCTCGTGTTGTACATCGTTAAGCTCCAGAAACCAGTCGTGCCAAGAGGTGGCTTGCTTGAGAACGTATAGAGATATGCTTCATCGTTTGACAACGAAAGGGTTCCCTTCTTATTAAAAACATAAAGTACCTCCAACGATATCAGTCCAAAGGGTATGCTATAAGATGCATAAGCTCTTGAAATGTAATCCGATCCAAACAGACCTTGAGAAGCGAGTCTCAACCAGCCGTTATTGAGGGCTACGTAGCTAGTTTCTGCGAGAGCGAATACTTCCGTAAGGGCGTACCCCAATGCCGCTGTCAAGTTTACATTTGCAGGGCTATGGTAGGAACCCCGGTAGACTCCAGCAGCCCTCAATTCTCTAACAACTGAGCTAGCATTGGTAATATTGATAGGAGGACAGGCGTCAAGCGTCCGAGCGGTGAGTTCCAAGATTGCGGTTGCGTTGCTCACGTCGGTAAGGTTTGCGAACATCGCCGAGCTCAGAGGTTGAACAGAATCACCAGGCGGCGGACATTTCACTTCCGTCAGATCGCAGCCGTCGAGGAGCTGCCTTACCTCGGCTAAATCCGTGCCGTTGTCCCTGACCAAGATCCTGATCACCAATATTCCATAGGCGACGGGCGAATCAATAGTCGGTGTATCCTTGTGTTCGATTGGAATCCAGTAATCCAAGCTTCGCTGCCAGTGTAGCGTATAATTACCCGCATGTGAGCCCAGAATTGATCCTAGTACGGCGAAATTGTCGCCAAATCTAGTTCTATTAGCTTGAATTGGATAAGGAATACTGTCACGTACGGATCGAAGAAAGCAAAGCTCCAATAACGGCTAGGATCCACTTCTGGTATAGTCACGATCAAGTCGCTAGCCGAAACATCGAATAGAGCAAAGCCATATAGCGTATCTACGTTGAGGCCTAGCAATGTTGACGATGGAATGCCGAGTCCGGTGCTGCGTTCTAGCTTATTGACCCCTGGAGACTCAAGCAATGGTATGGCTTGTGGCCATAGATCTATGAGTGGGAAGCCGTACTTGCCCGTGTTAAAGTTAAGAATGAGAATCTATGGACGAAAGAGGCACCTGAAGCGCGAAGATTGTCGCCGCTGTGGAGCTTCCCGCCGACCCATGGGAGGATTGTTCACCGTATACCCAATCCAGAAGATATGACACAAGAAGAGCAATCACAATCACCCCTGACACAACGATAGGGACTGAGTCTACCAAGGCTAAGAAGAAGAGAACGTTGAAGTAGCGATTTGCAATCACTACTCATGTCGAGCTTCGCTATATATTTCACTTACTCATTAAATCAGGACAGCTTCAAATCCAGCGTTTCTACACGAGCAAGCTGACTGAGGAGTTATTGTTTTTAGCGGGTTGATAAGGAGCGAGACTGCCGGACTTGTGTCGCTCTTATAAGCTCGATCTGCCCGCAAAGTTTCCCAAATGGCGTTGAGGTGTTCCTTGAGCTTTACGCTGAAAAATGAGTTTGGAAAGGACGGTGGCCGATGTGAGGCAGTGTTTTGCGGCTGGCACAAGACTGGAGTGTTTAAGAATCAGATCGTTCCGGTGTTAAATCCTTTCTCGCCATTTAATGGAAGCGCATTATTTAAGCTGAAGCCAATTCGTCTATTTACATTTGCAAATTAATGCCCATCAGACACTGTGATCTCGTGAGATTAGCGTTTGACGAAAGTCCCCCTGATATGCTTGCTCAAGCATTGCGACTTGAACCAAAGCCAGCATCCGAAAATACGCATTCGTATTTGACCAAGCGGCGGTCGAAGGTTGCGGGAATAAAAAATAAGTCGCCATACCAATTGCCTGGAACTGGAGAAAGATATTCAGGGAGAAAATAATTCATAATCAACAACCGGTTAATTCAACCTGTATATGCTGGAATGGGCCATGCAATTAGTCCGTGTTCTCAGTCTCATCGGCGCCCGTTTCCATGGTATACTTCTCAACAGCAAGTCGTGCCTCAGTAGAAGTAGTTTCCTTGTCCTTGGCCCACACAACCGGTTTCCACGGTTTCTCGAACAGATCATTTAGCAGACAAGTGTAGAAGCTACAGTAAGCTGCTCCAAAGGTATCGATAAACCACAAACGCTTCACCTTTCCCTCTTCCATCCAAGCTACCTGGCGAGGGATGCAGCGGAATTTCATTCCCTTATGCCAGGATGCGAGAATACTATCCTCGAACCAGAACTCATAGTTGTCGTGGAGAACTCTCTCATCGAACTTCACACCCTTTGGCAAGTCATGGGCCTCGAAGTTCTCGGGCGTCCACGGTTTGCAGATCATCTTTCCAAGCGGTTCAAGTTTAAGGTCTGAGCGCTGCAGAGTCAGTTGCATGATCGCGTACATCTCACGCGTTGTGATGGAGGCCCTCTCGATATCGACCACTTCAAGTGTCGCCACGACTTCCGACGTGGACCAGTCCGCAACGGTCTTCGTCGTTGGAGATTGTACATTCGAACCAACCGTATTTGGGACGTAAGATATCCTTCTGCTTGGCTGTACAGCGTCTATCATTGCTTCGCTGCCGATACCAATGACTGCTGCTCCCCAGATATCGCAGGCGTCCTTCTTGCTCATAGATGGCTCCTCTGAAGGGTGACTGGACCATTCACTAGGCCCTGTATCGACCTGCGCACCACCAAACATAAGAGATGCGGCAGTGTTGAAGGCCCCAGGCATGAGCGTCTGGAGTGTGTTGACGGTGGGAAGCTCTTTCTCGGCGAGGAGACACACATCAATGGCGGCCTTGATTTGACTGCCATACTCCGGACAGACATTGTGGTAAAGCAGATAGTTATAGAAGTTCCTCATTATGCGTGTCACAAGTTCAACTTCGTTTTCATCAGGATCAAATAGTTGAGATCTAAAGCTCAAGTTACTTTGACGCACGCAGTTGACGCGGTGAAAGTACCAGACTTACAAGTAGGCTTTGGCAATGCCCTCGAAATCAACGGCCCACTTCTCTTCGTCGTCTTTATCTTGTCCCGAGAAGAAATTCGCCATTATCTGAGCTTTTTCTGCAGCGGTTCGACCTTCAAAGACGGCATCGTCCAACCGACCTGTGAACTGTCGCGGACCAGTCTCAAGGCCACCGAATTTCATCCAAGCTGTGAAATGTTTTAAATAAGACTGGTGAAACTTGCGGCGTGACTGGAAGCGTGAAATAGCAATCTCGATTCGGTCAGCAAACGGCTCATCAAGGGAGTATAGCTCCTGCTCTTCAACAGCCTGCTCTGCTGATAGCGGCGGTTCAGCAAAGTTATCTTCGAAGCCTGTAGGCTTTAGGAGGCCTTTGGTGATCCAGGGTTTAGCTGGATCGGGTAAAAGACGAGGAGTTGGAGCCGTAGCGATATTGGTGGCGTTAGTTGTCTTGGAGGCAAAATCGACGGCCAACTCAGGATCGTCTGGTTCGTTGTCGAGCATGAGAGGGATACGTCGACGAATGCGTTTATTATCGACAACCTCAAGAAGAGCGCTTTTCCTAAGTGCAACTATGACCTGTGGCTTTGGCTTGAAGCGTCGCATCTTCTTCCAACCGAGAATCTCGTTGATGGAGACTGGAAAGTTCTGAGTGCCACCGCATAGCTCGAGAAGGTGCTTATCATTTGGCAGATTCTGATCCGAGAAGTAAAACTCAACCTGTTGGCGGATAGCTTCGCCTTCAGGATGCTCCGGGACTTCAGGCGAGACCGGAAACAGCCCAACTAAAGTATTCTCACTGTGTTGAGCGTCACTTCCTTCGGTCTCCTCGGTCGCCATCTTGAAGGTGTTGGTGATACCGTTTACAGAAGTCTATCAAATCAGGCTGGAAGAAGGCTAGAAGAAGAAATTTCAGAAAGTCAAGGACAACAGATGTTCATTCATGGTGGAAGACGAGAAGGTCTCACTGAGCAGTGGATTGTTTGTGGCATGAGCGGCAGCAAACGGCAAGAGAGGACGTCAATTGTTACTTGAGAGATGTGAAATCTATTCCTTGGACCGCGAACAGCCGAAGTTTGAGGTTTCACGACAATACTCCCAAAATGCGCACACAATGCCCACAAAATGCACACAGAAGTTCGTCAAGCATTGTTGCTCAGAGGCCCTTTTTAGCTTTCTCACCATTGGACGGGCGGGATGGAAGCTCGGAGACAGCGGTTCTACAGCACAGGAACAGCAACCTAGGCTGGCCGACATGGGGATAGATGGCGGAAGGAGTCTCGCACGATGGATACGAGGGAAACAACATGATGTAGCACAGTGCGAGGTCCGGATTGACGAGGCTCGGCGTCACAATGGCTCGGTTGGCGCGGTTGGATGCTAACCCTGAATGCCATGGCTTCAGCCCTAGTTAATGGCTGGATCCCCCCAATTAGGTGGTATAAGGTACCGAAGTAAGCCTCTGAGCCTCTGAGCCCAGCGCGTCCCGTCCTATAATAACACTCCAATAGTTGCAGGTCTATGCCTCATAGATTTTCCATCCGTCACCGCCGTATCACCACAATCCTCGCCCTCTCGTCGCCACTTCTCACTTCTCCCTACCTCGCATTCCTCAATGTCCTCTCTGACATTTCTTTTGCCGTTCAGTTGACGATCCACTATGGACTCTCCCATAGATCAATCGACGCTGTCTCCGTTCCTGCACGCTGTGGCAGGCCAGTGCGTCATCCCATCGTATACATGCTTGCTCCCCAGATCCTACTAACTCCGATGCCCACAGCGATGGTGTACTCTCGGATCCCGAAGGCTCCTTGGTAATCAAACCTTGCACAGACACCGAGATCGACTTCTACCAGGCCGCCAACGCCGAACATGCCACCCTAGCCTACTTCATGCCCAAGTTCCTAGGCACCCTGCAGCTCAACCCGCCCGCCAGCACCTCGACCTCGAGCGCCACGAGCCCAGCACCATCCGTGACCGGCATACCACGCACAAATGGAGGGCCACGCTTCCCAGGACGCATCCCATCGCCGCTGAACCTGCTGCGAGCGGGCGGCAGCAGCGGCAGCGGCGGCGGCGGCAGTGGCACGCCCTCAATTCCGGAGCATTCCGTACCACACCCGGCACCACTCTCACCGTCACAAGTCAGCCTGGCAGTGCCGGTCCCGCGCTCGCCGCTCGGGCACCGGCGCACGCCGTCGCCAACGCTGGACCCGCTGCTACGCATCAAGGGCAAGCCGCTGTCGACGGACACGAGCATCGTGCTGAGCGCCGTGACGGCGGGCTTCGCGCGCCCCAACATCCTCGACCTCAAGCTCGGCCGGCGCCTGTGGGCCGACGACGCGCCGCCCGCGAAGCGCCAGCGCCTCGACCGCGTCGCCCGCGACACCACGTCTGCGCCGCTGGGCTTCCGCATCGCCGGCATGCGCCTGTGGCAGGGCGACACGAGGGAGGCCGCGCCGCCGTGGAACGGCGCGGCCGGCGGCGCGGCGGAGGAGCACGCGGCGGGCAGGCCGGGCGCGCCGACGGCGACGGTGAAGGTCACGGACGGCGCCACCGGCGCAGAGCACGAGGACCGCCACTTCGAGCCGGAGACGGGCTACCTCTTCTACAATAAGCTGTACGGGCGGCGGCGCACGGCCGCCGACGTCAAGGACGCCTTCCGCGACTACTTCGTTGTGGCCGCGGCTGGCGTCGGCCCCGCTCAGGCTGTCGAGGTGGTGCGCCGCTGCAAGGACGACGTCCGCGATATGCAGGCGGTCCTCGAGCGCACCGAGTCCCGCATGTACAGCAGCAGCATTTTGATTGTGTATGAGGGCGATCCGGAAGCGTGGCACGAGGCGAAGGCGCTGAGGAGCACGGAGGGCCGCGGTATTGCGCGCGCCATGAATGGCATGCATGTGGAGGAAGAGGACGGTGAGAGAGCTGGCGAGGAGGAAGAGGAGGAGGAAGACGATGAGATTGATGGCGAGGAGTATGAGGATGAGGACGATGATGACGACGAGCCCAACACGCATGCCGTCAAACTTATCGACTTCGCGCACGCCGAGTTCACGCCTGGCCTGGGTCCAGACGAGAACGTCCTCCACGGTGTACGAAGCACCGTGAAGCTGCTGGAGGAGCTCGAGGCCGAGTTGATGGCGGAACTAGAGCCTGAAGCGGTTGCGGAGGCAAACAGTCCCTGAAAACGAACTATAGATACCCCAAAAGATACAGGACTTCAAAACAAAGGTGGGACGGTCTGGAGCACAATTGTATGGTAACGATAGCATAAAATCGATTTCAA
>Ga0335073_10003739_pt1 | contig 21259 bp, 20 predicted proteins | sample Lox_Sample_22_FD_207093 | JGI IMG/M metagenome (GOLD analysis project Ga0335073, IMG submission 207093) | Soil microbial communities from Loxahatchee National Wildlife Refuge, Florida, United States - Lox_Sample_2.2 | ecosystem: Environmental > Terrestrial > Soil > Wetlands | place: USA...
AGAAGCTGGTCGCGAGCCTTGCGGCAAAGACGGGCGCGCTCGACGTCGCCATCGTCGCCGCCAAGCGCGCCGGCCGTGACGGCGTCCCGCTGCTCGCGGAGGGCTATCCGCTGGTCAATTTCGTCGGCCGCAGCGAGATCGAGAAGCCGCTGGTGCTGGCGATCGGGCGGCAAGAGAGCGGCTTCGATGCCACCGCGGTGAGCCGCGCCGATGCCCGCGGCGTCATGCAGCTGCGGCCCGATACCGCCCGAGATGTGGCGCGCTCGGTCGGCATGCCGTTCTCCGCCAGCCGTCTGACCAGCGACCCCGCCTACAACCTCGCTCTGGGCGAGGCGTTCCTCAATCGGCTGCTCGACCGGTTCGGCGGGTCCTACGTGCTCGCGGCGGCGGCCTACAATGCGGGTCCGGCGCGCGTCAACCAATGGCTCGACACGCTCGGCGATCCGCGGAGCCGCAGCGTCGACCCCGTGGATTGGATCGAATCGATTCCGTACCCGGAGACACGGAACTACGTCGAGCGCGTCCTCGAGAATTTGCAGGTCTACCGGCTGCGGCTCGGCGCCGGCGACCGTGCCTTCACGCTGGCGCAGGATTTGCGACGCTGAGCGCGGCGCCGAAGCGAAGGATTCGCCCTCAGCTCTCGACCCAGGCGATGCGCAGCACGTTGGTGGCGCCGGGCGTCCCGAAGGGGACGCCGGCGGTGACGACGATGCGCTGGCCGCCTTCGGCGAAGCCCTCGCGATGCGCGGTCCGCGTCGCCTTCAGCACCATATCGGCGAAATTGGTGACGTCGCTGGTGTGGACGCAGTGCAGCCCCCAGACCAGCGCCAGTTTGCGCGCGGTCTGCAAGTTCGAGGTGAGCGCCAGGATCGGCGCGTCGGGTCGCTCGCGCGCCGCCCGCACCGCCGTCGCGCCCGAGGTGGTGTAAGAGCAGATGGCGGCGGCGCCGATCGTGTGCGCCACCTGCCGTGCCGCCGCGCTGATGGCATCGGAGCTGGTGTGCTCGGGCTCGAAGAATTTGCCGCTGTGGAGTCCGGCATTGTAGAGCGGATCGGCCTGCACTCGGCGAACGATGCGATCCATCATCGTGACGGCTTCGACGGGAAACTCGCCCGCTGCCGTCTCGGCCGAGAGCATCACCGCATCGGCGCCCTCATAGACCGCCGTCGCCACGTCGGAGGCCTCGGCGCGCGTCGGCACCGGCGCGTGCACCATCGATTCCAGCATTTGCGTTGCGACGATCACCGGCTTGCCGGCGCGGCGGCAGGCGTGAATGATCTGCTTCTGGATCGGCGGCACGTCCTCGGGCGGCATTTCGACGCCGAGATCGCCGCGCGCCACCATGAGCGCGTCGCTGAGCTCGATGATCTCGTCGAGCCGCCGCACCGCGGCCGGCTTCTCCAGCTTCACCAGGATGCCGGCGCGGTTCGTCACCAGCTTGCGCGCCTCGGCCACGTCGTCGGGCCGCTGGACGAAGGAGAGCGCGATCCAATCGGCGCCGGCATCGAGCGCGAAGACCAGATCGCCGCGATCCTTCTCCGTGAGCGCCGCCAGCGGCAGCACCGCGTTCGGCACGTTGACGCCTTTGCGGTCGGAGAGCTCGCCGCCATCGACCACCAGCGTCTCGGCGAAGCGGTCGCCGCAGGATTCGACCTTGAGCCGGACATTGCCGTCATTGAGCAGCAACTCGGTGCCGGGCTCGAGCGCGGCGAAGATCTCGGGATGGGGCAGCGGCGCGCGTTCAACATCCCCCGGCCCGCCATCGAGATCGAGACGGAAATGCGCGCCCGATTTGAGCCGCACCTTGCCCGCGGCAAAGGTGCCGAGCCGGAGCTTCGGTCCTTGCAGATCGGCCAGAATGCCGATCGGCCGGCCGGTCTCCTGCTCGAGGGCGCGGATGGTGTTGATGCGCGCCTGGTGGTCGGCGCGCTCGCCATGGCTGAAATTGAGCCGGAACACGTCGACGCCGGCGCGGAACAGCGCGGCGATGGTGTCCGGTGCCGTGCTCGCGGGGCCGAGCGTGGCGACGATTTTGGCGCTGCGTTGACGGCGCATGTCTTTGCCCTCATTCCGGCGGATGATCCCATCCCAGCACCAGGATCGCGCGGAAATCATTAACATTCGTCAAGGTCGGTCCGGTGACAACGAGGTCGCCCAGCGCTTCGAACGCGCCATAGCCGTCATTGTCGGCAAGCCGCGCGCGGAGGTCGAGGCCGGCGGCGGCTGCACGCGCCTTGGTATCTGGTCCGTAGACGGCCCCGGCATTGTCCTCGGTGCCGTCGATGCCGTCGGTGTCGGCGGCGAGCGCATGGATAGCGGGCTGTCCGTCGAGCGCCACCGCCAGCGCCAGCAGGAATTCGGCGTTGCGCCCGCCGCGCCCGGCGCCGCGCACGGTCACCGTCGTCTCGCCGCCCGAGAGCAGCACCGCCGGCAGCGGCAGCGCGCTCTCGCCGATGACGAGCTTCTCCGCTGCCGCCTGCCGTGCCATCGCGGCGTGGACGAGCGCCACGTCGCGCGCCTCGCCTTCGATGGCATCGGCCAGCAGCAGCGGCGTCACGCCCGCGTGCCGCGCCGCCGTGGCGGCGGCGAGCAGCGCCTGTTGCGGCGTGGCAATGAGGACGAAGCGGTTGCGGGCACAGCGCGGATCGCCCGGCTTCGGCGTCTCCTCAGTCGCCGCGGCGAGATGCGCGGCGATCGCCGGCGGCGGCACGATTGTGTATTTCGCCAGGATGGCGCGCGCTTCGGCGAAGGTCGAGGGATCCGGCACGGTCGAGCCCGAGGCGATCACCGCGGGGTCGTCGCCGGGCACATCGGAGATGGCGAGCGTGACCACGCGCGCCGGCGCCGCCGCGGCGGCAAGACGGCCGCCTTTGATCGCCGAGAGGTGCTTTCTGACGCAATTGATCTCGCCGATGGTAGCGCCCGAGGTGAGCAGCGCCCGTGTCACCGCGCGCTTGTCCTCGAGGGTAAGGCCCGGTGCCGGCAGCGCCATCAGCGCCGAGCCGCCGCCCGAGGCGAGGAACAGCACGAGATCGTCGGCGCTCAAGCCGGCGACGCTGTCGAGGATGCGCTGCGCCGCGCGCGTGCCGGCGGCATCCGGCACCGGATGTCCCGCCTCGACCACCTCGATGCGGGGGCAGGGGACGCCATGGCCGTAACGGGTGATGACAAGGCCCGACAACGGCCCCGGCCAGTGCTCGTCCACGGCCTTCGCCATCGCCGCGGCGGCCTTGCCGGCGCCGATGACGACGGTGCGGCCGCGCGGCGGCGGCGGCAAATGCGGCGGCACGACCGTCGCCGGATCGGCAGCGCCGAGCGCCGCCGCGAACAGCGCGCGCAGGAAGGAGCGGGCATCGCTGGGGGTGGAGAAATCCACGGGGAAGATCACCCTTGTCGCAGCATTCTGCCGAGTCTCGCCGCCTCGGGCGCGAGAAGATAGGATGTGCCGCCGCCTGCCGACAACCCCGGACCCCCCCGTATGTCCTCGCCCATCGCATCGCTGCTCGCCGCCAACGATCCCACGCCGGTGGAGTCGTTGGATCCGCAGGGCGGACCGCCGGTGCTGCTCACCTGCGACCATGCGAGCCACGCCGTGCCGCGCGCGCTCGCCGGGCTTGGCCTTGCCGCCGGGCTGATCGAGCGGCATATCGGCTGGGATATCGGCGCCGCCACGGTGACGCGGCTGCTGTCGGAGAGGCTCGGTGTCCCCGCGATCCTATCGGGCTATTCGCGTCTCGTCATCGATTGCAACCGCGATCCCGACGATGCCAGCTCCATCCCCGAGGCGAGTGACGGCACCCCGGTGCCGGGCAATCGCGGGCTCTCTGCCACCGCCCGCGCTGGCCGCCGCGCTGCTTGCTTCGACCCCTATCACCAGGCGATCGCGGCGCGGCTCGACCGCTTCTCGGCCGCCGGCGCCGTGCCGGCGCTGCTCTCGATCCACAGCTTCACGCCGGTGATGAACGGCAAGGCGCGACCTTGGCATGTTGGCATTCTCTGGGACGCCGACCCGCGCATTCCGCTGCCGCTGCTCGCGGCGCTGAAGGCCGCTCCGGCGCTTGTCGTCGGCGACAACGAGCCCTATTCGGCGCGCGAGCCCGCGGGTTATACCGTGCGCCACCATGCCGCCTCGGCGGGCCTGCCGCATGTGGCGATCGAGCTGCGCCAGGACCTCGTCGCGACCGCGGACGGCGCGGCGGAATGGGCGGCGCTCCTCGCGGCGGCGCTCTCGCCCATCCTGGCGCGCCGCGAGATTTATCGCCGCGAGCGCCCCTGAGAGCGGCCCTGGCAATCGCCCGGTGCGATCGCCACTATAAGCGTCATACCGGCCGACACGGAGTGACAGCGATGGATGACAAGACCCGCACCGAGCTCGAAGCCGCCTCGTTCCGGCGCCTGGTGCAGCATCTGCGCGAACGGACGGATGTGCAGAATCTCGACCTGATGAACCTGGCCGGTTTTTGCCGCAACTGCCTGTCGCGCTGGTACCGCGAGGCGGCGGAGGCGCGCGGCATCGCACTGCCCGATCCCGAGGCCCGCAAGATCGTCTACGGCATGCCCTATGACGAGTGGAAGGCGAAATACCAGAAAGGCGACAAGCAGCCGGAAGGCGGCGCCAAGCATCAGCACTGAGCGTCGAGAGCGTCGCACCCCCGGCCGATCGCTTGCGCCGCGCGAGCCGCTCCGATAGGGTCGCAGCACAGCAAAAGCACCGGGGGGTTCCATGCCGGATGTCGGTGGCATCGCCGGCGAGCGCCTGAAATCCTTCATCGAGCGAATCGAGCGGCTCGAGGAGGAGAAGAGGGCGCTGGCCGAGGACATCAAGGAAGTGTTTGCCGAGGCGAAGGGCGTCGGCTTCGACGTCAAGACCATGCGGCAGATCATCAAGCTCCGCAAAATGGATCAGGACGATCTCGACGAGCAGGAGGCGCTGCTCGACACCTACAAGCGCGCGCTCGGCATGCTGCCGGATTTCGAGGCAGAAGAGCCAGAAGAAGCAGTCGAGGCCGCGCCAAAACGCCGCAGCGCCGGCCGCGGCTAGCGCCTCATCCGTCCGGGGCCCGGCGCGTATCCGCGCGGCGCTTTCGGTCTCTTTATGATGCCCGTCATCGATCCGCCGGAGGGGATTTCGGCCGGATTGGGACGCCGATGGCGCCGGCAGAGCGCACCTGCTGCTGCTGCGGCGACCCTGCGTTCCCAAAAAAGCCCCGATCACGTCACTTAAAGTCCACAGCACGCTCTGCGCGCATTCTGGCACTCTGACTTCCATCAGCAGTTACCCTGCTGATAGGGAGGAAAAGGCCGAGTTTGTTTCGTCAGAGGGTCGTGTGATGATGAAAACGTATCGGTTTTATTGCCTGGGTGATCAATGCCGCGTCGATGCCGTCAGGGTCGGCGAGTTCCGCGATGACGATGACGCGCACGCCGCCGCCGAAGAGTTCTTCCAGGGCAGCGGCAGCTATGCGCTTGAGGTGTGGACCAGATCCACCTTGGTTGCCCGGCTCGAGCGAGGCGGCCTTGCGGCCTGAGGTCACCCCGCCCGGGAACCGTACGACGCGACCCAACTGATACGCCACCGGGGCGCGGCGCGCCCCGCACTTCGGCCCCGCCCTCGCCCCCCGAGAGCGGGGCATTTTTTGAGCGTCGATCGGTAACCGCCGTATCGATCCCCGCTTTCGCGGGGGTGACGGATAGGTGAACTAAATCAAAATGTTACGTCATTCCAGCGCAAGCGGGAATCGAGCCGAACGGCAAAGCCTCGCCGCGTGGCGCCCCGGCTACTCCGCCGCGATGGCGTGCGGGGCCGGGGGCGTGCGGAAGGCGGCGAGCAGCTTTTCCTGCTTGGCGCGCGCCGCGGCGAGGTTCGCCAGCTTGACATGCCCGAAGCCGCGGATCTCTTCGGGAACGCCGGCGAGCTCGACCGCGAGCGCGTGGTTGTCGCGGTCGAGACCGGCGACGAGCTCGTCGATCAGCGCTTCGTACTGGGTGATGAGCGCGCGCTCCGTCTTGCGCTCGTCGCTGCGGCCGAAGAGGTCGAGCGGCGTGCCGCGCAGGAATCTGAGCTTCGCCAGGACGCCGAAAACACGCAGCATCGACGGGCCGTAGCGGCGCTTCCTGAGGTGGCCGGTCACCGCGTCGCGCTCGGCCAGCAGCGGCGGCGCGAGGTGGAGCTCGAGCGTGAACTCGCCTTCGAACTGACGGTGCAGCGCGCGCAGGAAGCTGCCATCGGTGTAGAGCCGCGCCACCTCGTATTCGTCCTTATAGGCCATCAGCTTGAAGAGGTTGCGCGCGACGCCTTCGGCGAAGCCCGAGGCGCCGGGCGCGCGCTGGCGCTCGGCGGTCTCGGCGCGGCGCACGAGCCGCTCGTAGCGCGCGGCATAAGCGCGGTTCTGATAGCGCGTCAGGAACTCGACCCGGCGCGCGACGACCTCATCCAGCGTCCGGGCGAACGGCTCGGGCGCCGGCGCGGTCGGTGCTGCGATCTTCTCCACCGCGGCACGGTCGAGCGCGGCCCAGCGGCCCCAGCGGAAAGCGCGCCGGTTGGCGTCGACGGCGACGGCGTTGAGCTCGATCGCCCGCTCGAGCGCGGCTGCCGATACCGGCAGCAGGCCCTTCTGGTAGGCATAGCCGGTCAGGAACAGGTTGGTCGCGATCGCATCGCCGAGCAGCGCCGTGGCGAGCCGCGTCGCGTCGATGAACTCCGCCTTGTCCTCGCCGGTGGCAGCGGCGATCTGCTGGGCGAGTGCGCGGCCGGGAAAGGCCAGATCGGGGTTGCGCGTGAAGGCGCCGGTGATGGTCTCGTGATGATTGATCACCGCATGGCTGGCGCCGCGCTTCAAGCGCGACAACCCGTCCGGCGCGCCGGCGACGACGATGTCACAGCCGAGCAGCAGCCGCGCACCGCCGGCGGTGATGCGTGCCGCATGGATCGCGTCGGGCGCGGCGGCGACACGGATATGGCTCAGCACCGCGCCGCCTTTCTGCGCGAGCCCGGTCATATCGAGGACGGAGCAGCCCTTGCCCTCGAGATGCGCCGCCATGCCGATGAGTGCGCCGATGGTGACGACGCCGGTGCCGCCGATGCCGGCGACGAGCATGTCATAGGCCTCGTCCAGCGCCGGCATCGCCGGCTCGGGCAGGAGCGGGATCTCCTCATGGCCCTGCGGCGCCCGGTGTTTGCGCAAGCTGCCGCCATGCACGGTGACGAAGCTCGGGCAGAAGCCCTCGACGCAGGAGAAATCCTTGTTGCAGCTCGACTGGTCGATGGCGCGCTTGCGGCCGAACTCGGTCTCGACCGGCACCACGGAGAGGCAGTTGGAGGTGCGCGAGCAATCGCCGCAGCCCTCGCAGACCTGCTCGTTGATGAAGGCGCGCTTGGGCGGATCCGGGAACTCGTGGCGCTTGCGCCGGCGGCGCTTCTCGGCGGCGCAGGTCTGGTCGTAGACGAGGACGCTGACGCCCGGCGTCTCGCGCAGCTCACGCTGCACCTCGTCGAGCTTGTCGCGGTGGAACACGGCGACATCGGCGGCAAAGCCGGCAGCGCTCGGATATTTGTCGGGCTCGTCGGTGACGACGATGATGCGCTTCACGCCTTCGGCCGCCAGCTGCCGCGTGATCTGCGGCACCGTGAGCCTGCCGTCGATCGGCTGACCGCCGGTCATGGCGACCGCGTCGTTGTAGAGGATTTTGTAAGTGATGGTGACGCCGGCCGCGACGGCGGCGCGGATGGCGAGAATGCCCGAGTGGTAATAGGTACCGTCGCCGAGATTGGCGAAGATGTGCCGCGTCTCGGTGAACGGCGCCTGGCCGATCCAGGGCGTGCCTTCGCCACCCATTTGCGTCACGGTCGCGGTGTCGCGATCCATCCAGATCGCCATGTAGTGGCAACCGATGCCCGCGGTGGCGCGGCTGCCGTCGGGAACCCGCGTCGAGGTGTTGTGCGGACAGCCCGAGCAGAAATAGGGGATACGCTCGATCGGCGCCTTGGCGCTCTTGAGCTGCCGCTCGAGGGCGTCGAGATAAGCGAGGCGGTCGGCGATGCGGGGCGATGAATAAAAGCGCTCGATGCGCGCCGCCACGGCGCGCGCCACCAGCGCCGGGTCGAACTCGCCGGCCTCGGGCAGCAGCGGCGCGCCGCGCTCATCCGTTTTGCCGACGATTCGCGGCCGCGCCTCCATGTCGTAGAGGATGTCCTTGAGCTGACGCTCGACCACCGGGCGTTTCTCCTCGACCACCAGGATCTCTTCGAGCCCGGCGGCGAAGCGGCGGATACCGGTGGGCTCGAGCGGCCAGGTCAGCGCCACCTTGTAAAGGCGCAGTCCGATCGCCGCGGCGAACGCCTCTTCGATGCCGAGATCGGCGAGCGCCTGGCGCAGATCGAGATAGGCCTTGCCCGACGCGACGATGCCGAGCCGCGCCTTGGGGCTGTCGAGCATGACACGGTCGAGCCGGTTGGCGCGGGCGAAGGCCGCGACCGCCGGCAGTTTCCACTGCCGCAGCCGGCGCTCGATCTCGAGCGCGTTATGATCCGGCCAGCGGAGGTTGAGCCCGCCGGACGGCAGGGCGAAATCCTCGGGCAGCACGATGTCGACGCGGCCGGCATCGACAGGCACCGATGCCGAATTGTCCATGGTCTCGGCGATCGCCTTGAAGCCGACCCAGCAGCCGGAATAGCGCGACAGCGCCCAGCCATAGAGGCCGAGATCGAGAATGTCCTGAATGCCCGCCGGATTCAGCACCGGCATCGAGGCATCGATGAAGGCGTATTCGGATTGATGCGCCAAGGTCGAGGATTTGGCGGCGTGGTCGTCGCCGGCAATGGCGAGAACGCCGCCATGCGGCGCCGTTCCCAAAGCATTGGCGTGCTTGAAGACGTCGCCGGTGCGGTCGACGCCCGGCCCCTTGCCATACCAGAAGGCGAAAACCCCGTCATACTTGGCGCCGGGGAAGAGGCCGACCTGCTGCGTGCCCCACACGGCGGTGGCGGCGAGGTCCTCGTTGATGCCGGGCTGAAAGCGGATGTGGTTGTCGGCGAGGACGCGCTTGGCCTGCCAGAGATTCTGGTCGAGGCCGCCGAGCGGCGAGCCGCGATAACCCGAGATGAAGCCGGCGGTATTCAGTCCCGCCGCCAGATCGCGCCGGCGCTGCATCATCGGCAGGCGCACCAGCGCCTGGATGCCGGTGAGATAAACCCGGCCGGTATCGAGGGTGTATTTGTCGTCGAGGGTGACAGAAGCAAGCGCCATCAGACACTCCCCATGTCGTCTCATTCCGGCCACGCCCAAAAGCCTAGCACTGCCCGGTGAGGGAGGGTCTGCGAATCTGCTACAGAAACGCTAGGTGATTGGTTAAAAGCACTCCCTAACGAGAGTTTCTTGGAGATTATCGCTATGGCCGAGCTCGATCCCCTCGACATCAAGATTCTCAACGCATTGCAAGAAGATGGCCGGATCACGACGCTGGAGCTGGCCGAGCGCGTCGGCTTGTCGCCGACGCCCTGTGCGCGGCGCGTCAAGCGTCTGGAGGAAGACGGGCTGATCGACCGCTATGTCACCTTGCTCAATGCCGAGCGTCTCGGCATCGGGCTCAACGTCTTCGTCAATGTCCGCCTGCGTAGCCAGACGAAAGGCGCGATCGACACCTTCGAGAGGGAGATCAAGGGCCTGCCGGAAGTGGTCGAATGCTATCTCCTCACCGGCGAGTACGACTACCTCCTGCATGTGCGCGTCGCCGACATCGCCGCGCTCCGGGCCTTCGTGCGCGATCACCTCGTCGTCAATGAAAGCGTCGGCGCGACGCATTCGAGCATCGCGCTCGAGCAGACGAAATACACGACGGCGCTGCCCTTGCCGATTCGCGGCCGCCCCGCCCCGCCGCGCGAGCCGCGCCGGAAGCGGGCGTGAGCGCTCGAGCAACGTGTCTCCGTCGTTCCTCTTAGCGTTGGAGGGTTCCGCCCGGATGCCCGGCGTTGGACGGCGCGGGCGATTGGAGCTAATTTCGCACTGAAAACATGCAACTGCGAGACAAGCGATGACCTCGCCCGCGCTGCGCCGCACAACCCGACCGAACCAGCCTCTCATCGAGCTGTTGAAGCAGCGCTTCGGCGAGCGGCTGTCGACCGCTGCTGCAGTGCGGGAGCAGCATGGCAAGGATGAGAGCTATCACACGCCGGCGCCGCCCGATGCGGTGGTGTTCGCGCGCTCGACCGAGGAGGTGGCCGAGGTGGTGCGGCTCTGTGCCGTGCACAAGGTGCCGGTGATCCCGTTCGGGACGGGGACCTCGCTCGAGGGGCATGTGGCGGCGCTGCAGGGCGGCATCTGCATCGATGTTTCGCAGATGAACCGGGTGCTGCGCGTGTCGCCGGAAGATCTCGACTGCACGGTCGAGGCGGGGGTGACGAGGAAGCAGCTCAACGAGTATCTGCGCGACACCGGCCTCTTCTTTCCGATCGATCCCGGGGCGGATGCGTCCTTGGGCGGGATGACGGCGACGCGGGCCTCGGGCACGAATGCGGTACGCTACGGCACGATGCGCGAGAATGTTCTGGCGCTGACCGTGGTGCTGGCCGATGGCCGGGTGATCCGCACTGCGCGGCGGGCGCGGAAATCGGCGGCGGGGTATGACCTGACGCGGCTTTTCGTCGGCTCCGAAGGGACGCTCGGCGTCATCACCGAGGTAACGCTGCGGCTCTACGGCATTCCCGAGGCGATCATGGCGGCGGTCTGCCCCTTTCCCTCGGTCGAGGCGGCGGTGGACGCGGTCGTCGCCACCATCCAGGCCGGCATCCCGGTGGCGCGCATCGAGCTGCTCGACGCCAAGCAGATGGACGCCGTCAACAAATACGCCAAGCTCGACTACGCCGTCGCGCCGACGCTCTTCTTCGAGTTCCACGGCACGGCGCGCGGCGTCGAGGAGCAGGTGGCGCAAGCGAAGGAATTCGCGGCGGAGCAGGGCGGCACCGCGTTCCGTTGGGCGGCGACGCCGGAAGAACGCTCCAAGCTCTGGCAGGCGCGGCACGATGCCTATTACGCGGCGCTGGCGCTGCGTCCGGGCTCCAAGGGCTGGGCGACTGATGTGTGCGTGCCGATCTCGCGGCTTGCCGAATGCATCGCCGAGACCAAGCGCGATCTCGACCAATCCTTCGTCAACGCGGTGCTGGTCGGCCATGTCGGGGACGGCAATTTCCACCTCGCCTTCATCCTCGATCCCGACAAGCCCGAGGAACTCGCCGAAGCAACGCGGATCAACGACAAGATGGTGCAGCGCGCCATCGCCATGGAAGGCACCTGCACCGGCGAGCACGGTGTCGGCTACGGCAAGCTCGACTTCCTCGTCGCCGAGCATGGCGACGCGCTGAGCGTCATGCGGATGATCAAGAAAGCGCTCGACCCCGACAACATCATGAACCCGGGCAAGATCGTGCGGGTGTAGGCGCTGGCTGCGGATCCAGCGTTGAGTCCTTCCACGAGCTCAAGATGAATACCTTTGTGGCCGCTGAGAAGGGCCATATGCGATGGTTATGAGGCGAAAACTCTTTCAGGTCGTGCGAGCTGTCGTGGCGCTTGTGGCGATCAGCGCATGGTTCTATTGGGGCGCTCTAGAGAATTCATATGTGAACCGTGCGCGGGAGCCGCACCCGGAAGCGGGGTTGGTCGTGCCACATGAAGTGAAAGGCATCACGGTCTACGTGACCAAAGGCGACCACCAGTGGGCGACTGGGGCATTATACCTAGCACTCGCTTCTCTAACCGTATTCGTAGCACTTTCGTACGACGAATATCGCAGGAAGCTGCGCGGTCTGTAGTTTGAGCGGCACTCTTCGCGACTGGTCACCCGCGTCGCTCGGGATAGCGGATCGCTTCGATCTCGAGTTCGACTTCGCCGGCGGGGCGGCGCCACTGCACGACGTCACCGACACCGGCGCCGATCAGGGCGCGCGCGAGCGGCGAGACCCAACTGACCTTGCCATGCTCCGCGTCGGCCTCGTCCTCACCGACGATGGCGAATTGGTGGCGCTCGCCGGCGGGATCGATGACATCGACGACCGCGCCGAACGCGACCTCGTCGGTGGGCTGCTGCGCCGCATCGACCGGAATGGCGCGCTCGATCCGCGCCTCGAGATAGCGGATGTCGCGGGCGAGATGGGCGAGGCGCATCTCCTTTTCCGGGCTGTCGGGTGCCGCCGCCCGCTGGCGCTGCTCCGCCTGCGCCGCGGCGAGGCGCTCCTCGAGCAGCTTGAGGCCGCGCCGCGTGACGTAGTTCGGATGCGGGCTCACCGGAAGCTCGGGCACGGCCTCTGCCATGGCCTCGGCATCGCTCTCGTTGACGAAGGCTCGGCTCATCGCGCATCTCCCTGGTCGGCTTGGCTCCGCCGGGCTTCAAGAGGCAACGGCGGCGCGCTCAGGAGGTTCCCCTTGTCTCTACCGGAAGGTGATCCATGGCTTATGACCGGCGCATCGAGCTCGTCACCGGCGACATCACCAAGCTCGCGGTGGATGCCATCGTCAATGCCGCCAATTCCTCGCTTCTGGGCGGCGGCGGCGTCGACGGCGCCATCCACCGCGCGGCCGGGCCGGAGCTGTTGACGGAATGCCGCACGCTCGGCGGTTGCAAGACCGGCGAGGCGAAGCTCACCCGGGGCTATCGCCTGCCGGCGCGTTACGTCATCCACACGGTGGGACCGAGATGGCGCGGCGGTGCGGCCGATGAAACGGCTTTGTTGGCCGGCTGCTACCGCGCGAGCCTCGCGCTCGCCGTGGCCCACGACCTGCGCTCGGTCGCCTTTCCCGCGATCTCGACCGGTATTTACGGCTTTCCGCGGGCAGAAGCCTGTGCCATTGCCGTCGACGAGACCCATCGTTTCCTCCTCGGAGACGACCGGATAGAGCAGATCCTCTTCGTCTCCTTCGACGCCGAGACCGAGGCGCTTTACCGCCGCGCGCTCGGGCGCGGCTCGCCCAGCCGGGCTCCCTAATCGAGCCGCTTGCCGTCGAGGTCCTTCGCCGCCTTCTCGCTCTCGCGCCGCAGCTTCTCCCGCGCCGCCTTGGTGTCGCCATGGCGCGTGCGGTTGGCCGCGGCGGACTTTTCCGCCTCGCGCCGCTGCCGCTGCTTGCGGAATTGCCTGAGGTTGACGATGTCAGCCATGGCGTCCTCCTGCCGGCCTTCCCGGCATGCTATGGTGCGGCCCGTCCGGGAGAGACTTCTTGCGCAAAGCGGCGATCCTAGTCGGTATTCTGTTCACCTTCGTCCTCGCCGGCCTCATCTTCACGCCGCAATTCATCGATCTCGACCGCTTCAGGGCCCCGATTGCGGCGCAGCTCGCCGAGCGCATCGGCCTGCCCGTCGAGCTTACCGGGCCGATTACGCTCTCCCTGCTGCCGACCCCGACCTTGACGGCGCGCGCAGTTCGCGTCGCCAACCCGCCGGGGGCGGTGGCAGCCGATATGGTAAGGCTGCGCGCGCTCGAAGTGAAGCCGGCGCTGCTGCCGCTGCTCGCCGGCCGCCTCGAGCCCGACAGCGCGAGCTTGATCGACCCCGAGATCGATCTCGAGCGCCTGCCCGATGGCCGGTTGAACTGGGAGAGCGTGGCGCCGCCGGCAGGGGAAGTGGCCGGGCGCTCCCCGAGCAGCGCCGCCGCGGCGGTCGATCGTCTCGTCCTGCAAAACGGCGCCGTCACCTGGCGCTTTGCCGGCGGCGTCGAGCGGTTCGAGCACATCAACGCGGTGACGATGCTCGATGAAGCCTCTGGCGGCATCGGCGCCACCGGCAGTCTCGTCGCGCGCGGCGCCGATCTCAGCTTCGATCTCCATAGCGGCGCTCTCGGCGCCGCCGAGGTGCCGCTGCAGCTGACCGTGACCACGCGACCCGCCGCTCGTCTCCAGCTCGATGCCGAGCTGAGCGGACCGACCGATGATCGCCATATCGACGGCCAGATCGCGCTGACCGGCGCCGATGCGCAAGCGATCCTCGCCACCTTGGCGCGGGTGCCCTTGCCCGCGGCGTTGGCCCAGCCGCTCGCGGTGAAGGCCGATCTGGCCGGATCGGTCGCCGCGCTGCAGCTCGATCATCTCGCCGTCGATCTCGGGCCGGCGCATGCCGAGGGCAAGCTCCGCTTTGCCGCGGGCGCGCCGTCCGATCTGGCGCTGACGCTCTCGCTGCCGCAGCTCGATCTCGACCGTTGGCCGGTGCCGGAAAAGGCGGCGGGTTCCGCGCCAACCTTGTTCGGGGCTGGTTTCACCGCGCTGACGGGCGAGGTGCGGATCCCCGGGCAGCGCGACAACGGCGGCGACGTGCTGCCTGCGGGCATCGCGGCGAGCCTCGATCTCGGCGTCCAGGCGATCGAATGGCGCGGCCGCTTGATCCGCGACGCGCATCTCGCGCTGTCGCTCGCCGCGGGGAAGGTGACGCTGAGCCGGCTGGCGGCGCTGCTGCCGGGCGGCTCGGACGTATCGTTGAGCGGCACCGTCGGGTTGACGTCCCAAGGCGCGCGCGCCGATGGCCGCCTGGTCTTCAGCGCCGATGATCTCCGCAGCCTCCTCGACTGGTTCGGCACAAAGCTCGATGCGATCCCGGCCGATCGGCTGCTCAAGGCCAATCTGTCGAGCCGGCTGGCGCTCGCCGGCGATCAGCTCGAGCTCACCGATATCGACGCCACCATCGATGCGACGCGGCTCGCCGGCGCGGCGACACTGCTGCTGCGCGCGCGCCCCGGGCTGGGCCTGCGCCTCGCCGCCGACCGGTTCAATCTAGACGCCTATCTGCCGGCGCAGAACGCCCCCGCCGCAACGGCCGTGCCGGCGCCGCCCGCGCCGGCAGGCCCGATTGCCCTCGCTATTCCGGGCGTGGTGTCGGCGCTGCTGACGGGTTTCGACGCCAATGTCGATGCCCGCGTCGGCGCACTCACCTGGCGCGGCCAGCCGATGAACGATGTCCATCTCTCGGCGACATTGCAGAGCGGCGATGCGACGATCCACGAGCTCAGCATCGGCGATCTCGGCGGCGCGACCGCCAAGCTCAGCGGCGTGGTTTCGGGATTGGCCGGGCTGCCCACTGGCCAGCTCGCCTTCGATATGCGCGGCCCTGAGCTCGAGCGCGTTCTGCGCGTCCTCTCGCCGCGCCTGCAGAGCGTGCGCAGCTACGGCGCCTTCAGCCTCGGCGGCGGGCTGCAATGCGACAAGGATGTGGTCACGGTCGATACCGATCTGGATCTCCTCGGCGGCCATGCCCATGTCGTCGGCGACATCGCGCGCCCGAGCGGCAAGCTCGATCTCGGCTTCGATCTCGGTCATCCCAGCCTCCAGCGCCTCGTGCAGAGCCTGGGGCCGGTCTACCAGCCGCCCAGCGATCCCGGCGCGGTGAAGCTCAGCGGCCGGCTCGAAGGCGACTGGGACAAGTTCACGTTGGAGCATCTCGCGCTGGCGATCGGCGAGAGCACGCTGTCGGGCAGTCTCGGCGTCGATCTCACCGGCGCGAAGCCGCGGCTCGACGCCGATCTCACCGCCGGCGACTGGACGATCGATCGCTTCCTGCCGCCGCACCAAACGGCGTGGAGCGGGCAGAGCGGCGTGCCCGCTCTGGTGCCGGTCGAAGCGACGCTGCCGCCTGCCGCCGCCGCCACCAGCGCCTGGTCGGCCGCGCCGATCAGGCTCGGCCTGCTGCGGCGCGCCGATCTCGATCTGAAGCTCGCCGCGCACAGCCTCGCTTATGACGGCTGGCGCATCGACGGCCCTGTGGTTTCCGGCGCGCTCGCCGACGGCGTTCTGTCGCTGAAGCAGGTCACCGGCCAAATGCTGGGTGGCAGCGTCGAGGCGAGCGGCACGATCGATGCGCGGGCGGCGCCGGCGGTGGCGATGCAGCTGGCGCTGAAGCAGGCCGACTTCAAATCGCTGCTCGCCGGCTCCGGCCTGCTCGACGGGCGCTTCGATCTGACCGCCAGCCTCGCCAGCACCGGCGCCAGCGAAGCTCAGATGATCGCGCATGCCGCCGGCAAGGCGACGCTTCAAAGCGGCGCCGGCAGCCTCGGCGGCGTCAGCCTCAAAACCGTCGACGAGACTCTCGCCGCGCATCCCGGCGATCTCCTGGCGCTGCTGCGCGGCTCGGGCGGGCGCACGCCGTTTTCGGCGCTCGCCGGCAATTTTCAACTCGCCGACGGCATCGCCACCAGCGACGACCTGCATCTCGACGCCGAAGGCGGCGAAGGTCATGCCACGGTGCGGCTCGACCTGCCGCAATGGCAGATGGCGAGCCGCGTCGAGCTGCGGCTTGCCGGCGCGCCCGCCGCGCCGCCCCTGGTGATGCACCTCGACGGCGCTCTCGACGCGCCGCGCATGGTCTTCGACATCGACGCGCTCGAGCAATACCTGGCGCAAGACGCCGCCAAAGCGAAGCCGACGCGGCGTTAGCCTAAGTTTCCACCGACATCTCGCGCACGCGATCGGTCGGCCCGCCGAAGCGGCGCATGGCGAGCACGGCGGCGGCGGAACATAATCCGGCAACCGCTGCGACGAAGAAGATGCTGCTGGGATGCCAATGCAGCGAGATCAGCGCGCCGCCCAGCAGCGTGCCGACGATCGAGCCGATGCGGCCGATGCCGAGCGCCCAGCCGACTCCCGTCGAGCGGATGAAGGTGGGGTAGTACCAGCCGGCCAGCGCGTTGGCGCCCTGCGTCCCACCGGTCCCCTGCAGGCAGCCGACGACGAAGATCAGCAGCAGGGCGAGCGGGAACGGTAGCGCGGCGCCGACCATCACAAGGGCCAGCACGGCGATGGCGCCGACGACGAAGCCGGTGGCGAGCGCGCCGTAGGGGTTGAAGCGGTCCATCAGCCGGCCGATGGCAAGTGTGCCGACCATGGCGCCGACCTGCCACATCGCCGTCGCTGCGACGGCGCGTCCGAGCGCGAGACCGGCATTGCTGAACACGATCGGCATCCAACTCGTCAGCAGGAAGGTGACGAGGAGGCTGAGGAAGAAGATGAGCCAGAGGAGAGCGCTGCCGACGGCACGGCCATCGGTGAAGAGATGCTTCACCGGCACGCCGCGCCGGCTCTCTTCGCGAGCAGTAAAGCGCGTCTCGGTGCCGGCGCTGAGCGTGGGGTCGATGCGGCGGAGATGACGCAGGATCTCGGCGCCGGGGCGCCGGTGCAGGATCAGCAGCGTCACCGATTCGGGAAGCGCGATCAGCAGGACGGGCAGCATCAGCAGCGGCACCGCGCCGCCGACCACGAAGACCGAAGGCCAGCCGAAGGCCGGCATCAAGCTCGCCGCGATGAAGCCGCCGATGGCGGCGCCGATCGTGAAGCCGACAAAGACTACGGTCACGGCCGTCGCCCGGAGCCGGCGCGGGAAGTATTCGACGCCCAGCGCCACCGCGTTCGGCATTGCGCCGCCGAGACCAAGGCCGGTGAGAAAGCGCAGCAGCAGCAGAGCGTGAAGCGAGCCGGCGAAAGCGCTGAGCAGCGAGAAGATACCGAAGAGGGTGATCGAGACGGCGATGAAGCGCTTGCGCCCGAAGCGGTCGGCGAGCGGTCCGAACACCAGCCCGCCGATCATCAACCCGACCAGGCCGAGAGCGAACACCGGGGCGAGCGCCGCCTTGTCGACATGCCAGGCGCCAACGAGCGCCGGCGCGACATAGCCGATCGCCTGTGTGTCGTAGCCGTCCATGAACAACACCGCCATGCAGAGCAGCAAGGTACGGTACTGGAACGGGGTGATCACCCGCCGATCGATGATGTCGGAAACATCGACCGCCGCTGTCGCCGCCATCGTCTCCTCCCGCGTAATTTCGAACATGTTCGGATGCTGCCGCATAGCTGTCAACCGCGACCGCCGGGGAGAGCGCGCTTGACAGGCCTGCGGTCAAAAGCGAACATGTTCGAAAATGCCGTTAAGCGCCGCACGGCGCCGTTCATGCGGGCACGAACTGCGCGCGACGCAGCAAAAGATAGAGAGGAACAGCCTATGCCCCGCTCCATCGCCGAGCCCCCCGTCTTGTCGCTGGCCGAGCGCGACCGCCGCTGGACGCGCATCCGCGGCTTCCTGCGCGAGCACGGGCTCGACGGCGTGCTGCTCGCCGGCTTCCGCGCGCGCGAGATGTATGAGAGCTATGTCAGCGACGACTATAATGAGGGTTGCGTCGTCTTTCCGCTCGAGGGCGAGCCCACGGTCATCACCTGGGCGCCGCTGCGCGTCATGCGCGCGCGCTATTCCGCTGAGCGCGGGCACAAATTGTGGGTCGAGGATTACCGCGTCGCCACCTCCGGCGCCGGCGTCGCAGAGGTGATCCGCGAGAAGCACCTCGGCGAGAGCCGGCTCGGCGTCGTCGGGCTCCGCTCACAGGCGCCGACAGAGATCTATGGCGCGATCCCGGCCAATTTCTGGCTCGAGCTCACCGCGGCGCTGCCTGCAGCGCACTTCGAGGACCTCTCGGAGGAATTCAGCCATCTGATGCTGGTGAAGAGCGCCGAGGAGCTGGCGCAGGTGCGCTACGCCGCGAAGGCGGCCGAGGCGGCGTGCAAGGTGATCGCCGAGGTGACCGAGCCGGGCATCGGCGAGGAGGTGGTCTTCGCCGAGGCGACGCGCGAGATGCTGCGCTTCGGCATCGGCCTCCGCTATCCCATGATCGTGATGAATTCAGGCCCGCATACGCTCTCCTGGGGACCGCCGCGCTGGTCGACGCGGGGCGAGGCGCCGCGGGTATTGGCGCGCGGCGACCTGATGCAAGCGGAGCTGATGCCGCTCTGCGGCAACCAGGAAGTCCAGGTGCAGATGACGGTGGCGCTCGATCCGCTCGACGACACCAACCGGCAATGCGAGCGCGTGGCGCGCGCTTCCTACGAAGCCGGCATCAAGGCGATGAAGCCGGGCATTGCCTTTGCCGAGCTGGTGGCGGCAATGGCCGAGCCGCTGAAGACCGCGGGCTGCTGGGCCTATACGCCGCTCGTCCATTCCCTCGGCCCGCATTTCCTTGCCGGGCGCCCCGGCGTCAACATGGAGAAGGTCGATCTCGGCGTGCGCATGGCCGGCGCTCCGGCGGTGCGCGAGCGCAAGGCCGTGCTGCAGCCCGGCATGGTGTTCGCCTTCGAGCCCAATGCCTGCCTTGGCCAGCATCGCGTCAATATCGGCGGCACCGTGGTCGTAACCGAGACCGGCTGCGAGGAGCTCAACCACATCCCCACGGGCGTGACGCACAAGCAGTAGCTCGCGCTGCGGCGGCAGCTCGCTCTACCGCGCGCGGTCCGCGGCCGGGCCGAGCTCGCCGCGGCGATAGCAATCGAGGATGAAGAGGCGGAGCGCGCTCGACAGATTGCCGTGCCGCTCGGCGTCAATGGCGCCGACCAACGCGTTGAGCGAGGTGCCGCGCCGCCGCGCGAGCTCGCGCAAATCCTCCCAGAATTCCTGCTCGAGGCTGAGGCTTGTCGGATGGCCGGCGATCATCACCGAGCGTTTGCGGATCGCGGCCGACATCAGCCGGGCTTGATCATCGCTTGGGCGCGGGTGCGGCCGGGCCGCTCAGGGCGCCACCAGCTGACGCAGCCGCCAAGCGATCGGATCGTGCTTGCGCTGGGTGAGGCCAATGAACTCGGCACGCTGATCAGGATTGAGATCGGCAAGAAACTGCGTCAGCGCCGCGGTCATGGTCCGCTGGTAGGCGCGGCGATTGTCGGTCGCCTGGTCGACGAGCTTGGCGATCATGTCCTGATCGGGCTGCGGCTTGTTGAGCTCGTTCCACACCTTGCCGAGCAGCGGCTCGTTGCTGTCATGCAGCTGCCGCATGCCGCGGCGGGCCGTGATGGCGAATTGCTGGAACGCGTCGCGCTGATCGTCGGAGAGGTTGAGCTCGCGGACAATCTGCTGAAAGCGCTGCGCCGGCGTCAACATGTGCGCGGAGGTCGCCCACCAGACCGCGGTGCCGATGAAGAAGGCGTTGACCGCCAGCGAGACCACCAGCGCCAGCCACAAAAGCCGGCCGCGCGACGCCGTCACGGCGCCGCCATCGGCGAGACTCGTCATATCGCCGAGTCCTCGTCCGCGTTGAACAGGCCGGTGGGCGGGTCGAGCAATTCCTGGCTGAGGCTGACGCTCGAGCCGTCGATCAGTGTGGCATAGGTGCTATTGCCCATGGCAAAGCCGACCAGGCTCGCCACCAGGATGCTGGCCGCCATCGCCCCCCAGGCGATGGCATTCCGCCAGCTCGGCCGCGCCGCCTGAGCGCGGAACGGCAGGATCTGGGCGCCGCCGCCGACCAGGGCCGCGGCGCGTGCGATCACCGCTTCGGGCGCTGTTGCGGATGCGAACGTCGCCACTTGCCTGGCGGCCAGGATGTCGCTGGCGATCTGCGAATTGGCCGCCAGCCAATCCTCGACCGCTTCCACCCCCTCGGCGGAGAGGCGATCTTCGGCATAGGCCGCGAGCGTCAGCGCGTCTGGCTCGGCCGCCGTCGGTTCACCCGGCGTGGCCGCAGCCTCGCACCAGCGGCGCCACAGCGCCGCCTGCTCAGGGCTGCCCGTCGGTTCGGCCATCTTGGTCCTCCTCCGCAGGTTCTAGGCGGTCTCGAGCCGATCCATCCCCATATTGCCACACTCTCTTCACCTATTGTTCCTCAGTTGAGAAGTGGCTTCTTAGTTTCAGCATTGCCTTGTGGTGGGTGCTGCGAACCGTCTGCGGGTCGACCCCCAGTGCGGTCGCGACCTCCGCCACCTCCATGTCGCGATCGTAGAGCATACTTAACACTAGCTTTTGGCGAGGCGACAACAGCCCGTCGGGCACCTTCAGCTTCTCCGGCGGCGTCGCATCGGTGGCCAGCAGCGCTTCCGGAACGGCATCGATCGGCGTCTGCGCCAGCCGGCGCCGGCGCAGCGCGTCCCGCGCCGTGCTCCGGGCGACGATGGTAAGCCAGGTGGAAATCCCGGCGCGGCTCGGATCATAGGTCTTGAGCAGGCGAAAATCGTCCTTGCACAGCCGCAGGAACACTTCCTGAACGAGGTCCTCGACGTCGCCGCCTTCCTGCGCCACGCCGCGCACCGCCGCAACGACGAGTCCGGCATAGCGGCGGACGAAAGCGTCCCATGCCGATTTCTCGCCCCGGCTCAACGCCTGAAGGTCGATCTCTTGCGCCACGCGTCGTCTCTGTTGACTATCCTATGTCCGCCCTTGCGGCGCCATCCCCGGCGCCTCGGCGCAGGCGGGCCGGTTCAGGTGAGCTTGGCGAAGAAATCGTTGCCCTTGTCGTCAACGACGATGAAGGCGGGAAAGTCGACGA
>Ga0335073_10003740_pt1 | contig 21258 bp, 18 predicted proteins | sample Lox_Sample_22_FD_207093 | JGI IMG/M metagenome (GOLD analysis project Ga0335073, IMG submission 207093) | Soil microbial communities from Loxahatchee National Wildlife Refuge, Florida, United States - Lox_Sample_2.2 | ecosystem: Environmental > Terrestrial > Soil > Wetlands | place: USA...
ATAGACCGCTACGACGTCGCCAATGACCTGCCGCCATTTTCGGAGGGAGTGGACGCGCTGCTCGATCACTGCCGCGATCGCGTGTTGCGACGCTTCGGAGCAGAGAATGTATTCCGGCCGGAGCATGGAGATTGGATCTGCACCGAAGCGGACGATATCGCAGACCATGGTATCGATTTCGGACGCGGCTGGTTAGCGATGGAACGGCAGGGCGGTTTTCGATATCGCTGGATGCTCCCTTCGGCGCGTATCGTGTTGGAGCGCCCGGCGGGTGCGGCCCTGCTTATCGACGCGGAGGTTGGTCCCAGCCAGGATGGCGCTCCGCTAACGGTTGAGGTGCGGGACGATGCCGGTACCATCGTAGCCCGGACGGAGATTTCCGGATGTCCGCGGCTGCGGCTGCGCTTTCCGCGGGAACTGACGAGCGGGGGCTTCAATTTGAATTGCGAGGGCCGCAATATTCCCCTGTGTCCGGAGTTGCGGATGCTCCATCTGCGAGTGATCGGGCTCCACTGGGAGGCGGGCGACGAAAGCTCTGGCTGGCGCCTTGATACTGTCGACAGCCGGCCCGGCAAAGACTGGTCGGACACGCCCACCGCGCCTGCGCGGGACATCCCACGGTCGGCATGGCTGCACGTCAATGCCTGCGGCGATTTCACGCTGATGTCGCGCGACGACTGGTTTCATCTCCGTGGTTACGCCGAACTGCCCATCTGGCCGCTGCACATCGACGCTCTATTCTGCTACGCCGCTTATCACTCGGGCATACGCGAGCAGGTGCTGAGGGACCCCATGCGGATCTACCACGTCGAGCACGCCAGCGGCGCCGGCTGGTCGCCCGAAGGCGAAGAAGCCTTGCAACGCCGCATCCGGGCGCGCCAGGTGCCGGTTTTGGACTTCGATTCCGACGTCGCCGGATGGGTACAGCAGATGCGCCGCTGGAACGCCCCGGTGATTTTCAACCTCGAGAATTGGGGGCTGCGCGACCAGCCGTTGGCGGATCTATCGAGGCCCGCCTAACAGTTGCAGGTTGCGGATCACCGTGAGGAACGCCGGCACCAGGGTGATGATGAACAGCACGGGGAGAATAAACAGGATCACCGGAAACAGCATCTTGATTCCTGCCTTGGCCACGGCCTCCTCGGCCTTGCGGGTCCGCTTTTTCCGCAAATCGTCGGCATAGACTTTCAACGCAAGCGCCAGGCTGGTGCCGAACTTTTCGCTTTGGATGATCATGGCGGCGAGCGATTTGATGGCTTCGACGCCGGTTCGCCGCACCAGTTGATCGAACGATTTGGCGCGTTCCTGCCCGGCGCGCACCTGCATCACCACGGTGGTGAACTCCCCCGCCAGTTCTGGATAGATAAACTGCATTTCCTCGCTGACGCGCAGCATGGCCTGGTCGAGGGCAAGCCCGGTGCCAAGCACGATGCCGAGCAGGTCGATGGTATCGGGTAGCGCTTCCTCGAGCTTGCGGCGATATCGCTTGACCAGCCGCTCCAGGATCATCTTGGGCAGCATCACGCCGATCACCAGGGCCGCCACCATGGCCAGCGTGGCATTGAAGGCGTTGTTCCCGCGCTGGAGGAGGCCCATTCCCGTGAGCACAAGCGTGACGAAAATGAGAAACAGAAAGACGTAAATCGCCAGCGCCTGTTTGCTCCGGAAGCCGGCGCGGCGCAAGAGCCGTTCCGATCCGCGCATCCAGTCTGCGGCGCCCGGCGCCAGGCTGATCACGTACAAAAAGCGGTCGAATCCGGTGCCGCTGGTTTTGAATCGCGTGGGGCGCGCTCCGGTGGCTACCATCGCCTGCGAACCCAAATCGTCAAGCCGGTCCTCCAACGGATTCTCTTCCGCGCGGAAGAACTCGAGGGTGCTCCAGATCAGCGCCGTAAAGACGGCGCCGGAGATCAGGAAGAAGAGAATCGAGCCGAGCCCGCTCATACGCGGATCCTCGCGATTTTCCGGATAATCAGGATACCGACAATCTCCGAGCAGATCCCGTAGGTTAGAAATTTGCTGCCGGTGGGGTCGGTCCAAAGCATTCGAACATACTCGGGCTTCACGATGTAAAAGCCCAGCCCCACGACAAATGGCAGGCCGCACAATAATGCCGCGGAAAAGCGCTGCTGCGCCGTGTGGGCTCGCATCTTCTCGGTCATGTCCAGGCGTTCGCGCACCAGCGTCGCCAGATTTTCCAGCACCGCCACCATGTTGGCGCCGGTCTGCCGCTGCAGGATCAGGCTGGTGATGAAGAATTTCAGGTCGATGAGCGGGACGCGTTTGCCGAGCGCATGCAGGGCGGGTTCCACCTGCGACCCGAGCGCCAACTCTTCCATCAGCTTGCGGAATTCCATTTTCACCGGGTCGGCTGTTTCGTTGGCGATGGTTTCCAGGCCGCTGTGGATGTTGTGGCCGGCGCGCATGCTCCGGGTGAAGAGATCGATCGCGTCCGGCAATTGGTGTTCGAATTTACGCAACCGGCGCGAGCGCACGCGCGCGATGTAGAAAATCGGGACCGCTCCGAGCACGCCGGCCGCCGCGACGCATACCGCGAAGTTCGCAACGCCTCCCAGGATGAGTACGGCAATCACCGCGCCGGCAATGAGCAGACTGATGCCAGCCACATCGGCGGCCCGATAGCGCAGGTTGGCCTGATCGATGAGATCCTGCAAGCGGCGGAGCACGCCGATCCACGTGACGAGGTCGCCGAGGAAGGCGAATGTCCCGCGATGCTCTTTCCGCAAAAGCTCCGGGGCGGAGCGCGTGCGGCCGCGCGCATAGGCTCGCACTTCGCGCATCCGGCGGGACAGCGCTTTGGAAGCTTCCTGTTCGGGCACGGTCCAGATGTAGTGCTCCGCGATGAGGAACGCGATGGAGAAGAAGACCGCCGCGAGGATGAAGGTGACGATCATCGCGGGGCCTCCGGCATAACAGGGACGGTGAATGGCGGGGGCGCCCAAAGCGGGTTATAAACCCGCCGCAGGTGACAAACCTGCCCCACAAAATACCGCCTCATTTGTCCTTTACCTCGTGCTCTTCCTGGAAAATCGACGATGGAAGATGGATGCCGTACGCTTTCAGCCGCTCCAGGCACACCGGTTTCGCACCCGTCGCGCGGAATCGGCCGAGCACCTTCCCTCGCGGGCTGATGCCGGTCCGTTCAAATTCGTAGATATCCTGCATGTGGACCTGGTCGTGCTCCACGCCGACGACCTCACCGATCGCGGTTACACGGCGGGCCCCGTCGTTCAAGCGCGCGCAGTGCACCACAATATTGATGGCGCTCGCCAACTGCTGCCGGATCACCTTATCGGGCACGTGCTGCGAGGCCATCATCACCATGGTTTCAAGGCGTGAAAACGCATCGCGCGGGGAGTTGGCGTGCACCGTGGTCATGGAGCCATCATGGCCTGTGTTCATGGCCTGAAGCATGTCCAAAGCTTCGCCGCCGCGCGATTCGCCGACGATGATCCGGTCCGGGCGCATACGCAGCGTGTTGATGACCAGGTCACGCTGCGTGATAGCGCCGGCGCCTTCGATGTTGGCGGTGCGCGTTTCCAGCCGCACCACGTGGTTCTGCTGCAATTGCAGTTCAGCGGTGTCCTCGATGGTGACGATGCGCTCTTCTTCGGGAATAAAGCGCGAGAGCGTGTTCAACATGGTGGTCTTGCCCGATCCGGAACCGCCGGAAATCACGATGTTCAACCGGGCTTCCACGCAACCGCTCAGGAAATCGAGCATGCCGGTGGTGAAGGTTTCGTTTTTGAGCAGGTCCTCGGTGGAAAGGACTTTCTTGCCATAGCGCCGGATCGACATCACCGGCCCGATCAGCGAAAGCGGCGGAATCACCGCGCAGACGCGCGAGCCATCCTGCAGGCGCGCATCGACAATTGGCGACGAATCGTCGATGCGGCGTCCCACCGCGGAGACGATGCGCTCGATGATCATGCGCACGTGGGCCTGATCCTTGAAGCGGATATTCGTTTCCACCATGCGGCCCGCGCGCTCGATATAGACATTGTCGAACCCGTTGACCATGATGTCGCTGATGGTGTGATCTTTCAGCAGCGGCTCGAGCGGGCCGAGACCGAAGACTTCATCGAGGATCTCTTCGATGAGCTTCTCGCGCTCGCTCATAGTCATCGGGAGGGCTTCGTCGGCGATCAGTTTTTCCACGACGAATCCGATCTGACCGCGGACGGAGTCTTTGTTCAGGTCCTTGAGCTGATCGGGCGTGAGGGAACTGAGCAGCTTTTGATGCACGTGGCTCTTCAGTTCGAACCACCGCTCGGCGCCGGAGCCTGGTCTGATCATCGATCGGCCCCTCCCATTTCCAGTTGGTGCTGGTGTCGTCCGTGGCGCACGCACTCGTGCGTGCAGCGCCGAGACTCCTGCCGGCGCGGTTGTAGAGAAATTTCCAACCCCCGAGCCACACTTCTGGTATGCAATTGGCCCGTCGGCGTCTCGCGCATTGTTACCCGGAAGGCAAGTGGCTTTTCGTGACGTGGCACTTGTTTGGAAGCTTGCACAAAGCCATGTACCCACCGCAAGGCGCCAGAAATGCCGGGAAGGCATTTGTCTGGATGGACAGATACCTCGATACCACGAGAACCGGTCCGATGTACCTGCGCCAGGACGCGATTGCGCAGATAGTAGCCGCAGGGCTCCAACGTGGCGTACAGCTTGGGCACTACGATCTTCGGGCTTGGGTGATCATGGCCAATCATGTCCACGTTCTTCTGCTGCCGAAAATCAGCCCCACCGAACTTCTTCGGGCGATTAAGGGCGCGACTGCACGTGAATCCAATATCCTTCTGGGACGCACCGGAAACCCATTTTGGCAGCGGGAGTCGTACGATCATTGGGTCCGCAACGAGCGCGAGTTTGAGCGGATTGTCCGATATATCGAGGGGAATCCCATCGTGGGTGGATTCGTGCACACCCCGTTGGAGTACCGCTGGTCGAGCGCGTCCGCCGGCAAGAGTGCCGGCGCTGCACGCACGAGTGCGTGCGCCACAACTCCGGCGTAGTTTCATGCGGTTTGGGCTGCCTTCTTCAGTCCTGTCGCTTTATCGACAAACGCGCGGAAGATTCTATCCAGCTCACCGGCCTCCTGCCGATTCGCCACGAACGGACGCGCCTTGTTGATCGACGCCAAAACCGCGGGCGAATCCGGAATGCCGTAAAACACCGGCTGGTTCAGAGTCTGATTGATTTTTTCGACCGTCGCCGAGGTTGGGCCCGGCTTCTTCGAGTACCGGTTCACCACCACGCGAATCTGATCCTGGTTGAATCCCATTCGCATCAGGAAGGAAATGTACCGCTGGGCATTGCGGATCGACGGGAACTCCTGGTCGATCACCAGAAAAATGGCCGCCGAAACCTGCGCCGCCGCCATCACCACTTCGTCGGAAACGGCGCGCCCGCCGTCGATCACCACCGCGTCGTACTTGTCGACCAGGAATGTGGCGAATTCGCGGAATTGATGCTCGCTGAAATGGCCCCGCTGCTCCAGCGCATCGGGCGGTCCCACCATGAAGAAGCCCAGCGGATCGCGCGTGACAAAGCCTTCAAACAGCGCCTGGTCCATACGCTCCAGATTTTCCGCCACCTCCATCAGCGTGTATTGCGGGGACGCGCCGGCCTGCATCGCCACGTCGTTGCCGATCCAATCGAGGTCGATGATGCCGCACGAGAGCTTACGCTGCGCCAGCACGGAGACGAAATTGACCGCCAGGGTGGTGGTGCCGACTCCGCCGCGCGTGCCGAGGAATGTGTAGATCTTCCCGAGTTTGTTTTCGCCGGCCGCGGTCTGGCGCGGCGCGCGCTCCAGGCGGCCCATGGCGTCGCGGAATTCCGTGCGCCGGATCGGTTGCAGCAGGAATTCGTTGGCGCCGGCGCGCATGCAGGCGATGGCGGTTTCGGCATCGGCGTGGAAGTTGGAGGCGATGACGAAAAGAAACGGCGCCGCCTGCTTGACGCGCTCGATCGCCTTGATGGAGCCTTCGGGATCGCCCGAGAGATCGACGATAAGCCCGGCATTGGGCGTGCGCTCCAAATCCTGCAGCACCCGGATGTACAGATTGGCGGCCACCTCCTGGTATTCGGCGACGATCTTCGCCTCCGGGATGTTCACCAGGTTGTCGCGAACCATTTCGCGAAAATGTTCGTCGCTGGAAGCGACCATGAGGGCGATGTTGGGCACAAGCTTTTCCTGTTAGTGTCTCATTGCGACGCGATCGGCGCTCCCGTCGAATCCAGCCCGGCGCTTTCCATCGGCAAACTGAACGTGAAAGGCGGAATGGTGACCGGCGGCAGTTTCATAAACCCCGAGAATCGCGTGAACTGATAATTCGTGATGCTCACGCTCACGGCGTCGGGGACGCACCCGGCGCTGCACTCCGCCGACTGGCAGGTGAACGGCAGTAACGCGCCGCTCACCGGGTCCTGGCCGAAGTACGACACGCCGATGGCGGCCGCGCCCGTCTGAAACTGGTTCTGATCGATCATCGGCGGCACGTTGGCCTGCATGTAGCTGATGACGTTGCTTCCGTCGGCCATCCAGCAATTGGTGGCGGCGAAGCGCGCGCCGTCGCGCGTGAAATCGCAAACGCTGTGCCAGATCCAAAGCATCTCCGACACGAAGATCAACATAAATGTCAGCGGCAGAATTACGCCAGCATACATGATCGCGAACTCCAGCGTGGCGTTGCCGGACTGGCGCTTGCAGCGCCTCAGATCGATCGGCCAACTTCTCCGTCTCATAGCGAGGTCCCCCGGAACGGAACCGTCACCACCGGCGACAACAGGATCGGGCTGAGTGTCAGGTACAGCATGCGCGGCGTCACCGAGTACCCGTTGGGAATGGTCACCACCACGTAATCTGGATGCGGCCCTGGACCCAGACCGCCGCAGGGCGCCGAACAAGGTCCAGGCACGGCCGGATTGGTCGGGTCGATGCACTCGATATTCACGGCGACCAGGTCGGGAGTGAGATTGCTGATCAAGGGGGGCGCAGAAGCATCGGCCGTGCCGGTGACACCAAGATTAATGGCGGCCTGGATTGTTGGGTCGCCGGCGAGGTCGCAGAAATTCACGGTGTTTTGCGTCGAAAGATATTGTCCGGTCGTATAGAGCGAATTCCGCAGCGCGTAATACGTATAGGTGATCTTGCCAAACTGGATGACGAACACCACCAGGATGGTCATCACGGGAATCCACAAGGCCGATTCCAGAATCATGTTGCCGCCGCAGCGCCGCCTCATTGGTGCAACACCACCTTTCCCGGACCGGCGATGGTTCCGATGGGGCACGAAGCGGCGTGGCGCGTATCGAACCAGCCTTGCTGGAGCGGCGCCGGATATCCGATATACAACGCGGGGAATCGGCCGTTGGGATCGCTCGGCGTGAAGAACGTACCGTCGGGGTTGGGTTCGATGAGGAACTGGCGGAACCCGAGAACCGTCATGGTGGCGCCGGCGCCGTCCACGATCGCGGCGGTGATAATGCGCCGGCTGTCGCCGGCGTAATTGAAGTATGGCGGCGTTTCGCCTGGCGCCAGGTCGAGATCGGGGAGGTACGGCGTCGAAAGCGTCCCCAGATCGGGCACGACCGTGGCGCAAATTCCCTGATTGCTCGGAAAATCCAGACGGGAATAAATCCCGCACAGCGCGGCCTCCACCGATGCATTGGGCGCGCGCGAGGAGCAGGAACTTTGCGGCGCGCTGGCCCAGAATTGTTCCAGATCGCCGACGTTGGCGCACTGCAGCGGAGTAGTGGGATCCGTCGTGACCGTGTTCGGCGTCGGATCGGTGGATGGCGGCAGGCCTTGCGCGTTGTAGACGAATAACTGATCTCCCTCGGACATCGCCGACGCTGTGTCGTATCGATTGAAGAGAACATAAGGCACGGGGGATGCGGCGCCCGCCAGTGCCGATGGCACCGGGGTTCCGGTGCAACTGTAGTAGAGCGTGTAGATGGTCGAATATGTGTTGTCGAATCCGAAATCCGCGGTGTCGTTGGTATTCAGCGCTGGTACAGCGATGGGCACGATACCGCAACCGGTACACAACGGCGCGCTCAAGCCGGCCGTGGCGATGGCGCCGACCGGAGTCTTGCGCGACTGAGCGACGGACAACAGTCCGAAGAAAAGCAGCGGCGCGTCGGAAAGCAGGCTGATTTGGGCGTAATGGGCGGTGCTGGCGTCGGCCTGTCCTGCGCCGGAGTTGCCGATCGCGTCGGCGGCGGCGGCGAAATAGCCCGGCGGATTCACGGTGCTCACCAGATTCCCGCTCGACTGGCCGATCAGCAACGATCCGAAATTGTACTTGTTGGCCGTGCCCAGGGAATCGTCCAGGGATTGCTGCGCGGCGGTGGTGGCGTTGCTCAACGCGTTCACCGTTCCGTTGAGCTGAGCGGCCGCGGCCAGCGCCATGGTGTTGGCTGCCTGGTTCAACTCGCCTTTGATCAGATAGAGCCGTCCCAAATCTAGCGCGAATCCCATGAATCCGAAGATCACCGGGACGAGGATGACCAGCAACTGAAGCGACATGGAGCCGAAGGGCTTGTATCTCTTCGTGGCGCGGGCACTCTTGCCTGCCGCATCGACACTCGTGTCGATGCGCGTTCCCGTGCCGCTGGCGGCCATAAGCGCCGAGAAGAGTCCCGGCGCGGCAAGCACGAGTGCTTGCGCCACTTCCAGAGAGCCAGACCGGCTACTTATCCACTTTTGGAATCTGTTGCCCACGGGGTCCTACAAACTGCGGCTGGTTGGGATCCGCCGGCTGCGTCTGCGACGTTTTGTCGTTCTTCTTGCCCTTACTCTTCGGCGGCTGAGCAGCAGGCAAGAACGTTTCCGGCATCGTCGGCAGCGCAGCCTTCTCTTCAGGCGTCAGCGGTTTGACGAAATGCACGGTGATCAGCACCAGCAGCTCGTCATCCGACTTCTGGGTGCTGCGGCTGCGGAAGAGATGGCCGAGGATTGGAATATCGCCCAGCCCCGGAACCTTATCCACGGTTTCGACAATCTGGTTATTGATCAAGCCGGCGATGGCGAAGCTCTCGCCGTCCTTCAGGATCACCTCCGTATCCGCGCGGCGCTGCGACAGCGCGGGGATCACGACGCCATCGATCGTGACCGCATTGGCGAAATCCAGCGAGCTGACTTCCGGCGCCACCTTCAGATCGATGGCGCCCTGCGATGTCACCGTGGGAGTGAAGTCGAGCTTGACGCCGAATGGCTTGAACTGAACCGTCACCACCGGAGCGACGGCGCCGCCCGTGGGAGTCGTCGTAATCGTGGGATAGGGAAAACTGCCACCGGCCAGGAAGCTGGCGTCCTTGCCGTCCAGCGCGATCAGGTTCGGCTCCGCGAGGATCTGCAACAGGTCCTTCTCCTGGAGCGCTTTGATGGTGGCGCCCAGGTTTAGGTCCGGCCGGAATGCGAAAAGATTCAGCAAATCCGAGAAGCTGGTGCTCCCGCTGGTCGTCGTCCCCCCGGTAGTCTGTAGCGGAGAGATCTTCGGCGGCGAAAACTGCTCGGTGCCCGACACTCCTTGCATTTTCGAATTGGTGCTGAAGAGATTGAACCCGACCTGGGTGAGAGCGGTGCGGTCGACGTCGGCGATTTTCACCTGCAGCAGAATCTGTTTGGGTTCCGGCGCAGGAGGCGATTGCAGCAGGTTGACGACGTTCTTGGTGCGTGATTGCGCCATGCCGGCCAGCCGCTTGGATTCCTCGGCGCTCTTCACCTTGCCGGAAAGCACAATGACTTCCGGCGAGCCCGTCGCGGCCACATTTCCTTCCCCGGCCTGCTGGATCGATTTCAGGAAGTTCTCCCACTCCGACTCGTCCTTGGCGACGATCACTTCATAATTGGAGGGGTCCGCATCGCCCTCCCAAACCAGCACCGTAGTGCCGCCGGGAGCCTTGGCATCCACGACGATTTCGCGCGGCGAGACAATCACCGCGTCGGCGATCTTCGGCTCCGCCACCACCACCTTGGTCACGTCGTGCTGGAACTGCAGCAGATGTCCCCGCCCTTCGACCAGCTTGATTTCGCGGCCGCGTGTGACGGTTGCCGCCTGCTCCGGAGCCGTTTGCGCCGGAACTGTCGCAACCTGACCCACAACGGGAGTCGCACACAACATCCACCAGGCCAGAGCGCACAATGTGGCGGTAGGTCTCATTTAAAGGTTTCCTGAACGTGTTTGTCGCCGCGGAAAACATCCACCACCGCGCGCGGCTTATCCGGCTCCTTCTTCGGAGGCGGTTCTTCCTGCTTACGCTGCAGGGCTGCGATACGCGCCAGAGCCGCGGCATCCCCGGAAGTATCCCGCGGCGGCGTCCGGCGCTTGCGGGCGGCGTCGGCGCGCGCGTCATATGCCGGATCGAGAACCGCGGAGGTCATGGGATCGCCGGCCTCCACCTCGCCCGCATCCAGCGGATTGCGGAGCGACAGGCTGATCTTGCCTTCGTTTTTGGCCAGTTCGAGCTTCTCCGCTTCGTCCGGCCGGAGCAGCAGAGTTACCACCGGCGTCCGGGTCGCGCGCGCTTCCGCGGCCGCTGCCTGCGCGGACTGTCCGATCGGCGCGGTCTTGCCGACGGCCAGCACACGGACATTTTGCAGGATGATGGACGTGCTGGCTTCATCCATGTTCCCCGGCCGTGTGAACACGACGTCGACATGCGAATCGCGCTGGATCAGGCCGGCTACGCCGGTGACATCCGTGATCTGCACCGAAACGGCGCGATACCCCTTGGTGATGGTGGAAGCGATCCCTTCGGGAGTGTCCGATTCGCCGGCGATTTTCCACTGCACAATCGGCTCATTGGCCGTCAGCGGTACCAACAGGACGCGGCCAATGGCCTCCTTATACGCGGTGATGACACCCTTGGGAGCCGTGCGCTCAGGTATGCTCACCAACCGCAAGTCCGCCGGCTGGAGCTTATATCCGAGCGGCATATCGCGCACCGCGGCCAGGACCTTCGTCTGCTTCTCCGCCTTCGGCGCGAGGGCGTTGGCATAAACGAACCAGCTCAACAGCCCGGCGGAAATCCAGGCCGCCGCCAGAATCAGAAGCTTGCGGTTACGGTCCATAGGATGGAGTTTTCCTTTTGTAGCACGTGGCGAAGTGGCGGTTACGGGCGCCAGGGGCCGGGATGAGTCTCGGCGCGGCAGACAGGAGTGCCTGCGCGGCGGGTGGCGCCAGCAGGAGTGTGGTGTGGTCCTGGTAGACTATGCGCCATCCGGCTTGCTGTAGGGCGGAAGAAAGCGGCGCGTCCACGGGAAGCAGCGCGTGGGTAAATCCGTAGCCCTCCCAGATCCCTTGCCAGCCCGGCCGGGCCTGCACCAATCTCGCGTACCCTTTCAAAAATTCCGCGCCGTAGAAATCGCTGCGGCCATCGAAGAAGACCTTTCTAACGCCGGCAGATCGGTAAATCAAATAGCCGCCGTACTTGTCCGGGGCGAACAGGCGCGCGGTATCGGGAATATGCGCATAAGCCGCGACTGGGAATTGGTCCGCGGGGAATCCCGTGGCCGCCCGCAAAGCCGGTGTCTGCAAGATCCCCCAGCAGGCTAAAAGAACCGCGGGAATCAGCGCATAGCCGCGAAATCCCTCGTCCAGCAGACGCAGCCGCCGCGAGTATTCCAAAAATCCAACGACTGCTTCGCGCGCCCCTCGCGTGAAATGGCCGCCGGCGTCCTGCAATGCCGCGCTGATCGCTCCGTTGGCGATGGGCAAAAGAACCAGAGCGGCAATCGGCAGGGCACGAGCCGACCGCAGCGCCGCCGCCGACAACACCGCGGCGAGCGCGAAGTGCTCCGGCCTGCGCCGGAGAAGGGCCAAAGCTCCGCCCGCCATGCCGATTAACAAAGCCGAAATGATCTCGCCGGAACCGTCGGCGTGGAAATCGAAGCTTTGAAACTCGCCGATCCGCGCCAGCAGATCGGAATTGCGAAGATAGTCGAACACATGCCGGTAGAGGCCCCAGCCGTAGGGATTGATCAGACCGGCGAGAGCGGAGACGATCGCGGCTTTGAGATACCACGACGGCCCTTCGCCTTCGTTCCATAGGATGCGCCGGATCGCCGCTCCGCCCGCATAAACGACCGCAATAGCCGGCGCAAGGAAGAAGCTGGCGTGAAAGTTTGCCCATAGCGCCGTCAGAATCCCGATCGCCAGCAGGGATTTCCGCTCCCGCTCCATACACCCGGCCAGCATCAGCAGAAAGACCCAACCCATGACATGCGGACGGGCCAGCCAGTGGATGTTGCAGGTCGAGAGCATCAACGGAGCCATGGCGCAGGCCAGGAGAAAATTGCCGCCCATCTCCCAGTGCAGCCGGAACCACAGCCAGCTGACGGCGGCAATGACGCCGGCGAACAGCAGCGCGACCGCGCTCAAACCTCCGGCGCGATCGACTGCGCCCGCCGCCGTGTCGGCAGCCCACTCCCAATCGAACCACGGTGCGTTAGGACGGCTGAACGAGTAGGGATCGGTGCGGGGAAGTCGGCCGGATTGCAGGATGGATTCGCCGGTACGAATATGCCACCCGGCGTCCGAATCGCGGAAGAGTTTTTGGTATCCCTGAAAGAGAAACAGGCAATAGAACAGCGTGACGCAGCCTACTGCCATCGCCACGTCCGGCACCAGCCAGCGCGAGACAAATCCGCGGGATTGCATGCGCCGGATGTCTCTTTCATCGACAGTGGCGCGCGCCGGCTCCCGGAGTATGGCACCCGTCGCCAGAAGTGGCCGCACTCAACACATCCAATTACGTGGCCGGAGTGCCGATGCTCGACAAATCTCCCGTGATGCTCTGGTAGAGGCTCACGATGCCGGCGGCGAGCTGTTGCACGGTGGTGATCAGGGCCAGCCCGACGGCGGCCACAATGAGGGCGTACTCTACGAGGTCCTGCCCTTGTTCATCCCGGATGAATTGAATCAGGTATGGCTTCATCTGTCCTCTCTGCCTACTGCGCCATAGCGCCCTTTGCGGCGACTGGATCGCCAATCGCGTTGGACTGACCTGGCGGAACCTTTTGTCCCCCAAACAGCCGGGCGAGTCCGGCCTTGAAACGCCGCCACCGGGATTCAGCAGATGGCTTGGGCAAGGTGGCGCTCTGCCCATCCAGACGAGATACCAATTCGAGGTTCCTCAGAGCCGCGGCGTGTGCCTTATTATACCCAAGGGCAATTATTAATTCCCGGCGCGCCTCGACGTAGTTCCCCTTTTCCATCAGTACCGCCGCCAGATTGTTATGCGCCGTGGCGGGATCCGTGTCCTGCTGGAAACTGGCCACCGCGAGCTTAGCGGAGTCCTGGCCGGCCTGCGCCATGCCGAGGTTGTTGCGGGCGATTTTTGAACCCGGGTTGATCTTCAGAGCCTGCTGAAATTCTCCGATCGCGTCGGCGTAGCGCTTTTGCATCAAAAGGTTGTAACCGAGATTGTTGTGCAGCGAATCGACCGACGGCGCCAGATCGAGGGCCTTGCGATGCTGCGACTCGCCTTCCGTCCATTGCCCCGATTCGTCCAGCAGAATTCCCAGCCAGGAGTCAAGAGCCGGCTGCGTTTGCGGATGGGCCTGAAGGAATGCCTGAAGGCTGGCGATCGCCTCCGGCCGCTGCTTCAACGCGTGCAGATCCCCGACCAATGCCCTTTCGGCATCGCCCGAATCGGGAAATCGGGCCGCCGCCAGCCGCGTGATTTCGAGCGCCACTTCCGGGTAACCACGCTCCCGGTAGGCTTTGGCCAAATCCAGTCGCGCGCTGATGTTGTCGGGCTCCGACGCAACCCGCCGGCGCAGTTGGGCGAGCGGATAGTCGCCATCACCCGCGTCATGGGCGTTGTGAACCTGCCGTTCGAAGGGCGCCACCGTTGTAACCGGAGGAACTGCGGGCGTCCTGGCCACCTTGGTTTTCACGCAGGACACGCCGGTCCCCATCAGCAAGGCGATCACAAAATGCCCGGTGCGTGTCCTCATGCCATTACCTGCCGGAAGCCGCCGGCTCTTCAATCCGGTCAAAAACGAGCTCGTCGCCGACTTGGGTTTTGCTCTGCTCCACAGTCCCCGCCGGCAACTCGACCACGGAATGCGCCGAAAGACAGGCGGACAGCCGCCAGGCCGGCACCGCGCTTCTCACCTTTCGCACTTTTTTGCGCTTGTCGACGTACACCAGATCGATGGGGAACTTCATGAAAAACGTATGCACCGATTCGCAGGGAACAATCCAGAGACCGTCGCCAGGCTCCAGCTTGGCGTGCTTGAGCAGACCGGTGCGCCGTTTCTCGCTGGTGTCCGCCACATCCACCGAAGCCCCCAGAATCGTGTCCCGCGTCTGATTCCGTACAAGTACTCTCAAGTTTTGAAAAATCATAGCACGGTGTCACCCGACTTGTGCGAATTTGTGGCGCCGCGGAACCCTGTCACAGCCGATCGGTAAAAATTTTCGGCCGACTAAGCGACTTATTTTCTTACTGTTATCGGAGAATGACGAATTGCGCCGTGGGCGTTTGGCGCCCGGCTCGCTGGTAGACTGGAGGCGTCCGGAAGGTTCCGGATTTCACCCGCACCCGTTTGGGCGCGGGTTTTGCTTTTTAGGGAGGTTTTCGTGTTTTCTCGATCGCTGATGGCGGCCGCTTGTCTGGCCGTTTCCGCGGCGGCGGCGCCGTCGCTCACCACCATACAGGATGTGTTGTACAAGGCTGACGGGACCCGGTTCAGCGGCACTGTGACCATAAGTTGGAGCAGCTTTCAGCCGGGCGCCGGGGCGGCCATCGTTCCTCAAGGTCGCACCGTTGTAAAAGTGCTCGATGGCTATCTACGAGTGCAGCTGGCGCCGACCACCACCGCCACTCCGCCTATCACCTACACCGTGCTCTACACCAGCAACGGTGTGAATCAATTCCGCGAGACATGGGCCGTTCCGCCAAGCACTATCGTGCTGCAGTTAAGCGATGTCCGGGTCAGCGCCGCCATCGTCGGCACCCCCGGGGCGGCGGATAGTGGCGGCTCCAGTTCCAGCGGTCCGATCGCCGAATCCGGTGTCACCGGGTTGCTGGCGGACCTGGCTGCGAGGCCGGTCAAAGGTCCCAGCCTGGCCGCCGGACGCGTCGCCATGACCGACGCCGGAGGCCTGATGGAATCGGTGAGCGGCAACCCCACCGATTGCGTCCACGTCGACGGGTCCACTGGGGCTTGTGGATCGGCCCCGTCTTTCGTGGATGGCGACACGCTGGCCGGGATCGTGGATGGTTCCAACACCTCGTTCAGCCTCTCGCAGACACCCAGCCCGGTGGCGAGCCTTTCCGTGTACCGGAATGGTGTCCTGCTCAAGTCGGGCGGACAGGACTATTCGCTCACCGGCAACACCATCCAATTCGCCGCGGCGGCGATTCCGCAGCCCGGCGATACGCTTCTGGCCAGTTACCGTATCGACTCCGGCGGCAACTCGACCAGCGGAACTCCGGGGGCCAGTCCGCAAGTGCTTTGCAGCGGCGGCGGCTCCAACACCAGTTCCGCGTCCCTCACCACCATCGCGACCTGCACCATACCTGCCGGCCTCTTACAGACCGGCGACCGCCTGGATATTCGATTTGACGTGGCGCATCAAGGCACGGCGGGCGGGTTCTCGCTGGAACTGCACTGGGGATCCACTGTGGTGGTGCATCGCGACGCCGCTTCATCGGAAACGCTGGCGACCGGGCGGGCCGACGTATCTCTACTCGCGTCGGGCGCGCAGACCGGCTCGCAAACCTGGGGGACGGCTTTATCCCTGCTCGCGACGGCCGGAAATGCATCGGATGTTTGGGCGAATGGCCTGACGATTACGGTATCCGGCTCGGTCGGGCAGGCGGCCGACAGCCTGACGGCCAATAATCTGACGGTGGTGCGGATTCCGTAGACCTTACTTCGTCAAACCCTGCACAAAGATGGCACGCTGTCCATTTACCACGGACTCCGTGCCATTGACTTCGATGATGTGCCCCATGTGCTCGACAGCCGCGGCCTTGGCGTCCACGCCGCCGTCACGCCGCGGATGATGCTCTTCCGGCATCAACACATACAAGGTTCCGTCTTTCGCCAGGAGGCCTATAGGTTCACCATTCCGCGCGCACTTCTGTCCGCAATCGCGATGTGGTTCACCGTGTTTGCCGAGTTGCAAATAACACGAGAAGTCGACGATTTCCCCCACCACCGAGACTTCCTTGCCGGAGTTGGGCTTCTTGGCCACGGCGGCTTCGACAGTCGTGGACGTCCATGGCTCCGCCGATTTCACGCCGATCGTAGCGGCCGGCTTGTCGTACGAACCCGTTTGAACGGCCATCTCGGGGTGTAGAATTCCGGAGCTCTGCGCCAGCAGACTCACCACGGCTATCGCCGCCAACAGTAGCGTTTTGCGTTTCACTCGGTCCCTCCTCACTTTTTTGGCTCCTGCCAGCGTATCACAAGCCGAACGCATCATCCCCGCCAGTGCTTTACGAAATGGTGACAGATCGGACGATGTTGCGGCGCCCGCGGGCGTATGGCATGATCGGCCCTGACCAATGAACGACCTGCGCTTTGGGATTCGCCTGCTGTCGCGCAGCCGCGCGCCGAGCCTGACCATCGTGGTGCTGCTTGCCCTCGGAATCGGCGCCGGCACGGTAATATTCAGCCTCTTCGACGCCATCGTCTTGCGGCCGCTGCCGGTGCGCCATCCGGAGCAACTGGCGCGCATGGTAGTGTGGCGTCCGCGCGCCGGAGCGACCAGCCAGTTCACGTATCGCATTTATGAGATGTTGCGCGACCGCGCCACTACCATGACCGCCATCTTCGGCGAAGCGGGCGACTACTTGCACTTCACCCTGACCGAGCCCGCGCCGGCTCAGCAGATTGTGGTCTACGCAGTGACGCCGGAATACTTCGACGCTCTCGGTGTGGAGGCGCGGTATGGCCGCGTCCTGACGGCGCAGGATGGCAGGGAGACCTCCGGCTTGCCTCCCGCAGTGCTGAGCTACGGTTTTTGGTCGCGGCGTTTCGCGGCTGATCCGCGCGCCATCGGCCGGACATTCGCCGTGGATGGCCATCGATTCACCATCGTCGGCGTGCTGCCTCGTGAATTCAACGGCCTCGCCGCCGATACCGCTCCCGATGTGCGGATTCCGCTTTGGGCATTCCCGCTTCTCGGCCATCCGCGGGATCGGTTGACGATGCAATTGGCCGGCCGCATGAAACCGGGCGTGACACTGGCGCGGGCCGGCAGCGAAGTGCTGGCGCTGTGGATCGCCATGGTGGATGCCGAAACTGACAAGGACGCCGCCGCCTGGGACCGGCGTTATCCCATCTCGCTCGACCCGCTAGCCCGGGGCTTTTCGACCTTGCGCTCCCGTTTCGGGGACGTGCTCGGGTGGGTGATGGCGTCGGCGATCCTGCTGGCGCTGCTGGCGTGCGCGAACGTCGCCGGTCTTTTGGCGGCGCGGGCAGCCGCGCGAAGTCACGAAATCGCGGTCCGCCTGGCGGTCGGCGCCACTCGAATGCGGCTCCTGCGGCAAATCCTCGCCGAGAACCTGTTGCTGACGGCTCTGGGCGTGGCCGGCGGGTTGGCCCTCGCGTTTGCGGTCACCCCGATTCTGACTCGGTCCTTGCCACCTATCCGCCAGTTGGACAGTTCCCTGCTCCCCCTGGTGGTCGACGCGCGGATCAACAGCCGTGTGTTGCTGTTTTCGCTCGCGCTGGCGTTGCTGACGATGCTGCTGTTCACGGTCGCGCCGGTGATGGCGGGCTGGCGTTCCGGTATCGAGACGATCTTGCGGGGGGCGCGATCGAGCGGAGGCTCGCGCGGGCGCCACGTGCTCATCACGGTGCAGATTGCGTTATGCACGTTCCTGCTGTGCGGCGCGGGCTTGCAGGTCCGGACTTTCCGCCGGTTGCACGATCAGAAACCGGGATTCGACACCGCTCACGTGGCCACGTTCACCCTCGATCTGACAATGCACAAATCGCCGGCGTCCGACGACTTCGCACGGCTTCTGGGCGAGCGTGTGGCTCGCTTGCCGGGAGTGACATCGGTGGCGTTTTCCGAGCGCGGAGTGCTGCGCGATCGCGGTGTGGCGACCACGGTTGCGCCCGAGGGTCGTGCGACTACACAAGCCGACTTCCTGAACGTGGATATCCATGGGGTATCGGCCGGGTATTTCGAAACCATGGGCATTCCGATTCTGGAAGGGCGCAGCCTGACTCCGCAAGACGGCCCCGGCGCTAAACCCGTGCGTGTAGTGGTGAACGAGGCATTCGCCCGCCGGTTCTTTCCCAACCAGGACCCTGTCGGACGCCGGTTCGGCAGAGGTGTGGACACGGTGGTCGGCGCCGATTTCGAGATCGTGGGCCTCTGCGGCGACGCCAAGTACCGGTCGATGCGGGAGCCATGGAAGCCCGTGTTTTACGCGCCGATTCAGTCGCACGACGCGTTTGTTCTGAATGTCCGCACATCGGCGCCGCCCTCAGTCCTGTTGGAGCCCGTACGGAAAGTGCTGACTTCGCTCGATCCCTCGCTAGCGTTCCTTGAAGTACACACGCTGGCGGAAGAAGTGGACGCGAGCACCGCCGGCGAGCGGCTGGCCGCGGCGATCGCGGCGTCCTTCGCGGGCCTGGCGGCGCTCCTTGCGGGGGTCGGTATCTACGGACTGCTGGCGAACGCGGTCACGCAGCGGCGGCGCGAAATCGGAATTCGCATGGCGGTAGGCGCCGATGCCATGGATGTCGCCGGCTTGCTTTGGCGGCAGACAATGGCGATCGCCGTTACCGGAATCGTTCTCGGCGTTGCAGGGATGTTCTGGGTTGGGCCGCTGATCCGGTCGGTATTGTACGAGGTGTCGCCGCACGATCCGCCGTCGCTCGCCGCCGCCGCCGCGCTCGTGGGCGTCATTGCGATCGTGTCGGCCGCCGTGCCTGCCTGGCGCGCGGTGCGGATCGATCCTGCGAACGTGCTGCACGAATAGGGCCGCCCGATCCACCCGCCCTTGCGGCGAGGCAGCCCGATGCGCGAACGCGTATAATCCGGTATGGGTGTTCTGTGACCGAGCCCAACACGGGAGCCCCCAGGGTATGTTTCGGAGTTTTTGAGCTTGATATCCTGGCTGGGGAACTCCGCAAATCCGGCATCCTCCTGCACCTGCCGCCGCAGCCGTTCAAGATCCTCGCCCTGCTCGTCAACCACGCCGGCGAACTGGTGACTCGGGAGGAGATCCGCCGCCAGGTTTGGGGCGCCGACACGTTTGTCGATTTCGAACACGGGCTCAACTTCGCCATCAAGAAGATTCGCGATGTCCTGGCCGACGATCCCGACACGCCGCGATACATCCAGACACTGCCGCGCCGCGGCTATCGGTTCATCGCGCCGGTTGGTGTCATGGCTTCCGCACCCGCCGCAAGACCGGAAACGGAGGCGCCTGTTTCGACCGGACTGCCGCCGCCAAAGCCACGAAAGACTCTGTGGACAGCCGTGGTAGGTGCCGGAGTCGTGCTCCTGGCCGCGCTCCTGTTTGCTTTCAACGTGGGCAGCCTACGGACCCGCCTGTGGGCATCTGCCGGTTCGAGGAATCCATCCGCGCTTGGACTCGAGTCCATTGCCGTTCTGCCGCTGGAAAATCTGTCGCGCGATCCTGAACAGGAGTATTTCGCCGACGGTCTGACCGATAGTCTGATCACCGACCTCGGCAGGATCGGCACGCTGCGGGTGATTTCGCGGACCTCGGTGATGCAATACAAAGGGACCAGAAAAGCCCTACCGGAGATCGCTCGTGATCTGAATGTGGATCTCGCGGTCGAAGGGACGGTGCAACGTTCCGGGGGCCGGGTTCGAATCACGGCGCAATTGCTTCTGGCGCGCAAGGATCAGCATCTGTGGGCGGAGACTTATGAACGCGAGTTCGAAGATGTCATCCGGCTGGAGAGGCAGATCGCCCTGGCGGTCGCGCACGAGGTGTCCGGGCGGGTCAACCCGGCCCAGGAGACGCGCCTGACTCGCAGTACGACCGCCAACCCGCGCGCCTATGACGCCTATCTCCGCGGGCGTTACCTTTTCAACCAAAGAAAGCCGGAATCGGTCAGGGTGGCAATCGGATATTTCGAGCAGGCGATACGCGAAGATCCTCGCTTCGCACTGGCCTATACCGGCCTGGCCGATTGCTACGGGGTCGGATGGGGAATGACAGACTTGCCCGTAGCGGAGAAGTATGCCCGAAAGGCGCTGGCGCTCGAGCCGGATATGGCGGAGGCACACGCGTCGCTGGGAATTATTCAGGACTATCAGTTCCACTTTACGGATGCCGACAGAGAGTTGCATCGGGCCATCGACTTGAATCCCAACTATGCGATGGCCCACCACTGGCGGTGTTTGCACCTGGTATTCCTCGGCCGGCTGCAGGAGGCGCTGGCGGAGAACGACCTGGCACGGCAACTGGATCCGTTCTCGCTCCCGGTGAGCAACTCGCGGATGTTCCCGCTTCTGGGCCTGCACCGCTACGATCAGGCCATTGAGCAAGCCGAAGCCGAGGCCGTCATCGCACCGGAGGTCCCCAACCCCCACGATTGGTTGGCTCGGATCTACTGGATTCAAGGCAAAATCGAGCAGGCCATAGCCGAAGAGAAAAAGGCCGCCGCAATGGGACGTGGCCAGACGCAGCTCCACGATCTGGAAGAGCTGGCGGCGGTCTTCGACCGAAAGGGCCCCCGCGCGGCAATCGTGCGATCGGCGCAGATCAAGGAAAGAGGCTACAAAGCGGCTTACACCGCCTTCGATATTGCCTGCCAATACGGGGTCGCCGGGGAATCGGAAAAGGTCCTGCAATGGCTGAACCAGGCGTCTCGCGACAAGCACGTTGTCGCCTACCTCCAAGCCAAAAGCGCGCCCGAGTTCGACTGCCTGCAATCCGATCCCCGCTATCACGATCTGCTCCGCCACATGGGCGTCGAGCAATGAGCTTGCAGCATCCGCCGCGCCCAAGCGAATTTCGGCTGGCCGTGAAGCTTACTTCTTGCCGATGGCGACGCAGGCGCCGGCCTCCCAGGCGCTGCTGGCCTGACCCCATTCAAAACAGGTCATTCCGTGCGGAATCAGATTGCCGAAGTTGAACGGGATCCCATTCAGGCTGATGGTTTCGCTGATCGTCAGGTCAGCCGAAAAGATGAAAGTGTCCGACGCCAGCGCGTCACCGCTGCGCACCATCGAGGCCTCCCGGATGAACGTAGCCACGGGGGTTCCCCAGGTG
>Ga0335073_10003741_pt1 | contig 21256 bp, 19 predicted proteins | sample Lox_Sample_22_FD_207093 | JGI IMG/M metagenome (GOLD analysis project Ga0335073, IMG submission 207093) | Soil microbial communities from Loxahatchee National Wildlife Refuge, Florida, United States - Lox_Sample_2.2 | ecosystem: Environmental > Terrestrial > Soil > Wetlands | place: USA...
TCGCTGGCGCGTGCAGCTGAAGTGTACTCAGGTTCTCCGTGCCCGCGGATACGACATTCAGCCCGCGTCCGCCAGCTACGGCAAGGGCAAAATCGCCTACACCGCTGACGACATCGATGTTCTCGTTGCCCACATCGTTCCCGTCGACACCTGGTACGTGCTGCCGGTCGAGGTCTTCGCCCCGCGCAAGAGCCTGCGCTTCTATCCTGGCATCGAATGCAAGTCCGCCCGCTGGGAAAAATATCGCGAGGCCTGGGACCTGCTTCGCACCACCGAGCGCATTTCCCAGAACGCCGCCACGCTCGCCGCACTCGATGCTGCCTACCGTCCTGAATGTGCTGAGCGCGATTGGCGACGCTGCTTGCTGCACATAGCCCGCGAAATCTTCCGCGAGCCGCCGCCGTCGATCGATGACCGAGACACGGAATCACGGAGGATTTCTTGATCCTCGGTTCTCTGCGTCCCCACGCCTCCGTGGCGCGACTTTACAGCTCCTTTACAACTCCCCCGCTTCCCTACGCTAAAATGACCGTGCTGTCTCCAAGGAGAATCAGGATGCGGAAACTTTTCTTTACCGGCCTGGCGGCCTGGCTGTTGGCTGCTTCGGCAATAATCCCGACTGCGCAAGCTTCCGATAAGCCTGCCATGCCGCCTCCGGCGCTGAAGGTCGGCGACCTAGCCCCTGACTTCAAGCTCAACTACTTCGATGGCAATGACCTGAAGGAGGTGAGCCTCAGCCAATATCGCGGCAAGAAAAACGTCGTGCTGGCGTTTTACATCTTCGCCTTCACTGGTGGTTGAACTGCCCAGATGAAGGCCTTCCAGCAGAATCTGCAAAAGCTGGAAGCAGCCGACACCCAGGTCCTGGGTGTGAGCATGGACAGCCCCTTCGCCAACCACGCCTTCGCCGAACAAATTGGAGTGACCTTCCCGCTGCTGAGTGACTGGGGCGGCGAAGTGACCCGCAAATACGGCATTTATCTCGACAAATACAAAGCTGCTCGCCGCGTGAATTTCCTGATCGGAAAAGACGGCAAGATTATGGAGGAGCAGATTGACAGCGCTGCCATCGATCCCACCAAGATCGTGGACGCCTGCCAGCGCCCAGCCTTGAAGAACTGAAACGGTACCACAAAACATCGTAGGACGATGTAATTGACGATGCAGCACGGTCGCGGGCACGTCGCTGGCGAAAGCCGTCCTTAATTTCAGCCTTCGAGGTATGTTATTATGGCTTCGCGGGGTGGAGCAGTCTGGTAGCTCGTTGGGCTCATAACCCAAAGGTCGGTGGTTCAAATCCACCCCCCGCAACCAAACCTCCGGTGTCCGTTCCGGAGACATGGGTAACAGAACGTTCCGGAGACATAGGTTACACTTTTGGCCCGAAGGGGTTCTGCAAGGGCTGCAAGGTTTTTTCCTCCAGATCAATATAGCCGAGATCGTAATCCATAAAACTGACCAGCCAGATGCCGTGGTCGACTTCTTTGAGGCCGAGGGCCTGGCCGGCGAGGGAGACGCCGAGGTTGATCTTCTTGTTGTACAAGCAAAGGCGTCCGCAGCTGGTGACCACGACCGTACGGTGGTGAAATGGGTAATGCGGTTCTGGGATGCCTCGATAAGGACGGGGAGAAGTAGAGTAAACCTCGGCCGGGCATTTCATGCTGAGGGCTTCATGGGGTCTTTCGTGATTGAATTCCTCGAGGAAGGCATCGAACTTGGCTTGCTGCTGCAGGAGGTTGGCGCCCGCCGGACGAGTGGCTTCTTTTTTCAAGGTCAGATGCATGCGTTCATGTCGGCCGTTCTGCTGGGGATGACCAGGGCGGATGCGTTCGATGGAGATGCCTAACCGCAGCCACCATACCGAGAGCTTGGAGAGCTGAAACAGGCCATGAGGAGAAGCGAAGGGAACCCCGTTGTCAGAGCGGATGGCCCGGGGCAGACCGCGTTCGTGGAACAGGCGCTCAAAAGCGGGAAAGGCGAGGTCTTCCCGGTTGGATTCCAGCGCTTCACACAAGAGCAGGTAGCGCGACGAGTAGTCGGTGACGGTCAGCGGATAACAATAGCGTTTATCGCTCAGCTGAAACTCGCCCTTGTAGTCGGTGCACCAGAGATCGTTGGCATGAAGGCCCTGGGATAAAGGGGTTCCTTGGGCTTGACTGCGGCGACGGCCCATCGACGTGACCAGCCCGTGGCGATCGAGCACGGCGTGAATGGTAGAAGCAGCGGGAAGCTTGATGGCATGGGGCAGGCGGCGCAGCAGACGCTCCCGAATCTTGCGTGCGCCCCAGTGCGGTTTCTCCCGTTTGGCGCTCACAATGGCCGCTTCCACCTGCTCGGGTAACTGGTTGGCGTAGCGGAAGGGCCGGCGCGCTCGGTCACTCAACCCTTCCAGTCCACATTGCTGGTAACGTTCAAAGATCTTGTAGCCGGTCTTGCGCGAGATACCGAACTCCCGGCACAGTGAAGCCATCGTCTCGCCGTCCTTGAGCCGGATCACAAACCGCATTCGCTCGTCCATCACAGAACACTCCTTCCATGGCATCACCTCTCCGCCCCCTTCGGGCCGAAAAGTGTAACCTATGTCTCCGGAACGTTCTGTTACCCATGTCTCGGAACGGACACGGGAGCATGCCCTCGGTTCACATTTTCCTCGTGCTTCAGTGCTGCGCTTTGCGAACGGAAAATAAGGTCAAGCGCGCAATCACAGGATTCCTCTCCGTAGCAGCTAGAATTGTGGTTAAATCACCTCGTGAGAGTCGCACTCGACATCCGGCGGGCGACAGAATTTGTCGTTGGCACTTACACCCGGAACATCCTGCGGGCACTGGGCAGGATCGACCATGTCAATGAATATCTTTTGATCGGGTTACCTCAAGCGGCGTCCGAGATCGGAGAATTGCCGGCAAATTTTACGGTTGTGCCTCTGCTTGAACCCGAGAATACGCTCAAAGGACACCTGGAATTTCGCCGGATCGTCAAGCAGCGCGGTTGCGACCTGGTGCACATTCCGCAGCTAACCTGGGTGCCGCGTAACTTGCCTTGTCCTTGTGTGATTACCGTGCACGATGTGGTCGAACACATGTATCGGGCCGGCGACCGGTCCAATCTAACGCGTTCCTTGCATTTTCAATTGACCCGCCGCATCCTGAAACGGGCGGGACGGATTCTGGCGGTTTCCAACTTCACCAAGAACGAAATCGAGAAACTGTTCGAAATCCCCGGAGGCCAAATTGAAGTCGTGTACAACGCCATCGACGAGCGGTTTCTGCGGGGACACGCGACAGACGCCGATCGCCAGGTTTTAGTGGAACGCTATCTGGTCACGTATCCGTTTTTGCTCTATGCCGGTCGCATCAGCCCGCACAAGAACCTGGTACGCATCATCCAGGCGTTTGCAGCGCTCAAAACCGAACTGGAGAAACAATCGGAATACCCGGATCTGAAGTTAATCATCATCGGCGATGAGCTTTCCAAGCATCCCGACTTGCGCCGGGCCGCGATTCGCAGCGGGGTGCAAAATGACGTGCGTTTCATGGGGTTTGTTCCCATCGAAATGTTGCGCGTTTTTTATGATGCGGCCAAAGTCTTTGTTTTCCCCTCGCTTTTCGAAGGGTTCGGATTGCAACCACTGGAGGCAATGGCGCATGGCACACCGGTAGTCACTTCCAATACGTCCTCGCTGCCGGAAGTTGTGGGTCAGGCGGCAACGCTGGTAAATCCGGAAAATGTGTTTGAAATCATGCGAGCCTTGCACCGAGTGCTGCTGGACCCAGCGACCAGAGAAAAGCTGAAGCAGCGAGGATACGAACAGGTAAAAAAGTTTTCCTGGGAAGTTTCGGCGCAGCGCGTTCTGCAGGTTTACGAAGAGGTTGTGGAGCATGCCGCCGTGGGAGTTCATAGCGTGGCATGATTTGTTCGCCCCGACAGATCTAACTGCTCATCGGTCCCTCTCTCAGTGACCGGAGACATGAGACCCAACTGACTTCGACCGAGATGAGTCTCTGTGAAAGGGCGGATAAGGATCAGCACCTGCATGAGCGGCTTGTTCCGCCGTCAATCGTACTTCTCATAAAGAATTGACTTTCGGTCCCACTTAAGCGACTTCAGCAATTCGCGGTTAGCTTTGACCATCTTCTCCAAGCCGCAGATATAGGCGTGCATGTCGGTGCGACCTTGAGCGATCGCAGGCACATGTTCCTGAACGTATCCTCGTAGCCCGCGCCACTCGCTGCTGCCCCGGCTCAAGGTCGGCAGGTAATGAAAATTGACGTGCTCAGCGGCAAGCCGGAGAAACTCGTCGTGATAATAAATGTCTTTCTCCGTGCGATTGCCGAAGATAAGCCAGAGCTGGTGCGCATCAATGGAAGAAGGGTGCGCTCGCCCGTCTGCGAGAGGGACAAACAGCGAATGCAACATGGAGCGAATCGGGGCAATGCCCGTCCCGGTGGCAATAAAGATCGTGTCGCGCAGTGGCGGCCGCAGAATGAAATCGCCAAACGGCCCTTGGCAGAAGACCTGATCGCCGTTCTTCATATCGCAGAGAAAGTTCGACATGAAACCGTCTTGCACGCGGTTCAAACAGAGCGCGAAAGTGCCATTGTCTGCGGGCGGAGAAGCGATGGAATAGGCGCGGGTGATTTCCTCGCCATCTGCTTTTGTAGTCTTGAAGGAAAGCCACTGTCCCGCCACGAAGCCGAAATGCGGCACGCCCATCATTTCGAATTCCAAGTGCTTGGTGAATTCGGAGAGCGACGTCGAGCGAGTGAGTTGCGCGGTGAAAGTCTGGAATGGTGCCATCCTGATTTATGTAGATGATAAAAAGCTTTGCGAAGACGCCGCAAGCGAAGAATCACGGAACCAACGTCGCACCGCGAGCGTAGTAACATTGGGCCATGACACTAGATCACGACACTCAAGGCGTTTCGCAGCAGCCGGGACCGCCGGCTTCGCAAGGCGCCAAGCACTCCGTCTGGTTCGGTCCAAACGGATTGCGGGCCGGGTGGCGGCTTGTAATTTATGCAATCCCTCTAATCACGCTCGGGTTCGGGGTCAATTTCACCTTGCATCGAATGTTTGGTCCGTCCCTACAAAGCGCAATAGGGCAAAATCCGTGGGCCGCGATCTTCCTGGAATGCCTGAACGTTGTGCTTTTCGTAGGGTCGGCGCTGGTCATGGCGCGTCTGGAGAAGCGTTCCTTCGCTGATTATGGTTTGGGTTGGCGAAGCGAGGGAATCAAGAGATTCGCGGAAGGCACGCTTTGGGGTTTTACCGGCCTATCGTGTTTGCTGCTGCTGATGCACGCGTTCGGAGTTTTCAGCTACGGTCGGTTCACAGGTTTCGGTACACAGACCTTGTATTACGGCCTGCTATGGGGTATTTGCTTCCTTTTGGTGGGCTTTGCTGAGGAGTTTGGATTTCGTGGATACATTCAGTACACCCTGACCTCAGGAATCAGCTTTTGGCCGGCGGCCTTAGTGACCTCGGGAATTTTTCTGCTCGCCCATACCGGAAATCAAGGTGAGACTCCGGTGGGTTTGGCTCAGGTTTTTATGGCTGGCTTTCTGCTCGTCGTCGCTCTCCGCCGGACCGGGGCACTGTGGTTTTCGATGGGAATTCACTTGGGATGGGATTGGGGACAATCGTTCTTTTATGGTGTTCCCGACAGCGGGCTTATAACAAGAGGCCATATGTTCGAAGGGCAATCGCATGGAGCTGCGTGGTTGAGCGGAGGAACGACCGGACCGGAAGGAAGCCTTTTCGCTTTGCTCGTAGAACTAGCTTTTGTGCCGTTGATCTTGTGGCGATTCCGAAGCGCGAAATATCCGGATCCAGCTTCGCTACCCAAGCGGCCAGGCGCGGTGATTTAGGGCTTACTCGACTGTTACGGATTTCGCCAGATTTCGCGGCTGATCCACATCGCAACCACGGCGAACGGCGATGTGGTACGCCAGCAATTGCAGCGGAACAATCTCCAGAATCGGGGCTAGCTCTTCCGGCGCAGGTGGAACGTACATGACGTGATCGGCCGCTTCCCGGATTTCTTCGTCACCTTCCGTTGCTAAGGCGATAACAATGCCCGAGCGCGCTTTCACTTCCTTCAAATTCGACATGGTTTTTTCGTAGCGCAATACCGATAGCTCATCGTTGGCATCGCACGTGGCCAAAATCACGACCGGAAGGTTCTCGTCGATCAGTGCATTTGGCCCGTGTTTCATCTCGCCGGCGGGATAGCCTTCGGCATGGATGTATGAGATTTCCTTCAGCTTCAGGGCGCCTTCAAGCGCGATAGGATAGTGAATGCCGCGGCCGAGGAAGAGGAAATCCTGGGAGCGGACATATTCTTTTGCCAACTCCTCGGTTGTTTCTTCGTGAGTAAGCAAGTGCTCGAGCTTGCCTGGAATGCGAGTCAGTTCCTGCATCGCCTGTTGAGCTTTCTCCTCGCTCATGGTTCCGCGAACTTGCGCCAGATACAAAGCGAAGAGATAGAGCGCGGTGAGTTGGCCGGTAAAGGCCTTGGTCGAAGCGACGCCAATTTCCGGCCCCGCGTGGGTATAAATTGTCCCCGCGGCTTCGCGCGTAATCATCGAACCAACCACATTGCAGATGGCCAGCGTCTTCGATCCCTTAGCCTTGGCCTCGCGTTGCGCGGCGATCGTGTCGGCGGTTTCGCCCGACTGCGAGATCAGCATGGTCAAGGTGTTGGGGGGAATAATGGGATCGCGATAGCGCCATTCGCTGGCGTAATCGACTTCGACCGGCAAGCGCGCCAGGCGCTCGATCATGAATTTACCGGCGAGAGCAGCATGCCAGCTAGTGCCGCAGGCAGCGATGTTGATCTTGGTTGCGGCTTTGAACTCCGCCTCTGTAACTTCCATCTCATCCAGGAAAATGTGGCCAGTCTCCTGCGAAATACGGCCGAGAGTGGTGTCCCGGACGGCGCGGGGCTGCTCAAAAATTTCCTTGAGCATGAAATGCTTGAAACCGCCCTTTTCCGCCATGATCGGGTCCCAGGTAACATGCTGGACCTGACGAATGATTGGCCGCCCGTTGAAATCCGTTAGCTGCACGCCGTTCGGGGTGATGACGGCCAGATCACCATCGGCTAGGAAGAACAGATCCCGGGTGTGATAGAGAATGGCGGGTACATCCGAAGCAACAAAGTATTCGTCTTTGCCAAGGCCAATGACTGCGGGTGGACCATTGCGGGCGGCGACAATTTTATTGGGATCATCGACAGCGATGACAGAGAGCGCGAAGACTCCTGTCAGTTGGCTCACCGCTTTTCGGACGGCCTCTTCTAGCGGAACGTGGCGGCCGTTGCCGGAAGAAAAGAAATACTTCTCGACGAGATGGGCGATCACTTCCGTATCGGTTTCAGTCGTAAACTTGTGGCCCTCTTCGATCAGCTTTTTCTTCAGGCTCACATAGTTTTCAACGATGCCGTTGTGCACCACTACGATTTTTCCGGTGCAATCACGGTGGGGATGAGCATTCTCTTCCGAGGGGCGGCCGTGCGTAGCCCAGCGGGTGTGACCGATACCGTAGGTTCCGTCCAGCGGTTTGAGGCGGATAACTTCTTCCAGGTTGCGGAGCTTGCCTTCGGCACGGCGGATTTGCAACCCTTCGCCATTCCCGCAGACTGCGATGCCGGCGGAATCGTAGCCGCGATATTCCAGGCGGCGCAGCCCATCAATGATGACAGGAACGACTCGCTTCTTGCCGACGTAACCGACAATGCCGCACATAACAGCTCCTATTTCTCAGTCTTCGAGGGCGACGCGGCATTCTTCGATCACAGGATTGGTCAGGACCTCGCGGGCAATTCGATCGATCTCGGCTTGCGCCTCCGCCCGTGTTAATCCGCCATTCAGGGTGATCTCGAAGTATTTTCCTTGCCGGACTTCTTCCAGCCCTTTGTATCCCATCTTGCGGAGCGCGCCATGGATCGTCTTACCTTGAGGATCGAGCACGCTCTTCTTCAGCGAAACGTAAACGTAGGCTTTCATGGGGGATACAACATTATACGTCAGTGACCATCGCAAGAACTGCGCAGCTTGGAGCTAGCCCAGTTGCGCTAGTTGGGCATCCAGATCAGCCAGCGCTTTTTCAAGCATCTTGCGATGATGGGGATTTCGCGCCGATGCAAGCTGCTGCAGCACACGCTGGCGGGAAAGCAAGAGACCTTGCTTTTGCCGTTGCGTTTTCATTTGCTCATGAGTCAGCCGGGCCGCCGGCTTGCTGGAAGGAGTGGTCGCCTCCGCCTGCTGCTGCTCGACGGATTTGCTCTCCCAGCCTCTGGCCATAACTTAAAATTATATTAGGGAAAGCTGGATTTTCGTTCGTGCACAGATAAATTTTCTAGTTGCACCATTTGCCAGACAGCCTACAATGGGCGGGTAATCTTTAGTTACAACTCACGGGTGACGTTCGACACGAGGGGGGATGCCGTTGGGAGACTCGTGGCAATGGTCCGTGACCGCAAGTTTGATGTTCAAATAGCGCGATGTGGTGGCTGCCCGTTGCCGCCAACAATCAGTAAGAGAAGATCACGTGCCGCTCGAACGCGAGGCGGCCGATCCCTCGGCGCTGAAGTACCCTTCCGTGTTCTAAATCTGCAGCCAGCAACCGACCAGACGTATTTCCTTGCCAGCACGGAGAGTTCGCGATGAAAGAATCTTCTGGCAAGGTATTTGTGATCGATGATGACCCATCGATGAGGGATACGCTGAAGAGCCTGGCAGGTTCGGTCGGATTACAAGCCGATGCGTTCCCTTCGCCGGCCGACTTCCGGCAAGCGCGGCGTCCCGATCTCCCGGCCTGTTTGATCCTGGATGTGAGACTTCCAGGGAGCAGCGGGTTGGATTTTCAGAGGGAGCTGACGGCGGCGAAAGACTTCATTCCGGTTATCTTCATCACGGGGTACGGCGACATACGCATGGCAGTGCAGGCAATGAAGGCGGGCGCAGTCGATTTCCTGACCAAACCATTTCGGAACCAAGACGTGCTTGACGCGATTCATCAGGCGCTGGACCGCGACCGCATGCGGCGCTACCACGAAGCAGAGGTGGCGGCGCTGCGGAAACGGGTGGATTTGTTGACGCCGCGCGAACGAGAAGTCTTGCCGTTGGTTGTGTCTGGCTTGCTCAACAAGCAAATCGCAGCGGAAATCGGGATTAGCGAAGCCGCGGTCAAGGTGCACCGCAATCAACTCATGCATAAGTTGGGTGCGGAATCCGTAGCCAAGCTGGTGAGGATGGCCCTGAAACTGGGCATTCCCGGACATTAGCAGCAGCGCTTACAAAGGTAAAGTAAACTTTACTAACAGCCAGTGGATTCCCTGGTCGACTACTGCTAGGCTCCATTGTCTCCCCCCCGTGCGAGTGTCGGCATCGTTCCCAAAAGCGGAACGCAATCAGCATTTTCGGGTTCCAACACGAAGGTTCTGTGAGCTATTATTGGTTTAAGGAAGGGTTGCAATTTACGCGGGCGTTACCACGAGGGGGCGTAAACGTGGTCTCGCGCCAATGGTTTTAGATCGCCACTTCGAAGAAAACGATGTTTCGCGTTGTCACGAAGCTTTGCTGGAGATTGCGGACTTAGCGGTTCATCAATCTACGCTGGCGGAGCTATCACGTGAACTAACCAAGCTTCTGCACCGTTACTTCTCCTTTCAAATCGCCGGTTCCTATCTTCACGATCCCAGCAAGGATGTTATGCGACTGATGCTCTGGGAGAGTCCCCAGTCGGCTGATACGGCGATGGAGTTGCCAATAGAAGGCAGCACCTCTGGATGGGTTTGGCAGAACCAGCGGCCACTTGTTCTGACTAATCTGGAAGAGGAAAACCGCTTTGCCGAGTCGCAAAAATTGTTTAAGGGAATGGGCGTGCGGGCCCTTTGTGAAGTGCCTTTGACTGCGGCGCAACGGCGTATTGGCGTGTTAAGCATGGCCAGCAACAACGGTCATGTGTATTGCGAGCAAGATGTTCAACTGCTCTCTCGGATCGCAAACTCAATTTCCTCAGCCTTACAAAACGTTCTTACCAGCGCTGCGCTTCAGCACGAGAAAGAGCGGCTGGAAGCGTTGCTGAATGTCAGTACCGCACTCATGGCCAGCGTTGAGGTTGATGAAATCGTCCCGGCAATCTCCGATTTCCTTCAACGAGTGATCGAACACGATTTCGCCAGTGTGGCTCTCTACGAAGAGGGCAGCAAAGAGCTTCGAGTGTATGCGCTCGATGCAGAGGTTGCAGGAGACTCCAGCAGCGCCCCGGGAGGGCTCTTGCTACCCATATCGGACCCCTCGTTTTTGCACGGCGAAGCTAAAATGCGCAACCGTGAGGAACTGCTGGAAATGGGTACCAGTCTCGATCGGATGATTCTGGAGCGCGGGATCCAATCTCTCTGTTCGCTTCCGCTGATTTCCCGCCGAGGCACTCTCGGGGTCCTGCATGTGGGCAGCCGGCAAACCAAGGCATTCCTTTCCCAGGATCTCGTTTTCTTGCGTCAAGTGGCAGCGCAAATCGCGGGTGTGCTCGACAACGCCTCAGCTTACCGCGAAGTGAAAAAACTGAGCCGGGCTCTGAGCCGAGAAAAGTTGTATTTGCAGGATGAAATTCGTTCGGTCGTCAACTTCGACGAAATCATCGGTGACAGCCCTGCTCTGAAACGCCTGCTCACCAATGTGCAGACTGTCTCCCCGAGTGACGCAAGCGTACTTATTTTAGGAGAGACGGGGACGGGCAAAGAACTTGTAGCGCGGGCTATCCATCGTTTAAGCGGTCGAGCAGAGGCCAGTTTTATCAAGTTAAACTGTGCGGCAATTCCGACGGGGTTGTTGGAAAGCGAACTATTTGGGCATGAAAAAGGCGCGTTCACCGGCGCCATCACGCAAAAGATCGGGCGTCTGGAGTTGGCAGACAAGGGCACGCTCTTTCTCGACGAGGTGGGCGAGATTCCTCTGGAGCTCCAACCCAAGCTGTTGCGAGTTTTGCAGGACCAGGAGTTTGAGCGCCTGGGGGGAAACCGAACCATCAAAGTGGATATCCGGTTGATCGCGGCGACCAACCAGGATTTGCCGAAAAGGGTGGCGAATCACGAGTTCCGCAGCGATCTCTATTACCGGCTGAATGTATTTCCTATTCGCGTTCCGACCTTGCGTGAACGCAGCCGGGACATTCCTTTGCTGGTGCGGTATTTCGTGCAGAAATTCTCGAAACGGATGAACAAAAAAATCGAAATGATCCCGGCCGAGACAATGCGCACTCTCGAAGGCTGGCAATGGCCGGGGAATGTACGCGAGCTGGAGAATTTTATCGAACGCTCGGTGATTCTTTCGGAGGGAAGCTCGTTGTCGGCGCCGCTGGCCGAGTTAATACCCATGCGAGACGGCTGCACGCAGGGAACGACATTGGAGGACCTGGAGCGAGAGCATATCCTTCGCGTTCTGCGCGAGACCGGCGGTGTGATAGCTGGTGTCCACGGAGCAGCTGCGCGACTAGGCATGAAGCGGACAACCCTCCAATCGAGAATCCAAAGACTAGGAATTACGCGGGCTGAGTACGAAAACTGAGGTGTCCGACCGTCCGCGACTTGGTTTTTTCTGACGAAAATTCGGCATCCTGCCCAACGGTCGTCAGCAAAGAGTCCGGTGGACATTGCCCAAAGCGACCCAGCGAAAATTCGACGCCCATGATTCCTGCAACTTAAGCTTCGCCCCTCACCTGTCCCAGTTTGGCAGGGTTCTTGCCATAGGCATCCTTTCATTTCACGAAACCGAGGAATGAAGACTCCTTGACGCTTCCAGGTGGACTATGGACTCCGGCCTGACCCTGAACCCAATTATCGGTCCTGGCGACTACCGAACAACTCCTACATACCACGGGGGTGACTTTGCCAAATCCTGGCTCATGCCCGAGCAATTCAGCAATGTGGTGTCGGACACCAAGCCGGCGGCGGTTGATCCGCTATACATCATGGCTCGCGCTTTGGAGTGGCAACAAGAAAGGAATCCGGATGCAGGCTGGGAGTTGGTGCAACTGACTCGTTCAGAAGATGACGACGTGCGGGTTTTGGCTGTTGCACTGCTGGCCAAAGTGGAGCGAATACGCGCTCGAGACGTCCGACGAGCCAGACGGAAGCTGGAGCAGTTGCGGATGGCGAGCACCCGGGACGCAACGCTAAAGAGTTCGCAGAAAGTGAATGGAATGAACACTCCGTACGGACTGGAAATGGTGGAAAACTGCATGACATGCGGTCTGCGCAGGAAGCAATGGTTCTGCGGACTTTCGACGGAAAGTTTGAGATCGCTCGGAGATGCGAGTCACCTGATCACATATCCCTCTGGCGCGTTGCTATTTGTTGAAGGACAAAGCCCGCGCGGTGCCTTTGTGCTTTGCGCGGGAAAGGCAAAACTCTCGACCACCTCGCGCGAAGGTAAGGTGCTCATCTTGCGGATTGCAGAGGCGGGCGAAGCTCTGGGCTTGAGCGCAGTGATTTCCGGCGAACCCTTCGAACTCACGGCAGAAACCACCGGACCGTGCCAGGTGAATTTCATCGAACGCGAGGCATTGCTGCAGAGAATCGAGAAGAACGGCGAACTGGGGCTGCGATCTTCACAGGCACTGAGCCGCGAATTCCAATCCGCGTACCGCGATATCTACGATCTTGTGCTTGCGCGTTCGTCGGCAGGAAAGTTGGCGAAGCTTTTGCTTTCGTGGACGGAGCGGCAGGAGAAACCTGCCAATGGCGAAATTCGCATTCACCCGACACTTACTCACGAAGAGATGGCGCAGATGATCGGCGCCTCGCGGGAGACGGTGACGCGGCTCATCGGGGATTTAAAACGAAGGGATTTTATTCGCATGGAGGGTTCAACTCTGGTCATTCGCAATCGGGTGGCGCTGGAAGCGATGGCTGCTTGAGAGCGGCCCTCCCAAGAGAAACGGCCGGAGCCTCCTCCCCGGCCGTTCTCTTTCAAACCGGTTTTGCTCCTCTAAAAATGAAATCCAAGCTGCGCCGTCAGGCTGCGCGGAGTTACGTAGTGCGTTCCGCTGAAGGTCGACAGGAAGTTGTAGAGCACATAATTGTTCGCCAGGTTGATAGCGGTCAATTGCAAGCTCCATTTGTATCTCTCGCCGTGAAAGAGATTGTCGTGGCCCAGAGAGAGATCGAACAGACTCCGGGACGCGATGCGGGGCGGATAGTGGTCATCGTTCTCGGCGCCATTCGGTGGCACGTTTACAAGGCTGGATCCGATTGGCGCGATGCAAGGCGAAGGCAGCGGGGTGGTCGGGGTTGCGTGGACCCCATTGCAAGTGAAGCCCGCTTGGTATTCCTGATCGGCCGTCAGCGGGTTGCCGAAGACATCCTGCAAGAAGACGCCTGGCAGCCCGTTGACTGTGGTGGACTGCGGACAATCGTTGTTCGGCCCTATTCCGTAGCAGGGCGCATTGCCGGCGACCAGGCCGCTGTCATACCGCCAGTTGAAGCCGAGCCAAGGCCCGCGCTTCCAGGGCTGGTATTGCAAGTGGGTGGTCTGGTTGAACTTTTCGTCGTGGTCAATGCGGAACACTCCGCTGGGCGCCAAGGGAGCAGCTCCAGCTCCTCCGATTTGCGGGGCGAAGAAGCGTGCCGCCACGCTTGAGAAAACCACCAGCGCGGAGAAGCCATGGAGGTTGGGTACGCTCACGCGCCCCGCATATCCGGGAATTTTTGAGTTGTGCCATTCGATGGGGAACGTGATCGGAGTATCGCCGAGCACACTGAAATCGTAGCCATTGTGCGTGTACTTCCAGATGTAATCGCCGGAGAAGACGAGATACTTCCCGAAAGCCTGCTCGAACCCAGCATGGAACTCATTGCGAAAGCCGGGACTCAATGGGGTCAACGCCAAGGAAGAACATGCGAGGAGCGGGTTCAGTACAGGGTTGGCGCATCCGATGCTCGAAAGCACCAGATTTTCATTGAAAGGAGACTCCAAGGTGCGAGCGTAGGAGACGCGGAGGATCGTATTGGTTTTCTTGACATTGTAAGCCACACCCAAACGAGGCTCGGCCTGCCGCGCGATGGTGATCCCGTTGTAGAGATCCCCACGAATGCCCAGGTTCAAAGACCATCTTCCCTTCGTTATGGTGTCTTCCACGTAAAGGGCAAGTTCCTTCACGTCAGTGTGGCCGTTGAAAGTGTAGAGGCTTCCGCCACGGGTCAAGTCGTAACCAGCCAGAACTGGGTTGTAGTAAGGGTAAAGAGCGTTGCCTGGTGCGTTCGGATTGGAAGCGTTGTTTTGCTGATAGATGCCGATGTTGCCGGGGCAGTCTGTGGTAGTGAGACCGGGTGCCGCAACGTACGGGTACGGATTTACCGAGCTGGTCGGCACAGCAGTTATGCAGGGCGCGTTGAAGGTCGGATCAACGATGCCGAGAGTGTCGTCTTCATTAAGGAATGTTTGTTGATAAGTGACGCCGGCTTTGATGTTGTTGATCCCTTTGACGTAAGAGAGATCGGATCGAAGCCCGGCGTTCGTGAGCGTGCGGTTCTGACCCACGGATTGCCTCTGAAGACTCGGAGGCCCGAGGTCGGCGAACGGATTGTCGCTGGGGTAATAGTTATAGTCGTCACGGCGAACGAATGCGCCCAACGTAAATACGGCGTTTGAACTTAGCACGTGCGTCCAGGAAGGAGCGATGTTGAACGTCCCGATCTTGGAGCGCTGATCGGTCGATCCCACGGCGATTCCATTGGGACCAATTCCGTCAAAGGCTGCCATTTGCGGCTCAATCCCGAACAGTCCGCTCCAGGGGGTTGCGTTCTGGGCATCGAACGAGTTCGGCGTCTGGAACCAACTCCGGCTGTAGCCGACGTTCAGGTGGATGGAGTCGTCGGTGGAGAGTTGATAGTCCACGCGGTCGAACAAATTCTGTTCGTTGCCTTTGTCGTGCATCACGGTGAATTCTGGTGGATCCAGGAATCGGCCGGTGTTCAAACCGTTGGCGGAGATGAAATTTCCCCAGTTCTTCCCTCCGTAAGCGAGATCGAATCCCACGTTGGATGTTCCAAACGACCCATAGGAAGCGTTGATGCTGCCATGCGGAGTGGTCACTCCCTGGCCTGAGCGTGTGGTCGCGACAATCACAACGCTGGTCTTGCCTCCGTATTCTGCGGGCGGCGCACCCGAGATGACTTCCATGGATTCGATCGAATCGACGGGAAGCTGGTTGGAGAAAACTTTGCTCTGCTGATCGGTGATGGGCTGACCATCGACGGAGAACGAATTTTCCGCGTGATCGCCCAAACCGTGGAACAAGCCGTTGGAATCGGCAGCGATTCCCGGGGTCGCGAGCGTAACCAGAGAACTCAGCGACGACGTCGTGCTCTCCAGCGGAAGCCTGTCGAATAGGCTCTTGTCCACGTCGGTGTGAAAGGTTGGGTTGTTCTCCAGCAAGTCTTCTGCCGAGGCTTCCACGGTGATACTCTCCGACGATCCCTTGATTTCCAGGTCGACGTGGAGATCAATGGGCACAGCGGAGCGGATATCGATGTCCTCAACGTGCGGAGAAAACCCTGTCGCCGTGACCGTTAAATGGTACGGATTAAAGGGCACATTCGGGATGGTGAATTTTCCGGATGAGTCGGTGGTGGTTGTACGGTCAAACTGGCTAACCGGATTGCGAACTTCCACCGCTGCATGGGCCACAGCGGCGCCTGAGGGGTCCAAAACTGTACCGGTGATAGCAGTCGAGTTTCCAGCAGTCTGTGCCGCCGCAAATGGGATCAGCACAAGACACAACGCCGCCACAAAGGCCGCGTAAACGGACTTCTTATAAAACCCCAGCATGATTCCTCCACGAGATTAGGGATCAACGGTAAATCTGTACGGCTGGAACCAACTTTCGTCTGACCCTAGACCGCTGGAGGCGGCCGAATGTGGAGAGAGGAAGCAACCTCGCAGGTTTTCGAGACAGGCTCGGATACGACAACGAGAGTTGTCTCAACAAATAAAGGAGCAGGTGGGGAAACGACGTGACTGAGAATTCCCGCATGCGCCACCGAGCACATGGTGCACTCGTGGCTGGGAATCTTGGAATCCTCGGTGTGGACGTGAGTGGCCTGAATAAAGCCCGTGAAAACGACGATCAGGACACAGAAAACAGACAACGCCCGAAAGACCGTTTGCGGCCACGAATTGGGTCTGCTTCCAGCCAAATCTCTCAGCTCCCCACGATGTCACTCCAGATTACTACAAAGCTTGTGCGATGCACTACGTAACTCAAAAGATGCTAATCAGAGAAAGACGAGGGAGATGCTTAATTGGTTAGCGTCGCGGTTCGCCCGCGTGGCAACAGTCGTGTGGAATTCAGGATGAATGCCAACTCGGAAGTGACATGAATGAACGCCGCCAGCAGGGGGTTCAGCAAGCCCACAGCGGCTAATCCGATTCCGACGCTATCGACTACCAGGGTGCCGACAAAGTTCTGCATGATGATGCCGTGGCAGCGTCTTGCCAGCCGTAGAGTCTCGGCAAACTTACCCAAGTCGCTGCCAATCAGAATCACATCCGCACTTTCGCGGGCGACGTCGGTTCCTGAGCCCATGGCTACGCCCACATTGGATTCCACCAGGGCAGGCGCATCGTTAATGCCGTCGCCGACCATGGCGACATTGCGATTCTCGGAGCGAAGCTGTCTCACCCACTCCGCCTTCTGATGCGGCAAGAGATTTCCGACGGCGTTATCCACGCCGAGGGCGCGGCCAATTACTGTTGTGGCACTTTGGGAATCGCCGCTGAGTAGCGCAGTTTTTACGCCAATCCGGTGCAGGGAAGCGACCGCATTTTTGGCTTCAGGCCGCAAGATATCGGCGATTCGTATGCTGCCCAAGACTCGTTGGCCGCGTGCCACGTAGACCTCGGAGATTCCACCTGCATCCGGATTGTCGAGCGGAGAGATGTCCACGCCACAGTCCGTCAACAGAGTCCGGCTGCCGACTGCAATCGTTTCGCCGCGATACCTTGCGGTCACGCCCTTGCCGGGAGCGTAGGCAAAGTCCTCGGGATTAACTCCAGAAACGCCTAGTTCGGCAGCCCGCACCATGATGGCTTTTGCCAGGGGATGCTCCGACTTACACTCGGCGATGCTGGCCGCCGCGATAATTTCCCGCTCGCTCGCGCCATGAAGAGGTACGACTTCGCGAATCTGAGGCGTTCCAAAGGTGAGTGTTCCAGTTTTGTCGAGCAAAACAGTATCGACTGCTGCGAGCGCTTCTAAATAGAGCCCTCCCTTGATGATCGCACCCTGCCTCGCGGCTCGGCCAATGGCGCCCAAAATTGCAAGCGGAGTTCCTGCGGCAATACCGCAGGCGCCGGCCACGATGATCACCGAGATGGTGGAGCGCGCGTTGCGAGTGATGGCAAAAGTCAGGATCGCGGCACCAAGGGCAAAATAAACTAGGTATCCAGCCAGGCGATCAGCGGTCTTCTGAATGGGAGCGCGCGAGCCTTCGGCCCGCTCGACGGCCTGAATGATTCTTCCAAATGTCGTATCACGACCTAATTTCTGGGCGATAACGTCCAATGCGCCGGATTGGTTGATGGTTCCGGCGTAAACCTGCATCCCGGGGCTTTTTGCCACCGGCATCGGCTCACCGGTGACAGCCGATTGGTCTACAAAGGACTGCCCCGTCGCGACCACGCCATCGACAGGAATATGACCACCGGGCTTGACGATAACGGTCTCGCCCAATTGGAGCTGCGACGATTCAATGTCGCTCATTTGACCGCTGCGCCGAACGGTGACTGTCTTGGGAAGAAAGTCCAAAAGGTCGCGAATGGCACGCCGTCCGCGCCCGACCGTGAGACCCTCCAGTACTTCGGCGACCAGAACGAAAAGCGTGATGACAAGAGCGGTGAAAAACTCTCCGATTGCCAAAGCCGCAAGGAGAGCAATGGTCATGGAAAGTTCCATCGTCATTTTGCGGCCGACGATGTCTTCGTAAGCTTCCTTGAAGATGGGATAACCGCCGATAAGTGTGGCGAGAACGCCAATTATGCTAAAGCGCGGAAACGGCTCCCAGATGGTGAACCAGACTGCCGCTGCGGCGAGCGCTACGAATCCAATGCGCAACCACTCCACATAGTCAAACTCATGTTCGCGCGCGGATTCATGCTGCGGGATCGGGGTGGGAGCGGGAGCTACCTGAGGGCCCACGGCCCCGGAGTCTTCGACAAGATTTGGCAGGCCCATCGTGCACTTCCTCACAAAAGTTCAACGCAGATAAGTCTTCACCATGTCAATCACTTCTTCCGCGGCGTTTGATTGCTCAGATGTGGGACGCCTTCGCGGGTCGAGCACGTGGGTGCGGATGTGGCCCTCGAGGAGTTCGGTCATCAGGCTGTTCATCGCCCCACGGGCCGCACTCATCAACTGCAAAATGTCGGAACAGTCCTGTTCCTCGGCCACTGAACGCTCCAGTGCCTCAACCTGGCCGCGCACGCGGCGAATTCTCGCGAGCAATTTCTGCTTGTTGTGGACGGTATGACTCATCGCTAGAGATAGAATATCATGATACATACCAGGGTATGTATAAGGGAAAAACAACAATTCTTTAGAGCGAGGATCTTTAAAAGATAAGTGGCCGCTACAGGCCGAACAACTCTCGCAGGCGCTTGGTTTGAGCCCGGCTGACGGGAATCTCGGTCTGCTTTTTATCGTCCATGCGGAGCTGGTAGGAGCTCTTAAACCACGGAACAACTTCCTTGATTCGATTAATATTCACCAGATAGGAACGATGAGCACGCCAGAACAAATTGGAATCGAGGCTGTCGAGCAGTTCTTCGAGGGTACGGCAATTCGATTGGCCCTCCATTCCGTTGGGCCCGCTCGTCACGACTGTAATGATACCTTCCTCGATCGAAGCAAAGCATATGTCGCGCTGATTGATGAGGAACAACCGGCCGGCGGCTTTGAGCAGAACCTTTGAGGTCTGCGGCCGCTGAGACTCGAGCATCTTGACGAGGGTTTCGATTTTGTCCGAGGACGATCCACTGCTTTCCATCTTGCTGCGGGCACGCTGCACGGATTGCGCGACCCGCTTCTTATCGAATGGCTTTAGAAGGTAATCGACCGCATTCACCTCGAAGGCTTTCACGGCATACTGATCAAAGGCAGTCGCAAAAACGATCTTGGGCAGAGGAACTTTGCGGTCGAGCAGTTTCTTGATTACGCCGAAGCCATCCAGGCCGGGCATCTGCACGTCGAGAAAAAGCAGGTCGGGATTGTGCTCGCGGATCAGATTGACGGCTTCGACGCCGTTTTTTCCCTGGGCTACGACGTTGATGTCGCCTATGTCTTTTAGTAAGAATGCGAGCTCATCGCGGGCGAGTTGCTCGTCGTCCACGATCACGGCGGATAGGGACATTCCTTCTCCTGGGAGGGACAGGGAAAGTATAGCGAGGCGGTTTTGCCAGCGTCAACGCGGGGAAAAGGGTCGTGCTCCGCGAGCTCTGAGCTAACAAGCTTTTGATCGGAGAGTTCGCGGAGAAATCGCGACCGTCTAAGTCTATTGCCGGTTCGGCATGTTAGGCATATTCATGCCCGCAGGCATCTGAAATTTCTGATAATCGGACGGAATTTCAAACAGGCTCGAAGGCTGCGATCCCTCTTTTATGTTCTCCAGCTCGCCGCCGCCGTTTTTGCCCTCCCATTTGATGGGGAACGCGATCTTTTTATCGATCCAGACGTAACCAGTATCGCCGTTGGAGTTTGTGCCTTCATACTTCACGGCGCTACGTCCATTGACGGTGTCGGAGCCGATCTTGTGGCAGGTGCCGCCTTTGTTATAGGAAAGCTTCAGCCAATCGGAACAGGCATCATCGACATCGCGCGCACGATAGAAGTTTGTCAACCGCTGCCCGGCGGGGCCCTGCCCCATGGGGAATTGCATATACATCTTGCGGTCCGGCATGAGAACCGTATTTTGCTGCGTCGTCAAATCGATAATCGCGGCGCCGCTGCTAGCCATGCGGCCCTGCCCCATGCCCTCGACGCGCCATTTGTCCTTGGTCACATAAATCTTGGCATGGTTTTGGTTGCCGCCGTCCTTGTTGTTTACGATGTCTGCGGAAAAATCTTCCTGCGCGAAAACCGAGATGGTTGATAGAGCAAACGCCACCACCAAAAAACCGCGAATGACCCGATGCATATCACAACCCCCTTTGATGGCAGGCAGGATAACAGAACTGACATGGCGCGGGAAGAGCGGAATTTAGCGTGGAATCCCGGTTGAAACGGGCATCGGTTGATTGCGCAGTGAAGTCCCGCAATATGGGCAATAGACATCTCCGGGGCTGACCACGCGTTGGCAGTGCGGACAGCCGGCGCTCAGATGATAGTTGCATTGCGGGCAGAAGTTGAATTCGCTCTGCACGAAAGTTCCGCACTGTGGGCACGTACTCCGCAAGGGCTGCCGCAATACGAAGTAGATGATCAGACCCAGTGCATTAGGGATGAAGGCCACCACGCAGGTCCACAAAATACGGGGCATGCCGCGGCGTTTCGCGTCTCGATTCACATAGCCGACGAAGACAAAGTAAGCGGCGATGAGAAGGCCCATGAGCAGGCCGAGGAGCGGCCTTGCCCAAGCCGGCGGAGCATCGGGTTCCCGGGCAATGATGACGTTGAAGCCGTACTGAATTGCCACGAATCCAATGCCCGCCAGCACCCACGCCCACGCGGGCACAATTCGCACTTCTGCCGCGAGGCTGGTTCGACTTTCGTTTCTTAGCTCCATAAGCTCACTCGTTTCCTCATCTCCATTCGTGCGACCGGCCTCGGTCGCTCAGGTGCGTGCCTCGTGCCAGCAAAACCACGCCAACCACCAGTGCCGGAACGATCCAGAAAAACACAAAACCGGCTTGCCAGACGGGAGCCGAGACTCCCGCCAATTCTCCCATCCACGCGAACAGCTTCCATAAGAACGGCGCTGTCACCGCTGCGGAAAGACCCACGCCCAGGCAAGCTACTCCGACGAACCACATCCGCTGCCGCGTCTCTCGCATGCGACTGGCATGAAAGCGCACTCGCATCTGGGTGGCTCGTACCAGACGGGAATCGGCCGCCAAAGGCAGGGAACGTAGAGCCCGAATGGTTCGAGTTGCCGCGTCAGCATAATTTCTGCAATCCGCGCACTCTTTCAGATGAGCATCCAGCATGGTCCGCTGCGCCTCGGCGAGGCCGTCTCCCAAGGCGATCCATTGCTGCGCTT
>Ga0335073_10003742_pt1 | contig 21256 bp, 30 predicted proteins | sample Lox_Sample_22_FD_207093 | JGI IMG/M metagenome (GOLD analysis project Ga0335073, IMG submission 207093) | Soil microbial communities from Loxahatchee National Wildlife Refuge, Florida, United States - Lox_Sample_2.2 | ecosystem: Environmental > Terrestrial > Soil > Wetlands | place: USA...
ATTCCTTCGAACTCTGGTTTTTCTTTGCTATCGGCGTCGCCAAGTTTCTTGGTCTCATCTATTCAACTCCTATCTCCGTCTGCTCCAATCCATCTCACGTCGAATGCACTGTCAGCCGGAACAGTCGCTCCATCCTCTGTGATCACCATTGTACAAAGTCCCAGTAGTCAACTTAGCAGTAGACTGTCTGTCCCCTCAGGACTCCTGTCGACTCATCTGACGAATGGGGTGTCAAGCCTGTCTCCTGCATCAGTGTCGCCAATATCGTCCAATAGTCATCCGTCAGTGGCTAGCGTCGCGATCTCTTCTCCCACTGGCACAGCGTCGTCAAATTATGTCACTCGAAGCCCACTGCCAATTTCAGTTATTTCTTCTATTATCGGGCCGAATTCTGCCATTAGCGGTGCTTCAATATCGAGTATTGCTGGGTTGTCTTCTATTTCTCTTCCTGTTTCTACTGTCGCAACTTCACCAGTATTCGAATCTACTCTGTCAAGCCAAGGAGTCATCACCCCTTCCTCGGTCTCAACCTCACAAGTACTCACTTCACATGTTGGTTCTGTGGCAAGCATGAGTATTTCATCTCTCGCTTTCATTTCTAATGGTCCGAGTTCGTTGAGGTTAACACTCTCCCTCTTCCAAGCTTACAAGTAGTGAAGCGGTTGTCTCTATTCATTCGGTTTCAGGAACCTTGACTACCAGTAATGGACCCAGCATTACTCGCTCGGTTACCGCTGTCTCGTCTGTCTCTCTTGGTAATATACCAGAGAGTTTGAGTATTCTGGAGAGTAATTCTTTCACGTCGAATCATCTTACCACTTCAGGAGTCACAAGTATTCCATCTATTGTATCGACTTTCGGCATTTCGGGTTCGGGTCAGACATCTCAGAATAAGGGTTCGAGTATCTCGCTTAGCTTTTCGGTTGCTGGCAGTTCGTTGAATATTCTTGGCTTTTCATCAAATCAGGCCGGATCAACGATTGCCGCCGTATCTCTCTTGCCCTCACTATCGATAAGCAGCCCTGTTACAAACACCCAAACCTCTGTTCTTACTGTGAGCCACCTGACGACTTCATCTGTCTCAATACAGTCGAATTCGGAGACGACCACATTGAGTTTGGGAAGTAGCATATCTCAGGTTGTGCTCTTGTCGAGTCTTCGTGTATCTACAGCTTCAGTTTCAAATCTGGGGAGTTCGTCCTCCAGTCCACTACTTAGTCCTGCAAGCACGTCACTCTTGTCCCCAAGTTTGGTCTCATCAGTTCCAAGTCTTCCAATATCGACGATCTCAAGCTCATTCGTTGGTGCTTCGGCAACGACTAGCCCAGTAGGCTCGAGTCAATTTCCTTCATCTACGGTCACCAATTCTAGGATATTCAGCGCCCTCAGCCTTGGTTCCTTGTCATCCCCCACAATTAGCCATTCTGCTAATTCACTTACTGTGTCGGTGGCATCAGTTTCCACTCTTCCGAGTGTGGTCGGTTCTCTCCTCTCTAGCGCCTCAGGTGCCGCTATCTCCGGATCGTCACTCAATTCCATCGCGTCTATCCCGGCAAGTTTGAGTATCGGTACTCCATCCAGTGTCAACCAAGGGTCCCAGTCGACCAATGGTGCTTCCTCTAGTGGTGCTTCGAGTACACTGTCTGCAATAATTATCAGCACAACATCAATTATTGGAACTTCATCTCAATCTTCCACTGTCCCTGCCGTCAGATCTACGATAATCAGTGTCTCGGCAAGTGCTTCGTTGGGCTCAGTTTTGACTGTGGTGACTTCTGCTGGCGGTACATCAATTGTTACATCTGTGCCACCAGGCTTGACGAGCTTAGCCTCATCCCTGCCAGGATCTCAGGTTACGTCAGTAGCATCAGGTTTATCGACGGAACTGTCCTCCTCAGCTGGCATTGCCTCGAATGTAATTTTATCCCTCTCTTCGACCGGAGCAACATCATTAGCAAGGCTATCTGCTTCAAGTTTGTTGTCGGCCCCTAGCAACGGTTTGTCGATTGCGAGTGGTTCCTCTGCCCAACCTATTTCCTCAGGAGTCTCGATCTTGACGCCGCTTGTATCTATTTCCGCCTCATCGGTATCTGCGATCCCCTCCACGCCCGGCTCGCCTCCTTCAACTGTAACCTCAAGTCTTCCGTTATCCAGCACAGTTTCGCCTGTTACTTCCTCAACAATCTCATCTTCTGTGAGCACTGTTTTGTTCCTTAGCCAATCGTCACAAAGCTCGACTTTGATTACACCGTCTACTGGCCCATCTGGACTCCCGTTATCGAGTGCAGCTTCACTCATTACTTCTTCCACGCTCTCATCTTTGGTGAGCGGTGCTTTGTCCAGTCAACCACCGTCAAACGTGGCTTCGGTTACTTCATCTTCTGGCCCATCTGGGCTCACAGTTGTCTCACCCATATCAGCTGCTAGTTCCTCTTCGGTCCCAATCTCAAGCGCTTTCATCAATTCACCTGTTTCGGGAGTTTCAACCAGTATCTACCCAAGTTTGTTCTCTTCGCCGAGGGGCTTTTCTTCAGGACCAGTCTCTGGTCAACCCCCTTCAAGCAGTCAAGGGTTGAGTACAGTCAATGCGATATCCGTTGTCCCCTCTGTTGTCACCATTTCATCTGGTACACTTTTGAGCACGAGTGCTATATCAGGTATGAGATTCAAAGTAAATATGATTTTCTAATTACTTTAGGCTCTCTTCTCCTTACGAGTTCCTCGTTGAGAATTTCTTCAAGTGCACAGTCTTCAAGAGTTACAAGTCTGACGACCTCTTTATTTTCAGTGGTGGGACCTTCTTCAATTGCATCGGCATCGTTGCTAAACTCCCTAACAAGTGGTCGCGGTATCTCGTCTAACGCCTTCTACACTATTACTGGTACAGTTCTGTCGACCACTGTACCCTCTGCAAACAGTGTCATTAGCACATCTTCAAGTCAACTTACATCTGGTGGTACATTGGCCTCATCTGGCTTAACTTCGTCGGTTCCCTCTGTTGTGTCCGTGACCGGATCTCACGCGTCGACAGTTGGTCTTCTGCAAAACAGTCAATCGAGCCTTGAGTCAATCGCTGTCTTGAGTTCGACCGCAAGTACCGTTGTCAGTGTTTCGACTATATCCTCTACTGGAAGCGTACCAAGTGCAATGTCTGCACTCACAGCAACTTCTCCCGTTTCGGTTAGTGTTGTGTCCAATACGGCTTCAGCTGTTTCAAATGTGGGATCAAGTTCTGCTGTTTCCTCGAATATCTATTCAATCTCAGGCACCGTCGCGAGCAGTGTTGTTTCAAGTGGTCAGTCCAGCATCAGTTTCACTGGTCTATCTTCCGGTCACACTAGTACCACTCCCTCATCAATAGGCATGTTTGCAACTTCTTCAGTTTCATCCGCTGCAATTGCATTTTCTGCAGGCTCGAGTAGTGCATCATCCAATACCGCTTCTATTGTTTTGAGTGCAGCTTCTATTTCTATTTCCAGAGCATCCTCAATCTTGAGTAGTCCAACAAGTGTATCTACTCACTCGTTTGCGACTAGCATTCCATCATCGAGTCTGTCCAGCTTCGGTTCTACGTCGACAATTGCATCTTCCGCAAGTTCAATTAGTGCAGCATCCAATACTGCTTCTGTCATTTCCAGTGTGGCGTCTTCTACTTCTTCACTCTCCAGCGGATCCTCGCTCTCCAGTATTTCCACAGGTGCTTCTGTTCACTCTGCCGCGACTAGTATTCTGTCCTCGAATCAGCCCAGCTCAGGTTCTACTGCAGTAACCACGTCGGCTGCAAGCTCTATCATTCTTTCAACTTCTTCATCAACGGGAACCTTACCAAGCGCATCCTCCGGACTCGTCACACTCATCTCGTCTACTAGCTCCACTAATTTATCGACCGGCATAACTTCTGGAGTTTCAAGTTCGGAATCATCCTCGGGGGTTTCCTCTACACAGTCCTCTGTATCGAATGGTGTCGCAAGTTCATCTTCATCTCTGTCGTCGGCGAGCAGTGGTTTCTCCAGTCAGTCTAACATTGTATCCCACAGTGCGTCTTCCATCGTGAGTTCTATTGGTGTTATTCCCCCTGCGTCTTCCTCACCAGGTACTCCCACATGAAACTCGTTTCTTACTGTAGCCTCAACTCCAACTGGGTTGTCTAGTGCAGGCTCTGGTGCAGGATCTAGTGTTTCCAGTGTAGGACAAAGTTCAATTGTTCATTTGTCTGGAACATCGACGGCGTCGAGTCAGAGTGTGCGCACGAGCCCATCTTCAATAGGAAGTACTGCAAGTTCAACTACTCCTATCGTCTCCTCTAGTGGTGAGACTAGTGTACTTGTTAGCACTACTTCCACTCTATCAAGCGTCAGATCCACTTCCGGCGTCTCCGCCAGTCGATCGTTGATTTCGAATACGGTCTCGAGTGCAGCTTCATCAGTACCTACACTAAGCAATATCCCATCTGAGTCTTCGGGTTCTTCATCTCGCAGGCGTGGATCAGTAGCATATCTCTCGACTTCTTCTATCCCCTCGAGTTCGTATGTGACATCCGGTTCAACAGAGTCTAGTACTGCATCAAAGCGAGGTCACAAGACCAGTTCGTCATCACCCGCAAGTACACTTTGTGACACAAGCTCCATCGAACAGGAGACATCTTCAATTAGGTCGACCGCGTCAAGCCGTGTCAGATCTGGATATAGCAGTACCTCAGCTTCAAGCCCTCCCTCTACAAAATCTACAAAACCGATTTCCTCTAGCAGTTCATCTTCGGCAGGTGCCGAGTGTACTACAACTTCCATTAAATCGACGGCTTCGAGTACTGTCAGATCCGGGTACGGGAGCAGTTCACAGTCTAGTGGTGTATCGACGATTCGTGCCAGGACGTCTTCCGTTCATTCAAGTAACACTGTTTCAACGGGAAGTACAAGTACTCCATGTTCTACATCTACTCCTTCCTCTACGACATTTACTACCCAACGTATTACGAAGAGGACAACTAGTAGTGCTCCTTCATCATCTACTTGGGATAATAGGTGGAAGAGAGATCTGCCTGATACTACTTCAGACGCAGAGCATGTTACAACTCTCCCTAGTACGAGGAAGTTGGTGAAGAGAGACCCGAGATGGGTTCGCATGGAGGCGTAGAATGAAGTAGAGCGTTGATTGCTTTTTCATTTTATTCTTGCTATCGAGGTTGATTTTGTTGATAAATGTATTTTAGAGAGTTGCTTGGTGTTCAAAATGCATTAGGTATGATTTTTGGGTTAGATGAGATGGGTTTTTGGTCTAGATTTCATAGATTGCTAGATTTTGGCATTTAGAATTGGGTCTTAGAAGCGCGAACAGGCGCTGTCTTTTGGCATAATTGAAATACAATATAATTAATTTCATGAATTCTATATTAAATCTGAATTATGTCGAAAGCTGGGTCTATTTCCTCCTATCTCAATATATGGCGGTTAATCTCGACTCTGCGGGAGAAGACAGAGTTGCATGTGACAAAGAATATGCCATCTCGCCCTGTGCCATCACAAGAATAATGGCTCTCCAAACGGAGGCCACCGAGATAGCAGCTCTTCCGTGTTTCGTTTGTGGCTACCGGCTTGAGCGCGTTTGCGAGTTTTGTTTCACTGAAACAGATGGAGGCAATTCGGATAGCGTCCCGGACTGTCATTGGGATGTACGTTCCATTGACATGTCCATTCATTTGTCCGCGAACATAAATCCCGAAAGAATAATAGTCTGTACTTGGGGTTGTAACTGCTGATAATAGGGGGAAGATGGTTTTCAACCCAATTGTTGTCTTTCCTTTCCGAGTTTGATATTCCAAACCAGGTGCCTAGAGTTGCGTGGGGTTGAATGGCCTTGCTTTGCAATGATGAAGCGACTCAGCTGAATAGGGAGTGACGTTTCGGGCATCACCACTTGTATTTTGCTCTTATCCTGATTGAACTCGGCCTCTTCAAGGCCAATTCCAATCCTGCCAATCCTGTCATTTCTTCTACCCCCCAGCCACAGCGAATAGGAATTTCTGCCCAGATGAATATATTCACGAACCCTTGTGTTCATATTGAATATTTGTCCGACACAAAAGTCAACACGCGACAATGCCGGGGTTTGCCACGCGATGCTGAGAATATTAGAAATTGAATCACTTGCCGTTCTTCACCTTGATCTAGTTGTTCGTAGTTCTTCAGGGGTGATGAAGAATTCGGATGCATGAGATGAAAAAGTTCCCGATACACTCGTTTGTCGACAAATGGAGAATATACAACGGAATATTTCTAGAAGACTGAATCAACATCAGATCAGCCTCGAATGACTCCTCTGAGGCTGTCCGAACGACGACTGGCCATGAGATTGAAACTTGAAAGCCGTAAGCAGGCGAACGTTGTAACGCGTCGGTTGCAGTGAGATCTAGAATAATTACGTCGTTATGAACATCCTGGTATAATAAGACTGTAGTGTCTTTTGGCTCGTCAGATGTTGGGCAGCGAGTTGATATAGATCTGGTAATGGACCGACGGGCCTGGGGTGGTGATGGTGAGTGAGGGAAATCAATGTCCTCAGATTGAAATTAGAGGGAATAACCGGGTGTGGCTGATTGGTGCGGAAATATGCGCCATCAGCCACACTCATTTTACCTGCAGGAAGCCACCCTCCCCATCGAGGCTGGGGGAAATCAACCATCCCAGCAAGCGGCAAAAGCGATGTCGGCAAAAGAATCAAAGTGATGGGAGAAAAGGGCGAGAAGATTCATGTTAGGAAGCTACACCTGAGAGAACAGCCAATTTGGTTCCTTCGACTTGTCTTTCAGAGTTGTTGCGACGGATGACACTATGAACGGATCTAATGAACGGCTCCTTAGAGACAAGTAGTTCTGAAATTAACGAGTTGACAATTTCAAGTAAATTGATGATCTTGGTTGATTTCCGTCCTCGCTTCGAGGATTTGGCATGACAACAGTGTGGTTGCCTGTATGCGCTATAATTTTGTTGTGCAATTTCCCGGTGGAGTGTTATTGGCTGTTGTGTGAAGATGACATGCCTCGGAATGCGGGTGCCTTTGTGCCCCCTTGGCTCAAGCCACGAGCTGAAAATGCGTGAAATGCGTCGACGAGCACGTAAACACAGCAACAACACAATGGAAATACTATACCCCATCCTTTAAAATGGCGCTAATAAAACTACGCCAACGGCCCGCAGACTGCTGTTGTCCTTCTTTCCTTCCTCTTCCTCTTCCTCCCGATATCGAATACTTCGGAGGGTACCGCCCCACCAACCTCCCTTCCTTTCTCTCGCAAACGGCCTTTGTCCTCCGAGGACGGTTGTTCCAACATTCCTTTTATACCGGCCATTCCCTTGATGCAGTAAAGTTTTCTTTCTTCTGCTTCACATTCCTTTCGTTTGGAAATATTTCCTAGTCCTTCCTTTGCAAATAACGCTCCTTCTTCGAAAGATTTAACAATTACGCTCCTTACCAACGAGATACGCAATTCAATCCTATTGTAACAATGGTCAAATTCACGGCTTCTCTCTTTTGCGTACTTGCCTACCTCGTGCTTGAAGGAACGGCAAATCCAATTGGTACTTATCCGAATTTCGCAGTACTAACTGTATTCTAGACATCGAACCACGGTCCCCCCAAGCAGTAGCCGCCTTCGGTGAAGCCCCAGTCCGTCGAGGGGCAGACGGTGCATATGTCTCAACGACATCAACATCAACATCTTCCACAACCATTCCATCCCCTTCTTCCACCGCAGCATCTTACCCTTCATCTTCCTCATCATCCTCATCTTCAGGAGGCATCTCACTGAACGGCGTTTCAGTACCTTCATTCGACTCTTCCAAACCATTCGGCATTTCGTATTCCCCATATACTTCCACAGGAGGCTGTAAAGACGTTTCGTCAATAGCAGCAGATATCCAATCTATTGACGCGGGAGGATACCAATGTGTTCGTCTATACGGAGTCGATTGCAATCAAGTGCAGAATGTAGTCTCCGCACTCGAACAAGTGGGAAGTTCCATGAAATTGTTTTTGGGTGTTTATGATTTGGGAACAGCAAGTAGTCAGGCTTCAACCATGATTTCGGCCCTGAATGGAGATTGGTCTAAAGTCATTACGGTTTCGGTGGGGAATGAACCTGTGAATGATGGTGAAGCATCCGTTAGTACGGTTGTTAGCACGACGAATTCTATTAGGAGTCAGTTGAGAGCGTATGTCCTTTTTGGGATGTGCTGATTTTAGGGCTGGGTATAATGGTCCTGTTGTCGCTGTTGATACGTTCCTTGCTATTGAGAATAATCCTGGCTTGTGTGCTGCAAGTGATTATGTCGCTGCCAATGCTCATGCTTATTTTGATGGAACTGTGGCTGCCTCTGGTGCCGGTGCTTGGGTTGCTCAACAGGCTAGTAAACTCGCAGCTACATGTCCTGGAAAATCAGTCCTCATAACTGGTATCTTTCTTCATTTATTACCTTTATTAATCTCAGAATCGGGATGGCCGTCTGCCGGTAACACGAATGGTGCTGCAGTGGCTTCAGCTGCAAATCAACAAGTTGCATTGAGTAGCATTCTGTCGAGTATGGGCAATAAGTTTATCTCTTTTGAAGCTTTCAACGATGCTTGGAAAGCTCCTGGAGATCTTGGTGTTGAACAATACTGGGGTATCCTCAATTAAACATCTTTACAACTTCGGTTGTCTGTATATACTTCTTGAACAAAGATTTTTATACCATCACCACATAACTTGATATCATTGACTTCTCCATCTTGATATTTTATTTCTACGTGAGATGTATCTTGGTGAGATGGACATCTTGAAAATCATTGGCAAACTTTAAACTCGTGAACCGAATTTCACGCGGCGTGTGGCTGCTGTGGCAACCAACAGTCGACGTCATACTTCAGGACTCCTTGGAAGCATTCCACACTCCAAGTTACAACCGCCAACAGTCTCCGTCCTCATTCCAGTGAACCTTGTTCCATTCTTCCTCAACGTCTGCAAAACCGGCCAAAAACCACATTCCAACTGTTGAATCCTCAAAATGGCTTCAATCCCACAGAAAGATATCCATGCCGCTGCCACTAACCCTTCGGAACGTGGATTCCCAACGCATGGGACCCCGCAACCGTCGGAAGATGACGCATATCAGGCGAGGAATAATCCTGTTACAAAGACCCCTGCAGAGAAACAGGGACTAAATAGACGGGATGACTCCTTGGCGTCGATAGATGATCGGGAAGCGGGAAGTTCCGGTGGAGCGATGGGACAGGGAGGTAAAGAAGGGACTGAAGGTGTGAAGAAACATTTGAGTAGAGATGAATGGGAGGAGCAAGAAGGGCAATTGGGACAAGGTGGAGGAGATGCTCCGGCTGCTCTAAGTGGTGGACCAGAGGATCCCTCAGCGTAACATTATGGTCATTCAACCAGAAGCGAATACAAAAAGGGGGGGATGTTTGTATATCTGTTGAAAATATTCCTTTGTTGAGGAAATAAGATAGAGAAGAGTGTACTGCTGCAGATGTGTAAAACTACCTAAACTCAACGACCAAGCTGTGCAATTTCATAAATCGAAAAATAATGCTCCTGCCCCTGCCTGCTTGCTTACTGCCTACCTAAACCAAATTCATGGGAGAAAAAAATACAATATGACAAAAGGGCTAAGAATAAAAAGACTCTGAATCTTCTTTTTCGCTCGCTCAAAAGAAATACCAATCCAACTTATAATAGCTGTTCAACTGTGTCAACCACGTCGACGTCCTTTTTTCCCTGCTACTACTTTGAATGCACTGTTCCATTCTCCACTTGCATCTCGAGGTTTCTCCTTCTTGAGAACTTCGTTCCAACCTGATCCTGAGCCCGAGGAACTTAGACTTGAGGGTGTTGCTAGTGTTGCATCTATTGCCGTACCGAGTGCTCGACGACGTTTTAGGAATTCTTCAGCGAAATGGCGGCCGTCGAGGGTCGGGGAGTGGGTGTAGACTGTATCTGAGATGATTTCTTGCGTGGTACTCTCGTTCGGAGGAAGAGATACCATCATCTGATAAATCTCGTCATCTAGCATTAGTTTTTAATTGTTAGGAGGATGATACAATTGACTCCACTCAGCGATTTGAGTTGTGATCGGCACCATTTTTGGAATTCTTCGACGTTCCCGTTCGAGGGTGGTTGAGGAGAGGATTTGATGGGGACTGCTTTTGGTGGAGTCGGTGCCGCTCGCACTGGAGATACTGTCGTATGCGGTTGTGCTTGAGCAGGGGGAACTGGAACTGCAGGACTACTTCCACTGAGAGGACGACCAGGCTGAGGACGTCCTCCAGGCCCAACAACTGTCCAAGCAGGAATTGGCATCGCAGGCTATAATTAACTTCAATCATACAATGAAAATACCTTTGGTGTAACAGTAGCAGCGACACCAGCATAACCCCTTCCAGGCGTAGTTGTAACATTAGCTTCCTTCGATTTAGCCAATCTAGCCCGTTCCTCTTCCTCCTCCTTTTGAATCTGAGCCATCGTCTTCTTTCCAGGACTCGGAGTAGGCGTAGTAGTAACTTTTCCAGCCCATCCTTTAGCAGCAACAGATCCCCATGTCGAGCCTTGAGGCAATCCAGGTTGAGGCACTGCCTGAGGAATAATAGTTGCTTGTTGTTGTTGAGCTAGTAATTGGCGTTGTTCAGAAAGTCGACGTGCTTGTTCTGCAGCTCTTTTAGCTTCCATCTCTTGGATTTGTTTTAGGGAGAGTGAAGCTTTCTTTGCTGACTCGTCTTTCTTGGCCCATGGTGCTGCTCGAGCGGGAGATATACTGGTTGTGTCTAGAGATGGTTCTTCTGAGAGGACTTCGGGTTCTAATTCTGGTTCTAGAAGGACTTCTTCGGTGACTTCGGCTTGTGCTAATGGAGATAAAATTTCTGGTTTGACTGAGACGGACGATTTTCGACTTTCGATTTGAGCAAGCTCTGGTTCTTCGTAATTTTCGAAGTGAGATTCCGTTGGAAAATTAGTTGGTCGTTCTTCTTCGAAAGGAACAGCAGGAGTTTCATCAGATGCCAATTGAGGAGAACTTTGTTGTGGCAATTGACCCATTGATGGAGATAACGGTCCTAACGGTCCTGCACCCCATGGACTCACGAAGTTTCGATTCTGTTGAGCTTGGAATGGGACATTGCCTTGTCCTTGACGGTCAACTGGAGTTTGAGCTGGAGCAGGTTGTGGTGGTGTCGTAGGTGCAGCACCTGTTCTCAATGAATCCAATGCAGGCAGCGTTTGTACTTGTACCGGTGCTGGTGTAAGGACATGATGTGTAACTCCGTGAGGAAGAGGATGTAGACCACCATAAGGAGGATAAGCTGGTTGAGGAGGTACGGCAAATGGTGCGGGATGGTGCAGAGGGTGTTGTTGCATTGGAAGAGGAATTTGCTGTGGAGCAGGTGCAATTTCTCGTTGACGAACTAACATGTACTGTTCCTCCTGTTTACGTCTTTCCAAAGCATTTTGCTGGTCTGCTGTTAATGTGGTTCCTGAAAGTGCAGCTTGTTGTAAAGTAGGTGTAGTCCATTTGGTATCATCTAAACCTTCTCCAAATAACGTTGTGTTCCAACCAGATAACGTAGTTGTTGATCGCGGCGGGATAAGTTGAGTTTGTGTTTTGGAGGGAAGAGGAACTAAGAAGGGTTCACGTTGATTTCCAATCCTTTTCACTAACATTTGTAGTTGTTCGAAATGCGGATCGTCTTCTCTTTTGACTTCCAATGTTGCGTGGAAATAGCCACCTCGGTACCATTCGTGCATTTCTAAACCGGTAAAGGGTCCTTGTACGTTTCCATGAGGATCTTTGTACACCCACTTCAATTTATCTGCCATGATCATAACACGCGTTGTTTGCGGGGGTGCAGGTGGTAATGCTGGTTGTGCAGGTACTACAGGATGTTCGAATAAGCCAGGTTGCGGTGGCCCAGGGTGTGGGTAGAATTGTGGCATTGGCCCCGAATCGCGTCTCAATACACTGGGATCTGAGTCGAACGTTCCGATCGGATTGAATGTGTTGTATTGTGCAGGATCAGGATTGAGCGATTGTGCGGCAAAGCGGGAGGTGAGACGGTCCATTTGTCTTAGACCTGGTTGGTCGCCAGTCATGGACAAAATGTCGTTCAACACATCGTCTTCGTGATCTTCACCGAACTGACCACCTGATTGTAATGTGTCGTGAGGTGCTGGAGGATGAGAGTCTTCGTCTGCAAGTATAGAGATAGGTTCATCTGAAAGTCCAAAAGATGCAAAGCGAGATGTAGATCGTCCTCCTTCAGCAGGTAATCCAAAAGTATCGGTGACTTGAGCTGGAGATTCAGATTTCTCCGGTGCTGAAACAGGTTCTAAAAGATCTCCCGAAGTGACGGCGAAAGAAGATGTATCTTCCTGATGATCTTCTGATTCCAGTGGAAGACTCTCCCTTTCATCCTCAGTGACCACAAACTTGCCATTCTCATCAAAGTTGCCCTTTTTCGTGGCTGATCCCCAGATATCCTTTTCAGGTGGAGATCCACCGCCACTTGAGAAGGACGAAGAGCCTGCGAATGCTCCAGTAAAGTAATCTCGGCTCCTGGTTGTTCGTGGAGTTGGCCGATTTGTGCTAAATGGTAACCCGCCACTTTCGCCACGAGATGAAGCTAGCATTAGCAGGTTTCCAGTCAAGGATGTGTACTTCTATTGCGCGTCGTGACCGGAGACCTTGTCGTGGAACCAGGTACACCCGGTTGATACCTCTCCGTCTTGGGTGTGAACTGGCGTCCTCCCGCTCTATCTAATCTTCCTGGCATCGTTAAATCAGGTTTATCCGAATTCAAAGGACCGGCAAAAGCCTAGGTATCAACAACCGTTCACACAATAATTTATACCTCTTGCTCCACAGGAGTCATTTCAGACAGTAAAGCAGGCTCAAGGGGTTCTTCGCTAGTGAATGTCTCATGCCTTTCAAATTCCAATGGGATCCCACTACTCTTAAACTTGACAGCATTCGATTTCCAAATATTCAGCATTTCGTCACGAGAGTATTTGAAAGGTTTATCGTGATTTGCGGTCCCATTTCCGGCTCCATCGTTGCCACCAGGTGATTGTGCAGAGGGTGTCGATGCTAGAATTGAAGAGTACGAGCTGGTTCTAGCGTAGCTTGACGTGCCGTTGACACCTGGCGAATTTAACGATGTGTCTGCTGTTGGAGAGAATGGCTGTGTAGTCCCATTGGAATGACCGACATGAGGCGAAGAACGACCTTCTCCTTCCGTCGATGTTCCCGTTCCTCCTCTACTCGGTCTGACTGGGGTGTCTCCCCTCATCCTACAAAGACACATTAGCGATATTTCCCCCACAAATCACGCGGAAGACAGAAAAACATACCAAGCAGGCCCAAAGTTCATTGCATTTGTAGACATTTTATACCGTTGCAGATAGTATACAAGATATTGTAGTCAAATCTCTTTCTTGTCTGGATAACAGAGGTGTGCTTTAATCGCTACGAGTAGACGCCTTTTGAAACTTTCTTTGGTCGAGGTTAGACTGGCGAAAAGCTGAGGCTGAAATTGCGTATTGAAGTTGTGCAAATTGACAAGCAAACAAATGTTAAGAATAGCAGCGCAGTACTTGCTGATGAGGGCCAAAAATGAAGTGCAAATGATGGAAAAACGTCTCGAAAAACAGAAATTTCGTATATTGGGGAAGAGATTATTGATTTCAGAAAAGAGAAAAGGAAAGGAAAAGGACGGACCGAGAACTGTAGAAGAAGGCTGAAGCGAATTACAGTGTAAAGAGCTTGTCAGAAGGCAGTTACCCGGACTATTTCGGAATTTTCGCACCTCGACCAAGACGTGCACCCAGATCACACTTTGTCAATCACATCGCCGTCCAACAGGATAATGCAGCGTAGATACTGCTAGCTGTGGACAGTTATCAGATTTGAAATTACTGATATGTTTATCCTAAGTTTGTCGACTATGAGCGTCAAACAGTCTACGGACGATTATCTCTGTAGCGCGACATTTTCGGAGGAAATGGCGGGCAATTCCAAGGTTCCTCCATGGGCCCCGCCGGTTTGAAGATATCTTTGTTACAATGTAATGCGATACAGCCATCCATACTTCTCAGTCTGTTGACGAAGAATCTCTGTACATTTCTATAACTTGGATTGATGACGAGGAATGCTTGCTCTGGTAATGCTATTTCTGTAGCTAGACTTCGGACAGGCGCGGGCTTAGCTTACAATTTAAGGCGTTGTAATTTGTGCATCTTATTTCTGCCCCTGAAAATTTCCCATATGTTGACCCCTTTTCCTTTTCGATTCATGTCTTGATGCACAATTCCCTCCTTCACCTCTCGTCGCTCCCTTGAAAGCTTCCCTCGTTTCTCATCCAGTCGTTCATTTCCATGTTATTACCGTTTCGTCGACAGCGGCGTGCTTTTGCTGTGTACGCCTTCATCTGCATCCTTATCATTTACACAATCACTCAGGTCCTCCCGCGGTCCCGAGCAGCTTCACCGTCAGCCTCAGCTCGCTCGTCATGGTCCCTAACAAACCAATTCAATGTCCGGTTTCCAGGTCATGCTCGTTCTGCTCCCTTTGACTCGGAGATTGCCCTAACTCGCAAAGTCGGCTCAGATCAGAAGGAAATTCAGTACTTAAAGGGCATCGTCCAGGGAATTCAGCAGAACAACACCGTCATTATAGTCCCTACAGATTCCGAATTTCTTCATCTCGCATTGAATTTCGATTGTAGGATGAGAATGCTGAATATACGTAACCTCCTCTATTGGCTACGAGACGATATTTCGGCCCGACGGTTGGGACAACAGGAAGTCCAGTTTTACTACCATCCCGAGTTGGCCGAGAAGAAAACGCCTCGTGCTAAGGATGCTGAGACGTCTGTAAGAGCTAGTCACACTGCGATTACAGAGGCGCACATACGACTTCTGCGAATGGTGCTGTCCACAGGATATAATGTGTTGTTCCTCGATCCACATACTGCCATTCTCAAAAATCCACTGGAAGCATTACAATATGATGCAGATCTGGAGGGTCAAATCAATGAAGTAACAATAGAAGATGCAGAGAATGAAGGGAAATGTCCTCAAATGGGAGCTGGTGCGTTTTACATGAAAGCGAATCCTAGGACATTACGACTCCTTGACCGAATGGAAATGGCACCACACGACTATTTCAGTGTCCAAGATAATCATATCCTAAACCATTTCTTGCACGATTACACGTTCTCAAGAATCCTTAATCGGTATGAAACTCTCTCAGATGGGCTCCACCCAGCAGTCCCCTATGGTGGCCATGTCACTGAAAACGATGATCGACTGGTGGTGCGTTTTATAAACGCAGATACCTTTCTCAATGGCGCGATTTGGAGGAATTCAGTAGAGACGTTGCCGGGTGGAACCAGGATGGTGCTGAAGGAACGGCAGGGAAAGTCGATTAGGGAGTTTGAACCAGCGTTGATGCATTTGAGTGGAGTTTATGCCCCGGCGGCAAAGGAGTGGGTCTTCAAAGAGCTTGGATGGTGGAGCCTGAATGAGGATTTGATATGTTTGTCACCTAAGGCTACGGTACTTTAGGACGAATAAACGAGTTTTGGTATCTGGCGAATGTTTTTGATAGAGAAGAGTAATATGTGATTTAAATGCAGTTTTGCATAAGCGTCCTTTTGTAAAGTCGAGGGATTACTCATCCCATTAAAGACATTGACACTGTCATGGGCTAACTGTCTTCTTCAAACAACATTAGGTCAGGAGAAACCCATATTTATGCGATCGCAATCGAGCTTCCCCGCTCTTTTTGCTTCTCCGCTAAAAGGGTAGATTGGCTGAGCTTCCCCTCAGAGCGGGGTCCCGAGGGCCAACAAGCTTTTACTGGCAAATCAAATGTGGAGTCTCAGCCCCCAAGCACACACAATAAATCCTCATACTGTGCGCCTGAATCAACCAACGTCCCTGCCACGACTTCACGAGCGGCGCCGAAGTCCGTCCGGTTTGAGTAATTCCACCACTGTTCAGTAAACCCGCAGTGAATTTAGATGAAATGCCGGTAAACGAAGTTACTTCGCCTTCTAGGTCTATTGCGAGGCATGTTTGTCCCATTTGTCAACAGTCGTTTGGACGCACGGAACATCTGGAACGGCATATTGCTGCACACAAGGGGTCTAGACCTTGGATTTGTGAGTATTGTCGAAGTCGGTTTAGTCGAAAGTAAGTATTCTCATGTTTTATTCTGTTTTTCTTGCTTCGTTTTGGATGTTACGGGATGGGAGTTGATTGGTAGGGATGTGATGTATCGACATCATAATACTTGTCAGGCTGCGCATGATGCGGGATATAGAAGGGGAACAGTCGCTAAGAAGAGTAAGAGGAGGAGTTGTGAGAGGTGTAGTCGACTGAAATGTAAATGCGATGACCAGTCACCATGTACCCGATGTGTTGCAGCCGGAGTAGAATGTCATCGGGAAGTCATCAAACAGCCTCCTCCGCCCGTGCTGGAAGAAGAGGAATTAGCAGGCATTCATCTCCTTGCTCACCATGCTGCACAGACCCCAAAGGAAGTATTAAGTCCTGCCGCTGTTATGACTGCAGATAACTTTTCAACGGCAATCTCTACTTCTCAGTCAATACCTTTTCCAGATCCCTTTCAACAGGAGACTGTTATACCTCTAAACAACGATGAATCAATTCTATTCGATTGGGGCTTGTTCGATGCAAATATCGGAACTATGGATACTTTGCTGCCAGATACAGATGAAATCCTTCGAGAAATGTTCAAGACCCTAAATCATCCTCAAACAAATCCTCTCCAGGGAGATCCAGGTGCAATTCTGCCAGATCCAACTGTCGACGAACAACTATGCGACTGGAATTCTGTTTCAATAGCAATGAACAAAATCGACCCCCTCGAAAGTCACCGGTTGACTATAAATCAACATCTTCTCCGTTATGGGACGGATAAAGAGGACATTGCTTGGCTGAGTCCCAAAGCCGTCAGAGAAATGTTGTATTGTTATTTTCGTCACTTTCATCGGCATACTCCGATTATACATCTTCCTACATGGGATATTTCTACAACACCCTCTTCACTTTTGTTGACCATGATTCTTCTCGGCGCAGTCTATTCCGATAAACCGGATCTCAATTATCCGCATGCTCGTCGAATCGCTCCTGCTGCCAAAGAACTAATTTACAAACTTGATCCAGTAAGTTCTCAGCCGCGCTTATTCTAATATCAAGGGCATTCCTGACGCAAATCCGATATTGGAATCTATTCAGGCGTTTTATCTACTGGCGTGCTTTTCAACATGGTACGTCGGCATGGAGGAATGTCGTAAAACAAGACGAGAATATACTCAACTCATCGAACTATCTCGTAATTCGGGTCTCTTCCGCTCCCTCAACAATACCGACAACCCCACAAAAACATGGGAAGAATGGGTCTACGAGGAAAAACGAAAACGGTACCATCCCTCCCTTCCGTTCTTCATCCTTGAATAGAGGCTGATGGTAGAACGGCGTTTCTGGTATATCTATTGGATTGCGGACATGTTTTGTTCTTTGGAGATCGACCTCGTGTGGCTCCCTATGAATTACGACACTCGTTACCGGCTCATGAACATGTCTACGAAGCCAGAACGGCATTCGAATGGCAAATTGCATATACACCAACGAACCAAGCGGAATTTCCCGTTCTCCTAGAAATGTTACTATCTCCACAATTCGAACGACATCCAGCAGACATTTCCGTAATGGGAAATTTCCTCCTCTTACACGGTACATCCTTCACAGAAGGAACTAACAAACAAGGTATTCATGTCCATATATGGACATCACAACAATATGAACCTGCTCTAGGAGGATCTCCCGGTGTAGGTAGTTCCTTAGCCGATCAACGACATAATGCAACTTCATTTGCACTAGCAAAATGGCGTGATGGATGGGTTGCTTCGAAATTACATACTCATCCTGCTCAAACTATTGGTTTGTATCAGGAAAAAGGGATGATGTGGTGGGTTCTTGCTAAATTTTTGCATGAGAAGAAAGCTCCGTCGATTCCGGAGGGAGGAATGAATAAGTGGAGTGATGTAGAACGGATTGAAAATATTCTCAGAATATTGAAAGCAATTCATTTGACGGTGGAGAAGGGTGGTGTGAAAGAGGAGAATCTGAGTCCTGAGGTGGTTAAGCCAGAGGTTGTTAAGGAGGGAAAGGACGAGAGTCCGAATCCGAAAGTTGGGTCTGAAGAGGATGGATTGAATTCTATGACTATCAGCTTTATAATGAGTAGGAAACCGGAAGGATCTTGAAAAGTTGTTGGGTGTATAACAATGTAGCATCACTTGTAGGATTATTTAGTTGCAATGAGTCGCTTTATAAGGAGTTGGAAATGAAAAGTGGAGTCGCTGTTTTGCTTAATACCGGTTCCATTTCATCAACTAAGAGAGGATATACTAATTAAGGAATGACAATTTTACAATCCGTCCATCTGCATCTCATTCAACACATCTGTACAAAAAGGAATCCACTCTAGATACTACTTACAATTCCAAACCAAAAAGCAACAAAGAGATACCAAACACATTCTTCTACGAAGTCGTAACAACTAAAGGCACAACTGCAGAAACTCTTACAACAGAGCCAGTATCACTTCCATCATCCTTACTATCTTCCTCATCCTCTTCACCATCACTCTCCTCCAACGCCAATTTTTCAACCTCAGATAATGCTAAATCTATCCTCCTTTGGAATTCCGTTCGTTCATTGTCAGCAGACATCGTCGTTCGAAAGAATTTAGCATCAAAACCATCTCGCAATCCCTCTCCAGAACCGATTTCCTCGACTTTACGAAGTGATAAACCTCCTGTAGTGCGTGTTTTAAGAGGAGCAGTGCCTATTTCACTTGGAGAAGAAGAGACACTTGTTGCAGCAGTACTTCGCCCACTGTATTCTGAAGGTGATGAGGAAACTGAAGCAGTTGTCATGGTATCTTGACTTCCTCTCCTCCCTGACATACTTGACGATACCGAAGAAGAACTATCTTCCGAACTGGAGCGTGAGATTTGAGTGGGTGGAGCAGCTTGGGCTCGACTAATTGCCAATCGTGAAGAACTTCTTGGTGGGATAACTGGTGCAACACTTACCACGACAGAGGAAGAACCGAGAGGTGGTTCGGGAATAGGACAGGTGGGCGGTGGTGTTGGAGCTGCTAGGGAGTCTAGTGCTGCTAAACCTGGTTTGACTAGTGTCCAGTTTTTACCTCCTTTGCGATGAGTTGTACGAGATCTCTTGGTGTCGAGTTTGACGGGAGATGCTAGTCCTGGCGTAGTGGGGGGAATTGTAGTTGTGATGGTTGGGACGGAAACTTGGAGACCTGGTAATTCATCTTCTTTCCAGGTTTTAGAGTTCATTCGTGTGCGACCCAAGTTGGCTTGAATGTTGTGAGATGGAGCGGTGGGGGATTCAGGAGGAGATGCGTCGAAGGTGTTTGGTGGAGAGAGAGAATTGCGTGCTGGAGGATAGGGGAAGTGTCCTAGTGAACGGGATGCACGTAGATTTGTTTGTGGTGAGGAGGACCCTGCCAAAGAGGCTGTGTCGAGGGTAATTGGATATCGTGCGTAGGAGGAGGAATTAGATGTCATTGAAGACATGGTTCCACGACGATCAACGTGAGATGCAGGCACTGCGGCACATTGCACCATAACAGGAATCTCAAAGAAGATCTACCGTCAACAACTGCAAAAAAAGCCCAACCAACGCAGCAGGTGGAAAGGGGAGGATACCTTTTCAACACCACGTTTGAAAAGAACAACAACGACTTCAATTCTCAGAACATGTTTCCGATCAATGATCCCAGCAACATCAACACTGCTTTCCACGCCCTCCTCAGCAACTTCGAGAACTTCAATGTGAATCCTTTCCATTCCAGGTTCTCGCACATTCGTTTCAGGCGTGCCTACTTGACAAACTAAACCGATCATAGAAGCTCCACGCTGATTCCCACCAACAGCCTTATAAATAGAACGTTGAAGAAGCGTCGCCGAGAAAGATTGCACCTGCAACAATCCTTGTGGAAAATGCAAGGTAAAATAATGATTTGCATATCCTGGAAGAACAACAGTAGGATGTTCCAACTACACATAAGCACACCCCCAAAGAGGTAATACCATAACAACTTGTTTTGAGTTGGGAATAGTAGTATCAGCGATTCCCATAACTTCTAATTTTGCACCAACGTCTTTCCTGCTGATTTCGACTTTCAAAAGGAGGGAGTGAGTCCATTTCTTGGCGGATCCGAATTTCTTTTTCCCTTTCAAGACAACATTGAGAGAGTATTCGACTGAGCCGGTGCCTTGGGGGAAGATCATGCTAGGTGGTAATTTTGCGTTGGCGGGGAAGAGGAAGACGAAGGGGAGTGAGTGGTGACGACCAGGTGGGAGGGGACTTGCTGGTTGAGCAATTGGATGCAAGACCATCTCTTGTTTCAAAATCTACAATCAACATCTCATCACAAATCATAAAGTATAGTATTGCAAAAGGTGGGGGACCAACCTCCCTCTCACTGAAACGCATGTTGACATTTGATTCTCCTCCGAATCCAGAAGCCCAGCCTGCACTTCCAGCATTGTGCGTTTTAACGACTCCGGTCAAGGAAATGGTGACTTGTTCAACAGGTGCAACAAGACCTTTTAATTGTAACTTTCCACGTAACGGTTCGTCCATGAATTGCACTGCTTCTTCAATGAGAACATCAATTTCCAATCCGTCATTGGAATTGGCGCTCATTCTGGATTCAGGACGTCCTCCTGTCGAGGAAACCTTGGAACTCATGCTGGATGAAGATAATAGAGGAGAAGAGGGTTGTCGGTGTAATATATTTGGACGAGAAAAGACACGACGAAGAATGGGAGAGACACAGTTTTTATTACGATTGTGGGAAGTGGTCGGGGGAACCCCGAGATACGTTGTGTCGTTGTTGAAATGCGGTGTATGGTGAGATTTCATTTTCGTTTGGCTGGTCCTCCTTAATTTGGGTTGGCGGATAGGCGCGTGGAGGTGCTGCGAGATGGTTGCTGCGATCTACACGAGCGAGCACGTTGGATGGACAGGGGAAGGTGCAGGTGAGGTGGCAGATTGGCTGGGTTGGCCGTTTGACAGTACACGAGGGTCGTTAGATTGAGAGAACAAGTGTCCGCAGTAGTCAAGGGGGGAGGCCAATTGTGGAGGTGAGGAGACAAA
>Ga0335073_10003744_pt1 | contig 21250 bp, 19 predicted proteins | sample Lox_Sample_22_FD_207093 | JGI IMG/M metagenome (GOLD analysis project Ga0335073, IMG submission 207093) | Soil microbial communities from Loxahatchee National Wildlife Refuge, Florida, United States - Lox_Sample_2.2 | ecosystem: Environmental > Terrestrial > Soil > Wetlands | place: USA...
CCCCGAGCCTCGACCCGTCTCGGTCTCGAACGCGATCCAGGCGCTCGTCACGCCGTCGGCGGTCTCGGGTTCCTCGGTGGCCTGCCAGCCGCGCGGCCTCACCCGCTCGAGCGTGTCCTCGAGCAAGTCGCGGATCTCGGCGCGTCCCTCGACGGTCTTGATGTTCCAGGTGAAGGCGACGAGGTCGCGCCAGTAGCTCTCCGGCGCGAACAGCTCGGCGGCGCCCGCGGCATCGCCCTGCTCGAGCGCCTCACCGAAGCGCGCCAGCCATTGGTCGACCTCGGTGGCCGCGGGTGAAGGGGCGGCGGTTGCGGACATCGTCTCTCCTCCTCGGGTCCGGTGGGCTTTGAAACCCAATTCTCTACCAGGACGAGATTGCAAGCTCGAACTTATCAGGCTAGACTGATGAATGTGGTCACGCAGGCCATCGACACCGGCGAGCTCGCCACCACGCTCCGGCTGAGCATCGGGCTTCTGCTGCGGCGTCTGCGCCAGGTGCCGACCGGCGACGACCTCACGCTGTCGGAGTCGGCGGCGCTCGCGCGTCTCGATCGCGGCGGCCCGGCCACGGCGGCCACACTCGCGCGCGCAGAGCAGATCAGCCCGCAGTCGATGGGCGCGACGCTCAGCGGGCTGGAGTCCCGAGGCCTCATCGAGCGCGCGCCCGACCCCGCCGACGGCCGGCGGGTGATCCTGTCGCCTACACGCGCCGGCCTCGAGGTGCTCCGCAATCGCCGCAACGCGAGGACCGAGCTGCTCGACCGGGCACTGTCGAGCAGCTTCACCGCCCCGGAGCTCGAACAGCTCAGCGCCGTCGCGCCGCTGCTCGAGCGACTGGCGCAGAGCATCTGATGCAGTACAAGTGGGTCGCGCTGTCGAACACGACGATGGCCGTGTTCATGTCGGCGCTCGACGGGTCGATCGTGATCATCGCACTCCCCGCGATCTTCCGCGGGATCAACCTCGATCCGCTGACCGCCGGGAACATCAGCTACCTGCTGTGGATGATCATGGGCTACCGGCTCGTCCAGGCCGTGCTCGTGGTCACCGTCGGCCGTCTCGGCGACATGTACGGCCGGGTCAAGATCTACAACGGCGGCTTCGTCGTGTTCACAGCTGCGTCGATCCTGCTGTCGTTCGATCCGTTCATGGGTGCCCACGGCGCCCAGTGGCTGATCGGGTGGCGTGTGGTCCAGGCGCTCGGCGGATCGATGCTCACCGCGAACTCCGCGGCGATCCTGACCGACGCCTTTCCGGCCGACCAGCGCGGCCTCGCGCTCGGGATCAACCAGGTCGCCGCGATCGCCGGTCAGTTCATCGGGCTCGTCGCCGGCGGCATCCTGGCCGCGATCGACTGGCGAGCGGTGTTCTGGGTCAACGTCCCCGTAGGGGTGTTCGGCACGATCTGGGCCTACCACAAGCTCCGCGACACCGGCGAGCGCCACCCCGGGCGCATCGACTGGTGGGGCAACATCACCTTCGCGATCGGGCTGAGCGCGATCCTGATCGGCGTCACCAACGGCATCAAGCCGTACGGAGGTCACGCGATGGGCTGGACCAACCCGAGCGTCATCGCCTCGATCGTCGGCGGCTTCGCGCTACTCGTGGCGTTCGTCGTGATCGAGAGGCGCGTCGCCGAGCCGATGTTCCAGCTCGGCCTGTTCAAGATCCGCGCGTTCGCCGCCGGGAGCGCCGCAGGACTGATCGCCGCGACCGCCCGGGGCGGTCTCCAGTTCATGCTGATCATCTGGCTCCAGGGCATCTGGCTGCCCCTGCACGGCTACAGCTACACCGAGACCCCACTGTGGGCCGGGATCTACCTGTTGCCGCTGACGGCCGCGTTCTTGATCTCGGGCCCGATCTGCGGATACCTGTCCGACCGGTTCGGCGCGCGGGGCTTCGCCACCGCCGGCATGCTGGTGTTCGCCGCGAGCTTCGTCGGCCTGATACTGCTGCCCGTCGACTTTCCGTACTGGGCGTTCGCGGCGCTGATCACGCTCAACGGGATCGGCGTCGGGATGTTCAGCTCCCCGAACTCGGCCTCGATCATGAGCAGCGTCCCCGCCCGTTACCGGGGTGCGGCCTCGGGGATGCGCTCGACCTTCCAGAACACCGGCACCGCGCTGTCGATCGGGGTTTTCTTCTCGCTCCTGATCGCCGGCCTGGCGACGAGCCTTCCGGGCCAGCTTCTCGCCGGCCTCCAGGACCAGGGCGTCTCCCACGCGGTCGCCCACCAGGTCGCGAGCCTGCCGCCGGTGTCGTCGCTGTTCGCTGCCGTGCTGGGCGAGAACCCGGTGGCGCACCTGCTGGGGCCGACCGGCGCGCTCGCGTCGGTGTCGCCCGCGCAGCATCAAGTCCTCACCGGCACCGAGTTCTTCCCGAAGCTGATCGCGTCCGCGTTCCACCACGGGCTCGTGGTCGTATTCAGCGTCGCCGCCGGATTGTCGGTGCTCGCCGCCGCCGCCTCGTTGATGCGCGGCGGCCGCTACGTCCACACCGACGAACCTCCATCGAAGAAAGGAACGCCACATGACGGAAACGATCGACCCGCGCCGCGCGGCGCTGCTCGTGATGGACTACCAGAACGGGGTCGTCGACATGCTCGACGAGCCTGACGACCTGCTCGCGCGCGCGGGCAACGCGATCGCCACCGTGCGCGGCGCCGGCGGGCACGTCGGCTACGTGCGCGTTGCATTCGAGGATGCGGACCTCGAGTCGTTCCCGCCGACCAGCGGGATGGGTAGGCGCGTGGGCGCGTCAGGCCAGGCGCTGCACAACGACTCGCCGAATACCGCCGTCCACGAGCGCGTGGCGCCCGAACCCGGCGACATCATCGTCCGCAAGGTCCGCGTCGGCGCGTTCTCGACCACCGACCTCGACGCCCAACTGCGCGAGCGCGGCGTCGACACGCTGATCCTCGCCGGCATCAGCACGAGCGGGGTGGTTCTCTCCACGGTGCGCGATGCCAGCGACCGCGACTACCGCGTCCTCGTCCTCGCCGACGCCACCGCCGATCCCGACCCTGAGGTACACGCGTTCCTGACCGAGCGGATCTTCCCGCGGCAGACCGACGTGATCACGGTGGCGGACCTAGACGGGCTGCTCGTGCACGCCGATCCCGAGTAACGCACCACTCGGCCGCCGGCGCGGGGGTGAACGGCGATTCGCTCGGCTGTAACACGAGTCTCGACACACTCGAGCCAGAGTAAGGGCCGAGTGTGCCGAAACCCGGGCTGCCTGAGGCTCGCCGCGATGCGATCCCGTTCACCGCAGCGCCGCCAGGCGTTCGGCGGCCTCGGCGATCACCTCGGGCCGTTTGCAGAACGCGAACCGCACGAGCGTGGCCGCCGCCTCGCGGTCGTCGTAGAACACGCTCGTAGGAATCGCGACGATCCCACACCGCGCGGGCAGGGCGCGACAGAACGCGACGGCGTCCACACCGACGTCGGCGTTGACGAAGTAGGTGCCGGCGGGCACCAGTGGCCGGAGACCCGCCGCGTCCAACCCGGAACAGAGTTGGTCGCGCTTGGCGCGCAGATCGTCCCGCAAGGCCTCCACCTCGGTGCGGGGCAGCCGGAGCGCGGCGGCGGCCGCGTGCTGGAGCGGCGTGCCGCCGGCGAAGGTCAGGTACTGCTTGACCGCGCGCGTCGCCGCCACCAGATCCGCGGCCCCGGAGCACCAGCCGATCTTCCAGCCCGTGAACGAGAACGACTTCCCGACGCTCGAGATCGTCAGGGTCCGCTCCGCCATCCCCGGCAGCGTCGCGATCGGGATGTGCTCGCCGTCGTACACCAGGTGCTCGTAGACCTCGTCGGAGACGCAGATCAGGTCGTGCTCGACGCACGCCGCCGCGATCGCCTCGAGTTCGGCTCGGTTAAGCACGCGCCCGGTCGGGTTCTGCGGCGAGTTCAGCAACAGCAGCCGCGCGCGGGCGCCGATCGCCGCGCGTAACGCATCCTCGGAGACCGCAAACCCGGGCGGGCGCAGCGTCACCGGCCGCCGCGTCGCGCCGGCGAATGAGATGCACGCCGCGTACGAGTCGTAGTAGGGCTCGAGCACCACGACCTCGTCGCCCGGGTCGCACAGCCCGAGCAGCGCCGACGCGATCGCCTCGGTGGCGCCGAAGGTGATCAGCACGTCCTCGGGGTCGAGTCCGTACCAGCTGCGCTGGTGCTCGAACACGGCCTCGCGGAGCGCGGGTACGCCCGGCAGCGGCGCGTACTGGTTCTCCCCGCCGCGGAGCGCCTCCACCGCGGCCTCGATCACCGAAGCCGGCCCGTCGGTGTCCGGGAAGCCCTGGCCGAGGTTGATCGCCCCGGTCCGCAGCGCGAGCGCGCTCATCTCGGTGAAGATCGTGGTCCCGAGGCCGGCGACGCGCTCGGCCGGGCTCATGCGGGATCGGCCGCGCCCCAGATCCCGGGCCCGCGGTGGTGCTCGTAGATCAGCGAGGTCTCGGCGTGGGCCACCGACGGGTGCGTCGCCAGGTGGTCGACGACGAACTCGCGGAGGTCCTGGGCGTCGGCGGCCGCCACCCACACCAGGTAGTCCGTCACCCCGGTCAGGTGGAACACCATCAGCACGCCCGGCAGCTCGCGGACCGCGCCGGTGAAGTCATCGATCTGGTCGCGCGCGTGAACGGCGAGGCGAACGGCGATCAGCGCCTGGAGCGGACGCCCGAGCGCGGCGAGGTCGACCTCGGCGTGGAAGCCGCGAATGACCCCGCGTTCGCGCAGGGACCGAAGACGCGCCAGCGCGGTCGACGGCGCCACCCCGACGCGGTCGGCCAGACGCTGATTCGTGATCCTGGCGTCGCGCGCGAGCAGCTCGAGCAGGGCTCGGTCGGTGGCGTCGACGGGTGGCTGTGGATGATTCGGCACGGGGCGGACTACCTGGCGCGAGACCGAAGAAAATCTAGCACACGCGCTACAAGCCGCAGAATCTTCGGTTGCTTGTGAGATTGTCGCAGAATCGTCATCCTGGAGGGTATGACCGACACCGCCATCGCCCCGATTCTGCGCGACTCGATCCTCGACACGATCGGCGACACGCCGCTCGTACGCCTGTCGCGCATCGGCGCCGGCGTGCGCCCGCGCCTCGTCGCCAAGCTCGAGGCGTTCAACCCGGGCGGCTCGATCAAGGACCGGGTCGCGGTGGCGCTGATCGAGGCCGCCGAGCGCGACGGCCTCCTGAGGCCCGGCGGCACGATCGTCGAGCCGACGTCGGGCAACACGGGCACCGGTCTCGCGATCGCGGCGCGGCTCAAGGGCTACCGCGTGATCGCGGTGATGCCCGACAAGATGTCGCGCGAGAAGATTGATCTCCTCCGCGCCTACGGGGCGGACGTCGTGCTGGCCCCCACCGACGTCCCCCCCGAATCGCCCCAGTCCTACTACCGCGTGGCCGACCGGCTCACGGCCGAGATCCCGGGCGCGTTCCAGCCCAACCAGTACTTCAACCAGGCCAACCCGCAGGCCCACTACGAGTCGACCGGGCCCGAGATCTGGGAGCAGACCGCGGGACAGATCACGCATCTGGTCGCCGGCGTCGGGACCGGAGGGACGGTCACCGGCACCGCCCGTTACCTGCGCGAGCGCAATCCCGACCTCGTCGTCGTCGGCGCCGACCCCGAGGGCTCGATCTACTCGGGCGGACCCGAGAATGTACGGCCCTACCTGGTCGAGGGCGTCGGCGAGGACTTCTGGCCGCAGACGTTCGACCCGACGCTGATCGACCGCTGGATCACGGTGTCGGACAAGGACGCGTTCCTCACCACACGAAAGCTTGCCCACCTCGAGGGCATCCTCGCCGGCGGCTCCGGCGGACTCGCGCTCCACGCGGCGCTGCAAACCGCCGCCGACATCGACGACCCCGATGCGCTGATCGTCGTGATCCTCCCGGACGGCGGGCGCTCGTACCTCTCGAAGATCTACTCCGATGCCTGGATGCGCCAGTACGGGTTCCTCGAGCGCGACTCCCAGCTGCTCGTCGGTGACGTCCTCGCCCGCAAGCGCGAGGCCGGCGAGATCCCGCCGCTCGTCACCGTCCAGACGCACTTCAAGGTGCGCGACGCCGTCGCGCTCCTCCACGAGCACCGCGTCTCCCAGCTGCCGGTCGTCAGCGCCCACGACCCGGCGACGGTCGTCGGCGCGATCGGCGAGCGCGGTCTGCTCAAGCGCGCCGCCGAGAATCCCGCGATCCTCGACGCCGAGATCGTCGAGGTGATGGAACCGCCGTTCCCCGCGGTGTCGACCGAGGATCCGGTGCGCGAGGCCGTCGAGCTGCTCGTCGGCGACCAGCAGGCGCTGCTCGTGACGCGCGACGGCCGCTCCGAGGGTCTCGTCACGCGGACCGATCTGCTGGAAGCCTTGGCTTCGTGACCGCGTTCGCCACCCGCGCGGTCCACGCCGGCCTGACCCCGGATCCGAGCTATGGCTCGGTCATCCCCGCGATCCACCAGACCTCGACGTACGCCCAGCGCCGGCCCGGCGAGTTCGTCGCCGACTACGACTACGCGCGCTCGGCCAACCCGACGCGCGCCGCGCTCGAGCAGGCGCTGGGCGAGCTCGAGGGCGGCCTCGCCGTGACGTTCTCCTCCGGCCTGGCGGCCGAGCACGCGCTGATCACGATCGTCTGCGAGCCCGGCTCGCACGTCGTCCTCCCGGGCGACCTGTACGGCGGCACCTATCGCCTCGTCGACAAGGTCATGGCCCGCTGGGGCCTCGACTACGACCTCGTCGACCAGAGCGACCTCGCCGCGGTCGGGCGCGCCGTGCGCGACGACACGCGGCTGATCTGGATCGAGAGCCCCACGAACCCGTTGCTCAACGTGGTCGACATCGAGGGAGTGCTCGCCCGCCGGCGGAACGCGCTCGTCGCGGTCGACAACACGTTCGCGACTCCGGCGAACCAGCGGCCGCTCGAGCTCGGTGCCGACTTCGTCGCGCACTCCACCACCAAGTACCTCGGAGGTCACTCCGACGTCGTCGGCGGCGCGATCATCGCCCGCGCAGACGACTGGTACGAACGACTCCGGTTCGTCCAGAACGCCGTCGGCGCCGTCCCCGGGCCGTTCGATTGCTTCCTCGTCCACCGCGGGCTGCGCACGCTCCACCTCCGGATGGACGCCCACGCCCGCAGCGCCGCCGCCGTTTCCGAGTTCCTCCGGACCACCCCCGGCGCAACCGACGTCCGCTGGCCGGGGTTCAGCGGAATGGTCAGCTTCCGCCACCCCGACGCGACCGAGATCGCCGCCCGCACGCGGCTGTTCACGCTGGCGGAGTCGCTCGGCGGCGTCGAGTCGCTGATCGAGGTGCCGCAGGCGATGACCCACCAGTCGGTCGAGGACTCGGCCGCCGCGGTCCCGCCCGACCTGATTCGCCTGAGCTGCGGAGTCGAGGATCCGGACGACCTGGTCGCGGACCTGAAGCAGGCGCTCGCCGGCGCCTGATCTGGGTCTCGCTTCGCTCGACGTCCCTGGGGCCGGTCCGCCGGGCGTCCATGCCCGGCGTGGTCGCAGCGGATCACCCACTGCGAGGTATAGGTAAGTATGTATTACTTTGACACTGCCGCGTGAACAGTGACACACACGGTGGTAATGTGAACGGTCGCGATGCTTCGAAGGGTGGCAGTCGCTGTTCGCCCGCATCGGCTGTTGTTGCTGCTGGTATGCGCCGTGGCCGCGTGCCTGTTGTCGGCAATGTCACTGGCCGCGTCGACTGGTGCGTCTACCCCCGCCAAGCGCCACAAGCAAGTGCACCGAGTCGGTGGCAAGGTGCACCGCGCGTGGCCTTACACCGGCAAGGCCCCTCGGTCGGCGCTCGAGCGCTGGCTGGCGCGACAGGTCGGTCCGACGAAGGTCAAGCCGTGTGAACGACGGGTCAAGGGCAAGCTGGTCCACTGCCGGCGGGCCAAGCCGCCCCGCAGGGGTACCCTGCCGCCGCAGCTACGCGGCAAGCTCGGGATCGCGGCCGACCCGGGGACCCTCGGCCCGCCGGCGAATGTGGCCCAGGTCCCGACCGGCTCGAGCACCCTCCAGCTCGTCCGCTCCTACCTGATCCCGACCGATGACCCGTCGTACACGCGGTTGCTGAATTGGTCCTGGACCTACGACTCGGGGCTGACCGCGATGGCGTTCGCCACCGTCGGCCTCCAGTCCGAGGCCGAGCAGCTGCTCGACCAGCTCGCCGCGCTCCAGCACACCGATGGGTCGATCGAGGAGGCTTTCAACGTCGCCGACGGAACCACCGAGCCCATATTCCGCGCCGGCGTGATCGCCACCGTCGGGATCGCCGGCTCGCTGTACGACCAGGACTTCAAGACGTCGCGCTACCTGGCGATGGGGCAGCGGGCAGCGAGCTACCTGCTGTCGCTGCAGGGAACATCCGGGCTCATCCGCGGCGGGCCCGATGTGACCTGGTACTCCACCCAGCACAACCTGCTTGCGTATGCGTTCTTCAAGCTGCTCGGCAACGAGGAGTTTGCGGACGGGAACGGCAATCAGGGCAACACTTACTACAACACCGCCAACGCGATCATCTCTGGGATCACGAACAACATGATGGTGTACAACGCCTCGAACGTTTACTTCATCGAGGGGCTCAAGGACAGCGTCCAAGCACTGGACGCCGACGCGCTCGGGGTGATGTACCTGCAGGATCGCGGCGACACCTACGACGCTCAGAAGGTGCTCTCCTACGCTGAGGGCGCGTTCGCCCTAACCGGCCGCTCGATCGTCGAGTCGAGTGATCCGGCCACTTACAACGAAACCTACTCCGCGCCAGGGCCGTTCAGCGGGTTCGCGCCATACATCGGCATTGGCGCGCCGAACGTGCTCTGGACCGAGGGGACATCGGAGATGCTGGTCGCGGCGGCGGACCTCGGACAGCCAACGTCGACGCTCTCCTCCTCGCTGCTCGCGCTCGCCGCCGTAACTCCGGGCCAGGCGCCCGTGATGGCCGACCAGACGCTGTACAGCAGCGCGTACGAGGAGGAGTACCACGTGTGGCCGAGCGCGGCCGGCGGCGCGTGGATGTTGATCGCGCTCGACAAGCCCACCTTCAACCTGTTCCGGTAGCCGGGCGCGGCGCGGGCGCGGCGCGCGTCGGCGTCCGGCTACAGCTCTTGGATGTGATCGGCCTCGCGCGCCCCGGCGAACGGACGCGTCAGGCAGAACTCCTCGAGCGTCGCCTCGGGCACCCCTTCGACACCGGGTGTGTCGGAGGCCTCGCCGCGCGTGTGGGGATCATCGGCGAACCCGCCGACCTCCACGGAATGCGCCGGCGAGCGGTAGCCCGAGATGCCGATCAGGTGTAGCCCGAGTGCCCGGCCGAGCGCATCCAGCCGCGCGGCGATCACGGGTTCCTCGTTCACCGTGTAGTTCGTCCCGGGCGCCGGAAAGAAACCGGTCGAGCCGCCATGCGGCACGTACGGGGTGTTGATGCATCCGCCCTGCGGCGGAGGGACCGGGAGCGATGCGTCCCGCGCGGCGGCCGCCTCGCGATCGAGCACCGTGGCTTCACGTGCCAGCTTCTTCTGGAGCTTTGTGAGCTGGCTCCGTTTGGCGGATCGGTCGCGGGCGACGCGAAGCTCACGATCGACGATCGACAGGCGGAGTTGCGCGATGTTGTCACGCTCGATGCGCACCGCGGCCGTGGTCTGCTGCCGGCGGATCTTGATCTGGGCAAGCCGGCGGGCCTCGGCCGCGACCGCACCCCTGGTCGTCATCACGGCCCGCATCGTCCGTGCGTTCGCCTTCGCGATCGTGCTCAGGTTGCTGACCTTGTTGACGAGGTCGTTCCATCCGTGCGCTTCGACGATTACGTCGACCAGATTAGGCCTCGGAGACTCGTAATCGGCGACCAGCTGGGAGGCGAGTATCCGGCGGTCGCTCGCGAGCTGACGCTGGAGCCGGACGAGCCGGGCCTGCGCGCCCGACAGCGCCGTCGTAACCTGCTCGAGCTGCTGCTCCTGGATATCGAGGCTTCGCTGCACGATGGTGAGCCTCGCCTGGAGCGAGCTGATCGTGCCCTCGAATCCGCGGATCTGCGTGCTGTCTGCCTTGATTTGCGAGCGCAGCTTTCCCGCACGGTTCTTGCCTGCCGAGTACCGGCTTGCGAGATCGCCGCGGCTCACGCCGGCGCTCGTCAACATCGCGGCAGCCACCAGCGCGGATGCCACTGCAACCGAGACCCGCCTCATCAAGGGGGGCGACGCTATCAGGCGCGCCCCTTGAATCCTTCTCCTGCAATGCGCCTTGCGGCGCCCGGCGGGCCGCTAGGCGAACGCCCCGATCCCCGTGATATCGCGACCGACGATCAGCGTTTGCATCGTCTCGGTGCCCTCGTATGTGTGGATTGCCTCGATGTCGGCCATGTGCCGGATCACGTGGTTCTCGAGCAGGATGCCGTTGCCGCCGAGCATGTCACGAGCCTCCGCGCAGACCTGCCGGGCCTTGCGCGTGTTGTTGAGCTTCGCGAGCCCGGCGATCGTGTCGCTGAGCTCGCCGCGCTCGGCCAATCGCCCGATCTGAAGGCAGTAGAGCTGCATCGAGGTCACCTCGGCGAGCATCTTGACCAAGCGGTCCTGGACGATCTGGAAGCTCGCCAGCGGGCGGCCAAATTGCTCGCGGCGCTTGGAGTAGGTAAGGGCGGTTTCGTAGGCGGCTACGGCATGCCCGAGCGCCGCCCATGCGCACGTGCTCCGGGTGCCGGCGAGGACGCGCCCAGTGTCCTTGAAGCTGTGCGCGCCGGGCAGCCGGTTGTCGACCGGCACCTCGACGTCCTCGAGCTCGATCTGCGCCTGCCAGATCGCGCGCAGCGACCCCTTGCCCTCGATCACCTGCGCGTCGTATCCGGGCGTCCCCCCCTCAACCAGGAAGCCGCCGACCTTGCCGTCCTCGTCGCGGGCCCACACCACGACGACGTCGGCGATGCTGCCCGAGCCGATCCAGCGCTTGGCCCCGTTCAGCACGTACGTGTCGCCGACCCGGCGCGCGCTCGTCTCGAGCGCGACCGAATCCGAACCATGATTCGGCTCGGTGAGCGCGAACGCGCCGAACTGCTCGAGCCTGGCCATCGGCGGCAGCCAGCGCTGCTTCTGCTCCTCGGACCCGAGCATTGCGATCGACTTCATCGCCAGCCCCGCCTGAACGCCGAGGACCGTCCCGAGGCTGCCGTCGCCGCGGTTGAGCTCCATGTGGATCAGCCCGAGCGCGATCGGATCGAGTCCCGGGCACCCGTACCCCTGGATGTCCTCGCCGACGATCCCGAGCTCTCCGAGCCGCCGGATCAGCGGCCACGGCATCTCGGCGCGCTCCCAGTAGCCGCCGATCACCGGCAGCACCTCATCGTCCACGAACAACCGCACGCGTCGGAGCACCTCGAGCTGCTCCTCGGTGAGCTGCTCACGCAGGAAGAAATAGTCGGTCGACAGGGAATGACCAAGGTCATGAAACAGCTCAGGGGCGGTCAGCATCGGATCCTCCACTCGGTAGTTCTGGGTCGGCGAGCGCGGTGGCGATCGCCCGGTACGTCTTGCGGTTGAAGATCAGCCCCACGTGGCTTCCGGTCACCTCCACGCAGTTGCCGTACGGGATGAGCGCGGACTCCCAGCGAACGACGCCGTCGCCCTTCGAGTAGATGCTCGTCAGGCGTACGCGGTCGGCCGGAAATGTGCCGGCAAAGTCGAGGGCGAACCGGCAGTCGCATCCTTCGGTGAGACACAGCGGCGACCGGGCGCGTCCGCTCCGCAACGCCGCCCGGCGAGCGGCGCCGGCCGCGGCCTGCGTCGGATAGCTCGTCGCCAGCATCTGGCGGAGCCCGGCGCCGACCGAGATCGCGTGGGAGACGAGCTCCGGGCGGCGGTGGGCGAGCGCCCGGACGTAGTGCCCGCCCCGGCTGTGCCCGATCAGTCCTGCGCGTCGTCCATGGCGGTCATACAGCCGTTCCAGCCGTCGTTCGACCCGGTCGGCCGCGCGGTCGGAACAGCCCAGGTTGGTGACGAAGCCACAGGTGGACGGGCGGTACCCGATCCGCCGGAGCCACGCCGCGAGCACGAGCAGCGTCTGGTCGCCGCCGCCGAACCCCGGCATCAGGAGAATCGGTCGGCCGTCGCCCCGCGGCACGCCGCGGCCGTGGAAGACCGGATCCGCGAGCAGGCGCGAGAGCTCGAGCGTCCAGCGCGTTTCGCGCAGGTGGTCGCCCCACCACCGCTCGTCCGGGACCGCGGGTAGGTCGTCAGTTGGCAAGTACATAGCTGCCCGGTGCCTTTCCGTGGGCCTTGTAGGCGGCGTTGCCGAGCGTCTTAGGCGCGCTCTTGCGCTCGCCCGAGCGTTCGCTGAGCCAGGCGTCCCAGTCCCCCCACCAGCTTCCCGGCAGCTGCGGCGCCTCGGCGACGAACTCCTCGGGCGTCGCCGGCAGCTCGTCGGCTACGCGGTAGCTCGCACGGGATTCGGTCCCTTCCCGCGCCGGCGGGTTGACCAGTGCCTGGATGTGGCCGCTCCGCGAGAGCACGAACCGCACCTCACCGCCGAATAGGAGCGCTCCCCGGTACGCGCTTTCCCACGGCACGATGTGATCGGTGATCCCCGCTATGAAATACGTGTCGATGTCGACGGCGCCGAGATCGACCGGCCGGCCCAGGACCTCGAGTGAACCGGGATGCGCGAACGAGTTCTCCAGCCCGACGTTGATGAAGTCCCGGTGGAGCCCGGCCGCGAGACGGACCGTGTCCTGGTTCCAGTAGAGGACGTCGAAGGCCGGCGGCGCCTTGCCGAGCAGGTAGTTGTTGACGAAGTAATTCCAAACGAGGTCGTTCGGGCGAAGCCAGGTGAACACGCCCTCGAGCGCACGCCCGTCGAGGTAGCCCTTCCGGGCTGACTCGGCCACGGCCGCCGCGGCGACGTCGCGGCCGGCCAGCGCCGCCATCGTGCCCTCGGTGTCGTTGTCGAGCGCGCACACCATCAGCGTCAGGCTCGCCGCCCGGTCGAGCTCGCCGGCGTCGGCGAGGCTGCCGAGCAGCCCCGCGGTGATGATCCCTCCCGAGCACGCCGCGGCCAAGTGGACCTTGCCCTGCGACGTGATCGACGCGACCGCGTCGCGTGCCTCGCCGACCGCCTCGGCGTAGGTGTCGAGGTCGAAGTGGCCCTGCGCCTGCTCGGGGTTGCGCCAGGAGATCGCGAACACCTGCTGCCCCTGGGCGACGTAGTGCTCGATCATGCTCCGCCCGGGAGCGAGGTCGAGCACGTAGAACTTGTTGATCGTCGGGGGGATGAACAGGAGCGGCACCTCCCGGACCTGGTCGGTCGACGGCCGGTACTGGATCAACTCGAACACGTCGGTGCGCAGGACGACGGAGCCGGGCGTGACCGCCAGGTTGCCGCCGACCTCGAACTTGGTGGTGTCGACGGTCGCCGGAAGCCGCGGCGGGGTCGAGAAGTCGCGGACGAGTCGCCGTGTGCCGCGGACGAGGTTGGTCCCCCCGGTGTCCACGGTCTCCTTGATCACCGCCGGGTTCGAGAAGGCGAAGTTCGTCGGCGCGAGGGCGTCCAGCACGTTGCCGGCGGCCAGCCGCGCTCGCCGCTCGGCGCGCCAGTCGACGTTCGCATCGGTGATCAAGCCGTCGACGGTCTCGCCGACGGCGAGGTAGCCCTGGAGCACGCGGCGCAGCAGCCAGTTGCCCTCCCACGCGCGGTCGGTGAACCGCCGGTCACCCTTGGCCGGCGCGAGCTCGGACCGGCCGGCGGCGACGCGGCGCAACTCGCCGGCGAGGCCGGCGGCGCGGGCGGCCACCCGGCGCGGGTGCAGTGCCAGTCCGGCGCCGACCTTGACCCCTGCACCCGGCGCAATGAACCGCGACGGCTCGCCCGTCCCGGCCTCGGTCAGCAGGACGTCGAGTCCGGCCTGGGCGGCGCGGCCGGTACGCCGGACACGGGACTGGTTGTTCTCGGTTGTCGCGTTGTCGCTCATCTCTCTCTAGCTCCGGGTTGTGGTTGCGCAATAAGACTCGCTCGCGCAGAGGCCTCGGGCATCGGACGGGCGCCCTAAGTTCCCAGTCCCGCGTTGTGTGCTGCGTACAATCGCTCCCGAGGAGAGAGCCTTGTCGGTGACCCGGGATCCCGCCATCGTCGCGCTGCGCGAGAAGCTCGAGCAGCGCGTCGAAGACCTGTCTGACGAGGCCACCGAGCGCATCTTCTCCGAGATACCGGCCTACCGCAACGCGGACGAGCACCTCCGGCGCGATGTCCGGGCGCACGTGGAGGCACACCTCCGCGCCAGCATCGAGACCCTCGGGACCGAGCGCGACGTCACCCGCGAGGACCTGCTGTTCATCCGGCCCCACGCCGCGCGGCGTGGCAGACGCGTGTCGCTCACGGAGTTCGTGCAGGCCTTCTACGTCGGCGAGCGGGTGCTGTGGGACACAGCGATCGCGCTCGCCGACGACGACGACTCGCGCCGCGCGGCGCTCGTCTTCGCATCGCGCCTCCCCCGCTACTTCGAGGTCGCGACGACACACGCCGCGGAGGTCTACCTCGAGACCCAGGAGCAGCTCGCGGCCACCGGCGAGCGGATCCGGCGCGACCTGCTCGAGGACCTGCTCGCCGGCCGCGAGCTCGAACCGGGCCCGCGGCTCGACGCCGCGCGCGCTGCGGGCCTGCACGACGGCTCGTCGTTTGTCGTGATCTCGGCGATTCCAGATGTGAGCCCCGCTGAAGAGCAGCTCCTGCGCGGCGGCGCGGCCGCCCTCGCGCGGGCCGCCGGTGGCAGCACGCCTCCGCTCGCGGTCGTCCGACAGGACGAGATCGTGCTTGTCGTGGCGGTCGCCGAAGGTGCCCCGACGCCGATCGTGCCGCGGCTCGAGGAGGTCCAGCGCCGACTCGCCGACGCCGGCCTGGATTTGGTCGTGGCCGTGAGCACGGCGGTGTCGGGACTGGCGCACGTTCCAGACGCCTACCGGGAGGCGAACACCGTCCGCGCCGCGCGAGGATCGACGCCGGGGGTGTATGCGCTCTCAGAGCTGAGCGCATTCGAGTACCTCACCCTTCGCGCCAACCCGACCGCGAGTCGCCTGATCGCGCCGGCGGTTCACGATTTCGTCGCTCAGGACGCGCACGAAGGCGGTCCGCTGATCGCGACGCTACGCGAGTACGTCGCCTGCGACCTCAATGCCCGCCGCGCGGCCGAGAATCTCCACATCCACGTCAACACGGCGCACTACCGGCTGGCCCGGATCGCTGAGCGCACCGGACTCGATCTCCGCCGGGTTAGCGATCTGATCGACATCTTGATCGCCGCCCGGCTCGCCGACGCCGAATTGGTTGCGTCGCACAACAGCGACCGCCCGAATTAGGCGGCCACTGCCATGTTCTCCCCGCGCGTGCTGAGCGAGGCTGTCGTTCACCCCGACCCCGATGGAAGGAACGTCGATGAACGAGAGCCTCGCTTACAACCTGATCGGATCCGTCCAGCGGTACCCCGACAGCATCGCCCTGCGGATGGGCGACTTGGCGATCACCTACGTCGAGCTTGACCAGGCCACCGCCCGCGTCGCCGGGCTCCTGCGCGAGCGCGGCTTCGAGCCGGGCGACCGCGCGGGCATCATGCTTCCGAACGTCCCCGAGTTCGCGATCGCGTACTACGGCGTCCTGCGCGCCGGCGGCGTGGTCGTGCCGATGAACGTGCTGCTCAAGCAGCGTGAGGTCGAGTTCTACCTCGGCGACCCAGAGGCCAAGGTGATCTTCGCCTGGCACGAGTTCGCCGACGCGGCGTCCGCGGGCGCGGCCGAGGTCGGTTCCGAATGCATCGTGGTCGAGCCCGAGTCGTTCGTGGACTTGCTCGCAAGCGCCGCACCGTTCGAACAGGTCGTCGACCGCGAGGCCAGCGACACCGCGGTGATCCTGTACACGTCGGGCACGACCGGCAAGCCAAAGGGGGCCGAGCTCACGCACTCGAACCTCACGATCAACGCCGACGTGAGCAAGGCGCTGTTCACGCTCGAACACGACGATGTGGTCCTCGGGGCGCTCCCGCTGTTCCACGCGTTCGGCCAGACCTGCGCGCTCAACACCGCGTTCGCCGCCGGCGCGTCGCTCGCGTTGATACCGAGGTTCGATGCGGGCAAGGTGCTCGCGACGATCGAGCGTGACGGCGTGACGGTGTTCGAGGGGGTGCCGACGATGTTCGCCGCGCTCTTGCACCAGCCCGGGCGCGAGCAGTTCGACGTGAGCACGCTGCGAGTGTGTGTGTCGGGCGGAGCGGCCCTCCCGGTCGAGGTGCTCCGCGGGTTCGAGGAAGCGTTCGGCTGCGTGATCCTCGAGGGCTACGGCCTGTCCGAGACGTCGCCGGTGGCGTGCTTCAACCACCCCGACCGCGAACGCATGCCGGGCTCGATCGGGACTCCCGTTGAAGGCGTCGAGATGAAGCTGGTCGATGATCACCGCCAGGACGCGGGAGCCGGTGAGCCGGGCGAGATCGCGATCCGCGGCCACAACGTGATGAAGGGTTACTTGAACCGCCCCGACGCCACGGCGGAAGCGATCGACGATGCGGGTTGGTTCTACTCGGGTGACGTCGCGAGGATCGACGAGGAGGGGCGGTACTTCATCGTCGACCGCAAGAAGGAACTGATCATCCGCGGGGGTTACAACGTGTACCCCCGCGAGATCGAAGAGGTCCTGTACGAGCACCCAGCCGTGCGCGAGGCGGCGGTGATCGGCATCCCGCACGACTCGCTCGGCGAGGAGGTCGGAGCGGCGATCGCGCTCAAGCCCGGGGCACAGGTCACCGAGTCGGACATTCGCGACTACGCCAAGGCCAACGTCGCCGCGTACAAGTACCCCCGCCACGTGTGGTTCGTCGACGAACTTCCCAAGGGACCGACCGGCAAGATCCTCAAGCGTGAGATCAAGCCGCCGGCAGGTGTGATCTAGCCACAACGCTGCTGCCCGAACGATGGCGTCGAGCGCCAGTGATTCGGCGTGGCGCCACCGGCATCGTTAGGCACACCAGATCACACCCCTTGAGGAAGGAGCAGTTCCATGTCACAACGTCTGAAGCAAGTCCTGCCGTTGGCGGTCAGTATCGGGTTGGTCGCGTTCGTCTGGTCCGAGCTGACACTGAACTTCAACCTGCACTGGTTCACCGTCGCCGACGGCGTGTTCGGAAAGTTCGGCCTGCCGCAGAAGTTCCAGCTCGTCCTCCCCGCGACGTTCGTGACGTGGGGGCTGTACTACGTGCTCGGCACTGATCGGATGGCGTTGCGCAAGACGCTGATCGCGGCCACGACCGGAACCATCGGCGCGATCGTGATCATGACGCTCGGTCCCGCGCTCGCCGGGCTGCCGAGCCTGTGGGGCATCGCGCTGGCCATCGGGATCGTGGGCGGCGGGCTCGTGATCCTGTCGGCCGTGACCGCGGACGGTTCATTCGCGGCAGCGCCGGCGTTCGTGTGTGCCGCGTCCGTTCTGTTCTGGTGGTTCGCCACCGGCCTCGACAACTACGTTCCCGGTGCTGCCGGTCCCCACACGGTCGCGGCGCTCGGTCTCGCGCTGACCACGCATCCGCTCGCGGCCGGCACCGGCGCGCTCGGCGGACTGCTCTCGACGCCGTGGCAGTTCGTGGCGCTGAGCGCGTGGGTGTCACTCCTGTGTGGTCCGGTGCTCGGAGCCCTGTCCCACGCTGTGGCCGCACTGCCCGGTCGCATGACCGCGCCGTCGGGCCCGGTCACCCCGCGGGTCACTGCCTGAGGCCATGCTCGTGCCCGGTGCCGTCGCCATCCAACGCATCGCCACGATGCTGGCGGCGCGCCGGGCCGAGCTCGCCACCGAGAGCCTCGGCGCGATCCGGACCGCGATCCCCACCTACGCCGAGATCGGCGATCCGGTGATCCTGACGGACGTCACCGAGCATGTCGCCGAGAACCACGACGCGCTCCGAGCGAGCCTTGTGCGCGGCCTGCCGGTCACCGAGCAGGATCTCGCTTTTATTCGTCCGCACGCCGCGCTGCGCGCCCGGCGGGGCGTTCCGCTCGCCGACTTCCTGCACGCCTTCCGCATCGGACACCGCGTGATCTGGGACGCGATCCAGGGGTTCGCCGATATCGACGACGAGGCGAAAGATGCGGCGCTGGAGGCCGCGCGCCTCGTGATGGAGTTCATCGATCTCGCCAGCACGCACGCCGCCCAGGCGTACCTCGAGGCGCAGCAACTGCTGCTGGCCGAGGGCGACCGCGTGCGCCGCGACCTGCTCGAGGATCTGCTCGCGGGGCGCCCGCCGGTCCCCGGGCCGCGTCTTGGCGCCGCACGAGCCGCCGGGCTTGATTCGGGCGGACGCTGTCTGTTGATCGCGGCGGTGCCGGTATCGCCCGCAGACGACGAGCTCGCGCTGAGATCGGCCGCGTCCGCACTCGCGCGCGCCGTCGGCGGAGCGCTCCGCCCGCTGACAGTTGTCCGCCAGGACGAGATCGTGATCGTTCGGGCGCTGGGGGCGGGAGACCCGCGCCGGTTGACCGAGCCGGTCGAGCGGGCGCAACGAGAGCTCGGCGACGTCGGCGTCCGGCTCGCGATCGGGATCAGCACGGCGTTCGATACCACCGCCGGTCTCCCCGACGCGTACCGCGAGGCCTGCGCGGCGCTCGAGTCGCTGCCGCCCGGCGGCGGGGTGATGTCGCTCCCCGATCTGAGCGCCTTCGACTACCTCACGCTGCGCAGCGACGGAACCGTGCTGCGGCTGCTGACCCCCGCCGTCCGCCGCTTCGTCGAAGACGACACCGCCGCAGGCGGCGCCCTGACCAGCACGCTGCTCGCGTACGCGGCGGCGAACCTCAATGCGAAGGTCACGGCGCAGCGGCTCTATATCCACGTCAACACCGCCCACCACCGGTTGGCCCGGATCGAGGAAAGGACGGGCTGCGACCTGCGCGACCTGGCCGATGTCCAGGAGTTGCTGATCGCAATCCGCCTCGCGCGTCACCCGATTCGGGCGACGCCTTCCGCGGTGTGAGCCCTTAGCGTCCCGTCGGCGATGGATTCGGACGGCCTCGATTTCGCATTTGTGGTGTTCGAGCACACGGGCGGCGCCGAAGAGGCCTACTCGCGCGCGCCGAGATCGGTTGCCGGCGTGAACTGGGCGGATCAGGTCGCGTTCGTCGAGCACCACCGGCGAAATCGCATCATCGTCCGCGGGACATTCGCGGGGCGCTACGTCGACGCCGACGACGAGCAGGAGTTCGTCGGCAAGAAGACCGCCGAGGGTGCCATCGCCGGCGGCGCGGTCGGTCTGTTCGCCGGGCCTCTGGGGCTCGCGGTGGGCCTGGTCGGCGGCGGACTGGCGGGGGGAGTCGCGCAGGAGCGAAGCTCGCCGCACCTGCGCAGCGCGTTCTTCGACGAAGTGCGCCGGGAGGTGCCCGAAGGCGACTCCGCCGTGATCACGATGGCCGCCCCCGACCACGTCGACGCGATGGTCAGCGCGCTCGAGGGGCTCGGAGGCCGGCTGGTACGACACCACCTCAGCGTCGAGGAAGCCAAAGCGCTCGAGGACGCCGTCGCCGGCGACCCCGAGGCGGCCCCGCCGGCGACCTGACATGCGACTCGTTCTGAACGTCATCTGGCTGATCTTCGGAGGTCTGTGGCTCGCGATCCTCTACAGCCTGGCCGGGATCGTCGCGTTCATCCTGATCATCACGATCCCGTTCGGCTTCGCGGCGTTCCGGATGGCCAGGTTCTGCCTGTGGCCGTTCGGCCGGACGCTCGTAAAGAAGGAAACGTCCGGGGTCGGGTCGCTGATCGGCAACATCATCTGGCTGGTGCTGCTCGGATGGGAGCTGGCGCTCGCTCATCTGGTCACGGGCATCGCCCAATGCATCACGATCATCGGCATCCCGCTCGGCCTCGCGAACTTCAAGCTGATCCCGGTCTCGCTGTGGCCGCTCGGCCGGGAGAACGTCTCGGTCGAAGAGGCTCAGCGGATGGGGTATTCGGGCCTCGGCATTCCGTCGTGACCGCGTAGCGCGGACTGATTCTCGGAAGGTTCTGCCTGCTCCCGGGGTCTTCATAGCTGACCCCTTTTCGCGAGGGGATCCAGTGAAATCTCGATCAGGGAGTAGAACTATGGCCAGTCGGAGAACAGGCAAGTTCCGCATAGCCGGGGTCGCCGCACTGGCGACCGCAGGATTAGTCGTCGCCGGATGCGGCTCGAGCTCGGGCTCGAGCTCTGCCGCGGCCACGGCCGCCGCGGCGACGAGCGCACCGTCGTCCTCGAGCACTTCGTCGGCCGCGCCCGCGGCGGCGGGAGGCGTTACCGTGAAGACCGCCAAGGGCTCGAGTGGCACTTATCTCGTCGGCCCCAGTGGGCGCGCGCTGTACCTATGGGTCGCCGACACCGGCGACAAATCGAGCTGCTCAGGAGCATGCGCCGGCGCGTGGCCGCCGCTGCTGACCAAGGGCAACCCGACCGCCGGCCCGGGCGTGACCGCGTCCGACCTCGGCACGACGATGCGTTCGGACGGCACCGAAGAGGTGACCTACAAGGGCCATCCGCTGTATTACTTCGTCGCCGACAAGAGCGCCGGCAGTGTCAGCGGGCAGGGCAGCGACTCATTCGGCGCCAAGTGGTGGCTGGTCGCGCCGTCCGGCACCGCGATCACCTCGGGCGGCTCGTCGGGCAGCCACTCGTCGGGCGGCTCGTCCGGCGGCTCGTCATCGAGCTCCTCCTCGAGCGGCGGCTGGGGCTAACCGAGACCGCGGGGGGCACCCGTGTCCGACACTCAGGTAGGTGCCCGCGTTCGCGCGGGCACCTCCGCCGTTAAGGAAGTAGGCGCGGGGCGTGCCGGGCCCGGTGAGCCACGCGTCGCCGCTGAGCGACCGATTCGCCCGTGGGTGTTCGTGCTCGTCGCGACCGCCTCCTTTGGCGGGCCGCTTGCGCTCGCCGCGCTGGCCGCGCCCGGCCTCGTCGACGATGCCGGCGACTCGGCCGGTCTGGCGATGCTCGCTGCCGCGGTCGTGTTCACCGCGCCGCTCGGGATCTGGCTGCGGTACTCCCGCGACATAAACGGCGCGGGCGGACTTTATGGGTTTGTCGAAGCCGCTGCGGGCCGGCGAGTCGCGCTGGCGCAGGCGGCGATCTGGACGTTCAGCTACGGGCTGTACATCGTCTACACGACCGTGCAGATCGTCTACGACCTGCTGCCCGCGGTCGTGCCCGGCGTGCGCGGATACCAGTCGCTGCTCGCCGTCCTGATCCCGGTGGCGATCGTGACG